>Ga0111538_10006340_pt1 | contig 16013 bp, 13 predicted proteins | sample SoiMethybrSBSTD1_FD_79669 | JGI IMG/M metagenome (GOLD analysis project Ga0111538, IMG submission 79669) | Bulk soil microbial communities from a Populus tree surrounding site in Tennessee, USA - Soil MetaG P. TD hybrid SBSTD1 (version 2)... | ecosystem: Environmental > Terrestrial > Soil >...
CCGGGAGATCGTCGAAAAAGCTTCGTAACTTCGTGAGTCAAGGCTCGACATGAAGAAGATGACCGTTGTGTTCTTTCCTGAAGCCGACGCCTCCGGCTCTCTTCTTTTCATCGGCCAGCCGGAAGGCCTCCAGACGTTCGGCTCCTGGTTGGAACAGCGGGCGGCGAGCAGCGAGCGTACGCCCATCGGGCTCGACGCGTCGAACGGCTTCGACCCCCGAGCGCGGTGCGAGGCATTCGTCGTGATCGACGAACGATCCGACAGTCACGCGGTAGCCACGCGCCGCGGGGATCGCTGGCAGGTCTCGTGGCACGTCTCGCCGTCGCGGTGCCTCCGCGCCGCCGGGCTCGTCCGCTCGTTCGCAGAGACCCGGGGCCGCGGCGGCCACCAGTACCTCGAAGAAAGCGGCCGGGTGTCGATCGAGATCGCCTACGGCGACTGGCGCGAAGGCGTGTGGAAGAAGGGCGTGCTGAAGATGATTGCGAGCGAGTGAGAACCCCGTGGGTGGAACGCTCGCCGCGCGAGCCACTCAACTTGCGCGCGGCGATGCCGATTCTGTCGTTCAGTCGCGCTGCTCAGTCCGGCAGTTGGCGAAAAGACCCCGAAAACGTCAACGCCGGGGTTGGCATCGGTCGCGCAGTTCTCGTGCCTGGAGATCTCCGTGCTGTCCCATCGCGTCCGTCCCGCAGAACCCCGCCGCGCCCGCTCTTGTGCCGCCGTGGTGCTCGTCGCCGCGGTCGCGACCACCGCGTGCGGGCCATTCAGCTTCCTCCACCGGCGGTCGGACGGGGTGATCAACGTGCACGGGGCAGTCGCCGGGCTGCCGTCCGGCTCAAGCTGCGACTTGAAGCTGCTCAGCACGAACGGCAAGACCATCGAGTCGCTGCGCATCGCGGCCGTCTTCGATCGGTCAGTCGTCGTCGCGCCCGCCGGCGCGCGACGCCGCTTCGAGATCTCGTGTGAAGGCCATCCCGGCACGTTCAGGAGCCGTCCGTACAAGAGCCACGACTGGACGCAGGTCGACCTCGGGATGATCGTGCTCACGTCGCAGGGCCAGACGACCCTGTCGCGACGCTGAGTCCCGGCGACATGAGGCGATCCGGGTCGCTCGTCTGGGGTCTGGTGGCCTGGAACTGGGCGACGACCATGGTGTGGGGAGCCTGCCGGACGCCGGCGATCACGCTGTGAGACCGTTGCAGAACTCTGACGGCCGGAGAGGCCGGCTTCAGCCGGCCCGGCAATGGCGGGCGGGCTAGCCCGCCGCCTCCTTCTGAGCTCTGACACAGCGCTAAACCAATCCGATTTGGCTGCGTATAGACTTAGCGGACGGGAAGAAACGAAGAACTTCACACTTCTTCGCGCAACACCCACCCGGCCAGTGTCTTACTTCGTCTAAAGGTCGCCCGATAAGGAAGAACGAAAGGGAGGGCGCGCGATGCGCGTTTTCGGACAGTTTACGACTGCCGTGTGTTTGGTCGCGCTGGCGGCGGTTCCCGAGGCACAGCAGAAGCCAGAAGCGAGCGCGATCCTCGCGCAGGCGCGGGAAGCGCTTGGCGGCGACGCCAAACTCAACGCGGTCAAGAACTTCGTCGTGACCGGGCGCACGCGCCGGATTCAGGGCATCAACCTCGTGCCGGTCGAGTTCGAGATTGCCGTCGAATTCCCGGACAAATACGTGCGGAAGGACGAGATTCCCGCCCAGGAAAGCGGTCCGACGTCCACCGGGTTCAACGCCGAGGAAATGATTCAGCTGCCGGTACCGGTCGCGCCGCCGCCGCGGGCGGGCGGCCCTGGCGCCCCGGGGGCCGCGCCCGGCGCGGCGCCGGCTGGTGCGCGTCCGGGTGGTCCGCCGGCGTCCACACCACCCGCTGGCGGCACACCACCATCTGGCGGCGCTCCGCCCGCGGCCGGCACGACGCCCCCAGCTCGTGGAACGCCACCCGCGTCGGGAGCGGCCGGTGCGCCGGCAACGGGTGCGCCGCCAACGGGTGCACCGCCAGCGGGTGCGACACCGCCGCCCGCCGCGGGCAATCCTCCGGCCGGCGCGACACCGCCAGGCGCCGCGACGCCGGGTGGACGCGCGATGGGTCCGGGCGCCGGCGCGCCGGGTGCTGGTCCGGGGGGTGCTGCGCCGGGCGGACGCGCCGGCGGCCCGCCCGTCGATCCGCGCAAGCAGCGCCTCTACAGCGTCAAGCAGGACTTCACCAAGCTCACGCTCGGCATGTTTGCCGCGTCGAATTCGACGTACCCGCTCACGTTCACGTACGTGGGCCAGGCCGAAGCGCCGCAGGGGAAGGCTGACGTGATCGACATCAAGGGCGAGGGCAACTTCACGCTCCGGATGTACATCAACAGCCAGACGCACCTGCCGATCATGGTGAGCTGGACGGTGCCGGCGACGCAGGCCAACATCGTGATGGCGCTCCCGGGCCAGCCGCCGCCCAAGGACCTCGCGCCCGGCGCGATCGTCGTCGAGGCGCCGCCGCTCCCGCCCGCCACCGCGCCCAAGGAAGAGCAGGACAAGTACGCGAAGGACGTGCAGGCGCTGCGCGCGAAGACGCTCGCGAGCGCGAAGCCGATCGAGCACCGCATCTATTACATGGACTACAAGGACGCGGGCAACGGCGTGACGTTCCCGTTCCGTCATCGTCGCGCGATCGGGCCGGACACCGTCGAGGAGACGACGTTCGACCAGTTCAAGATCAACACGCGAATCGACCCGCGAAAATTCGAGGTTCAGAAATGAGCGCCCGTAGAGCCGTTGCCGCGTTGTTGATCGCTCTGACCTTCGGGGTCTCGTTCGCCCAGGCGCAGCAGGCGCCCCAGGAGGCGCGCCTGCTCGTGACCGTCATGGATCCGAGTGGCGCCGTGCTCCAGAACGCGACCGTGACGCTCACGGGCCTCGAGGCCGCGACGAAGAAGGCGGCGGTCGCACCCGCGAAGTCGAACGAGAAGGGGCTGGCGATCTTCGACAAGCTCGTGCCCGGCCGCTACACGGTGCTCGGCGAGTTCCAGGGGTTCGAGAACGGGCTGATCGCGGACGCGCGCCTCCGCGCTGGCGACAACAAGCACGTGCTGCTCCTGCCCTTGAAGCGGCTCGAGGACTCGGTCGTCGTCTCACGCGATCGTCAGGAAGCCGCGGCCGATCGCGCGCCGCTCTTCGGGACGGCGCTCACACGCGAGCAGATCGAGCTCCTCTCCGACGATCCGGACGAAATGAAGCGTCAGTTGACGGAGATGGCCGGTCCGGACGCCGTGTTCAAGGTGGACAGCTTCGAGGGACGCGACCTGCCGCCCAAGGCGCAGATCAAGTCGGTCCGCATTTCCCGCGATCAGTTCGCGGCCGAGAGTCACCACGCCGGCGGCCTCTTCATCGAGATCGTCACGCAGCCGGGGCTCGGACCGCTGCGCGCCGGCACCAACTTCCGGTTCCGCGACAGCTCGATGGACGGCGAGAATCCGTTCACGACGACGAAGCCGGACTCGCAGAATCGCAACTACGGCTTCAACATCGGCGGCACGATCGTGCCGGAGAAGGCGTCCTTCTCGCTGAACCTCAGCGGGTCGAACTCCTACGTCCAGCCGAACATCGTCGCGGCGACGCCGAGCGGGACGGTGTCCGACGTCGTGAGATTCAAAACCCCGAGCGACTCCGCGTTTGCCAGCGGTTACCTGGACTGGGCCGTGACGAAGGATCAGACGATCCGGATGTCGTTCGGCGGCAACCGCAACAAGTCACGCAACCTCGGCGTCGGCGCATACGACCTTCCCGAGCGCGCCTATTCGACCGAGGGCAGCGGCTACAACTTCATGCTGCAGGAAATCGGGCCGCTCGGACGCCGTTTCTTCATCAACACGCGCTTCTACGGCAGCATTTCGAAGTCGGCCACGCGCTCGACGTTCGAGGCGCCGACGGTGCGGGTGAACGACGCATTCACGACCGGCGGCGCGCAGCGCGCGGGCCAGCGCCGGACGCTGTCGTACAGCCTGCAGTCCGACCTCGACTACGTCCGCGGCATCCACTCGTGGCGGGCCGGCGTTTCGCTGGACGGCTACACCTACCGCTCCAACGAGACGCAGAACTACCTCGGGACGTTCACGTTCGCCAGCCTGGCCGAGTACGACGCCGGCAACCCGCGAAGTTACACGCGCCGCACCGGCGATCCGTTGATCACCTATTCCAACGTGCAGGCCGGGTTCTACCTCCAGGACGATCTCCGCATCCGGCGCAACCTGACGATCACGCCGGGCGTGCGCTACGAAGCGCAGACGCACCTCGACGACTACAACAACATCATGCCGCGCGTCGGCATTACGTGGGCGCCGTTCAAGAGCGGGAAGACGACGCTCAGGGCGAGCTACGGGTTCTTCTACGACTACATCAGCCCGGCGACCTATGAACAGACACTGCGCGTGGACGGGTTCCACCAGCAGGAAGTCAACGTCATCGACCCGGACTACCCGATTCCCGGCCTGATCGGGACGGCGCCGCCGACCAACCGGTATCTCTACTCCGACACCGTGCTGATGGCGAAGACGAAGCGGCTGAGCGCGGGCTTCAACCAGCAGATCACCCGCACGTTCAACGTCGGGGCCACTTACGCGGAGTTCCGCGGGACCGAGCGGGCGCGCGGCCACAACCTGAACCAACCGGTGGCCGGAGTGCGGCCTAATCCGCAGTTCAGCAATGTCGTCGAGGTGATCTCCGACGGCAGCCTGTGGGGCCGGTCGCTCAACGCGAACCTCAACTGGAGCCTGGCGGCGCCGTCGCCGCAGTTGCAGCAGCAGCGGTTCAACTGGCGGCGCATGTCGATTTTCGGCAACTTCGGCATCAACCGCTCGCAGAACAACTCGGACGGCCCGTTCGCGATTTCCCCGAGCAACGGTGTGGACAACGAATGGGGTCCCTCGGGTGAGGACATCCGGTATCGCTACAACGTGTCGCTCAACAGCGGCATGTTGCGAGGTCTGAACACCGGCATCAACATGTCCGGCTCGACGGCGTCGCCGTACACGATCTACACCGGCTACGACGACAACGGCGATCTCGTGTTCAACGATCGGCCGGCCGGCGTCGGCCGCAACAGCGCGCGCGGATCGGGGTCGCTGTTCCTGAACGCGAACTTCTCGTACTCGTTGAGCTTCGGGAAACGGAAGGTCGCGCTGCCGCCGGGGATCTCGATCACCAGCATCGGCGGCGTGATGAGCGTCGTGCCCGGACAGCCCTCGCAGGTCGGACGCTACCGGCTCGGCTTCAACGTCAGCATTTTCAACCTCACGAACCGGCACAACCTCGTCGGCTACAGCGGCGTGAAGACCTCGCCGTTCTTCGGCCAGCCGACGAACGTCAGCGGCGTCCGGCGCGTGGACATGGGTGTGAATTTCTCGTTCTGATTTCGATCTTCAACGCGGACAGCACGGAGATACACGGAGTACACGGATTCATGGGGGTAACCCAAAAGGGACCGTGATCTCCGTGTCGCTCGGTGTTCTCCGTGTTGAGGATCGGAGAGCAACGGCGCGCATTTGACGCTGCGCGTGACTCGCTCATATACTTTCAATGCTCATGTTCGCGATGCCGAAACGGCTCAAGCGGCTCACTCGAAAGCGGGCGAAGTCCGCCTGGGAGTCCGTGCGCGCATGATGCGAGGCTGAGACCGATTCAGCCGCTGGCAGCTGAACCCGCCGATGCGCGCACCGCACGGCGGGTTTCGTGTTTTCAGGGAGCAGACAGTGAGAATCGAAGTCGGTGTGTTGGGGGCGACCGGAATGGTCGGACAGCAGTTCATTTCACGGCTGTCGAAGCATCCCTGGTTCAACGTGACCTGGCTCGCGGCGAGCGAGCGGTCGGAAGGGAAGGCGTACGTGGAGGCCGCGCCGTGGCGGTTGGCGGCGCCGATGCCGGAGGCGGTGCGCGATCTGAAAGTCGTCGGCTGCGTGCCCGGGCGCGGACCGAAGGTCGTCTTTTCAGCGCTCGACGCGAAGGCCGCCGACGAGCTCGAGCATGGCTTTGCCGCCGCCGGGCACATCGTGCTGAGCAACGCCCGCAGCCACCGGATGGATCCCCTCGTGCCGCTGCTCATCCCGGAGGTCAACGCCGATCACCTCGACGTGCTGCCGGCCCAGCGAAAAGGCAAAGGCTGGCCGGGGGCGATCGTCACCAATCCAAACTGTGCGGCCGTCGTGCTGGCGATGGCGCTCGCGCCGCTTCGTCCGTTCGGTCTGCGGCGCGTGCAGGTCACGACGATGCAGGCGGTCTCCGGCGCCGGTTATCCGGGCGTGCCGTCGCTCGACATCCTCGGCAACATCATTCCCTACATCGGCGGCGGTGAAGAGGACAAGATCGAGCGTGAGACGTTGAAGATCCTCGGCACCGACGCCGGCCGCACCGAGTACCCGGCGGTCATCAGCGCGCAGGTAACGCGAGTGCCGGTCGTTGACGGGCACTCGATGACGGTGTCGGCCGATCTCGACAAGCGGCCCACGGTGGACGATGTGGTGGCGGCGCTGCGGTCGTTTCGCGGCAAGCCGCAGGCGCTCGAACTGCCGTCGGCACCGATGCCGCCGATTCTCGTCATGGACGCGGAGACGCGTCCGCAGCCGCGGCTCGACGCCGACCTGGGCGGCGGCATGACCGTGTCGGTTGGCCGCGTGCGGCCGTGCCCGATTCTCACGCACAAGTTCTTCGCGCTCGGTCACAACACGATCCGCGGCGCGGCCGGCGCGTCGATTCTCAACGCCGAGCTGATGAAGGCGGACGGCCTCCTATGATCGTCATGAAGTTCGGCGGGACGTCCGTCGCGGACCGTGCCGCCATCGAACGGCTGATCGGCATCGTCCGCGCCGCCCGGCAGGCCGCCATCCAACCGGAGAGCGCCGACTGGCGCGGGCCCGTCGTCGTCGTGTCCGCGCTGGGCGGCGCGACCGACCGGCTGCTCGGCGTCGCCGCGGAAGCGGCGGCGGGGGATTTTGAAGGCGCGCAGGAGCACGTGCACGCGCTCCGCGATCGCCATCTGCAGGTGGCCGGCGTCATCGCCAGCGCCGCCGAGCGCGACGAGGTCGAACAGTTCATCCGCAGGGAATTCGCCGAACTGGAGCGCATCGGCGGCGCGCTCAGCGTCCTCCGCGAGGTCACGCCGCGCTGGCTCGACGCGATCGCCGCCGCGGGCGAAATCGTGAGCAGCCGCATCGTCTCGGCCGCGCTGACGTCGCATGGGCTGGCGGCCAGCTGGGTGGACGCCCGGACGGTGATGGTGACGTCGAAGGACCACACTTCCGCCGCCCCGCTCTTCGCCGAGACCGACGCCGCCCTTGCCCGCCGCGTCGATCCCCTGCTCGCCGCGCGGCGGATTCCCGTGGTCGGCGGGTTCGTCGGCGCCACGCCCGACGGCGTGACGACGACGCTCGGCCGCGGCGGCTCGGACTACTCGGCGGCAATCATCGGCGCCGGCCTCGGCGCGTCGGAGATTCAGATCTGGACCGACGTGGACGGCATGCTCACCGCCGATCCGCGGGTCGTCCGCGACGTTCGCGTCGTGCCGCATCTGTCCTTCGCGGAGGCGTCCGAGCTCGCCTACTTCGGCGCCAAGGTGCTGCATCCCGCGACGATTCAACCGGCCGTCGCCAAGAACATTCCCGTGCGCATCCTCAACTCGATGCGGCCGCAGGACGCCATGGGCACACTGATCACGCGCGATCGACCGGCCGGAAGCGGCCCGCTCACGGCCGTCGCGTCCAAGAAGAACGTCACGGTCGTGGACATCACGTCTACCCGGATGCTGATGGCGCATGGGTTCCTCAAGCGGATCTTCGAGGTGTTCGAGCAGCACCGCACCTCGGTGGACGTGGTCACCACCTCGGAGGTCAGCGTGTCGGTCACGCTGGACGACGCGCGGCGGGTTCCAGAAATCATGGCGGCGCTGGCCGACGTGGCGGACGTGACATGCGAGGATCGAATGGCGATCATCTGCGCGGTGGGCGAGGGGTTGCAGACCGATCCGACGTTCGTCAGTCACCTGCTCGAGGCGGTCGGCGGGATTCCGATCAGGATGGTCTCGCAGGCCGCGGCCCGACGGAACGTCACGCTGGTGATCAACGAAGCCGACCTGGAACCCGCGCTGGCGCGCGTGCACGCGAGGTTTTTCACGGACGAGGCCGAGGGTCAACGATGCGTATCCTGCTGATCGGCCACGGACGGATGGGCAGGCTCGTCGAGGCGCTCGCGCCGGCGCACGGCTGCGAGATTGCCGGCATCGTGACGAGCCGGTCGGGCGCCAGCGCGATCGCCGGCGAGTCGGCCGCGGGCGCGGATGTGGCCGTCGACTTCTCGCTGCCCGGCGCGGTGATGGCGAACCTCGAACAGATGGCGGCACGCCGGCTGAACGCCGTGATCGGGACGACCGGGTGGCAGGCGGACGAGGCGGCGGCGCGCGCGCTGGCCGAACGCGCTGGCATCGGCGTCATCGCGTCGGCCAACTTCTCGATCGGGATGACCATCTTCCGGGCCGTCGTCGAAGAGGCTGCCCGGTTGTTCGGCGCGCAGGCCGACGCCGGCGCCTGGATCCACGAGACGCACCACGCGCAAAAAAAGGACGCGCCGTCGGGAACGGCGCTGATGTTGAAGAGCGCCATGGAGCGGGCCGGCTACGCCCGACCCATTGACGTCGCCGCCACGCGCGTGGGCGCCGTGCCGGGCACCCACGTCGTGGGATTCGATTCGCCGGCCGAAACCGTGACCCTGACGCACGTCGTTCGCGACCGCGCGGTATTCGCCCACGGCGCGCTCGAGGCCGCGAAATGGATCAAAGGCCGGCGCGGCTGGTTCACGGTTCAGGACATGATTGGGAGATAACGTGCACTGTGCGCTGTGCACCGTGCACGGTGCGATAGAGTTCGAACGAGGAGTCCTCCGATGCGACTGACATTTACCGGAGTCGGCACGGCGTTGATTACGCCATTCACCAGGACAGGTTCGCTCGACGAGGCGGCGGTCCGCCGGCTGGCGAAGCGGCAGGTGGACGCGGGCGTGCACTTCCTCGTTCCGTGCGGCACCACGGGAGAGACGCCGACGCTGTCGCCGGCCGAGCGGACGCGCGTCGTCGAAATCGTCGCTGAGGAGGCCGAAGGGCGCGCGCTCGTGCTCGCCGGCGCCGGCGGCTACGACACGCGCGAGGTCATTCACGCCGGGGCCGAGATGCAGCGTGCCGGCGCCCAGGGCCTGTTGTCGGTCACGCCGTACTACAACAAGCCGACGCCCGAGGGGCTCTACCAGCACTACAAGGCGATTGCCGAGAGCACGTCGCTGCCCGTCATCGTCTACAACGTCCCGGGCCGGACCGGCTGCAACGTCGATCCCGTGACGCTCGCCAGGTTGAGCGGCCTCTCCAACATCGTCGGCGTCAAGGAAGCGTCGGGCAACATGACGCAGATGGCGGAAATCTGCCGATCGGTTCCCTCGACGTTTCTCGTGCTGTCCGGAGACGATGCGTTGACCGTGCCGCTGATGGCGATTGGCGGACGCGGGATCATTTCGGTCGTGTCCAACGAGGCGCCGGCCGAGATGGTGCAGATGGTCGAGGCGGCCGAGCGCGGCGACTTCGCAACCGCGCGCCACTGGCACGACAAGCTGCTGCCGCTCATGCAGATCAACTTCGTCGAGTCGAGCCCGGGCCCCGTGAAGTTCGCGATGGCGGCGATGGGGCTGTGCGAACCCGCGTACCGGCTGCCGATGGTGCTGCCGCGGCCGGCGGCGCAGGAAAAAGTCCTGGCGGTGCTGCGCGACTTCGGCCTGCCGATCGTCGCCGGAGCGCGCGCCTCGTGAGCCTGTCGGACACCATCAGCGGGCTGTTTGCCGAGGGCACCCGCGCTGACAAAGCGGCCGCGCGCGCGGCCTTCTTCGAGTTACAGCAGCAACTGAGCCAGGGACACGTCCGTGCCGCGGAACCCGATGCGGCCGCCGCCACCGGCTGGCGCGTCAACGCCTGGGTCAAACAAGGCATCCTGCTCGGATTTCGATTCGGCGACACCGTGGACGTGTCGGCGGATCACGGCCGCTGGCCTTTCTACGACAAGGACACGATGCCGTTGAAGAAGCCGGGCGTCTCGGCCGGCGTCCGCATCGTACCGGGCGGGTCTACGATTCGCGAGGGCGCGTACGTCGCGTCGAGCGTCGTCTGCATGCCGCCGATGTACGTGAACATCGGCGCGCACATCGACGAAGGCACGCTCGTCGATTCGCACGCGCTCGTCGGATCGTGCGCGCAAATCGGCCGGCGCGTGCACCTCTCGGCCGGAGCGCAGATTGGCGGCGTCATCGAGCCGGTCGGCGCCCTCCCGGTGGTCATCGAAGACGACGTGCTCGTGGGCGGAAACACGGGCGTCTACGAGGGCGCGGTCGTCAAGCAACGCGCCGTCCTGGCCGCCGGCGTCATCCTCACCGCGTCCACGCCGATCTACGACCTGCCGCGCGGCGTCATCATTCGCGCCGCCGAGGGTCAGCCGCTCGTCGTTCCGGAAGGCGCGGTCGTCGTGCCGGGCGCGCGGGCGGTGTCGGTCGGCGCCGGCAAGGAGTGGGGGCTGTCGCTCGCGACGCCGGTCATCGTCAAGTACCGCGACGATCGCACGGACACCCGCACGGAGCTCGAGACGTGGATCCGCTGACGCAGATTCAGCTGACGCGTGACCTGGTCGACATCGATTCCACGACGCCGCACGAGATCGCGGCCGGGGAATTTCTCGACCGCACGCTTCATCGTCTCGGCTACCAGGTCAAGCGGCAGCCTGTCCTGGACGGGCGGTTCAACATCTTCGCGACGACCGGCCGGCCTGACGTCGTGCTTACGACCCATTTCGACTGTGTCCCGCCGTTCTTTCCGAGCCGCGAAGCCGGCGGCCGTCTCTATGGGCGCGGCGCGTGCGACGCGAAGGGGATTCTGGTCGCGCAGATTGCCGCGGCCGAGCGGCTCCGCGCCGCCGGAGAATCGCGCGTCGGGCTGCTGTTCGTGGTCGGCGAGGAGCGGGGCAGCGAAGGCGCAAAAGCCGCGAACACGATCGCGCCCGGATCGCGGTTCATCGTCAACGGCGAGCCGACGGACAATCGCCTGGCGACCGCCACCCGCGGCGTCTATCGCGCGCGGCTGCGCGCGACCGGCAAGGCCGCCCACTCGAGCCTGCCGCACCTCGGCGTGTCGGCGATCGACAAGCTCGTGGACGCGCTCGTCGCGCTCCGCGGCGCCGCCTGGCCGGGCGATCCGGACATGGGCACGACGTTCTACACAATCGGCCTCATCAGCGGCGGCATCGCGCCCAACGTCATCTCGCCGGAGGCCGAGGCCGAGATCATGTTCCGGACCGTCGGCAGCCACGAGACGTTGCGCCGGCTGATCGAGACCACCGCCGGCACCCACGTCACGGTCGAGGACGTGCTGGTCGTGCCGCCGGTGCGGCTCACGACGCGCCCGGGCTTCGACACCGAAGCCTTCTCCTTCACCACGGACATTCCATTTCTCGATCGCTGGGGCGCACCACTCCTGCTCGGCCCCGGATCGGTGACGGTCGCCCACACCGCGGACGAGTACGTGGAGATCGCGGAGCTCCACCGGGCGGTTGAGCTGTACGAGAGGCTGGCTCACCAGTTACTCACATAGAAAGACAAGAATCGACCCACAACACGGAGTTCACCGAAAACCCGGAGAGCACCGAGAATCCGGGCTGTACATCCTCTCAACCCGTGTTCTCCGTGTTGCTCCGTGTTTTCCGTGTTTCAGATCGAGAATTCCGCACCCAGCACAGTGCACGGTGCACCGTGCACCGTTTATGCTGTTGCCCATGCCAGGCTACGGAGCGCGCTACTGGGCAGAACGCACCGCCGCCAATCGGCGGCGGTCGCACCCGAAGTTCAAGGGATCGGCCACCGCCGACGCCGTCGTCATTGGTGGCGGTCTGACCGGAGCGACCGCGGCGTTCGTGCTGGCGTCGGGCGGTCTGAACGTGACCCTGCTCGAGGCGGGGCGTCTGGCGGAAGGGGCGACCGCCGGGGCGCTTGGGGCCATCCTGCCGGAGCCGGACGCCTCGTTTCGCAGTGTGGAGGCGGCGGCCGGCCGGCGCGTCGCGCGGGGGGCGTGGGAAGAAGCACAGCGGGGAGCCCGCGAATTTGCCGCCGCCCTGCGCAAGCTTCCGACCAAGTGCGATCTCGCGGCGACGTCACTCGTCATCAACGCACGCACCGCCGATGACGAGGTGGCGTCGCGGAAGGAACAGGCGGCACGGCGGCAGGCGTCGATTGTCGCGCCGTGGCTCACCCCGGGAGCGGCCCGGACCGAGCTCGGCACCGACTCGGTCGGTGCGCTTCGCCTCGGCGATGCCTCGGTCTACGACCCGGTACGGGCCGCGCTCGGACTGGCCGGCGCCGCCGAAGCCAAGGGCGCCCGCCTGTTCGAGCAGTCGCCGGTCCGGCGCACGAAGTTCACGCGCAAGTACGCCGACGTCGTCCTGGCGAACGGGACGATCCGGACGCCGCTGATCTTCGTCGCCACCGGCGAGCCGGGCACGCTCTTTGGTCAGTTGCGCCGCCACGTCCGTCGCGAGACCGGCTACGTCGTCGTCACCGAGCCGCTGTCGGCGGCGATGCGGCGAGCCGCTGGCCGGAGGGCGGCCGTGCAGACCGAGATCGGCGACGGGCGGCCGTGGCTACGGTGGTTGACGGAGGATCGCATTCTATTCGCCGGCGCCAGGTCCGCTTCACCACCCGAACGGCAGCGTGACAAATATGTCATCCACCGGACGGGGCAGCTCATGTACGAGCTGTCACTCCGCTACCCGGAGATTTCAGGTCTGCCCGCCCACTGGGGCTGGGAGCAGCCGGTCGTGACGACGCCGGATGGGATTCCGTGGATTGGGACGCATCGCAATTACCCGTTTCATTTCTTCGCTTTAGCCTTTGGCTGGCATGGGGACTCGCTGGCGTGGCTGGCGGCGAAGGCCGCGCTGCGGCAGGCGCGAGGCGACGTCCGTCCGGCCGACGAGGCGTTCGGCTTCGTCCGCTACTTGTAACGGGGCACGAAGCGCGCTGGTCTAAGTGTCGATACCAGGTACTGCGGGACCAGTCTGACCAGGAGTATCCTTAGAGTCTCCGGGTTGCAGGATCCGTCGGACGGGGAAGGCGTCTGCCCATGGCGAGACCGACACAGGCTGTCGAACATTTGCTCCGTCGCGCGGGATTCGGCGTCACTCCCGAGGAGGCGGAGCGCTTTTCGCGCTACACCTACCCGATGGCGGTGGCGGCGCTGACCGAGTACGACCCTGAGGAGTCGGACGCCGTCGATTCCAAGATCGAGTCTGATCCGTCCCGCTACGTCCGCGTCGCGGTCCGCGGTCAGTTTTCGCCGAATCAGGTCATCAACGACGCGCGGCAGCGGTGGCTGTTCCGGATGGTCCATTCGCCCGCGCCGTTGCAGGAGAGGATGGCGCTCATCTGGCACCATCACTTCGCGACGGCGTACACCAAGATCCAGGGTGTGGTCGGGACGACGGATGCGACGCGGATGATGGCGGCGAAGCCGTCGGAGGACCCCGGCCGCGCCCGCGGCCAGCTCGAGCTCTTCCGGCAGTATGCCCTCGGGAACTTTCGTGAGCTGCTGGTGGAGGTCGCCAAGGATCCGGCCATGCTGGTCTGGTTGGACGGCGACCAGAACTTCAAGGAGAAGCCGCAGGAGAATTTCGGCCGCGAGCTGATGGAGTTGTTCACCTTCGGCGTCGAGCACTACGTCGAAACGGATGTCTACGCGGCCGCCCGTGTCTTCACCGGATGGAATCGCGCCCGGATCGGCGTGAACGGCGCCGCCTCGGCGTACTACGCGTTCAACTACAACGCCGCGCGGCACGACACGAACGCGAAGGATTTCAGCTTTCCGATCTACCCGAACGGCAGCAAGCGGATCGAAGCGCGGTCGGCCGCGACCGGCATGCAGGACGGCCTCGATTTGATCAACGCGCTCGCCATCCATCCTGAAACCGCGAAGCGCCTGGCGCGGCGGCTGTGGACCTGGTTCGTGAGCGAGGTCGACCAGCCGGATGAGGATTTCGTCCGGAACATCTCGGACGTGTACCTGAAGAACGACACGAACATGAAGCCCGTGGTCCGGGCCGTGCTGTTCTCGCCGCAGTTCCTCGCGTCGGACCGGCCCTACCAGCGCTACAGCTGGCCGGTCGAGTTCGTCGTCCGGACGATGAAGGAAGTGGGCTACGTCGGCTTCTCGGTGGACACGGCGATGACGCCGCTGCTCAACATGGGGCAGCAGCTCTTCGAGCCCCCCGACGTCAACGGCTGGGAGCTGGGCCCCGGGTGGTTCTCGACCGGCGGCATGCTGGCGCGGATGAACTTCGCGGCGACGCTCGCCACCAATCAGCGCGTGGCGCTGCGCGACAAGGCGCGCGTGGCGCGGACGACGCCGGAGGATCTGTTGTCGTTCGTGCTCGAGAGTCTGTCGATGCCCGAGCCCACCGGCGACCCGCGAAACGCGCTGCTCGATTACGTCCGCGCAGGCGGCACCTGGACCGGGTCCGACACGCAGCTGCTCAACAAGACGGGCGGGCTGGTCCACTTGCTGACCGGGTCCGGAAGCTACCAGTTGGTCTGAGAGGCGGCCCATGAAGGTAACTCGTCGAGACTTCATTCGTGGTGGCGTCGCTGCTTTCACCGTCAGCTTCGGCGCGCCGGCGTTTCTGTCGGACCTGGCGCGCGCGCAGGGCGCGTCGCGTCGCAATCTGGTCGTGCTCTACCTGTCTGGCGGAAACGACGCGCTCAGCACCCTGATTCCGTACGGCGACAGCTTCTACTACAGCCGTCGCCCGACGATTGCGGTGCCGTCCACGAGCGTGCTGCAGGTCGGCACGGACAGCTCCGGCAAGCTGCTGGGACTGCACCCGCGGCTCACCGGTCTCAAGCAGATTTTCGATGCCGGCCACCTCGCGCTGATTCAGCGCACCGGCTATCCCAATTCGAGCCGTTCGCATTTCCTCGGCACCGACATCTGGTCCACGGCCGATCCGGCCAACGCTTCCGGCGCCGGCTGGCTGGGGCGCTATCTCGACTCGCTGCCGTCGCCGGTCGACCCGCTGGCCGGCTGGTGCACGACCCGTGAAGTGCCGCATTCGCTCGTCGGCAACAGGGTGAGCGTGCCGGCGATCCAGAGTCCGCAGGGATACGCGTTCCAGACGCCGAACCCCGGCACCGCCAACGAAGCGACGTACGCGCGGACGGCAATGACGAAGATCGCGTCCCACCTGCCGCCCGACGCGCCGCATCTGTCGTTCGTGAATGGCACCACGCAGGCCGCGCTCGCGACGCTCGATCGGGTCGCATCGGTCGCCAACTACAACGGCACCGTCACGTACCAGAACGATGGTCTGTCGCAGGCCTTCCGTGCCGTCGCCGGCGCGATGGTCCGCGGCATCGGCACGAAGGTGTTCTGGGTGACGACCGGCGGCTACGACACGCACGCGACGCAGAACACGAACGCCGCCAACGCCGGTTACGCCAACCTGATGGGCACGATCAACACCGCGCTCCTCACGTTCTACAACGACCTGCGCAACCAGGGACTGCTGCAGGACACGCTGATCGTGCAGTTCTCCGAGTTCGGGCGGCGGATCAGCGAGAACGGCAGCAGCGGCACCGATCACGGCGCGGCCGGCCTGATGATGATGATGGGCGGCGGCGTCCGCGGCGGCCTCTTCGGCACGGCCGCCAATCTCAATCCCTTCTCCGGCAATCCGACGCTCGAGAACAACGGCGGCGACGTCACCTACGACAGCGACTTCCGATCGGTCTACGCGCAGGTCATCGACAATTGGCTGGGCGCGAACTCGCTGTCGATCCTGGGCGGGAATTATCGGAAGCCGAGTCTGTCGGTACTGTAAGAGCGGGGTTCAGGGTTCAACGTTCAGGGTTCGAGTTCGTGGTTCGGGGTTCTGGGGTTCTGTTCTCGGTTCTCGTTCTCGGTTCTCGTTCGTAC
>Ga0111538_10006342_pt1 | contig 16011 bp, 10 predicted proteins | sample SoiMethybrSBSTD1_FD_79669 | JGI IMG/M metagenome (GOLD analysis project Ga0111538, IMG submission 79669) | Bulk soil microbial communities from a Populus tree surrounding site in Tennessee, USA - Soil MetaG P. TD hybrid SBSTD1 (version 2)... | ecosystem: Environmental > Terrestrial > Soil >...
CTGCGCCAGCGGACCGAACGCGAGCTGCGGCTGCAGGCGATCGAGACGCTGCTCGACACTGCTCATCACGAGCCGCTGCATGCGCTCCTGCGCCGGGTAGGCGACGTGGAGCGCATCCTCGCGCGAGTGGCGCTGCGCTCGGCGCGCCCGCGCGAACTGGCGCAGCTCAGAAACGCGCTCGCGGCACTACCCGAGCTCGGTGCACAGCTCGCGGAGATGGATTCGCCGCTCATCGCTCGCCTCGCGGAGCAGGCGGGCACGCACCCGGCGACGCATATGTTGCTCGGGCGCGCGCTCGTCGACACACCGCCGGCTCTTCTGCGCGAAGGCGGCGTCATCGCTGCCGGACACGACGCCGAGCTCGACGAGCTGCGACAGATCAGCGAGCGGAGCGACGAGTCGCTGCTTGCCCTCGAGGAGCGCGAGCGTGAGCGCAGCGGGCTCCCGAATCTGCGACTGGGCTACAACCGCGTGCAGGGCTACTACATCGAGGTGCATCGCAGCCAGGCGGACCAGGTGCCAACGGACTGGACCCGTCGGCAGACGATCCGCAACGCGGAACGCTACGTCACCGCCGAACTCAAGGGCTTCGAGGATCGTGTGCTCGGCGCCCGCGACCGGGCTCTCGCGCGCGAGCGTTCCCTCTACGAGGCGCTTCTCGACGAACTGGTCGCGGTGCTGCCCGCGCTGCAGGCGAGTGCAGCGGCGCTCGCGACGCTCGACGTGCTCGCGAATCTCGCCGAGCGCGCGCTTGCGCTCAGGTGGGTGAAGCCGCGGCTCGTCGAGGAAGCGCGGATCGAGATACGAGGCGGCCGGCATCCCGTCGTCGAGCGGTGTCTCGATGCGCCGTTCGTGCCCAACGATCTCGAACTGCACGAGGGCAGGCGCGCGCTCGTGATTACCGGTCCCAACATGGGCGGCAAGTCGACCTACATGCGGCAGAACGCGCTGATCGTGATCCTCGCGGGCATGGGGAGCTTCGTTCCTGCCGAGGCGGCGACGATCGGCCCCGTGGACCGCATCTTCAGCCGCATCGGCGCCGCGGACGATCTCGCCGGCGGCCGCTCGACCTTCATGGTTGAAATGACCGAGGCGGCGAACATCCTGAACAACGCCACCTCGCAGAGCCTGGTGCTGATGGACGAGATCGGACGCGGCACCAGCACCTACGACGGGCTCTCGCTCGCCTGGGCCTGCGCGCGCGAGCTGGTGCGCGGGCTCGGCTCGTTCACGCTGTTCGCCACGCATTACTTCGAGCTCACCTCGCTCGCCGACGAGCTCGCGGGCTGCGCCAACGTGCATCTCGATGCCATCGAGCATGGCGAGGAGCTCGTGTTCCTGCACGCAGTGCGCGAGGGGCCCGCCAATCGCAGTTTCGGACTGCAAGTCGCGCGCCTGGCGGGAGTACCTGCCGACGTGCTCGCAGAAGCGCGCCGCTACCTGGCGGGACTCGAACGCCGCGATCATGCAGCCGACGCCGCGCATGGCCAGCAGTGGCTGCCGCTCGATGTCGTGTCCGACCCGGCGGAGACCGCGGTCGTCGCCGAACTACGCGCGCTCGACCTGGACGCCCTGTCGCCGCGCGACGCGCAGGCCGCGCTCTACCGCCTGCGGGAACTGCTGAGTTCGCGATAGACTGGCGACGAGCCGCTTTCCGCAGCCGCGGCTCCGGGGACACTGCAAGCGCGGCGGGTCGATTGGTCGGACAGGGAGCAGCCGCCAGACGCGGCTGAAACGCAAGGTGCGTAGCCAAGCATCGCCACGAGCCGTTCGCGGCGCACTCACCCTGCTTGCCCTCGCCTGCGCGCTCGCTGCGGGTTGCGGACGCGATACGGCGACCGCGGGACTTCCACCGGTCGACGTCAAGGTCGTCGTGGTCGCGACGGCGCCGACGGAGATCTACCGCGACCTGGTGGGTGAGGTGCGCGGCTCGCAGGAGGTCGAGATCCGCGCGCGCGTCAACGGCATTCTGACCGGCAAGCATTTCGCCGACGGCGCGATGGTCGACGAGGGGCAGCTGCTGTATACGATCGACGCGCGCGAATACCGCGCGCAGGTCGCGACCGCCGACGCGAATCTCGCTTCCGCCGAGGCCAATCTCGCCCGTGCCCGCCAGGACGTCGAGCGCTACGAGCCGCTGCTCGCGGAAAATGCGATCAGCCAGCAGGTCTACGACAACGCCGTCGCCGCTGCTAAGGAAGCGGAAGCGCAGGTCGGCGCAAGCCGAGCCGCGATCACGGAAGCGCGGCTTGGCGTCGAGTACGCCGAGGTGCGCGCCCCGATGACCGGGAAAATGGGTGCCTCGCAGGTCTTCGAAGGCGCGCTGATCACCGCCGGGCAGACCCTGCTCGCGACCATCTCCGACGACGATCCTGCCTGGGTCAACTTCAGCCTGAGCGAAAGCGAGCTGCTCGATTACATGCGTCGCTACGGGGTGACCGAGCCCGCGGCGGACAGCGTGCAGCGCTACGTGACCCTGACCCTGAGCGACGGCACACACTACCCGCATCCCGGACGCATCAGCTTCACCGACCGCGCGCTCGACCCGACCACGGGCACCTACACCCTGCGCGCCGAGTTCCCGAATCCGAATCATCAGCTGGTGCCGGGACTATTCGCCCGCATCCGCGTCACGGCGGAGATGCGCCCAACGGCCATCGTCGTTCCCGATCGCGCGGTTCAGCAGCAGCTCGGCCGTTATTTCGTCACGGCGGTCGGCGACGGCGACGTGGCGGAAGCGCGGCCGGTCACGCTCGGGCCTCGTGTCGGCAACAAGTGGGTCGTCGAGGAGGGCCTTGCGGTCGGCGATCGTATCGTCGTCGAGGGCGTGCAGAAGGCGCGCCCGGGCACGCCGCTCAAGCCCACGGTCATCACCGCGGCGGAACTGGACGCGCCGGTCGCGGCCGACGCGAACCCAACCGCCGCCGTCAAGCGCTGACCCGGCACCGCGATGGCGCGCTTCTTCATCGATCGCCCGGTCTTCGCGATCGTTATCTCGCTGTTCCTGCTGCTGATCGGCACGCTGTCTCTGGTGCGGCTGCCGATCGCCGAGTTCCCGCCTATCGCGCTGCCGACCGTGCAAGTCGTCGCCAACTACCTCGGCGCGAGCTCGGACGTGGTCGAGGAATCGGTGACCGTGCCGCTCGACCAGCAGATCAACGGCGTGACTGACATGCTGTACATCAACGCGGTGAGCGGCGACGACGGCAGCGCGAACCTGACAGTCACCTTCGCGCTGGAGCGCAACCCCGATCTGGCGGCGGTCGAGGTGCAGAACCGCGTCTCACAGGCGCAGGCGCAGCTGCCGCAGGAGGTAATCGCCCAGGGCGTCACGGTGCGCAAGCAGTCTCCGGACGTGCTCATGTACTTCGCAGTGCACTCGCCGGACGACACCTACGACCGGCTCTTCATCGTCAACTACGCTTATGTCTATATCGTCGATCAGCTGAAGCGCGCCAAGGGCGTGGGCGATGTCCGAGTGTTCGGCTCCGAGTTCGGCATGCGTATCTGGTTGCGCCCCGATCGGATGGCGAGCCTCAGGATCACGGCCGCGGACGTCGCGCGCGCCATCCGCGAGCAGAACGTTCAGGCACCCGCCGGGCAGATCGGCCAGCCGCCCTCGGCATCCGGCCAGAGCTTCCAGTACTCACTGCGCGTGCGCGGCCGGCTGGTCGACGCGTCCGAGTTCGCAAGCATCATCGTCGGCTCGAAGCCCGATGGGTCGTTCGTCCGCCTTCGCGACATCGCGCGGGTCGAGCTCGGTGCGCGCGACTACAACTTCACCGGGCAGCTCGACGGTCACCCGTCGGCCGTGATGGCAATCTTCCTCGTGCCCGGCGCAAACGCGCTCGAGACGGCCGAGCTCGTCAAGGCGCAGATCGCGCAGATCGAGGCGGGATTTCCCAAGGGCCTCGCGCTGCAGATCCTGTACGACACCTCGGAGTTCGTGAAGGCGTCGATCGAGGAGGTCGTACGCACCTTCGTCGAGGCACTCATCCTCGTGCTGATTGTCGTGTTCCTGTTCCTGCAGAGCTGGCGCGCGACATTGATCCCGATGCTCGCCGTGCCCGTATCGCTGGTAGCCACTTTCGCGGCCTTCGAGTTCCTCGGCTTCAGCATCAACACGCTGTCGCTGTTCGGCATGGTACTTGCGATCGGCATCGTGGTAGACGATGCAATCGTCGTGGTCGAGGCGGTCGAGCACAACATGCAGACGCACGGACTCGCGCCCCGCGAAGCGACCCGCAAGTCCATGGACGAGGTGCAGGGTCCGGTGGTCGCGATCGCACTGGTGCTCGCGGCGGTCTTCATCCCGATGGCCTTTATCCCGGGTGTGACCGGGCAGCTCTACAAGCAGTTCGCGATCACGGTCGCGGTGTCGACAATGTTCTCGGCGCTCGTCGCGCTGACGCTGACACCGGCGCTCTGCGCGATGCTCTTGAGGCCGCACGCCCCCGGCGAGCGCCGCGGCGGCCCGCTGGCGGGCTTCTTCGCATGGTTCAACCGCACCTTTGATCGCACCAACGATCATTATGGGCGGATCGCGGAACGCGGGGCGCGCCGCGTGCTCGTCGTGCTCGCGATCCTGGGCGCGGTGATCCTCGCGACCGGCGGCCTGCAGCGCATCACGCCCACCGGCTTCGTCCCAGACGAGGACAAGGGCGCCATTTTCACCCAGGTCATCCTGCCCGAGGGCGCCTCGCAGCAGCGAACGGTCGCGGTCGCGCGCCAGGTACAGCAGATCGTGAGGGCGATCCCCGGTGTGGCGAACGTGCAGGTGATCGCCGGCTACGACCTCATCTCGGGCACGGCTGCGTCGAACGGCGCCTTTCTGATCCTCCGCCTGAAGCCCTGGGATGAGCGCCCGGGGAAGGACCAGCATGCGTCGACGATCGTCGGCAAGGTCGCCGCAGCTACCCGCGGCTTGCCTGAAGCGATCGTCGTGCCGTTCAACCCGCCCGCGCTGCCGGGGTTCGGCGCGGTGTCCGGATTCTCGATGATGCTGCAGGCGCGCGGCGGACAGACGGCCGAGGAACTGGCCGCGGTCGCCGGGCAGTTCATGACGACCGCGCAGCAGCGGCCGGAGATCGGCCGCATCACCACGACGTTCTCCGCCTCGACCCCCAATTACCGCCTCGAGGTCGACCGCGAGAAGGTCAAGAAGCTCGGCGTGCCGGTCAACGACGTGTTCACCACGATGCAGACCTTCCTCGGCGGCTACCAGGTCAACGACTTCACGCGATTCGGCCGCAATTACAAGGTCACCATGCAGGCGGAGTCCGAGTTCCGGCAGGAGGTGCGCGACCTCGGGCTCCTCTTCGTGCGTAACGAACAGGGCGCGATGGTGCCGCTCGACACGTTGACGACGGCGGTGCCGTCTTCGGGCGCGCGCTTCCTGCAGCGCTTCAACCTGTACCGCACCGCCGCGTTCAGCGGCGCCCCGGCACCCGGCGCGAGCTCCGGCGATGCCTTGCGCGCGCTCGAGGAGACCGCGGCGCAGGTGCTGCCAGCCGACTACGGCTTTGAGTGGACGGGTCAGAGCCGGCAGGAGGTCGAGGCCGGCAACACCGCCGTAGTCGTGCTCGGACTCTCGATCGTCGTCGTGTTCCTGTTCCTGGCGGCGCTGTACGAGAGCTGGGCGGTGCCGTTCGCCGTGCTGCTCGCAACACCCTTCGGCTTCCTGGGCGCGCTGATCGCGATCAAGCTCGGCGGGCTCGCCTTCAACGTCTACGGGCAGATCGGCCTGGTGACGCTGATCGGCCTCTCCGCGAAGAACGCAATCCTGATCGTCGAGTTCGCGAAGCTCAACCGCGAGAAGGGAATGCCGCTGGTCGAGTCCGCGCTCGAGGCGGCACGGCTGCGGCTGCGCCCGATCCTGATGACCTCGTTCGCGTTCATCATGGGTGTGGTGCCGCTCATGGTCGCGAGTGGCGCAGGCGCGGCGTCCAAGACCTCGGTCGGCACGGCTGTCTTCGGCGGGATGATTGCCGCTACGGTGCTGACCACGCTCGCCGTGCCCGCGTTCTACGTGCTGATCCAGGGCCTCGCGGAGCGGCTGGGCGGAGCGCCCGCGGCCGCGTCGCCCGGACAGGTTACCCCTGCGCCGGGCTCGCACTCGTGAGGTCCCGTCATCGATCGCCGGCTGCCCTCGTTGCCGCGGCAACTGCCGCGCTGGCCGGGGGCTGCGCCATTGGTCCGGACTACGAGCGTCCCGCGGACGCGATGACGGCCGAGGAATTCCGCGGCGTGCTCACGCCGCAGCAGGCGCTGTCCTTTGCAGATACCGGCTGGGCGATAGCCTTCGCCGACCCCGAGCTGGTCGAGCTGATCCGGACAGCGCTCGAGTCAAATCTCGATCTCAGGATCGCCGCTGCGCGGGTCGAGGAGTTTCGCGGGGTCGCGCGCGTCGAGCGCAGCCGCCTCGGGCCGCAGATCACGGGCGAGTTCCAGACCGCCCCCAATCCGCAGAGCGACGAAGACGCATCCTATTCGGCGGGCTTTCGCTTGTCGTGGGAACTCGACCTGTTCGGGAAGCTCCGACGCGCGGACGAGGCGGCGCTTGCACAGCTGCTCGCCTCCGAGGACACCGCACGGGGCGTCATGACCACGCTGGTCGCCGACGTCGCGTCCACCTGGTTCGAGCTGCGCGAGCTCGACGAGGAAGTGCAGATCATCAGCGATACCATCAAGAGCCAGCAGGAATCGCTGACGCTGGTGCAGTCCTTGAACCGCAGCGGCGTCGCGTCGGGCACCGAGGAACAGCAGGCGGTGGGCCAGCTCGCGACCACCCGCTCGCGGTTGCCCGCCGCGGAGCGCAGCCGCGAGCAGGTCGAGAACCGCCTGCGTTTTCTGCTCGGCTATCCGCCGGATCGCATTTCCCGCATCACCTCCCCGCGCACGTTCCCCGTGCCGCCGGAGATCCCGGTCGGGCTGCCCGCTACCCTGCTCGCGAGACGGCCGGACGTGCGGCAGTCCGAGCAGCTCCTGCACGCCGCAACCGCGCGCGTGGGGGTCGCCCTCGCGTCCCGGTTCCCGTATCTCGACATCGGGATCACGTCGTTCTTCGGTCTGATCGGTCCCGACCTCGACGCGCTCCTGCACGCGGACAACCCGGCGGAGGAGCTCTTCTCGGTCGGCCCATTCGCCACGGCGCCGATCTGGCAGTCGGGCGCCGGCACCGGCAACGTCGCGGCAGCTCGTGCCCAGGCCGTGCAGGCCGAGCTTAGCTACCGCCGCACAGTGCTGCAGGCGCTGAGGGAGGTGTCCGATGCGCTCATCTCGACCGACAAGGTGCGCGAGATCATCGCCCAGGACGAGGTCCGGGTGTCGGCCACCGGCGAGGTGCTCAGGCTGCAGCGCATGCGTTACCGCGGTGGCGTCGTGAGCTACCTCGAGGTGCTGGACGCGGAGCGGCAGTACTTCGACGCGGAGATCGAGCTCGCGCGCGCGAAGTTCGATCAGCTGCGCGCGTATGTGGAGCTCTACCGCGCGCTCGGCGGCGGCTGGTCGGAAGAGGAGCTTCGTCGCGTGATCGATGCCGCGGCTGAGGCATCGAAGGATTGATCCGGCACCCGGCTATGGACGCTTCGATGCGAGAAATCGGCCGGTCCTCAGAAAGTGAGCCACGTTCGCGGCGACATCTCCGGCGAACAGCATCCCGATGTGGCTGTGCGGCAGTACGACGTGATCGGCGAGACCCGGGATGATCGTCTCGCGGACCGCCACCGTTCCGTCGTTGTCCTCGTCGAAGTGCGCGAAGAACTGCCCGGTGCCCAACGGCCGCGAGCCCGCGATCGCGCCGAGTGCCGTAGTCCCATGCCATTCACGCCCGCGCGGCTCGGCGAGCTCTTGGACCACGTGCGATCCAAGGAGCGGCCGCAGGATCGGCCATCGCAGTGCCCCACGCGCCGCGCGGCTGCCGTTCAAGGGCGCACCCAGCAGGACTGCCTTTCCGGTAAGCGTCGGCGAGCACTGCTGCAGCGCACGGAACACGAACGCGCCCCCCAGGCTGTGCCCCACGAGATGTACCCGCTTTGCCGCGGCCCGGCGCACGGCGTCCGCGAGGTCGCCGCAGATTTCCGCAGGATCGCCGTGCATCGTCGGGTAGGCGAACACCTGCGCGTCGAATCCGTGCTCGCGCACGAGACGGCTGCGAAGAAGCCCCAGTTCCAGCCCGGTCATCCAGAGCCCGGGGACCAGGATCACCGTCTCGGGGGTTGATCCGGTTCTGACCCGGGCACTCCCCCCGTTCTTGCCGGGTCTTCGGCTCACTCTGCGCGGCACGGGAAACTTGGCTCAGAGCTCATTAATCATGATAAATCAGCTCTGAGCTGAATTATTTCAAGTCTTCGGCGGAAGCTGCACGCGGATATGAAGTTCACGCAGCTGCGCGTCCGGGATCTCCGTCGGCGCGTCGGTGAGTGGGCATGTCGCGGTCTGGGTCTTGGGGAACGCGATCACGTCGCGGATCGAGTCCGCACCCGCCATCAGCATCGCGAGGCGGTCCACGCCAAAGGCGATGCCGCCATGCGGCGGCGCGCCGTACTTGAGCGCCTCGAGCAGGAAGCCGAATTTCTTCTGCGCCTCGTCGGCGCCGATACCGAGCATCTCGAAGACCGTGGACTGCATCTCCTCGCGGTGGATGCGGACCGAGCCGCCGCCGATCTCGGAGCCGTTCAGCACGAAGTCGTAGGCGCGCGCGACCGCGGCACCCGGGCTGGCACGCAGCACCGCCGGATCGTCGCTCACCGGCGCGGTGAACGGATGATGCATCGCGCCCCAGCGCCCCGCCTGCTCGTCCCACTCGAACATCGGGAAATCGATCACCCAGAGCGGGCGCCAGCCGGGCTCGGCGAGCCCGAGCTCGTGACCGAGCTTGAGCCGGAGCGCCCCGAGCGCGTCGTTGACGATCCTGGCGCGGTCCGCGCCGAAGAACAGCAGGTCTCCGGTGTGCGCGCCGGTGCGCTCGAGAATTCCCGCGATCGCGGCGTCCGACAGGAACTTGAGGATCGGCGACTGCAGCCCGTCGCGGCCGCGCGCCGCGTCGTTGACCTTGACGTAGGCGAGACCCTTGGCACCGTAGCGCCCGACGTAGGCCGTGCAGTCGTCGATCTGCTTGCGCGAGAGCTTCTCGCCACCCGCGGGCACGCGTAGCGCCGCCACCCGGCCGTCAGCCGAGGTCGCGGGCCCCGCGAACACCTTGAACTCGCTGTCGCGAACGAGGTCGCCGACGTCGACGAGCTCGAGCGGCACGCGCAGGTCGGGCTTGTCCGAGCCGTAGCGCCGCATCGCCTCCGCGTAAGTCATGCGCGGGAAGGGATCGGGAAGTGAGACGTCGAGCACCGCGCGGAACAGGTGCCGCACGAGACCTTCCATCAGGCCCATGATCTCGTCGCGGTCGAGGAAGGAGGTCTCGACGTCGAGCTGCGTGAACTCCGGCTGACGGTCGGCGCGCAGATCCTCGTCGCGGAAGCAACGCACGATCTGGTAGTAGCGATCGAAGCCCGACATCATCAGCAGCTGCTTGAAGATCTGTGGCGACTGCGGCAGCGCGAAGAACCTGCCGGGCTGCGTTCGGCTCGGCACCAGGTAGTCGCGCGCGCCCTCGGGCGTCGCCTTGGTCAGCATCGGCGTCTCGAGATCGACGAATCCCTGACCGTCGAGATACTCGCGCATCGCGCGCGTCACGGCATGCCGCAGCCGCAACCGCTGCTGCATCACGTCGCGCCGCAGATCGAGATAGCGGTACTTGAGCCGGATCTCTTCCTTGACGTCCTCGTCGAGCTGGAAGGGCAAGGCCTCCGAACGGTTGAGCACCTCGATCTCGCGCGCGAGCAGCTCGACCGCGCCGGACTTCAGGTTCGGGTTGACGGTACCTTCGGGCCGCGGCCGAATTGACCCCGAGACCCGGATCACCCACTCACCGCGCAGCCGCTCGGCCTCCGCGAACACCGCGGACTCCGACGGATCGAACACGACCTGCAGCCGGCCCTCGCGGTCGCGAAGATCGACGAAGATGACGCCGCCATGGTCCCGACGGCGATTTACCCAGCCGGCGACGGAAACGGTACGACCGACGAGGGACTCGTCGACCTCGCCGCAGTAATGAGTGCGCATCGGCATGGTGACAGGGGCAGGATAACCGGCGCCCCGGAGCCGGAACTCGCAAAAGAGGCGGGATGTTACGGGCCGGTCTGCGGCGGTGCAAGACGCGGACCCGTCGGCCTGTTGCGCCAGGGTGGCACGACGACGCCCATCGTCAGCACCAGCTTGACGGCCTCATCGACCGACATGTCGAGATAGATCACCTCACGTCTCGGCACCAGCACGATGAAGCCACCGGTCGGGTTCGGCGTGTGTGGCACGACCACGCAGATGACGTCCTTGGCGGTCTTCGCCTGGACTTCCTCGATCTCCTCGGCCGTGATGAACCCGATGCTGTAGGTCGCCTCGTACGGAAAGCGGATCAGGACGACTTGTTTGAACGACCGTCCCTTGTCGGCGAGCACAGTTTCGCTGAAGGTCTTGGCGCCGCCGTAGATCGGGCCGACAACCGGGATGCGGCGGATAAGATTCTCGAGCCCCTGCACGATCTGGCGGCCGAAAAGATTCTTGACCAGGACGCCTGTCACGAGCAGCAGCAGCAGCGACAGGATGATGCCGAGACCCGGGATATATCGGCCGAAGAGCGCCTCCGGGCGCCACGGCGGCGGGATCAGCACCAGCGACTGGTCGAGGATGCCGGACAGAAACCGGACCACCCACACGGTGATCATGATCGGGAGCCAGATCAAAAGCCCCGCGATCAGGTAATTGCGGATACGCCGCGCACGACTGGGCTCGCGTGGTTCGAGTGTCTGCGTTTCGTCGAGCGGTCGTTCGCTGGCCACACCAGCTCCTCAGCGCCCGCGCCGGCGCACCGCTGGCGCGCGGCGCGCGGCCTTCTTCGTCCGTCCGTTCGATTTCGATCGCACAGCAGTGGTGGCCGGCCGGCTGATGCGGCTCCGCTTGCCGCTTCCGGTCGGCTCGGAAGAGGCGCTCTTCGCGGAATCGCCCTTCGCGGAATCGCTCTTCGCAGAATCGCTCTTCGCAGAATCGTCCTTTGCGTCCGACTTGGCGGCATCCTTGGCCTCGGACTTGCTGCCGGCCTCCGATTCACCCGAACCGTCGGTCTTCGCTTCGTCCTTGTCAGCCTTATCGTGGAGGTTGCGCTTCGCTTCCTTGTCCGACTTGAAGTCGGTCTCGTACCAGCCGCTGCCAGCCAGCCGGAAACGCACCGCCGATACCAGGCGCTTGAGCGACTTGCGCCCGCATTCCGGACACTGGCGGAGCTGGGGATCGGAAATCTTCTGCAGTGCTTCGTGGTGATGGCCGCACTGTTGGCACTGGTATTCGTATATGGGCATATGTCAGTCAGTATAAGGGGACGCTCTACTTTTCCGGTACAGGCACTGGCGCCGCCGAGCCTGAGATGGAAGCGCCCCTACTTCTTCGCGAACTGCAGGGCGCCGTCCCGCGCGGAGACCTTGATCACGTCGCCCGGTGCGAAATCGCCCTTGAGGATGCGCTGCGCGAGCGGGTTCTCGAGCTGCTGCTGGATCGCGCGCTTCAGCGGCCGGGCGCCGTACACCGGGTCGAACCCGGCTTCGCCGAGCTGGTCGCGCGCCACATCGTCGAGCACGAGCCCGATGTCGCGCTCGGCCAGCCGCTTGCGCAGGTAGCCGACCTGTATCTCGACGATGCGCCGGATGTGCTCGCGGCCAAGCGGATGGAACACGACGATCTCGTCGACCCGGTTGATGAACTCGGGACGGAAGTGCTGGCCGACGATCTCCATGACCGCGGCTTTCATCTTCGCGTAGTTGGCCTCGCCCGCGAGCTCCTGGATCACCTGCGAACCCAGGTTTGAGGTCATGATCACCACCGTGTTGCGGAAATCGACCGTGCGGCCCTGGCCATCGGTGAGGCGGCCGTCGTCGAGCACCTGCAGCAGGATGTTGAAGACGTCCGGGTGTGCCTTCTCGACCTCGTCGAGCAGGATCACGGAGTACGGGCGGCGACGCACCGCCTCGGTGAGATGGCCCCCCTCCTCGTAGCCGACATAGCCCGGCGGTGCGCCGATCATCCGCGCCACGGAGTGCTTCTCCATGAACTCGGACATGTCGATGCGCACCATCGCCTCTTCGGTGTCGAACAGGAACTCGGCGAGCGCTTTCGAGAGCTCGGTCTTGCCGACGCCGGTGGGCCCGAGGAATAGGAACGAGCCGTTGGGACGGTTCGGGTCGGAAAGACCCGCACGTGAGCGGCGGATCGCATCCGACACGGCCTTCACCGCCTCGTCCTGACCGACCACGCGCTGCCCGATCGATTCTTCCATCTTGAGCAGCTTCTCGCGCTCGCCCTCGAGCATCTTGGACACGGGGATGCCGGTCCACTTCGAAACGACCTCCGCGATCTCCTCCTCGGTCACCTTGTTGCGCACCAGCGTCGGTGCCTTCGACTCCGCATCCTGTGCGGCCTTGAGGCGCTTCTCGAGCTCGGGGATCTTTCCGTACTGCAGCTCGGACATGCGCCCGAGATCGCTCGCGCGGCGCGCCGCCTCGAAGTCGAGACGCGTGCGCTCGAGCTCTTCCTTGATATGCGCGGTGCCCTGCACCGCCGCCTTCTCGGCCTTCCACACCTCCTCGAGGTCGGAATACTCGCGCTCGAGGTCCTTCAGCTGCGCGTCGAGCGCCTGCAGCCGCTTCCTGGACGCGTCGTCGCTCTCCTTCTTGAGCGCTTCGCGCTCCATCTTGAGCTGCACGATCCGCCGGTCGAGTCGGTCCAGCTCCTCGGGCTTCGAGTCGATCTCCATGCGGATGCGCGACGCTGCCTCGTCGATGAGGTCAATGGCCTTGTCGGGGAGCTGACGGTTGGTGATGTAGCGGTGCGAGAGCGTCGCGGCCGCGACGATCGCCGGGTCGGTGATCTCGACCTTGTGATGGACCGCGTAGCGCTCCTTCAGGCCGCGCAGGATTGCGATCGTGTCCTCGACTGAGGGCTCGTCGACCAGCACCGTCTGGAAGCGCCGCTCGAGGGCGGCGTCCTTCTCGACGTGCTTGCGGTACTCGTCGAGCGTGGTCGCGCCGACGCAGTGCAGCTCGCCGCGCGCGAGCGCGGGCTTCAGCATGTTGCCCGCGTCCATGGCGCCCTCGGCCTTGCCGGCACCGACCACGGTGTGCAGCTCGTCGATGAACAGGATCACCCGGCCTTCCTGCTTGGCGAGGTCGTTCAGCACCGCCTTGAGCCGCTCCTCGAACTCGCCGCGGAACTTGGCGCCCGCGATCAGGGAGCCCATGTCGAGTGAGAGGATGCGCTTGTCGCGCAGGCCCTCGGGCACCTCGCCGTTGACGATGCGCTGCGCGAGACCCTCGACGATCGCGGTCTTGCCGACACCGGGCTCGCCGATCAGCACCGGGTTATTCTTGGTGCGCCGCTGCAGAACCTGGATGGTGCGGCGGATCTCGTCGTCGCGGCCGATGACGGGATCGAGCTTGCCCTGCTCGGCCCGCTCGGTCAGGTCGATGGTGTATTTCTCGAGCGCCTGGCGGCTCTCCTCGGCATTCGGATCGTTGATTTTCTCCCCGCCGCGCAGGTCCTCGATGGCGCGCTCGAGGGCACCCTTCACGACGCCGGCATTGCGGAGAACGGTGCCCAGCGTGCCCTTGTCGTCGAGGGCCGCGAGCACGAACAGCTCGCTCGATATGTACTGGTCGCCGCGCTTCTGCGCGAGCTTGTCAGTGAGGTTGAGCAGCTTCGCCAGGTCATTCGAGAAATGCACCTCGCCCCCGGTCCCCTCGACCGTGGACAGGCGATCAAGCGCCTGGCCGAGCTGGGAGCGCAACGCATTGAGGTTCGCGCCTGCCTTATCGAGCAGCGGCCGTACGGAGCCGCCTTCCTGGTCGAGCAGCGCCAGCATGAGATGTGCGGGCTCGATGAACTGGTGATCCCGCCCGAGCGCCATCGACTGGGCGTCGGCCAGTGCTATCTGGAACTTGCTGGTCAGTTTGTCCTGGCGCATGACAGTAGCTCCCTGCTGAGGGCGGCGTCCCCCCGAGATGGGGGCGCCCGCCCGGAGGTCAAGTCCGGCGCGTCGCGCTCAGTGCATCTGCTGGTGAGTGAGCCACACGACGGCCACGCCGGCCATGATAAATACCAGCTGCTCGGCGCCTGCCCGGAAATCGACCCGTCGGTGCATACCGGGGATCAGGTCGGCAATTGCGACATACATGAAACTCGCCGCCGCGACGGCAAGCGCATACGGCAATACCGGCAGCGCCGCCTGCAGCGCGTAATAGGCAATCACCGCGCCCGCGATCGAGGTCAGGCTCACCAGCAGATTGAGGACCAGCGCCTGCCTTCGCGTATAGCCGCCGTTCAGCAGCACGGCGAGGTCGCCGACTTCCTGCGGGATCTCGTGCGCGAAAACGGCCACGGTGGTCACCAGCCCGAGTCTCGGATCGGTGAGAAAGGCCGCGGCGATCAGCACGCCGTCGATCAGGTTGTGCAATCCGTCGCCGACCAGGATGAGCCGCGCGGACGCCGCATCGCGCGTCGCGTCGCTCGGCGAATGCATTTCACACGGATCGTCGTGGCAGTGCCGCCAGAGCACGAATTTCTCGAGCAGAAAGAACCCGAGGATGCCGAGCAGGAGCGCCGCGCCGATGCGGTGCGCGCCACCGGGACCGTTCGCGTCGAGCGCGTGCGGGATCAGGCCCAGGAATGCCGCGCCCAGCAATGTGCCGGTCGCAAAGCTCACCAGGTATGGGAGCAGCAGCGCACGGCGCGCCGGCGTCATGAGCAGGAAGCTCGAGGCGGCGAGCGCGCTCAGCACCCCGCCGAGCGCGGTGAAGACGACGATGAGGGGGAGCATTCGGCGAGCGTTCCGGGGAGCGCAGACGGCGCAGTTTACACGGCGGTCATACCAGCCACGCCACCGTCGCGATTCGGCCCGTGCGGCCACCGTCACGGCGATAGGAGAAGAACCGTTCGGGCTCGCCGAACGTGCACCAGCCACCACCGTAAACCGAGCCCACCCCGGCCCGCTCGAGCGTGAGGCGCGCGAGCTCATACAGGTCGGCCTGGTACCGTCCGCGCGCATTCGCGGCGAAGGCAGCGCCGCAATCTGGTGACTTCGCGAGAAAGGCGGCGCGCACCTCTGCACCTACCTCGAACGCCGGCTGCGAAATCGCCGGTCCGAGCCAGGCCGCAAGCTGCGACGCCGGCACATCGAGCGCCGTGATCGCGGACTCGAGGACGCCGGCGGCCAGCCCGCGCCAGCCGGCATGCGCCACGGCGACGCGGGTCGCACCGCGGTCAGCCAGCACGACCGGCAGGCAGTCGGCGGTCAGCACGGCGCACACCTGGTTCCGCTCGAAAGCCACGGATGCGTCGGCCGTCCTGGACGCATCTCGATCCGTGTGCCGCGCGACCGAGACGCCATGCACCTGGTTCAACCAGAGCGGCTCGGACGGCAGCTCGAGCGCGGCATTCAGCCGGCGCCGGTTCTCCGCGACTCGATCCTCGTGGTCGCCGACATGGTTCGCGAGATTGAGCGAAGCGTATGCGCCCTCGCTCGCGCCGCCGCCGCGCAAGGTGGCGCACACACGCACGCTCGCGGGTACCGGCCAATCCGGCGTCACCCAGGAGAGCGTCGCAGCGCTCATGCGGCGGCGAGATCCCGCGCCAGCTCATCGAGCAGCGCGCGCAGATCCGGGGGCAACGCAGATGCGAACTCGAGCGGACCGCCGGTCGCGGGATGGTCGAATTTCAGCCGCGCCGCATGCAGTGCCTGTCGCGGAAATCCCCGCAGCGCCTGTCGCAGCGGCTCCGACGCGCCTTTCGGGAACGCGAGCCGCCCGCCATAGACGCGGTCTCCGATCAGGGGATAGCCGGCGTGCACCATGTGCACCCGGATCTGGTGCGTGCGCCCCGTCTCGAGCTCGACCCGCACGTGGGTGTGCGCGCGATAGC
>Ga0111538_10006345_pt1 | contig 16009 bp, 14 predicted proteins | sample SoiMethybrSBSTD1_FD_79669 | JGI IMG/M metagenome (GOLD analysis project Ga0111538, IMG submission 79669) | Bulk soil microbial communities from a Populus tree surrounding site in Tennessee, USA - Soil MetaG P. TD hybrid SBSTD1 (version 2)... | ecosystem: Environmental > Terrestrial > Soil >...
TCCGCGCCCCCACCGAGGAGGAGCGGAAGATCTTCCAGAGCTTGATCGACGGGCTCTACGGGCAGTTCCTGTCGCGCCTGGTCGAGTCGCGGAAGCTACCCCTCGACACCGCCCGGACGATCGCCGACGGGCGCGTCTACACGGCGCAGCAGGCGCTCGGGCTCAAGCTGATCGACCAGATCGGCTACATGGACGATGTGCTCAAGCTCGCGCGCCAGAAGATCGGCGTGGACGAGGCGCGCGTGGTCGTCTACCACCGCCCCACTGACTACCGGGCCACGTACTACGCCCGCGCCGAGTCGTCGTCGGGTGGCCTCGACGTGACGGCCACGCAGCTCGCGTCGCTCATCGGCGGCGGGCCGCGGTTCCTCTATCTCTGGTTGCCCTGATCGCCGGCGCTCGCCTGCGGCCTGAACCCCTCACACCGAGCGACCGGTAGCCGCGGATATTTCGGAAAGCGTGGATCGGTCGCGCTGAGATCGCAGCGCACGAAGGTCGATCCCCGCGCCGAGGTCACGAGCCGCGCGTGATCGCAGGCGGCGCAGAGACCAGCCGCCGCCGGGCGCGTCAGCGGCTCGTCCAGGATTGCCTCACGACGAGCCGACGACGAGATCCAGGTAGTGCTTGACGATGCGGGCAGTCGCGCCCCAGATCGTGTCGCCGCGGTAGTCGAAGAAGTACACGGGCCGGCGCACGCCGTTGCGGTCCCACTCTTCCGTGCGCATGCCGCCGGGCTTCACCAGCTCGGCGAATGGCACCTCGATCACCCGCTCGATCTCCTCGCCGTCCGGCCGCCAGGTCACCGGCTGTCGGATCACGCCGACCCAGGGCGTGATGACGAAGTTCGTGGCGACCGTCTCGGTGTCGTCCAGCGCTCCCAGGGGCTCTACGGCGGTCCGCGGCAGGCCGATCTCTTCCTCACACTCGCGCAGTGCCGCCGCCAGGAACGACGCGTCGCCCGGGTCGACGACGCCGCCGGGAAACGAGATCTGGCCCCGATGGCTGCCCACGGACTCCGATCGCTTCGCGAAGATCATGTAGGGCTCGCCGCGATCGAGGAGCGGGACCAGCACCGCCGCCCGTACGAGCGGACCGTCGGGTGCGACGCGGCGCTCGCGCGCGGCCAGGCGTGACCGCGTCAGGGCGGCCAGGTCGTCGATGGTCATCGCGGAACGGGCGAGCGGCGCGGGTCGGACTGGCGGAGCCAGACGACGCACGCGGTGAACACGAGCCCGCAGACCGCCACGAGCCCGGCGTTGAGGCTGAAGCCCTCGAGCGTGCCCCAGAGCGCGGTGAGCATCGTGAAGAGCGAGTTGTTGATGACGTGACAGGCCATCGCCGGCAGCGCGCTGCCCGCCAGCTCCGTGATCCAGCCGAGGTAGAGCCCGAGCGCGAAGGCCAGGACACCGTGCAGCAAGTCGGAGTGCAGGACGGCGAAGCACGCGCCGGCCACGATCACCGCGGCCGTTGGCGGAAGCCGCTCGCCGAGCCGCGTCTGCATGTATCCACGGAAGAAGATCTCCTCGGCGCTGCCGGCGAGGACGCCGATGACGAGCACCGCCAGGAACAGATCGGGGCCCACCGCCTGGGCCAGGGCACGGCGGATCAGGATCATGACGCTAGGCTGGCCGAGCCCGACGAGCATCGTGAGCGAGTCGAGTAGCTGCGCGAGCGCCAGCATGCCGATCACCATGACCCCCAGCTTCCAGCCCGTCTCACGCCCGGGCAGAAGGCGCAGCCGCGCGAGCGAGGCGCCGCGATCGGCCAGCAAGACCGTCAGGAGCAGTCCGGTCGAGGACGCGATGACGAGCGCCAGCACGCCCGCGAGACTCTCGAACACGGTCGACGGCGGAAGATCGGGATGCATGGCCCGGACGGTGTGAATCGCGAGGAACGAGAGGGCGATGATGATGGCGAAGGCGCCGATGTAGGCGACGAAGACCGGCCAGATCGGCGGACGCTCAGCCACGCTGGTAGGCGTGGCCCAGTCGGAGCACCGTCGCCTCGTCGAACGGACGTCCGACGATCTGCAGCGCGAGCGACCGGCCGTCGGACACCGCTCCGCACGGCAGGGCGAGCGCGGGCAGCCCGAGCCCGTTGAACGGCCGCGTGAGGCGCGAGAACCGGCCCATCCGCGCCACGATCTCGTCGGCGGTGCCCGCCTTCACGGCCTCGAGAGCGGGTGCGGGCTCGGGAATCACCGGCAGCACCAGGAGGTCGACCTCGCCGAATACCTCGCGCACGAACGCCCGCGTGAAGCGGCCGCGGAGACGGAGCGCCTGGAGATAGTCGTGAGCCGAGATGTGAAAGCCCGTGTCAAGCCGGGCGCGGACGGCCGCCTGCAGCTCGTGGGGACGATCGCGCAGGACGCGCGAATGAATCGTGGCCGATTCCGAGCGCGAGATGACGTTGGACACGTCGACGAGCGGCTGCGGATCGGGCAGGCGGACCTGCGTGACGACCGCGCCCAGGCCCTCGATCGCGCGCAGGGCGGCGTGGACGGCGCCGGCCATCTCGTCGGTGATGCCGTCGAAGTAGTAGTTCTCCGCGACGCCGACGCGAAGACCGGCGATCGGCGTCTCCAGGGTTCGCTCGTAGTACGGAACGCCCCGCCGGCTCGACGTCGCGTCGCGCGGATCGTAGCCGGCGATGATCCCGAGCACCGTCGCGGCGTCGGCGACGGTGCGCGTCAACGGCCCCATGTGATCCAGTGACCACGAGAGCGGCATCGCGCCGGCGCGGCTCACCCGCCCGTACGTCGGCTTGAGCCCGACGACCCCGCAGCAGGCGGCCGGCAGCCTGATGGAGCCGCCGGTGTCGCTGCCGAGCGCGGCGAGCGCGAAGCCCGCCGCTACCGCCGCCGCCGAGCCGCTGCTCGAGCCGCCGGCGCAATGACCTTCGCGCCGCGGGTTCTGGACGTCGCCGTGATGGGCGTTGTCTCCGAAGGGGCCCATGGCCAGCTCCGCCATGTTCAGCTTGCCGAGCAGTACCGCGCCGGCCTCGCGCAAGCGCGCGACGGCGGTGCATTCGAAGGGCGAGGTGAAGTACTCGCGCGTGAGGGTTCCGCAGGAGGTCGGCAGGCCGGGCACGTGGCAGAGGTCCTTGTGAGCGAGCGGCACGCCGTGAAGCGGGCCGCGTGACCGGCCGGCGACCAGCTCGGCCTCGAGCGCGCGTGCGGTGGCCAGCGCGCCCTCGGCGTCGACGGTGATGAAGGCGCGGATGCGTCCGTCGAGGTGTTCGATGCGCGCCAGGTGCTCCTGGGTCGCCTCGACCGGGGAGATCTTGCGCGCGGCGATCGCCCGCGCGAGCGTCGCGATGGTCCAGTCACTCACGGGGCTCGCCCGCCTCGTCCTCGCCCTCGAGCGCGACCGTGAAGCCGGCCGGCTCCTCGGTCATGGCGAGATCGGCCGCCGCGCGCTCGATGGCGGCGGCCAGATTTGCCACCTCGGCGCCGACCAGCCGCTCCGGGTTACCCATGTCGTCTCGCCAGCGGGATGATAGCACCGCGTCTCACGCCGGCCGCCGCCCGAACGCCGGCGGCGGGGGGCTCTCGAACACCACACGCCCGCCACGCGGGTGCGCGAAGCCGAGCCGCGTCGCGTGCAGGGCGAGGCGCCGGAGCGGATCGGTTCTGGCGCCGTATTCCCGGTCGCCGGCGATCGGATGGCCGGCTGCCGCGAGCTGAGCGCGGATCTGACCGCGGCGACCGGTCACCAGGCGAAGCTCCAGCAGCGTCCCTTCCCGCCGCCGCGCGACGACACGGTAGCGCGTGATCGCCTCGCGGCCCGCGCGGCGATCCGACGTCGGACGAACGCGGAGCGAGCGGTCCTCGGTGAGCCGTGACGTGAGAGTGCCCTCCATCGTCGGCGGCACGCCCTCGACCAGGGCGACGTAGACGCGCTCGACGGAGCGCGCGGCGAATTGCGATTGCAAGGCGCGCTTCGCCGAAACCGTCTTGGCGAAGACGATCAGCCCGGAGGTCTCGCGGTCGAGACGATGGACGATGAAGAGCCGGGCGCCGGCCGGGCCGCGCGCGGCGACCCAGTCACGGAGAAGCCGGTACGCGGTGCGCGTGCGCTCGCCCTCGGTAGCCACGCTCAGGAGCCCGCTCGGCTTGTCGACGACCAGGATGTCCTGGTCCTCGTGCAGGAGGCCGAGTGGCTGAGGGCAGGCCGGCGGCGGCGGCGCCGTGAGCTCGACGCGGTCGTCGGCGCCCACCGGCGCGTCGCCCCGGCGCACGACGGCGCCGTTGACGCGCACGCGCGAGGTCGCAAGCCATTGCTTCAGACTGCGACCCGAGGCGTCGGGATAGAGCGCCCTCAGTCGCTGGTCGAGCTGCACGGCCCCAACACTACCAGTTGATGGCGCGATATCGATCCTGCCCCAGAGGGGCACCCCGTCTTCTGGGCATTGCCAATCCGCCATGCGGAACAGGCCCGGATCGTAGAAGAGTCAATTAGTTAGGCCTGGCTCGAACGATGCACCCAGAAGGGCCGGGAGGTGCTCCCATGATGACCTGTCGGTGCGGCGGGTTCTTGACGCTGGATCGCAGCCACATCTCCGCGGCCGAGCGATTCAACTGCCTCGAGACGGCGCCCCTGCTCTGGAAGTGCTGTCTCTGCGGGCGCTCGCGCTGGCTCGAGCAGGTGGCGGCCGTCCGTCTGGTCGCGCCCGAGCCGGTCGAGGCCAGAACTGTCGCGTGAAGACAGCCTCCGGGGCGCATTCCGCTTCGGTGGGACGGCGACGCGAGCGATAATGCGGGAGTCGTGGAGCCGCGCCGCGTTTCTGCAAACCAGCCTCGAGGCCGGATCCTCGTCGTCGACGACGAGCCAGACCTCGTCACCATCCTCACCAAATACTTCACCGACGCGGGCTTCACGGTCGACGCGGCGTCCCACGGCGGCGACGCCCTCATCGCGGTGTCGCAGTACCAGCCGGACGTCGTGGTCCTCGACGTCATGATGGAGGGCCTCGACGGCGTCCAGGTGCTGCAGCGCATCCGATCGCTCGATCCGGCCATCCGCGTCATCATGATCACCGGCAGCAATGACGCATCGCTCAAGCCCACGACCATGTCGATGGGCGCGTTCGCCTACGTGTCGAAGCCCGTCTCGCTGCAGCATCTGCACGACGCGGTCTCGGCCGCGTTCACGCGTCCCAACTAGCTCGCCGGCCCGCGCCAAGCACCTCGGCGCGTCGACACGTGTCCGCGCTCTGACGCGCGCTGACCTCACCACGTTCGCACTTCCGATCTAAGTCCAGGTACCATGGGCTCGCGTGCGCCTGGCACTCCGAGTGCGGCAGTCGCACGCCTATGGATGTGAAAGCCTGATGAGCTCAGGGCGATGCTGACTGGACGGTTCGGCCGCGGGCGAGCGCTGCTGCTCGGCCTCGTGCTTGCCATCGCGATCGGCGGTCCGTTCGCCTATTCGGCCGTCGAGCTCGCGCGGTTCGAGCGCGCCGACGCCCGCCGCGCGACGTTCATCTACGCCGCAGGACAGTCGCTGGCTCCCGGGACCAACGTCCAGCGCATCGGTCTCGCCGCTACCCTCTCCCGGCTCGGCTACACCGAGACCCGCGCGGCGCCGGGCTCGCCCGGACAGTTCCGGCGAGTCGCCGGCGACTGGGAGCTGATCCCGCGTGAAGCCGACGAGCGCGGCGGCAAGGCCGCGCTGGTTCGTCTGCACGTGGTCGACGAGCGCATCGAGCGCGTCACGCGAGCGGGCCAGGACGTCGCCGATCTCGTGCTCGAGCCCGAAGTGCTGTCGAGCGCGGCCGACCGTCCCGGCGAGGACCATCGTCCGGTCCGGCTCGACGAGGTGCCGCGGGTCCTGGTCGACGCGGTGCTGGCGGCGGAGGACCACCGCTTCTTCGAGCACGGCGGGCTGGACGGCCGCGCGCTCGCGCGCGCGGCCTGGGCCAATTTCCGCGCCGGCCGGGTGAAGGAAGGTGGGAGCACCATCACCCAGCAGCTCGTGAAGGTGCGGCTCTTGAGTCCTCAGCGCACGCTCGTGCGCAAGCTGCGCGAGGCATGGCTGGCGGCGCTCGTCGAGTCGCGCTATTCGAAGCAGCGCATCCTCGAGGCCTACCTGAACGAGATCTACCTGGGCCAGCGCGGCCCGATCGCAGTCCGCGGGGTCGGCGCGGCGTCGCGCGCGTACTTCGGCAAGGAGGTCCACCAGCTCACGACCGGCGAGTCAGCGTTGATCGCGGCGATCATCCGCGGCCCGAACGTGTACTCGCCGGCGGTCGACCCGACCCGCGCCCGCGATCGACGCAACGTGGTGCTGGCAAGGATGCGCGAGCTCGGGACGATCTCGCAGGCGGAATACGATCGCGTCCGACGCTCGCCGGTGCGGGTGCGCTCGCTCGCCAGCCCGGGACAGTCGGCGCCCTACTTCGTCGACCACATGCGCCAGGAGCTCGAGCAGCGCTACGGCGCCGAGGTTTCCCGCGTGCGCGGTGTGCGCGTCATGACGTCGCTCGACCTGAGCCTCCAGAGGTTCGCGGAAGCGGCCGCCGTGCGCGGGCTCGACCGGATCGAGACCAGCGCGCCGCGCCTGCGCCGCCGCGATCCCGAGCGGCGACTGCAGGTGGTGCTGGTTGCGATGGAGCCGGCGACCGGTGAGATCCGCGCCATGGTGGGCGGGCGTGATTACCTTGTCAGCCAGTTCAACCGCGCCACGCTCGCCCGCCGGCAGCCGGGCTCGGCCTTCAAGCCAATCGTGTACCTCGCGGCGCTCCACGCGAGCAGCGGCGCGCCGCCCTTCACCGCGGCCTCGCGCGTCGACGATTCACCGATCACGCTGAAGGTGGGCGGCCAGCCCTGGAGCCCGCGCAACTACGAGGAGCGCTATGAGGGCAGCGTCAGCGTCCGGCAGGCGCTCGAGCGGTCGCTCAACGCCGCGACCGTCCGGATCGCGCAGACGGTAGGCTTGCCGAGCATCGTCGAGATGGCCAGGACGCTGGGCCTGCGCGGCCACCTCACGCCGGTGCCGGCGATGGCGCTCGGCGCATTCGAGGTCGTGCCGCTCGATCTGGCCCGCGCCTACGTCACGCTGGCGAATGGCGGCGTCCGGCCCGCCGTCTCCGGGATCCGCGCCGTCCAGTTCGGCGACGAGGAAGTGCAGCCGACGGGCGCCGAGGAATCCGTGCAGGCCGTTCCGCCGGCGGAGGCGTTCTTGATGACCTCGCTGCTGAAGGGTGTCATCACTTCTGGTACGGGGAGAGCGGCGCTGGCGAGCGGACTACCGGACGCGGTGGCGGGAAAGACCGGGACGACCAACGACGGCCGCGACGCGTGGTTCGTCGGCTACACACCACGGCTTCTGACCCTCGTGTGGGTCGGGTTCGACAACGGTGACGCTCACGGTCTCAGCGGCGCCCAGGCGGCGCTGCCGATCTGGACGGACTTCATGCAGCAGGCGACTCAGACCTATCCGCAGGGCCAGTTCGCCGCACCGCCCGGCATCGTCGTCGCCGACATCGACGCCACCAACGGCAAGCGCGCCGTCTCGGCGTGTCCCGTCGTGATCCGCGAGACGTTCCTGACGGGCACCGAGCCGCCGCTGTGCGACGAGCACCGCGGCTTGGTCGATCACGTCGTCGGCGGCTGGAATCGCTTCACCGACTGGTTGCGCCGCGCGCCGCGTGAGCCGGTCGTCGAAAACCCGCCTCAGGTAAATACGCCTCCGGCTCCTCGGTAAACCCACCTCAGGTTAACACCCGAGGCCGATGACAGCCGGCCGACGCTCTGTGGACACGAGTGTAAATTTTACGTCGCACTTGTTGCTCGCTCGACCGGGCCGGTGACGGATCGACGCTCCATTTCCTGACGAGCCTTTCGTGAAGTCAAGAGCTTAGGCCGCACGCGCGTGCGCTGGCACGACCGATGCTCGTGTGCCGGACCGTCAAGGAAAGGAGCGAATCGCATGACAACCTTCTGTGAGCGCTGCCGAGCGCTCCGGTCGATTGAGGATTGGCGCGAGGCGGCCGACGAAATGATGTCGATCATGCTTGGCCCCTGCGGACACGTGATCCATCGCCACTCGCGGCTCGAGTGGCACGTCCCGGCCCGCGCGCGGTTGCGGCTGGTCCGGGGCTCGGCCCACAAGCGAGTCGCGATGTCATGAGCAAGGCCGCGCCGGAGGCGCGCATTCTTGTCGTCGACGACGAGCCGGCCTCGCGCACGGGGCTCAAGGATCTCCTGACCATCTGGGGATACGAGGCCGTCGCCGCGTCCGACGGTCAGGAAGCCCTGCAGCGCTCGGCTGCGTGGAAGCCCGATCTCGTGATCGCCGACCTCGTGATGCCCGGCCTCGACGGCATGGGGTTGCTCACCAAGCTCAGGCGCGATTATCCGACGACGGCGGTGATTCTCCTGACCGGTCAGGGTAGCATCGACAGCGCCGTGCGGGCGATCAAGGAAGGCGCCTACGACTACCTGACCAAGCCGGTCGATCCGACGCGGCTCCAGCTGATCCTCGACCGGGCTCTGGAACGGACCGAGACCGCGCGGGAGGTTCAGCTCCTGCGCCGACAGCTCCGCCAGCGCGGGGCGTGCGGTCGTCTCGTCGGCAGCTCCGGCGGAATGCGCGAGGTCATGCGCCAGATCGAGGTGGCGGCGCCCACGGACGCGACGCTCCTGATCGCCGGCGAGAGCGGCACCGGGAAGGAGCTCGTTGCCCGGACAGTGCACGCGCTGTCGTCCCGCCGGAAGGGCCCGTTCGTGGCCGTCAACTGCGCGGCCATTCCCGAGACGCTGCTGGAGAGCGAGATCTTCGGCCACGAGAAGGGCTCCTTCACCGGCGCCGTCGAGCGCCGCCAGGGCTGCTTCGAGCTTGCCGACGGCGGCACCCTGTTCCTCGACGAGGTGGCGGAGATGCAGACCGGTACCCAGGCGAAGTTCCTGCGCGTCCTGCAGGAAGGACAATTCCGCCGCCTCGGCGCCCAGAGCGAGACCCACGTCAACGTTCGGATCGTGGCGGCCACCAACAAGGACCCGATGAAGGCGCTGCAGGACGGCGCGCTGCGCGAGGATCTCTACTATCGGCTCAACGTCCTGACGATCACGGTGCCTCCCCTGCGCGAGCGGATGGAGGATATTTCCGAGCTCGTGCAGGCGTTCATCGACGAGTTCAACGAGCGCCACGGGCGCTCGATCCGCGGCATCGACGACGACGCCCTCGAGGTTCTTCGGCGCCATCGCTGGCCGGGGAACGTGCGCGAGCTCCGCAACGTGATCGAGCGCGCCGTGATCGTCTGCCCGGACGATCTCGTCCGGGCCGAGCACCTGCCCGCCTTCGACGAGGCGTCCTTGCCCACTCCGTCGGGGACCGAGGCCGAGGTGGTGCTGTCGGTCGGCACCACCGTCGAGGACGCGGAGCGGGAGCTGATCTTGAAGACGCTCAAGCAGACCGGCGGGAACAAGACCCGCGCGGCCGTCATCCTGGGCATCAGCCTCAAGACCCTGCACAACAAGCTCCACAAATACCGAGGCTGAGGCAGTGAGCCTTGGGCTCCGGGGCCGCCAGGTCGCGGCGCTCGGCGTCGCGGTTCTCCTGGTGGTCGCCGGGTCCACCATCGCGCACCTCGCGAGCGTCGCGCGCGTGGCCCTGCGCGGCGCGGTCGAGGAGGGCGAGCTGCTGGCGCGGCAGCTCTACCACCAGAGCTCGCGCGTCGTCGCGGACTCACCGCAGGCCGACCCGACGCTCATCCAGCGCGATCCGGGGATTCGCGCGATGCTCGAGGGCATCGTCGGCTACTCGCACACCGTAGTCTATGCCGCCATCGTCGACCCGACTGATCGCATCCTCGCTCACAGCAACCCGAGGCTCGACGGCGAGCTTCTTCCGCCCCAGGAGAGCCTCGACCAGGTCAAGACGTGGTGGACTCTGCGCACCGTGGCCTCGCTCCTGAAGGGGCCGCACGTTTACGAGGCTCAAGTGCCGATGCGCCTGGGCGACAAGCCGTTCGGCACCGTGCGGGTCGGCGTGTCGACGAGCCTGCTCCGCCAGGAACTGGCGCGCGCCGCGCTGAGCAGCCTGCTTCTGGCGATCATCGCGCTCGGCGTGGTCCTCGTCGTCGGCCTCGGGGCGGGTCACATGCTCCTGCGGTGGCTCAAGCGATTCGCGCGTGGCATGGAGCGGCTGGGGCGCCGCCGGGCCGGCGCCGTCGAGATGACGCGTGACGACGAGCTGGGCGCGCTGGCCGCCCGAGTCAACAAGCTGGGCGAGCGCGTTCAAGCCGGCCAGATCGACGGAATCCTCGACAGCCTCGAGGACGCGGTCATCGTGCTGAACGCCCGGCAGCAAGTGGTGTTCTGCAACGAGCCGGCAGAGGCGCTGCTCGGCAAATGGATCGACTCGGCGTTCGCCGAGACGTCCGAGCCGCTCCAGGCGCCCGACCATCCCCTGGCGCCCTTCGTCGCCGAGCTCTTCCAGCGCGGGATCGAGCGGCGGAACGCGACGGTGAAGGTCCCGCTCCGCGATGGGCAGACGCGCGAGCTGACGGTGTCGAGTTATCGAATCCCCGGCGGCGAGCGGGCCGGCGGCGCCGTGCTCGCAATTCGAGATCTGGATCCGGTCCGGGCGGTCCAGTCGCTGGTGACCTATTCGCAGAAGCTCGCGGCGCTCGGCCGGCTCACCTCCGGCGTGGCGCACGAGGTCAAGAACCCCCTCAACGCGATGCGCATCCACCTCGAGCTCCTGAAGGCGCGCCTCGGCGGCACGAACCCGGCGGCGCGCGAGAACCTGGACGTGATCGCGCACGAGATCCAGCGGCTCGATCGGGTCGTCCAGGGCTTCCTCAAGTTCGTGCGGCCCGAGGAGCTCAACCTGGCGCCGGTCGACGTGGGCGCGCTGCTCTCCGAGGTGGCGCGGCTCATGACGCCCGAGGCGGAGCGGGCCGGGACACGGATCGCGGTCGACGTGGCCCCGGAGCTCCCGCCGGTGGCGGGCGACGCGGGGCTTCTGCAGCAGGCATGCACGAATCTCGTGACGAACGCCATCCAGTCGATGCCGGACGGCGGGGCTGTGACGCTCGACGCATACCGTGGTACGGACGGCGCGATCGCTGTCCGGGTCCGCGACGAGGGGGTCGGGATACCATCGGACGATCTCGAGCGGATCTTCCGGCTCTACTACACGACCAAGCCCCAGGGCTCAGGCATCGGGCTCTCCATGGTCTACCGGATCGTCCAGATGCACGACGGGCGTATCGACGTCGACTCGGAAGTCGGCCGGGGAACCGTGATGACGATGACGCTGCCCGTCGCGTCCCGGTCGTCGTCGCCATGACGTCTCGCGCCTTCTTGACCGCGATGCTGCTGATCGCCCTGAACGGGTGCACTGCCGTCGACCCGGAGGTGGTTCTCAAGCGGCCCGCCGACCCGTCGCCGGCCGCGCCTCGCACCACGCCGACACAGCAGCGGGCTACCGGCGGCTCGACCCAGCCGCCGCTTCGTCCGGAGCTGTCACCGGCGGAGGAGCAACGACTCGCCGACGTAGCACGGCAGGACATCGGGGACACGGCCCGGCGTATCACGGAGCTCGAGGGCCGCCCGCTCAAGCCGCCGCAGAGGGAGGCCCTCCTGAACGCCAAGAGCTTCCTCGATCAGGCGCAGCTGGCCTTGGGCCAGCGAGACTACCCGCGGGCCGCGAATCTGGCGAGCAAAGCGCGAGCGCTCACCGACGACCTCGCCGCCACCGCGAAGTAACATTTACGTGTCAGTTCTACACTTCCGGCTTGCCCTGCCGTTCCGTGGCTATCGCGTTACGTGCAGATTTGTTGAGCCTTTTGGCCTTCCTTGTTCTCTGGATAGAACCCGGCATGTCAGTTGCTCGGGAGAATACTTGAATGTCTCTGCGCATTCTTGTCGTTGGCCGCGAGGCGCACGCCCGAGAGGGTCTACGGTCCATCCTGTCCTCGGACGGGCACGACGTCGACGTCGCCCCGGACATCTGGGAAGGGTTCGCGAGGGTCGCCGTCAGGGAGTTCGACCTCCTGCTACTGGACGACGATGTTCGCCTGAACGGGCACGCGGCGATGATCGTGGCCGACCTGCTGGCGTTCGCGCGACTTCAGCATCGCGCCACGTGCGGCATCGTGATCTCGAGCTTCGTGGACGGCGTCCCGCGCTACCGTCGCGAGGACGGCGTCCTCACGGTGCTCGAGAAGCCAGTAGAGATGCGCCGGCTCCGGCTCGAGCTGGAGGCCCTGACCTCCTGGCGGGCATCGGGAGCGGGCTTCTGAGCAGCCTTTCCGCGTCGTCCTGACCTGAACGACCCACCGCACGCCGGCTCCCGGCGCGTGTCCGCGCAGTCTTGACTCTCCCCTGACCGGCGGGTAGGCTCCGGTGCGGCTTTCCACAATCCATAGGCGCGCATCGGCGGCGGGGCCTCAGCCCCGCAACGGCCTGCAGCGCGCACATCCGCCCCACCGAGGAGGCGACGATGCGCTCGCGGACGATTCCACGCTTCACGGCTATGCTGGGCGCCGTTCTCGCCGCGGCGCTGGCGGTGTCGGCGACTGCGGCGCCGTCGGGCCCGCCGATCAAGATCGGCGGCACGCTCGCGCTGACGGGTCCCCTCGCCGCGACCGCGCTCCTGCACAAGATCACCGCCGAGATCTACGTCGAGGAGCTGAACAAGAGCAACGGCCTGCTCGGCCGCCCCGTGGAGTGGGTGCTGCTCGACGACCAGTCCAAGCCGGAGGTGACCCGCACGCTCTACGAGAAGCTCATCACGGTCGACAAGGTCGACCTCTTGATGGGCCCCTATGCCACCGGCGCCATCATCGCCGCGATGGGCGTGGCGCAGCGCTACCAGAAGATGCTCATCCACCACAGCTTCGGCATGCCGCATCTGGCGAAGTACGAGATGCAGTTCCCGGCGGCGCCCTTCGGGCCCGAGCCGAACAAGACGGTGCCGGCGATCGTCTTCGACGCGGTGGCGGCCACCGCCAATCCGCCGAAGACCGTGGCGATCGTCACGAGCAAGTTCCCGTCGGCCCAGTTCCAGTCCTCGGGCGCGCGCGAAGTCGCGGCCCAGCGCGGGCTCAAGGTCCTTCTCTATCTCGAGTACGAGTTCGGCACGCGTGACTTCGGTCCGATCGCCGCGCGCATCAAGGACGCCAACCCGGACCTTCTCTGGGTCGGCGCGCTGGGACTCGACGGCAACCTGGTGCTCGAGGAGCTCAAGCGGCTCGACTACACACCGCGCCGTCACTATCACCTCTTCCCGGCCCCCGGGCCCATGGCCACGGCGCCGGAGGCGAAGCTCGCCCTCTCCAACACGTTCTTCGAGGAGCACCCGCCGTTCACCAACAACCCGGCCGCGGCCCGGTTCGCGACGCTGTACCACGAGCGGGCGGCGAAGGCCGGTGTGCCGTACACGAACGTCGACACGCAGGCGGCCGGCTCGTACGCGGCGTGGCAGATGCTCGAGGCCTCGGTGACCGCCACCAAGAGCCTCGACGACAAGGTGCTCGCGCAGTGGTTGCGAAAGAACCAGGTGCCCACGATCGTCGGGCGGTTCCGCTTCGACGGGCCGAACAACTATGGCGACGATCTCTCGAAGGTGAAGCAGGTGCAGGACGGCAAGTGGGTCGTGGTGTGGCCGAAGGAGTTCGCGGCGCCAGGCGCCCGTTTGCAGCCCTAGTGGATGTGCGCGCTGCAGGCCGTCGCGGGGGCTGGGGCCCCGCCGGCCGAGGCGCGCCTATGAATTAATCAAGGAGACTTCTCGATGGGGCAGTACGGTATCGGTCAGGGCATCAAGCGCGTCGAGGACGTCCGGCTCCTGCGGGGTGCCGGCCGCTACCTCGACGACGTGAACGTACCGGGCCAGGCCCACGCCGTCATCGTGCGCTCGCAGCACGCCCACGCGCGCCTGCGCGCCGTCGACACGAAGGCCGCGATGGCCGCGCCCGGGGTTCTCGCCGTCTTCACGGGCACCGACGTCTCGGGCCTGGGAACGATGACGATGACGCTCAAGCGCAAGCGGCCCGACGGCTCGCCGATGTTCGCCCGGCCTCATCACGGCCTCACCAAGGACCGCGTGCGCTACGTGGGCGACCCGATCGCGCTCGTCGTCGCCGAGACGCGCGCCCAGGCCGAGGACGCGGCCGACCTGGTCCAGATCGATTACGAGCCCTTGCCCTCGGTGACGGCGACGGCGGAGGCGACCCGGCCCGGCGCCGCGCCGGTCTGGGACGAGTGCCCGGACAACGTCTCGAACATCTTCGAAGCCGGTGACCGCGCCGCCACCGAGGCGGCCTTCGCGCGGGCCCATCGCGTCGTGCGCCGGCGCTACGTCATCACGCGGGTTCACGCCCAGTTCATGGAGCCCCGGGGCTCGCTCGGCGTCTACGATCCGAACGACGACCGGTACACGCTCTACGCCGACGTCCAGTACCCGCACCGGGTCCGCAACGCGCTGGCCAGCAGCATCTTCAAGGTCCCGGAGCACAAGATTCGCGTGGTGGCCGGCGACATCGGCGGCGCCTTCGGCACGAAGGGCTGGCAATATCCCGAGCACAAGCTGGTGCTGTGGGCGGCCCGCAAGCTGCGCCGGCCGGTCAAGTGGACGTGCGAGCGGCGCGAGGCGATCATGGCCGACGAGCACGCCCGCGACAACGTGAGTGACGCCGAGCTGGCCCTCGACGCCGACGGGCGCTTTCTGGCCATGCGCGTGCAGACGCTCGCGAACGTCGGCGCCTACGTCTCGTCCGACCGGAATCTCCTCGCCACGTTCTCGAACGTGGTGACGCTGGTTGGCGTCTACGCGTTCCCGGCAGCGTACGTGCACGTGACCAGCGTCATGACCAACACGAACTCGACGGCGCCGTACCGCGGGGCCGGCCGTCCGGAGGCCACCTACGTCCTCGAGCGTCTGATCGACGACGCCGCGCGCGAGCTCGGGCTCGACCCTCTGGAGCTCCGCCGGAAGAACCTCATTCCGACCGCGGCGATGCCATACAAGAACCCGCTCGGCGCCACCTACGACTGCGGCGATTTCGCGACGAGCATGGAGCAGGCGCTGAAGCTCGGCGACGTCGCCAACTTTGCCGGGCGGCGCGACGAGGCGCGGCGGCGCGGCAAGCTGCGCGGGCTGGCCGTGGTGAACCCGATCGAGCAGGCGGCGGGGCCCCAGCCGGAGTTCGCGGAGATCCGCTTCGCGCCGAGCGGGAGCGCCACGGTGCTGATGGGCTCGAAGAACCAGGGTCAGGGGCACGAGACCACGTTCAAGCAGATTCTCAACGAGCGCCTCGGCCTCGATCCGGCCGACGTGCTCTACGTCGACGGTGACACCGACCGGGTCGCCTACGGCATGGGCACGATGGGCTCGCGATCGACCGTCATCGGCGGGACCGCGCTCTGGATGGCCGCGGACAAGGTGATCACCAAGGGCAAGAAGATCGCGGCGCGCTTGCTCGAGGCGGCGGAGGCCGACGTGGTGTTCGCCGACGGCAAGTTCGGCGTCGTGGGAACGGACCGCGCGGTCGTGCTCAAGGACGTCGCGCGCGCGGCGTTCCAGCCGCAACAGCTTCCGCCCGGCGTCGAGCCCGGCCTCTACGAGACCGGCACCTTCTCGCCGAAGCAGGCGACCTGGCCCAACGGCTGCCACGTCTGTGAGGTCGAGGTCGACCCGGACACCGGCGCCGTCGAGATCGTGAGCTACGTGATCGTCGACGACGTGGGGACCGTCATCAACCCGGTGACGCTCAAGGGACAGATCCACGGCGGCGTCGCGCAGGGCGTGGGCCAGGCGCTCATGGAACAGGTCGTGTACGACCCGGATTCCGGCCAGCTCCTCACCGCGTCGTTCATGGACTACGCGATGCCGCGCGCCGACACGCTGCCCGACATGCACATCGAGAGCGCGCCGGTCCCGACGAAGCTGAACCCGCTTGGCGCCAAAGGCGCCGGCGAGGCCGGCACCGTCGGCGCGCTGCCCGCCGCCATGAACGCCGTGCTCGACGCGCTCGCCCCCCTCGGCGTGCGCGAGCTCGA
>Ga0111538_10006352_pt1 | contig 16003 bp, 15 predicted proteins | sample SoiMethybrSBSTD1_FD_79669 | JGI IMG/M metagenome (GOLD analysis project Ga0111538, IMG submission 79669) | Bulk soil microbial communities from a Populus tree surrounding site in Tennessee, USA - Soil MetaG P. TD hybrid SBSTD1 (version 2)... | ecosystem: Environmental > Terrestrial > Soil >...
GACGGAAAGATGACACTAGTGATCAGCGCTGCTAACACGAGCAAGATGCTCAGGGAGTAAACACGACTTTCGAGTATTTTATGGATCATGTTATTTAGTTTTGAAGTTCGAGGTTTGAAGTTTGAGGTTCGAAGTTGCGCTTGTAGCTAAACAGGGCGGTCATCCCAGGCCGAAACTTCGAACCTCAAACACCTCAAACCTCGAACTTCAAAACTAAATAACATGATCCATAAAATACTCGAAAGTCGTGTTTACTCCCTGAGCATCTTGCTCGTGTTAGCAGCGCTGATCACTAGTGTCATCTTTCCGTCCACTTTTCCCACGTTCGAAAATTTCTCACAGATACTGCTTAACCTTTCCGTAGACACGATCGTCGCTGTTGGAATGATGCTGCTGTTAATTTCAGGAGCATTTGATTTGTCAGTGGGATCGGTATTGGCTTTTACGGGATGCCTTACGGCCTACCTCATGCACTTTTTTGGATTTCCAGTACCCCTGGCGTTAACCATAGGATTGCTGGGGGCTTTTATGATCGGATGGGTGAATGGTTATCTTATTGCTTATCAAAATATCAATCCCATGATTCAGACGTTGGCCATGATGGGAATAGTGAGAGGCTGCGCGTTGATGGTAAGTGGATCCGGCATTCAAAATCTTCCCTATTGGTTTAATGCCATCGGGCAATCAAAATTGTTGGGAATACAAATGCCGATATGGTACATGTTGGCGACGGTTGGTTGCTTTACGTTTCTTACTTCGAAAACAATCTTCTTCCGCCGATACTATTATATCGGAAGCAACGAGAGAGCTGCAGACCTGTCTGGCATTCAAGTAAAAAAAATGAAAATGGTTGCCTTTATCATTTCCGCTATGTTAGCAGGATTATCTGGAATTCTATTATCATCACGGTTGGGCGCCGCACTGCCTACGATGGGACGTGGACTTGAATTGCGTGTGATAACGGCCGTGATACTGGGTGGTGCGACACTTACGGGAGGCTATGGAAAAATTCCAGGCGCTTTTCTGGGTGCTTTATTCATGGGGCTGGTTTCCAATATAATGGTCATTGCTCGAGTTTCGGGATATTGGCAAGAAATAATTCTTGGGCTTATCCTAATTGCTACACTATGGTTGGACAAATACCTGCAAAAAAAATATTCTGAAATAGGTTGACAACCCAGACTAGTAAATGTTTTTAAATACTATTTAGCTATGTTAAGATTTTATATCATATGCACTTCACTTCTTTTATTGCTGGCAGGTTGTGAATTACCGCCTAAGAATCAAATAAGTGCAGGACTGACCACCCATAAAACCAATGATTCAGTCGGCGTTGCCAATGAGGAATACGTGATGGTCACGACAGCGGTTACTATGCCGATGTACGTGAACCATGATCAGGCCGCCTTCAAACGATGGGGCGAAGCGAGGAAGGTCAAGGTATCCATTCTGGGTCCAGCAGACTGGGATGTTCCGGCACAAATTAACACGATTGAAGAAGTAATTGGGACTAAACCAACGGGGTTGCTAATCAACGGCACGGATCCAGCCATCGCTCAGGTTATTAATAAAGCCGTTGCCGCCGGTATACCAACCGTGGTATATGATTCCGATATTCCAGGGTCAAACCGGCATGCTTTTCTGGGAACAGATTGGTATGAGATCGGAAAAATGCAAGGAGAGGAAATCGTTAAACTGACCGGTGGAAAAGGTAAAATTGCCTACATGGGAATCTTAGGTCTCGTGAACATGGAGCAAGGATTTGAAGGATTATTGAATGTGTTAAAAAAATATCCAGAAATTGAAGTTGTGGGAAAATATGACGACAAAGCAAACGTGGAAGAAGCAGCCAGGATTACGTCTGATATATTGTCGGCGCATCCCGATATTGCTGGAATTTGTGGCTTTGACTCTAATTCAGGGCCAGGTATCGCTTTGGCTGTAAAGGAAGCGGGGAAGGCAGGAAAAATAAAAATCACCACGGTGGATTGGGAGCCTGAACATTTGCAATTGGTGAAGGAAGGGGTTATTCAAATGCTTGCCGGACAAAAACGAGAACTCTTTACGTGGTATGGTGCTCAGTTTTTATACGACATGGTACACCGAACAAACCCCTTGGCCCAAAATGATGCTGAAGCAGGAATCACCAGCGTTCCCTATAATATTAATACAGGATTGCTTAAAATTACTTCGGAAAACGTCGATCAGTTTATTAATCGTTAGAAGAATATGATGAAAGATCTGCATGTACTAAAAGCAGGCGTGTTTTCAGTCGGTTACCAAAACGGATTTATACGCCATATTCACTATGGCGACGTGGAGGTGATTCGAAGTATATACATGGCGTTGCGCGATCAAAACTGGTTTACCTATGAACATACTATTGAAAATGAATCGATCAACGAACATCAGGCTCATTTTGAAATTCAATATGACTGCTACTACGAAGTAAAACAGATCAAAATTTTTAAGTGGACCGTCAAAATAAAAGGAACGACGGACAGCGTTATTACTTTTGAAATCGATGGGGAGGCGCTCACAGATGTATTAAAGAACAGGGCGGGGCTATGTGTGTTACATCCGATTAAATATACAGCGGGCTATCCTTGTGAACTGATACGACCAGAAGGGATTCAAATAAAAAAAACTTTCCCCAAAATGATTTCCGCTGAAAATCCGTTCAAAGACTTGATGGCTTTCCGCTGGCAATGTCACAACGATTGGTACATTTTGCATTACGAAGGGGATATTTTTGAAACAGAGGATCAACGGAATTGGTCTGATGCATCTTACAAAACATTTTGTACTCCACTTAGTAAACCTTTTCCTGTTCAGTTAAGATCGGGAGATAAGGTGCATCAAAAGGTGATTTTCAAATCCGAATCTAAATTGCTTTCCATTCCATTTCAAAGCAACAAACCTATCGAAATTACCGTCCTCGAAAAAAATTCTTCCCTCCCCCAAATAGGCCTGGCGGCATCTACAGAGGTCGAGACGCTAACAAACAATGCGATCCAATTGCTGTTGCAACTTAAATTAAACCATTATCGCGTTGAAGTGGAACCATCTCTACCCGGCTGGCTTGAAAAATTCAAGATCGATTGTAGCAATGCGAAAGCTTTGAAGTTACCGCTTCAAATCGCGCTCCATGTAGCGGACGTTAAAGAGATAAAACTGTTTTATTCGTCGGTACTTGAACTGAATCCTGTTGTAGTGCAAATCATTCTGCTCAGTGTTGGTCGCGCTGCCACAGACCAAGGGGTCATCGATGAAGCGGAGACGCTCAGGAAATATTTTCCTGGTGTTAAAATTGGCGCGGGCACAGACTATAACTATCGTGAATTAAATTGCAATCAATTTGATGCCACCAATCTCGATTTCGTGAGCTATAGCATCGATCCACAGGAACATGCAATAGACGACCTGACCATCATCGAAAATATTGCTACGCAAACCGACATGGTTCAATCGGCGCGGGAGATCTATGGCAGGTCAAAAGCAATTCACATTTCGTCATTGACATTGAAGAAACGACACAATCCAGCGGCAACTGTCAGCAAAGACCGAGTCCTTTCCGCGGAACAAAGATCTGATCCAAGGCAAAAGACACCATTTACAGCAGCCTTCACATTGGGAAGTATTAAGACACTCGCCCAAGCGGATGCAAATTCCATCACCTTTTATCAGACGGTGGGAAATCAGGGGATCCTATCCAGCGCTGGTGAAAAGTATCCCGTGTATGCCACTCTAAGTGAAATTTTATCCGACGGTACAGAAGTGATTCATACGCACAGCAGTCAACCATTAGAGGCCGATGCGCTGTTATTACAAAGGAATTCCAATTTAAAGCTCATCATGGTAAATTATACTGGCGCAACCAAGCACGTCGCTTTCAGGAAGGGCCTTTATACTCTTCAGCCCAACGAAATCAGGGTGGAAAATGTGCAGTGATTTGGAAGATATCTGTGGCAAATTAAAAAACCACGGGGCGCCGCGACGCGAAGGTCCGCCAGCTGAGGAATTCTAACTCGAAGAGAGAAGGCGTTTTGCCGATTGTTAAAAGGAAAGAACCCGCGTCGGTTGTAAAAAAGTCACAGCATATTTCTAGAGGGAGGAAATATTTTTATGCGAAATTACGAGCCTCCGTGCCTTCGCGTGTCCGTGGTTAAATTTTCGCGATTGAACACTAATCCTAGCTCTTCTTTCTAAACCAAATCGGAGCGCTTACGAACCAGAGGATTGTACCGGCTGTAATAAGCTTTTTGTGCATATCCAACTCCATTCTTCCCGTAAACACGAGGATGGAAGGTATAATCGTTAGACCCAACGCTATAATAGCAAGGACGGTTGCGAGCATCTTCATACATTAATTTCCTTTAAGGTTTTTTGCTGCATAAGCTTGCTCAACGCCACGTAGAGGATGACCGCCACAAACCATCCTGGCAATCCCAGGAAAAATATTTCTACTCCTCCAAACATGTTTATGCCCAGACAAAAGGCTAGGGTGAGGACCCAAGTCAAGGCAGCCGGGAGATTAAACTCACTTCCGGATCGCAAAGCGTAACTAGAAACGAAACCAGCCCGTTTGGCCAGATAAAAATCAGCAAAGATAATAGCCCCCATTGGCATAAGGATCAGGCCATAGAGCGCAACAAAATCCAGGAGCCGCATCACCAGCGCCGGGAAACAAGCGGCGATCGTTGTTACCAACCCAACCACCATTGTTACTTTCCAGGTCGTTGTTTTCGGCATCATCGCCTGAATGGCCAATCCTGCCCTGTAGATCGTTGGATTGGCTGTTGTCCACCCTGCAATTACAACGCATGCGGCCCCCGCAAAACCCGCCGCATAAAATGAAATCGGCCCAGGTGCAAACTCGCCTGTGTTTTGTTTTAAGTAAACGGCATATAAGATTCCAGAGCAGATCCATGCCAGGAAATGACCTACAAACATTCCTGATGCCGACGTAAAACCATGCGTCCATTTCCTTGCGTACCGTAAGATGGACATGTCTGCCATCCCAATATGCATTGCCATATTGCAGAACCATGCAAAGAACATGACATGCCAGAACGTAAATTTATCCTGTCCTTCCTGGGGAATACCGGTCCAGATAACGTCGTTGGCGACCCGCCAAAAGTCCTTAACAGAAGTGACGCCAAGTTCCGGCAATACAGCAAGTGCCGATGCTAGAAAAACGCCAATCATCCAAGGTGCAGCAACATTAGCGAATCGGGCAATACGCTCATAACCGAGTATGGCGACCAGCGTGATCACCGCACCGACGACAAAAACCGTTAGTACCCAACCGATGCTGGTTGGGTACATATCGGTAAGTTTAGGCATTGGAAAATTAAATGGGATACCGATCGCGGTAGCTGACACTGCAATCATAGAACCTGCTAAGAAGCAAAACATCAAGCCGTTAACCAGATTATAGATACGAGTCAGGTTAATGCCGCAAATCTTTTCAAGTTGATAATATAGGGTTAGACGAACCTTTGTGGCTATAGGCGCGCAGAGTAAGGCCCAACTAAGCACAGCGAGTAAATTTCCTAACAACAGCCCGCCGATCAGATCTGGTGCACTAACTCCATGGGCCACAAACAAAGGTCCGATCACATATTCCGTTCCTGCAGTGTGCTCACCGGCATACATACCCAAGAAGCTCGTGGAAGATTTAAGGGACGAGGGAGGGACGGGCTCCCGCTCATATTCGTTGACTTCAGCTAATTGCTGCTTTAAGGTTTTGGCCATAAGTAAATAATGGAAAAATAAGTCGCGATGCCAAATCCAAGTGTCCTGTGCTTATGGCCTACTCCGACAATTTGGATCGGTCGCACATCACGCCAGCAACAATTCAAAGGGCTAATTGCGATTGTTAGGGTCTCCGGCCCCCCAGAATAAAGGCTCATGCTTACTTTTTATTAGTTAGAAATCTTAACACGATACATTTTTTGGCATATTCCCGTAAAATTTAAACCCTTGAGCCAGCAAGCCGTAACACTAGTCTTTGACATTGGAAAAACCACGAAAAAAGTATTGGTCTTTGATCAGGATTTTCATGTCGTTGAAGAACAGACTGAGACCTTTTCCGAGAAAAGCGATGAGGATGGATTTCCTTCCGAAAATTTAGATGCGTTAACGCAATGGGTAAATGCCAAACTGGATAATTTCCTTAATCATCGGGAGTTTTTTGTCACGCACATAAACTTTTCGACATACGGAGCGAGTCTCGTTCACCTGGGCGGTGAGGGTAATCCCCTGGCCTTTTACAACTACCTAAAACCATTGCCGGAAAATTGCCGGAACGAATTCCTTTCGAATTATAACAGCAAAAATGACTTATTGACGAGAACAGCCTCTCCCTATCTCGGGCTCTTAAATTCCGGGCTACAATTGTATTGGTTAAAGCACGTTAGGCCTAAACAGTTTTCGAGTATAGTCACCTCATTGCATTTTCCACAATATTTTCCCTTTCTACTGACAAAAAAGAAATTTTCCGATATCACCAGTATAGGATGTCATACCATGCTATGGGATTTTGAAAAACAAGATTATCACGAATGGGTGTACAAGGAACAGGTAGATAAGTTTTTTGCTCCTGTGCACAAAGCAGACTACACCAGTGATCACATGCACGATGGCAGGAAGATTAAAGTGGGAGTAGGAGTTCACGATAGCTCTGCGGCGCTTATGCCCTACCTGGGTGTCATGAAAGAAAAATTTCTTTTGCTATCGTCAGGGACATGGAATATCTGTTTTAATCCGTTTAACAATGACTTGTTGTCGTCCAACGAATTGTCGCAGGATTGTCTGTGTTTTTTAACGTTTGATGGTAAACCTGTAAAGGCCTCCAGAATATTTCTTGGCCACGAGCACGAGCTTCAACAACGCGAGTTAGCAACGCATTTCAACGTGGGTGCGGAGTTCTATAAAACAATTGAATTCAATCGCTCCTTGTATCAGCGACTAAAAGAGGAAAAATCATTTATTCAGTTTTGTCCATTGGGTATGGAAGGTACCGGGCCTCATTTAAATGCAAATCTGTCACCTTCAAATTATTCTACTTTCAAAAATTTTGAAGAAGCACAACATCACCTGATCAGACAGTTGGTATGTTGGCAAAAAATTTCCATCGATTTAATTGATCCGAAGGGAGAAGTAAAAGATCTAATTGTTGTAGGGGGTTTTACAAAGAGCAAGTTATTTCTTCAGATCATGAAATTAGAGTTGCCTGAACGGAGGATCTTAATTTCCGATCATCCCCGCGCGACGGCTCTAGGCGCTGCGTGGTTAGTGAAAGGAAAAGAGGCATATGCAGATAAGAATCATTTGTTGAATGTTAGCCAAGCATAGGGTGGCCGCAACTTAAAAAACGCGTCAAGAAATTTTTGCCCAGAAAGAATACCGAGGGGAAAGGCAGGGAGAGACGCAGAGGGATAATCAATACTTCTTAATACCGTCAAAGTTATTCCATCCTTGAGTTTCAAGTCATTGAATTTAAGCAGTAGTCCCACGTTACACATTGTGAGCTTTAAGCGTGTGATGGTTCTTGCCAATATGGCTTAGCGCCTACAATCGTGGCACGGCGTCGAGCTGCTTTAAAATATTGTGCTGTGGCAAAATGATTAGCTAACCACGGAACCCGGGTACACAATATCCGAAGTTTGAACTAATTTTAGTTTTCCATCTCCATCCTCTGCCATCAAAACCATTCCTTGAGATTCTATGCCCATCATTTTGCGGGGAGCAAGATTCGCTATCAGCGTCACCTGCTTGCCGACCATGTCTTCGGGGGAAAAATGCTGGGCAATACCACTCAGCACCGTGCGCTTATCCACACCGGTATCAATCGTCAGCTTCAACAGCTTGTTTGATTTTTCCATTTTTTCAGCTGCCAAAACTTTTCCGATACGGATGTCAAGCTTGGAAAAATCATCAAACGTGATCTCGGGCTTCAGGGGTTTTATTTCCACAGCAGCAGGCTCCATTCCGCTCTTTTTATTGTGAAGTTTCTGAAGCTGCCGGGCAATGACATCGTCTTCAATTTTTTCGAATAACAACGCCGCCACACCTAAGGCGTGTCCACTCTTTAACAGGGTATCCGAACCCGCTTTATTCCAGCCGGACGTTTCCAAGTTTAGCATACTGTTAATCCTTTTCGCGCTGAACGGCAAAAATACGTCACCAACAATGGCGAGATTGGATACGATCTGTAAAGCAATATTAAGGATCGTACCCACACGTGCCGGATCCGTTTTATATACCTTCCATGGTTCGGTCTCCGCCAGGTATTTATTTCCCAGCCGCGCAAGATCCATCAGCCCAGCCGTTGCTTCCCGGAACCGGTATTGCTCGATGGAGGCTGCAATGGTTTTAGGTGACGCGTTTAGCGCAACCAGGACTTCTTGATCGACCCCTTGAAGCTCACCTCGTTCCGGAACCTTGTTCTCAAAATATTTTTGTGTGAGTACTAAGGCCCGGTTTACAAAATTTCCCAGGATCGCCACCAGCTCACTGTTGTTCCTCGCCTGAAAGTCTTTCCAGGTAAACTCACTGTCTTTTGTCTCAGGAAGATTCGCCAACAGGCAATACCGCAGCACATCCGGCTTGTCAGGAAAGTCCTCGAGGTATTCGTGCATCTCGATCGACCATCCACGGCTCGTGGACATTTTATCCCCTTCCAAATTCATGAACTCATTTGCAGGAACATTATCAGGAAGAATAAACTCTCCATGGGCTTTCAGGATAATGGGAAAGATGATGCAGTGAAAAACGATGTTATCCTTTCCGATGAAATGGACCAGCTTCGTTTCGGGATCTTTCCAGCGGGCATTCCAATCCTCCGCCTTTGCTCCTCTGAAATCGCGTTGAGGTTGCGCATATTTAAATTTTCCGGAACTGACCTCTTCGTAAAACGCGCGTGTAGCTGAAACGTATCCTATCGGGGCGTCAAACCAAACGTATAAGACTTTTCCTTCAGCACCGGGAAGCGGAACTTTAATACCCCAATCCAAATCACGCGTCATTGCCCGCGGCTGAAGTCCCGCATCGATCCATGACTTGCATTGTCCGTATACATTCGTCTTCCAGTCGTCGGCATGTTCCTTTAATATCCATTCCTGCAGCCAGCCCTCATATTTTTCCAGCGGCAGGTACCAGTGCTTCGTTTCTCGCAAGACAGGCGCCTTACCAGTCAACGTTGATTTGGGATTGATCAGCTCTCGCGGACTCAAGGTCGATCCACATTTTTCGCACTGGTCACCGTAAGCGTTCGGATGGCCGCATTTGGGACAGGTTCCCACGATGTAGCGATCCGCCAGAAATACCTTGGCTTCATCGTCATAGTACTGCTCCGATACTTCTTCCGTGAGCAACCCCTTGTTATATAGTGTTAGAAAAATTTCCTGGGAGGTCTCATGGTGAATTTGTTCACTGGTACGGTGGTAGATGTCAAAGGCGATCCCCAGCTTTTGAAAACAGTTGAATATTAGGGCATGATACTTGTCAATGATGGCCTGGGACGTCGTGTTTTCCTTCAGTGCCTGGTTGGGAATAGCCGTGCCGTGTTCGTCGCTGCCACAAACAAAAAGAACATCCTTTCCGGCAGAACGGAGGTAACGAACATAGACATCGGCAGGGATATAGGCACCGGCCAGGTGGCCGATGTGTTTGGGGCCATTGGCATATGGCAAGGCCGCAGTAACAGTATAACGTTTGAAATTTTTCATAGCTTGAAAGAAGCGCACTTGATAAGCGCTCAAATATGATAAGAGAAAAGCATGTAAAAAAATTCCGGACTAGTATGAGGAAACCCTTAAAAACTTTTCTGCTTCCTTATATGGAGAAGCCGGGAAGATGACATAAAACTCCGTGTATCCTTCGGGGGTTGTGAGCAGTCCAACCTTGCCACCAATCTTTTCCGTGGCAGTCTTTGTGATGTACAAACCAATGCCCCCGGTCTCTGACCGTTCCGACGCACGCGAGAACATCTGGAACAATTTGCCCGGGCTGGATTCGCTGATGCCGATACCGTTATCAATGACTCGGACAATGACACCGCCTTTCGGCATGCTGTTGATGTGAATCTTCACAAACGATTTTACCCGATCGGAATCGTTGTAAAACTTGATGGCATTATCGATCAGATTCTCCAAGACGATTCTAACAAGCTCTTTATCAGACTCTATGATCGCGTCGTCATCGATCTGCGGCATAATGAGTAATTCTGCAGGGACGCCTTTCTTGCGTTCGAGCAACAGCACGTCGCTCACAATGCTTTCAAAGTCAATTCGTTCAACCGTGAGCTTGGAGTTGTTGATCTGGTTGATGATTACGAGACGCGTGAGAATCGTGTTCAATCGTTCCGCCGTGGAGTCTAGTTTTCTTAAATAATCCAGGGCGACGGGATCTTGTACATCCATCAGCGCCACGTTGCACATACCTTTCAGGCTGGCAAGCGGACCGCGGATGTCGTGTGACGTTTTATAAATAAAGTTGTCGAGCTCATCATTAACCTGTTTCAGCGAGCTATTGGCCCGGGCAAGATCAGCGGTTTTCTTCTCCACCTGGAAGTCAAGGTCCTTGTTTTTGTTGGCCAGCTCTTGATTTTTTTCCTGGATAACTTCTTTAGCTTCAGAGAGTTTAGCATTGACGCGTTTGATGTTTCGATTTCCGAATTGCAAAACCAATACTAGTAATCCTGCAAGGAGCACGATCACGGCGCCAGCAATGTTGAGGTCGCGTGATTGTTTGATCACGATTTCGTTTGAAGCTATTGTAGCCCTGTTTTCTCTTTCTTCGTAATTAGTCTGGACTTTTGCAATATTCTTGACCAGCTCTTCATTAAACAAACTGTCCTTCAGTCCAATATATTTTTTTTGATATGCGGCAGCGCCTTCATAATCCTTAACCTGATTAAGTAATTTAGAAAAATGAAGATAAGTATCAATAAGCAATTGGGAATAACCCAATGGGCCTGCCATTTTTTCCGCCTTCAAAAAATAGTTTTTTGCTTCTTCATATTCTTTTCGTGCTGAAAAGACTTCACCCAAGTAGACCAGATTTTCAATTTGAAATCTTTGATAGTTGGTGCTAGTGGCTAGTTTGTATGACTCTTGAAAATTTCTTTCCGCTTGGTCGTAATCTTTTTGCATAAAAAACGAAACACCTAAGCCAAACTTCCCTTGCACGAGGATGTCGCTTCGGCATCCATCTTTGCAAGTTGCAAAGCCTTGACGAATAAATTCTTGGGCTTTGACGAAATTCCCGATTTGATTATAGCACAACCCTAAATTTATCAGCAGCATATCAAGATCGACAGCCGCCACGTCATTTTGCTTTAGATCTAATGATCGCGTATAATACCTGATTGCCTGCTCATAATTCTTAAGTTTAAAATATACGAGTCCTATGTTATTCAGAGTCACACTCGTCTGAACCCTATCATGTTCAGCTTCATTAATCACGAGGGACTTAAAATGAAAATCCAACGCGTTGTCATAGTCAGCCTTAAAAGTATATGCGACGGCAAGGGCATTCAAAATTTTCTTATAGTCCTCGTGTAGTCGATTACGCCTGGCTATTGGAGCCATGGTGTTTAGAATTTTGATAGATTCTTGAAGACGATCAACTCTTCTCAATAGCTGGCCCTTGAGTCGACCCGCGCGCACTATCTTGGACGTGTCCCCGATCGCAGTAGCCAAATCAAATGCTTCTTCTGCATTTTGTAGAGAAAATTTATTATCGACTTCAAAGTATGCCATTGCAAGCTCAATCTTAACGTCCAAGAGTTCATTATCATTCCTGGCATCATCAAGAGCTTTAAGTAGTTCTTCTTTACTTCTTTTTGTTTGTCCGATTGTCTCAGAAAAAAAAGTCAAACAAAAGATTAAAGAGACTGTAAGTTTAGCGGCATTAAAAAAATTATAATACACAGGTGACGAAGAAAAATTTATTAACAGAAAAAGTCTAAAACAATCCACCAACTTTGAGTTATCAATTTAATCAAAAAAGCTATTTCTAAAAACCTAAATCAATAGCCATGAAAAAGTTCATCTACATTTTACTATTCGCTTTGGCAACAACAATTTCAATTTCTGCTCACACCGAAAAAGCAGTTGCTCAAAATAACAATAACAATAATGACGGCCCAATTGGCGGGTTCGTTTCCGATCCCAAATAAGGCCATTCGTATTTATATTATTCGCAATCAATTAATTAAACCTTTTTAAACCTAAACTATATGAAAAAAATTATTTACATCCTCCTAATTGGCTTTACATCTCTCGTTACTTTTTCATCGTGCACTGAAGAAGAAGTAAAACCAACTTCAGAGTTTAACGGTGGTGGTGGAGCATCCGATCCTCTTTAAGATTTCAACATCTCTTTTCCTAAAAAACAACTCCTAAAAACTAAATCTAATGAAAAAAATTATTTACATTCTGCTAGTGGCTTTCTGCGCATCAGTCTCTCTTTCAGCTTGTACAGAAGAGGAAGTAACTCCCTCAACTGAACTCAAAAGTGGAGGCGGCGCCTCTGATCCTAAATAATTTTCGTCAACCGATAAAAGAAACTATATGAAAACTAAATCATTAATCCTCATAGCATTCGCAGCCATCATCACGTTATCATTTTCATTTGCTGCTTCTAATCGTTCTGAAAAAATCAGCGCGCAGAAAACAACAGTTGCCCAACAAAATCAACATAACAATGAACCAGTTGGAGGCTTTATCTCTGAAGATAAACTCTGATTCGAAGGTAGAAGCTAATTCCTTGACAATCTACGCGTAGCATTTGGAATTAGTACTTTGAAAGAACCTTTCAGCAATTGCTGAGAAGGATTGTGCCCGCCAACGATAAAAGCCTTAGCGCCAACGTTTGTGGAAGACTAACAGCTGATAGTTCAGCCAGTTAGGGGGTCGATTAAAGTGATACTTTAACTTTCGACAGAATGCAGGGAAATCTAATATCTGCCGAAAAAAACGGGTTACCTGCGGCGATTTGGGGGTTACGGTTCTAAATAGACCTTTGAATCGACCTGAGGAGCAGTCAGCCCGAAAGTTGGGTCGATGAACGGCCCGGACCCTCGCTGAAGAGGGGTTTTGAAAATGTAAGAGGGTACCGTTTATGTCAACTTCTGAGTAGAAATGTGCACTTTTTAAGGAAAACCTTACATCAAAAAATGACCATTTTCGGACTATTTTTCTTATATGCAGGGCGGGGTTTTAGCTCCAATTTTTGAAACATTTCCTGGTCTTTCACCACCCCGGGATTAGGGGTTGTAAGCAGCTTATCACCAGCAAAAATGCTATTGGCGCCAGCCAAAAAACAGAGGGATTGCTCTTCCAGACTCATACGAACTCTTCCTGCAGATAGCCTTATCATCGTCTTCGGCATAATAATGCGGGCAGTAGCAATCATCCTTACCATCTCCCATACAGAAACCTTCGGCTGACCTTCCAGCGGCGTTCCTTCTACCGGAACTAACGCGTTCACCGGCACTGATTCTGGATGTTCCTTCAGGGTTGCAAGCACCTGCAGCATACCAACACGATCTTCTTCTTTTTCACCCATACCAATAATACCGCCTGAACAGACTGAAATTTTTGCTTCACGAACGTTCTCCAAAGTCTCCAGCCGATCTTCGTAAGTACGGGTGGAAATAATGTCGCCATAAAATTCTTTGCTGGTATCCAGATTATGATTGTAGGCGTACAGCCCGGCATCTTTCAACTTCTGCGCCTGTTCAGGAGACAGCATGCCTAATGTGCAGCATACTTCCATTCCCATCGTGCTTACCCCTTTCACCATCTCGATCACTTTGTCAAAATCCCGGTTGTCACGAACCTCGCGCCAGGCAGCGCCCATGCAGAAACGCGTGCTTCCATTTTCCTTGGCTTCCATCGCCTTGGTCAATACTTCCTCCACTTCCAGCAGCTTATGCACTTTCACATCCGTGTGATAACGGGCAGCCTGAGGGCAGTAGGAGCAGTCTTCAGGACAGCCGCCAGTTTTTACCGAAAGCAGGGTGCACACCTGGACTTCCTGAGGATCATGAAATTCACGGTGAACAGTGGCCCCCTGATAAACAAGGTTCAGGATAGGCTGATTAAATATTTCGCTGATCTCTTCTCTTGTCCAGTTGTTTCGTATGACTGTCATGTCGATGATTAATTTTTTTGATTATTGAATTTTCAATTCGTAAGGCATCCGGGCTTGTGTTCCCTGAAAGGACTTTACCTGGTTCCAGTATTCATATAAATGATAATACGCCCCCAGCTCTTCTTTTAATGTTGTATTTTCTTCCTCCTCGAGCTGACTGATGATCTGCTCAGCAAGTGAAGGTGAGTACTCAGGATAGAAACGAACTTTATAGTCATCAGTAAGGCCTGCGCTTTTTACCGCGATCGACACAGCATCTTCAAAATTGCCCACAACATCCACCAGCTTACGCTGCATCGCTTGCGAGCCGGTCCAGACTCTTCCCGACGCTACCTTCTTGATGCTGTCGATGGGTAGATCGCGGCCTTCAGCAGCTTTTCCTGTAAACGTTTCGTAAACTTCGTCGGTCCGTGTTTGCCAGATATTTCTTTCCAGCGGAGTAAGCGGCCGGCTCATGGCAAAAAGATCACCAACTTCACCCGTCTTAAGTTCCTCCGAAGTAATGCCGATCTTGTTGTTTAAAAATCCGCTGGCATCAAACAAGACACTGAAAATCCCAATCGAACCCGTAATGGTGTGGGGCTGCGCTACGATAGTATCGCAGGCCATCGCCAGGTAATATCCGCCTGATGCTGCATAGTCAGACATCGATGCAATCACCGGCTTCGCTTGTGACGCGAGTTTAATTTCACGCCACATAGCATCGGAAGCCTGGAAACTTCCACCTGGTGAATTGATTCGAACCACGATAGCTTTTACCTCTTCATCTTCGCGCGCTTTTTTCATTTCCTTGATAAAGGTTTCCGATCCGATGATGTTGCTGCCTTTTTCGGATTTTCCGGGAAGAATTGTTCCCTCAGCAACAATGACAGCGATCTCATTTTTTGAAGCCTTATACGTGGAGAAACTTTTTTTGTATTTTGGATACTTGATAAACTCTAGCTTTTTATCGCCTTCGATACCGACCCGCTTTTTTAGTTCCTGTTCTACCTGATCTACATATAGTAGAGAGTCGACCAGTCCGTGCTCCAGCGCGAGCTTCGCGTTTCGCACCAGCATTTTGTCAGCGATCTCGTCGAGCTTTTCGCGGGGAATTTTTCTAGCCTCCGAGACACGGTCCAGTACGTGACCATAAATAGAGTTTATCATTTCAGTCAGCTGCAGTCTGTTTTCGGGACTCATCTTATCCAGGAGAAAAGGTTCAACGGCGCTTTTGAATTCACCCACGCGGAACACTTCGGGCTTGATCTCCAACTTGTCAAACATGCGTTTGAAGAAACTCACTTCGGCCGTCAGTCCATTGAATTCCAATTCTCCCTCCGGGTTCAGATAAATTTTATCAGCTACTGAAGCGAGGTAGTACGCCGACTCTGTCATAAGATCACTGTATACAATCACCCATTTCCCACTGGTTTTGAAATCAATCAACGCCAGCCTGATCTCTTCAATAACAGTATAACCCGTTGCCGGCAGCGTCACATTCAGATATATACCTTTGATATTGTCATCTTCCTTGGCATGCGCAATGGTTTGACGGAGTCGCGCCAGGCCAATGGGTTGTGGCGCCCCTCCACCTAGCACGGATAACGGAAACGGAGCTTCTTTTTCAATTTCAATGATCGGCACATCCAGATCCAATTGAAGGATGCTGTTTTCCCTGACTTTTATCTCCTCCTCTCCAGTTGCAGAGATGATGGCTACAATCAGGACGCACAAAAGGATCATAGCAACCAATGCGCCCAAGCACGAGGCGAAAAATGCTTTCCAAAAATTCATGGCTCAATTATTTAAGTTTCAAAAGTAAGCAATACTCATTCGAATAAAAAAGTATGTTTGC
>Ga0111538_10006355_pt1 | contig 16001 bp, 13 predicted proteins | sample SoiMethybrSBSTD1_FD_79669 | JGI IMG/M metagenome (GOLD analysis project Ga0111538, IMG submission 79669) | Bulk soil microbial communities from a Populus tree surrounding site in Tennessee, USA - Soil MetaG P. TD hybrid SBSTD1 (version 2)... | ecosystem: Environmental > Terrestrial > Soil >...
ACGAGACGGTCATCCGGGCGGCCGCCCTCGGGATGACCGCTGACGACCTGGCGGTCGGGGTGTTGAGCGTGGCCGGCATTCGACCCACCGCGATCCACGGGTCCGTCGAGGTCTTGCTCGTGGAATGCAGCCCGCCGGAGCTCGACTTCTTTGCCGGGCAGCTCGAGGGCCACCTGCCGATCCGCATCGACAAGGTCCTCCTCAGTGAGCTGGCGGCGGCCGTGCGGCGCCACAAGCAGACCGGACGCTGGAAGGCGGCGGTCACCAGCTTCTGTCATCTCCCGGCGGTGGAACGGCTTCTCAGCGGCCTGGGCGTCCCCGTGATCGCGCTCCTCGCCGAGGCGCATCTCGAGACCCTCCACCACCTGGCCCAGCTGCCCGCGGGAACGCGGGTGGGTGTGGCCTCCGCGGCCATCGAGACGGCCCACAATCTCGAGCATTCGATCGCGAACGCCGCCCTGCCGAACATCGTGCTGGCCGGGACATGCCCGGCCGAGAGTCCAGTCCTCGGCCGCCTGCTCCGCCGAGTGGACGTCATCGTGTGCTCCACCTCGGCGGCCGAGCGGGTCCGGAAGCTCGCGGCCCCCTCGGTGCACGTGCTGATCGACGACCGTGCGCTCGATCCGCGGGCGATCGAAATGCTCTCGGCCATTCTTGTGCGCCAGAACGGCGCCCGGCCGGCAGCCGGTCCGGCCCTTCCCGGCCCCCGGCCGCGGAGCATTCGTCCGTCCGGCGGACGGACCACGCGACGGGACACGACGCGTACAACGGTTCGGTGAAGGGCAGAGCTCCCTAGGCGCAGTCGGACACGCGTTGGGAGGAATTGACCGGGATATGGGCCTGACGCCATACGTGATCGCCGCGATGCTCCTGATCCTCGTCGAGACGGCGGTCGTCGTGTGGCTGCTCCTTCATCGCGCGGCCGGGCGGCGCGCGCAGCGGGTCCTGGAAGACCGCCTCCTGTTCGAAACCTTGCTGGCGGAGCTGTCGGCGAAGCTGATTCACGTCGAGGCCGGCGGCATCGACGCCGCGCTGGAGAGCGCGCTGCGGCGGATGGTCGACTTCCTCGGCATGGATCGCGGCAACCTGGACGAGTACATGGACGACGCGCCGGGCATTCGCGTGTCGTGTGCCCGACCGGGCATTGTCGAGCTTCCGTCGATCCTGGCCGCCGAGCAGTTCCCCTGGACCGCGGACACCCTTCGTCGGGGGGGCGTCGTTCGATTCTGCCGCAGCACGGACCTCCCGGAGCAGGCCTCGACCGATCGCGCCAGCTACGACCGTGTGGGGACACGCTCGCACCTCTCGATTCCCCTCCGCGCAGGCGGTCCGATGCTCGGCGTGCTGTCGTTCGACGCGGTGCACGGCGAACACGCCTGGCCCGATGAGCTGGTCGAGCGGCTCCAGCTCCTGAGCGAAGCGTTTGCCAGTGCCCTGGAACGCAAGCGCATGGAGCTATCGCTGGCCCAGCGTCTCCATGAGGCCGGGCGCCTGCGGCAGGAGCTGACCCACATCGGCCGGGTCTCCGCCCTGGGGGAGCTCACGGCGTCGCTCGCGCACGAGCTCAATCAGCCGTTAACCGCGATTCTGAACAACGCGGAAGTCGCGCAGAAGCTCCTCGACGCCGAGGCTCCGAACATCGTGGAACTTCGAGAGATCATGAAGGACATCGTCGCGGACGAGACACGTGCCGCCGACGTGATCCGCCGGGTGCGTGTCCTGGTCAAGAAGGGCGAGCTCGAGCACAGCCCCCTCGACATCAACGGGGTGGTCGGCGAGGTCGCCCAGCTCGTCAAGAGCGACATGGCCAGCCGCCACGTGCCGATGAGCCTGGAGCTGGCCAGCGGCCTGCCCAGGGTGCGCGGGGACCGAGTGCAGCTGCAACAGGTGGTCCTCAACGTGGTCCTCAACGGCATCGAGGCGATGCGCGAGGCGAACGGTCGTGACCCCGCCCTCGCGATCCGCACGTTCGCGGCCGGCGCCCAGTCCGTCACGGTCGCGGTCGAGGACGCCGGGCCGGGGATCGACCTGCGTGACGTCGAACGGATCTTCGAGCCCCTGTACACGACGAAGCGTGAGGGCCTGGGCATGGGCCTGGCGATCGCCCGCACCATCATCCAGGCGCACGGCGGACAGCTCCGCGCGTCGAACAACGCCGCCGGCGGCGCCACATTCGAATTCACCTTGCCGGCGGCGGGGAACCCACGGCCGTGACCGGAACCGCGCCGACGGTGTTCATCGTGGACGACGACGCCTCGGTGCGGCGGAGCCTCACTCGTGTCGTCAGCGCGGCGGGGTACCGGGTCCACGTCTTCGCCTCCGCCCAGGAGTTCCTCGCTCGCGAGCCGTCGACCGGCCCGTGCTGCCTCGTGCTCGATGTGCGAATGCCTGGCCTCAATGGGCTCGACCTGCAGAAAGCGCTGGCCGACGCGCATCACCGAGCGGCCATCGTCTTCATCACCGGCCACGGCGACGTTGCGACGGGCGTGGAGGCGATGAAGGCCGGGGCGGTCGACTTCCTCACCAAGCCCTTCGCCGGCAAGGACCTGCTCGATGCCATCCAGCGGGCGCTGGACCGTGACACGCGCGCGCTGGACACCGAGGCCCGCGTCGACGAGATCCTGCAGCGTGTCAAGCGGCTCACGCCGCGCGAGACCGAGGTGTTCGCTCTCGTCGTGACGGGCATGTTGAACAAGCAGATCGCGGCGGCGATCGGCGTCGGCGAGGGGACGGTGAAGGTGCATCGCGCGCGTGTGATGGCGAAAATGCACGCGGCCTCGCTGGCCGAGCTCGTTCGGCTGGCCGATGCCGTCGGCGTCATCGTGCCGAGGACCTGAACCAAGGTCCACTAGGCAGGCCGTCCCGCGTCCTCTAGAGTCTGGCTAGAGGAACCTCCATGAAACCAGTTCGAGTGCTCATCGTGTGCGCGATTCCGCTCTCGCTGCTGGCCGCCGGTTCGGCGCTCGGCGCCGACGACTCGAAGGTGAAGGCCGCGACGACTCAGGTCGAAAGCGGCGCGAAGAAGATCCCCGACGGCGTCGCGGAGACGGCCAAAGGCGTCGGCAACACCGTGTCCGAAGGTGCGAAGTACAGCGGGGAGAAAGTGAAGGACGCGGGTGAGGCCGCCGCCCCACCGGCGAACAGCGCGTGGGGTAGCGTCACGACCTTCTTCACGACCCTCTTCTCGAAATGACGTCCGCGCCGCCGAAAGGCGGCGCCGCGTCCGCTCGCCGCCCTACACCAAAGTGCAATAGATCGAAGGAGCGCCGCGATCCAGACTTGCGTAGGGGCTCGCAGGAGGCAACCAAATGATCAGCAGCAATGTGCGCGTGGTCTGGGCCCTTCTCCTCGTTCTCGCCCTGTCTTCGGCTCCCCACGCGTGGGCCGGCGCTCCCACCGATGACTTCCGCGATGGTGTCGAACGCGTGTTCAAGATCCTCCGGGATCCGGAGCTGAAAGGCGACGCGAACGCGAGTCGCCGCTGGGCCACGGTCGCCAAGCTGTCCGAGCAGATCTTCGACTTCGGCGAGACGGCGAAACGGTCGCTCGGGCAGCACTGGGACGCGCGAACACCCGCCGAGCGGGTGGAGTACGTTCGCCTCTTCACCGACCTGATCCAGCGCTCGTACGTTTCCCGGGTGGACCGGTACGGCGCCGAAAAGATGGTCTTCCGGGGCGACACGATCGATGGAAACCAGGCCGTCGTGCGGACGGCGCTCGTCCTCAACGACGGCGGCCAGATGCCCCTCGACTACAAGATGCACCACGCCGGCAACCGTTGGCAGGTGTACGACGTCAACATCGAGGGAGTCAGTCTGGTGGCGAACTACCGGGCGCAATTCAACAAGGTCATTCGCAGCGAGTCGTACGAGGCCCTGATCGCACGGCTCAAGTCGAATGGAGTCGACACCCCGGCGGCCTCGCCAGCGGGACGCCAGTCCTCGCAGTAACCGCCATGCTCGAGCGCGAGGGGCTCTGAGTATGCTGTCCCTCACGGGCAGAGTCTTGCAGAGCGTGGTCCGGCTCTGTTGCGCGCGCCCGGTGCTGACGGTCGTCACGGGCTGTCTCTTGGCCGTGCTCGGCTTTGGCTACGCGGCGCATTCCTTGACGCTCGAGGCGTCCAAGTTCAACCTGCTCCCCTCGCACCAGCGGTACGTCACGCTCTACAAGGAGTACAGCGAAGACTTCGGCCAGCTCGAGGACATCGTCGTCGTCGTACAAAGTCCGACCGTGGCCACCTCCACCGCCTACGCGGCCCGCCTGGCCGGTGTCCTCCGCGGCGGCGCGCTGGGGGCCTCGGCGCGCGTCAGCTATCGCATCGACGCCCGCCGCCTCGACGAGCGTGGACTCGTGTACCTGCCGCTCGAGACGCTGCGAGACCTCCTCGACACGGCCGCCACCCACGAGGACCTGCTCGCCGCCTTCGCCGCCAGGCCGACGCTCGACCGGCTGGTCGACGGGATCAACCAGTACGTGGGCGCGATGCTCCTGCCGTCCGTCTTCGGGGCCACCGTCGAGGTCGAGGTGAATCCGGCTCCCACTCGTCTGCTTCGCGCGCTTCTGGGCGGGATGTCGGAGGGGCTCGACGGGGCGCCCTACCGCTCGCCCTGGGTGACCCTCGTCGCGACCCCCGTCCCCGCTCTCGCGAACCATGGCTACTTTCTCTCTGATGACCATCGCCTCCTGTACGTCGTCATCGATCTGGCCGAGGTGCCGCGCACTTTCGCGGCGGAGCGAGCGGCGGTCCTCGACATCCGCCGGGCGGTCGCGGATCTGCGCCCGGAGTTCCCCGCGGTCCAGGCCGGCGTCACCGGAGTCCCCGCGCTGTTCACCGACGAGATGAGCGCGACCTCCCGCGACGGCGAGCTCGCCGGTGTCGTGTCCATGGTCCTGACCCTCGGCCTGTTGTTGCTCGCGTTCCGCCGCATCGCCACCTCGTGCGCGATGCTCGCCGTGCTGGCGGTCAGTCTCGGCTGGTCGATGGGCCTCCTCACGCTGGTCGTCGGCCACCTCACCGTCTACTCGATGATGTTCGTCTCGGTCGTCATCGGGATCGGGATCGACTACGGGATCTATTTCCTGTTCCGCTATCGGGAAGAGCGGGTGCTCGGTGCGCGTCTCGTCGCCGGGCTCGAGCGAACCGCCGCCCGCAGCGGTCCCGGCATCCTCCTCGCGGCCCTCACCGCCGCCACGACCTTTTACATCCTGACCATCGCCGAGTTTCGCGGGATCCGCGAGTTCGGGTTCATCTCCGGATGCGCGATCCTCCTGGCGTTCCTGGCGATGATGACGGTCTTCCCCGCCGCGCTGGTGCTGATCGAACGGCGGCGGACGACGCCGCGAGTCGTGCCGATCGCTGCCCGCCCCGGCGACCCGCCGCCGCGTGACCCGCGCGACGTCCCGGTGCTGGAGTGGTTCGTGCGTCGTCCGCGGGCCATCGTCACCACCGCGGCACTTCTGACCGGGGCGGCGCTGTGGGCGGCGCCGCGGGTGGCCTTCGACTACGACTTCATGAATCTGCAGGCCGCGGGAACGGAGTCGGTCGTCTGGGAACGGAAGAGCGCTGCCGCGGCGGGACGCTCCGGGTTCGCGGCCCTCGCCACCGCACGGTCGCTCGAAGAGCTCGCGGCGAAGGCGGCGGCCTTCCAGCGCCTGCCCTCCGTCTCCGACGTCCAGAGCGTCTCCTCGGTGATGCCGGATCGTCAGGCCGAGAAGCTGGCCGTGCTCGGACGCCTCGCCGCCGTCGTCGACAGCATCCACGTCGGCGCGGTGCCCCCGGTCGATCTCGATGCGCTCATCGGGGCGCTCGAAACCCTGAAGCGTCGACTGGATCTCGCGACCGCGCGACGCGGTGGCGGCGGGCCTTCGGAGGAAATCCTCTTCATCGCGCGCGCGACGTCGGCCCTGCTTCCGCGGCTCAAGGGGCTCGATCGGGGCGCCGTCGAGGTTCGGCTCGGCGACTTCCAGAAGCGACTCGCCGCTGACTTCGCCGAGCAGTGGCAGCGGCTCCAGCGCGCGACGCGGCCGGCGCCGGTCACCCTCGCCGATCTGCCCGACGAGCTTCGGCGGAAGTTCATCGGCAAGAGCGGCCTCCTGCTCCTGCAGATCTACTCCCGTCTCGACGTCTGGGAACGCCCGGGCGCCACGCAGTTTGCGGAGGAGTTGCGCACCGCGGACCCGGACGTCACCGGGCAGCCAATCGTCGCCTACGAATCGATGCGGCTGATCGAGAAGGCGTATTGGCAGGGGCTGGCGTACGCGTTCGCCCTCGTCGCCGGGATCGCGGCACTGATGATCCGCCGCGTCCGGGAGACCGTCCTCGCGATGGTCCCGATGATCCTCGGCACCCTCTGGATGCTCGCCATCATGCAGATGGCCGGACTCAAGTTCAATCTGGTGAACATCTGGGCGCTTCCACTCATCATCGGCTCCGCCACCGAGTACGGCGTGAACATGGTCCTACGGGCCCGCGAATCGCGGGCCCACGGTGGACCCCGGCTGGCGCGCAGCACCGTCATGGGCGTGGTGTTCAACGGGCTGACGACCATCGCCGGCTTCGGCAGCCTGCTCATCGCGCAGCATCAAGGCGTGTGGAGCCTCGGTCTCCTCCTCGTGATCGGCTCGACCACGACGCTGATCGCCTCGCTCGTGGTGCTGCCGACGTTGCTACACCTGGCCGACCGCGCGCTGTCTCCGGCGGCGGTTCAGCACCCCGCAGCCGTCGCCGCGACGTCGGTCGCCGGCCAGGGCGCGTGACCCCTACACCCCGAGCCCAGTGTCGAAGGGCCCCTTGCACCAAGGTCCAGTATCAGAACGTGGGGCGGCCACGTAGAGTTTGTCCGGTGGCCAACGACTTCGGCCGTTTCATCCTCGTGCCCGCGCTCTCGGTGACCACGCGATGACTCCGCTCTGGATCGTGCCGCTGGCGGCGGTGGCGCTGGCCCAGATCGCCATCCTCGCGACGTCGATGTACCTGCACCGCGCCCTGGCGCACCGGTCGCTGGCCTTTCACCCGGCCGCGGATGTGCTCTTTCGGACCGTGCTCTGGTTGACGACGGGACAGGATCGGCGGGAGTGGGTGGCCGTCCATCGTAAGCACCATGCATTCACCGACCGGGACGGCGACCCCCACAGCCCGCGGCTGCGCGGCTTCTGGCGCGTCCAGTTCCTGAATGCGTACTACTACATGCGTGAGGCGCGCAATCCCGAGACGATTCGGCGCTTCGCCTCGGACATACGCGAAGATCGACTGGATCGTGCCCTCTTCTCATGGGGGTGGGTCGGTCTCACGCTGGGCACGACGGTTCTGTGCCTCGTCCTCGGGATCTGGCCTGGCCTCATCGCCGCGGCGGCGCATGCCGTGCTCTACGTCTTCGTTCTCGCGCCGCTCATCAACGGACTCGGTCACTGGCGAGGGGCACAGAACTTCGGCAACACCGCGTACAACTCACCCGTCCTCGCCTGGGTCACGGCGGGCGAGAGCCTGCACAACAATCACCACGCACACCCGCGCTCGCCGAAGTTCAGCGTGCGACGACTCGAGTTCGACCCGTCGTGGCTGGTGATCCGTGCGCTCGCCATCCTCGGAATCCTCGTGGTCACCGGGACGCCGATCACTCTCGCCCACGCCGGCGAACAGTTCGGTGAGCCGTGAACAACGCAGGGACTGGCCCCTGACGCGCACCCACCTCCCTCGCCTGTCTCCGTCCCGTCTCACGCCCCGCGTCGTCTGGTCGCTCCTCGGCGAGACGTTCTTCGAGTGGTCCGAGGACCGCGCGCCGCGGCTGGGGGCGGCGCTGGCGTACTACACGGTCTTCGCGCTGGCGCCGGGGCTGATCCTCATCATCGCCCTCGCCGGGCTTCTCCTCGGAAAGGAGGCGGCCCAGGGCCAGATCATCGGCCAGGTCGAGGACCTCGTCGGCGAAGCCGGGGCTCAGGCGGTTCTGGCCGCGATCGAGAGCGCCCGCAACGCCGGCGGCAGCCTTCTCGCCACCGGGCTCGGCGTCGTCACCCTCCTCTTCGGGCTCTGGGGCGTCTTCGGGGAGTTGCAGGACGCGCTGAACACCATCTGGGGCGTGACGACCAAGTCGGGGCGCGGCGTGCTCGGGGTCATCAAGCAGCGCTTCTGGTCCTTCACCATGGTCGTCGGAATCGGGTTCCTGCTGCTCGTGTCACTCGCGGCCAGCGCCTGGCTGGCGGCGTTCGGCACGTTCTTCTCGCGACTGTTGCCCCTGCCGGCGGCCCTGATGGAGACCACCAACGCCCTCCTGTCGTTCGTGGTCATCACCTTCATGTTCGCCGTGATCTACAAGCTCCTGCCGGATGTGACGATCGCGTGGCGCAATGTGTGGACCGGCGCCGCCGTGACCGCGGTCCTGTTCACGATCGGCAAGACGCTGATCGGACTCTATCTGGGCCGGAGCTCGGTGGCCTCGGTCTACGGCGCCGCCGGCTCGCTGATCGTCATCCTGCTCTGGGTCTACTATTCGGCGCAGATCGTCTTCTTCGGCGCCGAGTTCACGAAGGTCTACGCGAGGCGCTTCGACCCGCCTGGGATGACACCGAGGGTGGACGTGACCGCGGCGAATCGCGCGGGCCGGTCGATCACGCCGATGCGCCGACCGAATCCCGGGGCACGGGGCCACGGGCGGCGCACGAACACTGCCGAGGGGTAGCCGCTCCGTCCCGCCAGCCCCGGAGAATCAATCCGGCGCGACGATGGGCAGGCGCACCACGAACTCGCTCCCCTGGTCGGGGCCCTCGCTGTGGGCGGTGATGCTCCCGCCGTGGAGCTCGACCAGAATGCGAGCCAGCGTGAGACCCACGCCGAGGCCCTCCTCGGATCGGGGCAGCGCCGCATCGGCGTGCGCGCACAGATCGAAGACGAGCGGCAACATCTCGGGCGAGATGCCCACGCCGGTGTCGCGCACGCGCAAGACGATCGCGCTGTCCTCCCGATACCCACTCACTGAGATCTCGCCGCCGGGTGGTGTGAACTTCGCGGCGTTGGCGAGCAAGTTGGTGACGACCTGCGTGAGCCTGGCGGAGTCACCCTCGAGCGAGAGTGGCTCCTCCGGTAGCGACACCGACACTCCATGCCTCCGAGCGTCGGCGAGGCCCAGTGTGGTCTCGAGCGCCGCGGTGACGATCGTCTGCAGCGTGAGCGACTCCTTCTGCAAATCGACCTTGCCGCGCCCCAGGCGTGACACGTCCAGGAGGTCGTCGAGCAATCGACTCAGGTACTCGACCCGCCGATCGACGACATCCCTCGCTCGCTGCACGGCGGGGTCGTGCTCGGCCTGGCGCCGAATGCTCAGCATGGCGAAGCGGATCGGTGTCAGGAGATTTCGCAGCTCGCCGGCCAGCATCGCCAGGAACTCATCCTTGCTGCGGCTCTCCGCGCTGGCGGCCGCCCGGGCTGCCTCGTGCTCGATCACGATCTGCGCCTCCTGCTCGCGGAGCCGGCAGGCGGTCAGGTACGCGGCGATCTGAGCGGCCACGACCGACAAGAGTCGCAGATGGTCATCCGTGTAGACGTCGGGGCCTCGAACGAAGAGCACGCCCAGCACCCGGTCGAGCCCGACGAGAGGGACCGCCAGGTGCGCGGGCGAGGCCCAGATCGGGACCAGGGCGACGTCGGGTGGCCGCCAGTCGGTACCCCGACGCGGCTCGTCGGTGAGGAGGTTCAAGAAACGCCTCAGTATCCGACCCACACCTTCGCGCTCCTCGGCGGCGTCCGGCTCGACCACGAGTCGCGGCGGCCCGACGGCCGGCGTGTCGAGAAGGCCGCAGCGGTCATACGGCACGATGCGGCGGAGCAGCCTGAGCGCACGCCGGAGTCGGGGCTCGGGATCGAGCGGCCAGTCGAAGCTCTGCGCGATGTCGTAAAGCGTGCGGGCGACTGACCCCGCGGGGGTCGGGGTGGCCGGGGCGAGCGGCATCATCGCGCGCGGCTCTTCTTCCTCGAGGAGCGCGGCGAGAGGGGATGCGGCACGGCACGCTCGGGCTGAGGGATCCCGGTGAGCACCCCCCGCAGATCCCGGAACCGCGGCCCGACGTGCGCCCCGTGGTCGTCGATCACGAAGCGTCGAAGCTCCGTGCCGTGGCCGACCCCGCGCGCCTTGAGGACCAGCACCGCGCGTCCCAGCTGCCCCTGCACCTCGATGTAGCGCAGCACGATCAGGTTGTCGGCAATGGATGACACACCGTGCCCGGTCAGCTGCGCGGTGCCGAGCAGCTCAGCAACCTCCATGGTCATCAGCAGGGTGACACCGGCCGACCGAGCGTGCTTGGTCAAGGCGTAGACCAGCTCGCGATACCGGCGCGGCGACACGACGCTGAGCGCCATGCTGGTGAGGCTATCGAGCACCACGCGGCGCGCGCCCACTTTCGCGATCAGCCGCAGCGCATCGTCGAGGAAACGGTCGGTGAGGAGCTCGACCGGGGAGGTGTAGTTGATGACGAGGCGGCCCTGGGCCTCGAGCGGGGCCACGCTCACCCCGTAGCTCTTCGCGACGGCTCGGATCTGAGCCGGGGTCTCCTCCAGCGTGAACAGGATCCCCGGCTCGTCACGGCGCGCGCCTTCGAGGAGGAAGTGCAGCCCCACCAGTGTCTTGCCGGTGCCGGTGCCGCCTTCGACGATCGTCGTGCTCGCTCGCGGGAGGCCCCCGCGTAGCAGCTCGTCGAGTCCCGGGACACCGGTGGTGACCCGATCCGTGAGGTCCACCGGCGGATCATCGGTGATGGCTGGTCCCCGCACGCGCGGGTAGAACATGACCCCCTCGGCGCCGATCTCGAAGAAGTGGCGCCCGGTGACGTAGTTCGCTCCGCGCAGCTTCAAGACCTCGAACTCGCGCGCCGCCGTCAGCTCCTGCCGCTCGTTGGTGAGCTGCACGATGCCGTCGGCGATCGCGAACTCCGGCGCGGTGCCGACCTCCTCGGCGGTGTACTCGCCGACCAGCAGCGTGGTGGCCCCCCACGCCGCCATCCCCACGGCGAGGTCATAGACGAACATCCGGCTGCCGCTGGTGTCGGGCATGAGGTCGTGGATGGCCTTGAAGCTGTCGATGGCCACGAGGTCGGCGCCCTCGCTCTCGACGCGATCGATCAATGGCTGCAGCGCCTTCTCGGGCCCGCCGTTGCGGAGGGCCGAGCCGAGATCGATGAACACGAGGCGATCATCGATCAGGCGGGCGTCGAAGAACGAGAACGCCTGCACGTAGCGAATGGTCTTCAGCGCCGGCTCGGAGAGCGTGCTGAAGTAGAGGCACTTCTTTCCCTGCCGCGCGTGGTGGAAGAGCGCCTGAAGCGTGAGGACGGTCTTGCCGGAGCCGGGCTGGCCGGCGACGACCGTGACCGATCGGGCCGGAAGGCCACCGCCCAGAATCGTATCCAACGGGCTGGATCCGGTACCGAGCCGCTCCAGGGTCGCGGCCCGATCAGGCACTGCGCGCCTCGTCGCTGAAGTCGATCCCCCATTTGCGGAGCGGCGCCAGTTGTCCGAGCCGCGCGACCACGACGGGTCCGGTCAGCTCGATGAGCAACAAGCGTAGCTGGGCCGCGACGATGCGGAACACGTCGACCGCCTCGTCGTTGCCGGGCTGCTTCCAGGTTTCGGGGAGCCGGTATGTGTAGTCCAGCCCGCTGCGGGCCACCACGACCGGCTCGGACCATGCGATGCGGCCCGCCGCCTGCTTGATCGCGCGACGCAGGAGGGTGGCGGTGGCGGCGGTGCCCAGGACGTCGGCGAGGGTTCCCCACAGCAGATCGAACAGCGCTGCCGCGGACTCGCCGCTCGGATCGTTAGCGCTCACCACACCGGATTCCTCGCGCCAGCTCCGCGACCGCCAGCGCCAGTTTGACGGGCTGAACGGGCTTGGCGACGTGGGCCTGAAACCCCGCTGACAGCGCGAGCTGTGCATCGTCAGGACCCGCGTACGCCGTCAGCGCCAGAGCGGGAATCGCTCCCCCGTGCTTCGGCGTGAGGCGTCGGATCCTCTGCATCAGGACGTAGCCGCTCTCCCCCGGCATGGCGATGTCGCTGACCAGAACATCCGGCTTCCAGCGGGCGAGAGCCGCGAGCGCCTCGGCTGCTGACGCCACCACCATCACTCGCGCGTCGTACTGCTCGAGGGCTCGGGTGAACAGGCCGCGGGCATCCCGATCGTCATCCACCACCAGTACCCGCACACCTTTCAGCGTCGGCGGCTCCTCGAGAGTGTCGGGGCTTCCGGGGCCCGAAAGCCTCTGCGCGAGACCCGACGACGCCTCCACCCCGTCCAGGGCGGGCAGGCTCACGGTGAAGGTCGCCCCCTGCCCCTCGCCGGGGCTCTCGGCGCTGATGGAGCCGTTGTGCAGCTCGACCAGGTCGCGCACGATCGCGAGGCCCAGCCCGAGCCCATCGTGTCTCCGCGTTTCGGTCGTGTCCTCCTGGCGGAAGCGGTCGAAGACATAGGGCAGGAACTCCGGGTGGATGCCCGCGCCGGTATCGTGGACGACGATGTGCACCTGGGGTCCTCGCCCCTGCAGTCGCACCTCGACCGTCCCCCCCGAGGGAGTGAACTTGACCGCGTTGACGAGCAGGTTCGACACGATTTGCTGCAGACGGACTGGATCGCCGGAGACCATGGCGGCCTGCGGATCGAGCACGAAGTCGAGCCGGAGCCCCTTCGCGTGAGCCCTCGGAAGGACGCTTGTGGCGGCGGCTTCGATCGCGGGCCTTACCCCCACCGGCTCGAGATTGAGCCGGAGTGACCCCGAGATGATCCGGGACACGTCGAGGAGATCGTCGATGAGCACCGTCTGCAGTCTGGCGTTTCGCTCGATCACCTCGAGCGCGTTCGCGGTTGCGGCCGCCCCCAGCTTCCCCCGGCGGACGAGCACGGCGTATCCCAGGATGGCGGTGAGCGGCGTCCGGAGCTCGTGGGAGAGCACCGCCAGGAACCGGTCCTTCGCCTCGGCCGCCTCGGCGAGTCGTCGCGAGGTCTCTTCGAGCTGCCGGGAGCGATAATGCTCGCTCACCAGTGTGTTACCGAGGATCCCCAGCAGCTCGCCGCGCAGCGGCAGCCGCCCGGTCGACTCCGGCAATTCCTTGCGCACGACCGCCCAGACCTCGTCGAAGGGAAGCCGGTAGTCGCGGGCGAGTCGCACGGCCTCACGGTAGGTGAGGTGCGTCGTCAGCGCATACCCGGCGACCGCCGCCCCCACGATCTCGCCGGCGAGAGCGAGCGGGGTCCCGATCACGGCGAGCCCGTACTCCTCTTCGATGACGACCGGCGCGCCGGGATCCGACTGGCGCAGGCACGCTTGCATGCATCGGACGAACATCCTGGGAGCGCTACCTCGCGAGAAGAGCTCGAAGAGCATCGTGCGATTCACGGGTCCCGCCACCGGGCACCCATCGACGTCAAAGACCTGGACGGTCAGATGGTTGAGCACGGCCCACTTCTCGAGGGCCGCCCGGCCCCGATCGAGCTCGAAGACACTCACGTCAAGCTCGGTCATTGACGGCTCCCCTGCAGTCCGGAGGGGGGATGGCGCTCCGGCGATCGCGCCACCAGTCCGAAGTATTCCCAGAACGCGAGCCGGCGCGTGGCGCCGGGCGGGATTTCCCGCGGCAGCACGCGCATCCCCTGGCCGTTCACGATCTCGCACTCGCGTGTCGTGCGGTCGAACGCGTTGGCGCGCATCTTCGCGATGGTCAGCGCCTGCCGGAACGTGTCGCCGAGCTCGACCCAGTTGAGCAGCACCACGTTGTCGACGAGCGAGCTCACCCCGTATGGGCCCATGACCGATGACATCCCGAGCAGCTCGGGATTCTCGTGGTTGTAGAGCGTCGTGACCTGGTGCTCCTTCATGAGCGCCACGACGGCGTGGAAGAAGTCGCGAAAGCTCCGGCCAGTCGGCCCCAGGCTCGAGCCGTAGGTGGACAGGCTGTCGATGACCGCGCGCCGCGGCCGAAACTCCTTCACGATCTTCTCGAGCTCCAGGAAATGCCGGTCGATCTCGATCTCCTGGGGCCGGTCGTAGACGAGCCGCACGAGGCCCTTGTCGATCGACGGCTTCAGATCGATGCCGATGGTGGCGGCGTTCCGCAGCACCTGGGCCCGCGGCTCATCGAGCGTGAGCATGATGCTCCGCTCGCCGCGGCGGGCGCCTTCCGCCACGTACTGCAGCGACATGACGCTCTTGCCAGATCCCGTGATGCCGACCACGAGCGTGGTGCTGCCGAGGAACAAGCCGCCACCCATCAGGTCGTCGAGCCCGGGAACACCGGTCGTCACGCGCGTCGACGGGTCGAAGGCCGCCGCCTCTTCTCGCAGCGAATCACGCGGCGCCTGGACCCGCCGGTAGACCTCGATCCCCTTGCCGTCCACGATCGAAAACGAGTGCCGGCCCATGCGGTAGTCCTGCCCCCGGGCCTTGACGATCTCGATCGACCGCTGCACCGCGCGCTCCATCGGTTCGGTCCGGAGCTGGATGACCGTATCGGCGATGAACTCCTCCGGCAGGGAGGCGCCGAGCCTGGCATCTGGGAAGCCGGCGACTTCCACCCCGAGTATCGCGGTGAGCCGTTCACGCTGGAGCCCCTCCGCCAGGAGGTGGAATGCCTCGGGCGTGTTGCGTCGGGTGTCGCCATCCCCCATGGTCCGCGGCACGAGGCCGTCGACGAAGATGCGGCGTGCTCCGATCGCGGCCGCCTCGTCGAGGAGGAGGCTATCGGCCTGCTGGACCTCCTGCTGGAACACCTGCCGGGTGGTGAAGACGATCTTGAGCCGGCCCGCGCGCTCGAGCGCGGGCAAGTCCCAGCCGAAGAGCGCTGCGTCGCGAACGAGCTTGTCGGGCGAGACCTCGAAGAGGACGATGACTCCGGGCTCGTTGAACTCGGCCGCGCCCCGATAGATGAACTCCACCCCCAGGGTCGTCTTCCCCGTCCCGGCGGTGCCCTCGACCAGCACCACGCTGCCCCGCAGGAGACCGCCGGCCAGGATGTCATCCAGCCCCGCGATACCTGTCTTGACGAGGTCCCGTTCAGGCATGGTCAACGCCACCTTCCCGAAGTCACGACGACCGTGCGCCGGAAAGGCCACGGTGGCTCGAGTCGCCGTTCTGCGATTGCCGCTGCTTCAGCAGCGCCTTCAGCGAGTTCCGTCCATCCGGTGTCGCACACACGCGCCGGAGGGATTCGAGCCATTCCCCGGCCGAGTCGACTTCGAGGACATACATCCGCCCGGAGGCCCCCTGGTTGAGCGTCCGCCTCAGGAGGCCGGTCTCGAGAAGACGATCGAGCGCCCGCGCGACCTGCGCGAGCTCGTAGCCAACGTAGGCGGCGAGCTGCTCACTGCTGAGCACGACGCGCGGATGCCGCGAGAAGAAGAGCAGCAGGTCGAGATCACACGCGTCCCGCAAGCCAGCCGCTTCAACGAGCTGAAGGGCCACCGAATCGGTCGGGAGGATCTTCTGGATGACATCTCTCCTTCCCGGGAAGATCAACGGTCAGGAGACCAGACAGCCGCGAAAAAGTGAATGATAGTCCTCGGCCGAAGGCAGTGCAACGCGGCGTCCCTCCGTCAACGGGGCCTCATCAGGCCCCGATCGCAGCTTCTACCATTTGCCGGGAATCGGCTATTGGACCAAAGGTTAATCCGGGGCCGCGAGCCGTCACCTGGATTCGGGCTGGTCACGTACGAGGCAGGGTGGCACGCGGCAGAAAGACCAGCCGAATGAGCGAGTTATCCAGGCGGGCGGCCAACCGAAGAGCAGACAGCGGCATGGATCGGCGAGGCATCGTGCGTCCACTTGTCATCAATGCCGGCCTACGCGTGGACCGGCGCATCGGGTCCGAGGCGTTCCGGCTCCCCAGGGTTCGCACGGCGGTCCGCCTACCGTGCGGACGGTCCTACCATGGCATCCCGTAGCCGTTCGTCGACCACATCCCAGGCAACCACCTTCCACCAGGCGCCGAGGTAGTCCGCGCGGCGGTTCCGGTATTTCAGGTAGTA
>Ga0111538_10006357_pt1 | contig 15997 bp, 14 predicted proteins | sample SoiMethybrSBSTD1_FD_79669 | JGI IMG/M metagenome (GOLD analysis project Ga0111538, IMG submission 79669) | Bulk soil microbial communities from a Populus tree surrounding site in Tennessee, USA - Soil MetaG P. TD hybrid SBSTD1 (version 2)... | ecosystem: Environmental > Terrestrial > Soil >...
ATCACCAAAACAATTTTCAATAAGTTTATGACTACTCAAGAGTAAATATATTAAACTATAGATTCCCAATTACTTATTGATTAGAATTTATTTTCTCTTACTTGAGTCACAAAAGTAGATGCATTATTCAGAGAATAAAATATTTTGCCGTTATAGAAATCCACAATCAAATAATACACTCAACTTTTGCTAAGCATATCCATATTCATTGTATTTTGATTTAATACTAGAGATTGTATTTGGTCGTTATTCTTCAATATACTTTTGATATTGGAAGAATTTGTTTACCTAAAAAATAGGCACCGTAAAATCAGGAAAATATTATTCAATAAGATATTCTTTTTTATTGAATTCTTATCTGGAGGAGGATAAAGTAAGCAAATATAATTACCACACAACTGTTTTGGTAATAAAAACAAAAAATATTGTCTATGAAAATAATTATTTTGTAATAGTAGAATTTGAAAGTATAGACTTGTTTAAATATGATTGTAGAAGGAACAGATCAATTTTGATAGATAAAAAAATAGTTATATACTTGTAAAGATATAGATATGAAAAAAGTAACAATTATAAAAAATTGTAAGTGATTGTATATATTCTTGTTGAGAGCGTTTGTATAACTAAGGCTTTCTCGCTTTTACAAGTACAAGTATAGCAACAGCACCCATCATTCCTCCCAGAATTAAAAGTACCTGTATTGGGAACCCTCCAGTTGCAGTAGCAGTTCCTGATGGTCCTTTTGGACTAACAAAAGCAATTTCTGCATTGTTTATTTTCTTGATTTGTGCAAAGCCTGATATCTGTATTTGCGCGCTTGGTGGGGGATCAGATGATTTTATGCGAACTTCTGAACCATCAATATTAGTCGATGCAGTACTTTCTTTCGCTGCATGTGTTCCTTCTCTGAAACTACTTTCTCCAAGTGAGAAGACGGATACTACTCTAGATCCTCCTTCCTCTGCATAGCCCGATCCTGCTGCAGAAGCTTGACTTCCAGTTGGATCAAAGAGAAAATGCCATCTATCCATAGGGAAACCAATTTCTTCATAATCAAGTAGAGGAGATTCAAAGATCTTCTTACTTTCTTCTACCGACATTAATTTTTGGGCTGCAGCCGGAAATAGTGCTTTAACAGGACCTATAGGAAAATTAATATCAAATTTGCCATATTTAGGAACAGTTACAGTTAAAGGTCCTTGTACTACAACCCCTCTCCAATCAAGATCAAGTGCTGGAGTTGAGCTATTGGAGGGAAGCACAAAGTTTGTAATATGTGGTACAAATTTTATCTTATAGGAAATTTGAGCCCCATCTTCATCTCCTCTTATCTGTGCTGTATAATCTAATTTTGAATTGGAAAGTTGAATCGGACTATTTTTCTCTTTTAAAATAGCTTCATTCATAGCCCTTTGAAGTTGATCCATCCCTTGAGTAGTAGAATTTAAAGTAAATGTTATTCGCTCATTTGTTCCATTGAAAATTTTAGCTAATTCACTTCCAGGTTCGTAGCTTAGAGTAAGAAACCTAATGCTAGTAAAGACGGGGTCACCCGCATCCCGTTCGGGTGATAGAAAAACTTCCATCTGTGAAGCAAATGATTGAGAAATAGCAGTAGGAATCAAAAATAATCCTATTATTATCCAACAGGATAAAACGATCCTTCTGTTCACAAATGACCCTCTCATTTTGTCGAATATATTCCTTATTGTTATTTTTATTATACTTAAATGGAGAAAAAGATAAAATTACTAGGATAAAAAAATTATAATAATAGAAAATTTTACATTATCATAATTTCGTATTAGATACTATTTGATAACAGTCTTAGCAGGAGGAACCGGTTCCATAAAAATTATTCGCGGACTAGCAAGTTGTACCTCTGACTTTTCAATTATTTCTAACATTGGTGACAATTTTTGGTTTAATGACTTGTATGTATGTCCTGACATTGACACCTGTATGTATGGATTAACAGGGATACTTGACAAAAAGCGTGGATGGGGGATCAGAAATGATACCTTTTATTATCTTAATTGTATGAAATTATTAGGAAAAGAAACATGGTTTCAAATTGGTGACAAGGACCTTATTACTCATATCATAAGAACAACAATGCTTTCATATGGTTTATCCTTATCAACAATCGTTAAATGGATGGCAGAAAATCAATTTAATATTAATAATAAAATAATTCCAGTTTCTGATGCTCACGTAGAAACAAGAATTGTTACAAATAAAGGAGATATGAATATTCAAGAATTTTGGGTGAAAAACAAAGCAAAACCAAAAGTATTAGATGTTTATTATAAGAATAGCGAAAGAGCAAAATGTAATCAAGATGCAGTAAAAATCATCCGATCATCTGATATTATTATTATTGCACCAGCTAATCCAATTTCGAGTATCGCACCCATTCTTTCACTACTCCAAATCAAGAAAGAACTTGTAGAACAAAGAGAAAAGGTTATTGCGATCTCTCCAGTTATAGGAAAGAAAGCAATAAGCGGACCAGCTGGTAAATACCTTGATGCTAAAGGAATAGAACCTTCAGCCAGAGGAATAGCAGAATTTTATTCACAGTTAATATCTAAAATAGTTATAGATAATTCGGACTCTGATATGTCAAAAGATATAAAGAAAATTGGAGTTTCTTCTTTGCAAACGAATATTTTGATGAATAATGCAAAGGAAGAAAAGAGATTGGCAAGATTAATTTTGCGAGTAATGAATTATCAATGAAAATCGCTGCTGTTATTCCTATGAAAAGTCTCCATTCAGCCAAGTCTAGATTATCAAATATTTTAAATGCGAAACAAAGAAAAAATCTTGCAATGTATCTTTTGGATGCTACAATAAAAGAGTTAAAAAAATCTAGTTTTATTTCAGAAATAGTAATAGTTTCTAATGATGAAGCAGTAAAAAACTACTCTTGTATAAACAGTCTAAAATTCATTAAAGATTCAAACGAAGGTGTTAACAAAGCAGTAAACCTGGCTGATAAATATTGTATCGATAATACTATTAATGCAAACATTGTAATTCCACAGGATCTGCCATTTATTTCCGCCAAAGAAATAGATAAAATTTGTATTATCTCAACTAAATATCAAAAGTGTATTATTATATGTCCATCCAAACGCTTCGATGGGACTAATATATTGTTCAGAAAACCTCCTGGTGTTATTAAGACTCATTATGATGATAATAGTTACATCAACCACTTAAAGGAAGCTTCTAAATTCAAAATTCCTATAGAATGCTTGGATATAGTCAAGCTTAGGTTCGACCTTGATACCAAGGAGGATTTACTCGAATTGTTTCCACTACAGAATTGGAATTCTGTATTACAAGATATTGATTTAAACTAACTAAAAAAACCAAGGTTATCGATCTACTAGTATTGCGACAATTTCAATAGAACTTTTCAGATTATATTAATGAATTAAAATTTTTTTTAAAAAAAAATTAAATGAAAGAAAATTATTATTATTATATTTCAAGTTAACTATATTAAGTCTATACTGCAAATCCAAAGCATGAAAGCCGCTGTTTTTAGAGAATATAATAAAGATCCTATGCAAGTCGTGAAGATTGAAGATATCGATACTCCAAAATTAAAACCTAATGAAGTTATGATAAAAGTGGAATCAGCAGCCTATAATTATAATGATTTGTGGGCAATTTGGGGGGATCCAGTTAAAGTTCCTTTACCTCATATCTCTGGAAGTGATGTTGCAGGACCTGTAGTTGAAATAGGCGAAGATGTAACAAAATTTAGAACAGGCGATAGGGTTGTATCCCATTCCAATCTCAGTTGCAGGATCTGTGAAATGTGTACTTCGGGACGAGAATACGATTGTAATGAACGAAATATTTGGGGATTTCAAACTGGACCATTGTGGGGAGGATTTGCCCAATATACTCATTTGCCAGAGGTTAATGTTGCCAAGATACCTGATTCTGTTTCATTTGACGATGCAGCTGCTATTTCCATGGTAGGTATGACAGCTTGGCATATGTTAGTAGGACGAGCAAAGATTAAACCAGGTCAAACAGTCCTAATCATGGGTGGAACTAGCGGTGTAGGAATGGCAGGAATTCAAATTGCGAAATTATATAATTGTGACGTTATTGCCACGGCAGGAAATCAAGAAAAAATGGACACATGTATGAAATTAGGAGCTGACCAAGTTGTAAATCATAGAGAACCAGATTGGCACAAAAAAGTTAGAAATCTAACAAATAAACAAGGCGTAGATATAGTATTCGAACATATAGGAAAAGCAGTTTTTCCTCAGGAGGTATCATTATTAAAGATGGGCGGAACATTAGTTGCAACTGGTGCAACTACTGGTTATGATTCAACTATAGATCTTCGATACTTATTCTTTAAAGGTACTAATTTATTAGGTTCAACCCAAGGAACAAAATCAGACCTAGAAGATATAATTTATTGGACAGGAAGAGGAAAAATTAAACCACTTATTGCTACTAAATTGCCATTCTCGGAAATGGTCAAAGGACATGTTATGATGGCAAATGCGGATCAAATTGGTAAAATATTAACTAACCCACAAGAACTATAATCTTTTTTTTACTTTTTATTTTATTTAATTGGGATAGTTTAATGATGTTTAGAACATTATTATTCATACCAGGAAACAATAAGAGATTTCTAGAAAAATCAAAGTTCCTTTATCCTGATATTTTATGTTTCGATCTTGAAGATTCAGTCCCGACATCAGAAAAAACAATTGCTAGAGATATGGTTATAGAATCATTTTCTTCTAATGAGGGATCTAATACTGTTGATATTAATAATAGTAATACTGTTAATGATAGAGAAAAAGAATCACCTCAGATTTTTGTTAGAATTAATTCATTTGAATCAGGACTTTATGAACAAGATTTAGAATCTGTCATTTGTGACTTATTAGATGGTATTGTAATTCCAAAAGTGAATTCAACTTCAGAACTTGAAAAAATAATTAAAATCATTATAAATCTAGAAAAGAAAAAAAACATGGAAAAAACAATTAGATTAATTCCATCCATAGAATCAGCTGAAGGAGTTGTCAATGCCTATCATATAGCAAAATTTAATGAAAGAGCCTGTTCTCTGATGTTTGGTGTCTTTGATTATTTGTACGATATGAAATTAGATTATGATAATGAAGGCTTGGAGTATAGTTATGCTAGGGCAAAAATACCAGTTGATGCTCGAGCGGCAGGAATTTCAGCTTTGGACTCTATTTGGCAGAAAGTCGATGATTTAGATGGCCTTCAAAAAGATGCTAAAATTGCTAAAAGACTTGGGTATGCTGGTAAAAGTCTTATTCACCCAAAGCATATTGAATCTGTTCATAGGGTATTTGTCCCGTCACAAAATGAAATTGAATGGGCGAAAAAAGTTGTCACTAAATTGAATGAAATTCAAGAACAAGCTGATAAACGTGGTGCCTTTAAAATTGATGGTAGAATGATAGACGCTGTACACTTTAAACAAGCAAAAATTATTCTTGACTATATTGCAAAAGATGAAAAGATATAATTTGCTTATTTATTACCCAATAATAGATAGAAAGGATTAATTTCTATTCCTAAATTGAATATCTATAATGGTTATTCTGCCAATAGATTCTGGAAGATATGGAAGTAAAGATATTAAAGAAATATTTGAAGAAAAAAAACGGCTAGATTTTATCCTTGAATTTGAGGCATCAACTGCCTTAGCACAATCTAAAATTGGCTTAATTCCAGTCGATGCAGCTGAGGAAATAAATGTTTTAGCCAAATCAGGAAAAATTACCTTAGCTAGAACAAAAGAGTTGGAATCTACTACTGATCATGATATGGCTGCAGTAGTAAATGCTATAAGCGAACAGTGCTCTCCCAATACAAAACCGTGGGTCCATTTTGGTTTAACAAGTAATGATATTATTGATACAATAACTTCCATGCAATTGAGATCTGCCTTATTAATTATTGAGCCAAAAATTAAAGAATTAGCGATGATTTTATCTAACAAAGCTGTAGAATTCAAAATTCAACCTGCAGTAGGAAGAACGCATGGTCAACATGCAAGTATTATTCCTTTTGGATTAAAATTTGCAGTTTGGGCAATGGAAATGGTAAAACACATAGAAAGGCTAGAAGAAGGAAAAAAGCGTTTCTTAATATGTAAAACTTTGGGAGTAGTCGGAACTGGATCGTTAATGGGGGATAAAGCCCTGGAGGTCCAACAAATAGTTGCTTCATTATTGGAGTTACATCCTATAGAGGCAGCAACACAAATAATCCCAAGAGAACGACTGGCAGAAGTACAATTTCTTGTTGCTTTAATTGGTACGTCATTAGATAAAATTGCAATTGAAATAAGAAATTTACAGAGAACAGAGATAGATGAAGTTTGTGAATCTTTTAAAAGTGGTCAAATGGGAAGTAGTGCAGTTCCTGTTAAAAAAAATCCCATAAAAAGTGAAAGGGTATCTTCTTTAGCAAAACTTTTAAGATCTTTTTTAAACGTTTCTATGGAAAATATTTGTCTATGGCATGAGCGCGATTTATCAAATTCAGCAAATGAAAGATTTACTATACCAATGGGTATAATTCTTTTAGATGAAATGTTAAGGACTATGATAAATGTTGTAAGACAGCTATTAATAAATAGTAAAAAAATATCATCAAACATAGATATTACACAAGGACAAATTTTTGCTGAATTCATTTTGGAATCGCTTATACGAAAAGGAATTTCGAGAATTGATGCATATATGAATATTCAGAGAGTTGCATTTGAAGCAAAGGATAATGGCAAACAGTTCATACAAGCAATAAAAGACGATTCTGTACTTTCAAAATATTTCTCTGATATAGAATTGAATAACCTTTTTACTCCCGAGCAACATTTAGCTTCCGGTACTAAGATAATTGATACTGTTGCTTCAATTGTTCGTAATGAATTAGCTAAATCAAAATAAATTATAATATGCATAACTTTAAAATCCTTAGATTCGAAATAAGGATATTTAGTGGTTGATTTTAGTCAATAATTTTAATTTTATGTCTTTATCTGAATTAATAATCTTTGATAAATTTTTATGTATCAAAGTTCCATATTGAAGAGCTTTCTTTGGCTTCATTGCAGCTTCTTTTGGAACATTTAAGGATATTGCAATTTCTCTTATAATATGTTTCCTAAGGTTATCTGATGGACCATGTATTTTTTTCTCTATGGGAATTTTTATTGCATAATCGATAAACCTTTGTGCTAAAAAAGGTTGTTCAATTTTAACGTCGAATTCTTGAGTAATCTTGTTTATTTCACTTACTAAGGTTAATTCATTGATTATTCGTTGTGCCATAAAACTTTTAAGCCGTTTAGAACCATGTAAAATTATTTGTCTATATTTATCATATCCACAAAATAACTCATCAAAACCATTGGCAGTTAAAACAAGTTTACAATTATTCTGAATAGAAAGAAGAGCTATAAAATAAAATGCAATACAGTTTTCTATATGAGAAATGTTATTACATGCAATAGTGTCAATTACCTTTTGTAGGATATTCCTGAATTCCTCATTTTGTATTTCATAAGTAAAATGCTTCATATTTAATTCATGGGCAATTTTTCGAGAAAATTCAAGATCATGTGAAAAAGGGAAACCAATTGAGAATAGAATAGCATTATCTTTATAAATATCTCTCGAAACTTTTGCAAGTAATGCACTATCGATCCCTCCTGAAAATGCAATACCAAAATTTTCGCCTGTTACAATACAATTTTTCACAGCACTAATTATTTTTCTGCTAAGCTCTGAATGCATTGAAATGAATTTAAGAAGTATTATATTTTATCTTTTTAATATTAAGTATTGAATTTCGTTTACAATTTATTTAAAAATAGGACTTGTTTGATGAGAATAAAATATACTTCTTTTTTCTATAAAAGGCTTAGATTTTTATATATAGATTTGCACATTTCTCATATTGTCAAATAAAAGAAATCTTGTTGAAAATGATATTAAGTATCTTAATAATAATACCGGTGATTACTTATCAAATAGAACTCAATTATCTTTATCGAATTTACTGAGTTTTCTAGGTAAAAAGTATGAAGTCAATTCCGTAATCGAACTTCCTGAAGGGGAGAGTCTTACCATAGATTTTAAAACCGATGATGAAAAATATATCGAAGTTATAGATTCAAATGATGATTTGATAAAGTTTAACAGAATAAAGAGTACATATCCGGATTTGAAACTTGTTGCAATAGGTTCTTCAAAATATAGAGGAAAATTAACTGAATTTGAATCAATCTTTTTCTTTGACACTAAATATGAAAAAATTGCTTCTATTTTTATTGAAGATCCCTCTCTTTCATTTGATTATGCTCATATCCTACCTTTGGTCAAAAAATGTTCCATACTACACGGACACACTTCAACCGTCATGATTGAAATCATTGGCAGAATGGAAAATGGTTTAGTTATTGATTTTAGTCAAGCAAAAAAGTTGGTAAAAGAAGCATTAAATGAATTAGATCATAAATTTTTTGTAAATAGTAGGTATTTATCAACAAAAGATGATCTTTACTATCATGTGCGGTTTAAAGGACCTCAAGGATATTTTGACCTACAAATGCCAAAATCTACGGTTTATTTACTATCAGATGAGGCAACTGTAGAAAACCTTTCTAAAGAAATAATTAAAATTTTAGCTCCAAAAATGCCTAAAAATATTGATGCCCTAGGTGTTTATATTTACGAAGGGGTGAATAAGGGAGCTCATCTTTTAGCAGAGCTAAGTTGATTATATATTATCCTCCTGTTGTTTCGTTTGTTTATAGTGTAGATATTAACGTTAATAACCATATGATATATTAAGTCTAAAATATAAAATGGAACCAATAATAACTTCAAAATCTTGGAATCATCAAATTGAATCACAGGTCTTGAAGTCGTGGGATTTAGAAAATCTGTATTCTTTTACCTTAAATAAGAATAACAATAGAGATAGGATATTTGTTATTGATACTCCTCCTCCTTATCCATCAGGAAAACCTTGGCATATCGGTGCTGCTGCACATTATGCACAGATTGATATGATAGCTAGAACTGCAAGAATGAATGGTCACAACGTTATGTTTCCTATTGGTATAGATAGGAATGGTCTTCCAGTGGAAATCTATACCGAAAAGAAGTACAAAGTTCGAATGCGACAGATGCCCAGAGAAAAATTTCTTGAATTATGTAAAACTGCGCTTGATGATCTTGAAAAGGATATGATTGAGATAATGATAAATCTTGGGTTGAGTGGTAATTTCAAAGATTATTATCGAACAGATTCACTAGAATTTAGAACTTTAACTCAAAAAACCTTTATTGAGCTATGGAATAAAGGTCTGATCTATATTTCCAATAGACCAAATAATTACTGTATTGATTGCGGTACTACCATCTCAGATGCAGAAATCATCTATGAGGATCTTCCTACAAATCTCTTCTATATGCATTTTAATATAATTGATAAAAATAAGGAAAAATTATTGGTAGCTTCTACTCGTCCTGAACTACTTTTTGCTTGTCAAGCAGTAATAATAAATCCAAAAGATGAAAGATATTCTAATCTAATTGGAAAAGAAGTAATATTACCTTTATTCAATAGAAAGGTGCCAATTTTACCACATCCTTCTGCAAAACCTGATTTTGGATCTGGTGTGGTTATGGTATGTAGTTACGGTGATCATAATGATGTTCAAGTTTTTAGAGATCTAAGTCTAAAAGAAATTATATCTATTGATGAAAATGGATTTACTACTCCTTTTGCTGGAAATTACAGTGATATGAAATTAAAACAGGCAAGACAAAAAATCATAGAAGATTTGAGAAGAGAAGGTTTTATTGAAAAAGAAGAGAATATCATGCACAGATCTCCTATTTGTGAAAGAAGTAAGACACCAATCGAAATTATCCCTTTGCAGGATTATTATCTTAAACAACTAGAGTTTATTCCACTTCTTAAAGAGCTTTCCAAAAAATTGAATTTTTATCCTCCTATTCATAGACAGATATTAAATAACTGGTTAAATGCGGTGTCCATAGATTGGCCAATATCAAGAAGACGGTTTTATGGAACTGAGATACCAGTTTGGTTTTGTCAAAATTGCAAATCTCCTAATTTACCTAAATCAGGTTCCTATTATCAACCATGGAAAGAAAATCCTCCTTTTTCTATCTGCGCTAATTGTGGATCGAACGAGTTTATAGGGGAAGAAAAAACATTCGATACATGGATGGACTCAAGTATTACACCTTTATTCATATCAAAATTTTCTCAAAACGATGAATTTTACAGTAGAACATATCCTGCAACTATCAGACCCCAAGCAAAGGATATCGTAAGAACTTGGTTATACTATTCAATGCTCCGATGTTATCAATTAACAGAAAAAGTACCATGGCCTAATGTTTGGATAATGGGGTATGGTGTGGATGAAAAAGGAAAAAAAATGAGTAAAAGTAAAGGAAATGTTATTGATCCTTTACCTATTATAGAAAAATATGGAGCAGATACATTTAGGTTTTGGTCTGCCAGTGAAACAAATCTGGGACAGGATTTTCGTTGTTCTGAACAAAGTATTTCTAATTCCCAGAAATTTCTCTCAAAGCTATGGAATTTAGGTAGGTTTCTTTCTTCCTTTGAAGTACCTATAGATTTTTCAACAGATTCTTTAAAAAATAAAAACCTTTTCTATACTGATAAGTGGATTTTATCTGAGTTATACAAGCTCATAAATACGTGTATAAAAGGATATGATAGTTATAACTTTTTTATTCCTGCAACAAGCGTAAGAGATTTTACATGGAATGTTTTTGCATCTCATTATGTGGAAATGATTAAAGGTAGGGTATATGATAATGAAAATAAGAATTTCCAAATATCGTCATTATATACTTTGCATAGATGTTTCTCCACTATTTTATTATTAGTGGCACCCATATGTCCATTTATTACAGATAAATTATGGCAAACTCTTTATTCTTCCGAAAGTGTTCATAAACAGATTTTTCCTAAGACAAATGATTTATTTAAAGAATTTGAAAAATATACTGAAAAAATAATTGAGTTTAATTCTCATGTTTGGAATAAGAAAAAAAATTCAATTAATCCTAATACAGGGAAACCATTATCACTAAAAGATTCTACTTCAATAACTGTACCAACAGAATTAATTGAGTTTGAAAGGGATTTAAAAACTATGCATCATATTATAGGATGAATTTATTTATCTATGCCATAACAATTAATAAATAAATAGATGATCTATCTTATTGCTAGTATTGTATTAATGTTAAATATCAATTTTTCCATCTAACATATCTAAAGAATCCTCAGCTATGTCTATTGCTGTATGAGAATCGATATTTGGCTCCATGGTTATTAATACTACCATATTCTCTAAATATAGTGTAATTATAGAGAGTTTTTCTCTTTCAATATATGAAAATCTTGCTTTACCCATGGTAGGATCAAACCTTTCTCTCATGGACCTTCTAATAGCTGTTTGAGCCAAATATAGCTCTTCTCCTGCTTCATCAACTATAGAATCTATCCCTTTTTTCATTCCTCCTGCTAGCAAAGTTCCAGTTTCATCTATTACTCCAGCATATCTTATGTCATCATGCAAAGCAAATATAGATTTACATAACTTGTTATAATCCATCGCTATACTAACCAATAACTCCATTATTGAATGTTATTTAAGATTATGATTAAAGGTACTCTCCTAATCTACAACCAGCCCAACTTTAACTTTACTTTTACATATAAAAAAAATAAATAGCGAAATATAAGATAAATACGATTCCGTGTAAACCTTCTTAATCTAATTATCCGATATTTTAGAAATGACAATAGTATTACAAATATATTCAAATGTCCTTCTCTTAAAGTTTACCAAAAATAATTTAGATAAATATTTTTAGAGAAATGTTTTGAATTTTTTCAAGATAAAAATGGTAATGGAAACAAAACAAATATAACAATTTTCAAGATCCAAAAATAATTGACAAAGTAAACATCTAATAGATGTAATTTAAAATAGATTGGATAATTTGTTGTAAGATGAAAGAAGATTGATTGAACCTTATTTTGATTGGGTAGAGGAAAAATAGTTGGAAATTTTGTTACCAGTAGAATGTTTGTAAAAATTACATAAACAAATATATTAATTGTATTTTAACTTTTTACCTCATTTAAGTCAAATCAAATATTTATTAATAAAGGAAGAAGACTCATTTATCAGATGGGAAAAAAAATAATAATCCTTGGAGCAGGTTTTGGAGGGCTTTGTATTTCTAATATTTTAAGAAAAAACCTAGACCATACACATGAGATTATAGTTATTGATAAAAAAAATTATTTTATGATGGGATTGACAAATTTATGGATACTTGAGGGCAGAAGAACCTTAGAAAACTCAAAAATTCCATTGAAAAACTTAGAATCAAAAGGTATTACATTCATACAATCTGAAATAACCAAAATAGATACAAAGTCAAAAGTAGTTAAAATGCTTCAGCATGTTGATGAAAGTTATGACTTCCTAGTTATTGCTCTGGGGACAGAAATGTCTACAAAAATGATTCCAGGATTTAATATACATAATAATTTTAATCTTTATGATGGAGAAAGTATACCTTCTTTAAGAAAAAAGATTTTATCTCTAGAAAATGGAAACATTGCTATTGTAATAATGGGATTTCCATATAAATGTCCGCCAGCTCCATTTGAATCTGCTTTTATAATAGATCGAATTATACGTGATATTCACCGAAGAAATCAAATAGATATAGATATTTATTTCCCCTCTGCTCTACCTTTACCCGTTGCTGGAGAGCAACCTAATTCAAAATTAATGTATATGTTAAAAAAACAAAATATCAATTTGTTTCCAAACTATTCAATAAAAGAGATTCATAAACATAAATTAATATTTCATAGTGGTCAAAAAAAAGACTATGATATCTTGGTTGCTATTCCATTTCATATCCCACCTCTTCTGTTAAATAAATCAGGTTTACTAGAAACAAAAGGTAAATGGGTATCAGTCAATAAATATACTCTACAGACTAAATTTGAAGATGTATATGCAATAGGGGATGTAACAGAGATTAAAATAAACGATATGATAACTGTCCCGAAAGCAGGTATTTTCGCAGAAGGTCAAGCAAGATCAGTTGCTTCTCAAATTATCTATAAAATAAGCAATAAATCTGAAGAAAAATCTCATATTGTAGAATTCGATGGTAAAGGATTTTGTTTTATGGAAGCAGGAAACGGGAAAGCCGGATTTATTGATACAGATTTTTATAACAGTGATGGTCCCATCACGATTTTAAAAGAACCATCAACTGGTTATTATAAAAAAAAAATTGATTTCGAGAAACAGAGAATTAAAGAATGGCTATAGCCTCAAATCAAATGAATTTACTTATACAAAGAAAAAAATTTTTTTATTCAAGTGTTACTAGTACCATTTAGCAGAGAAACCAGCTAATTTGATTCACAGAGAATGTTATGTTGTATCTTTATCTGAGTCTTTATTTTCATCGTCAGTTTCAACTTCATCGTCCTCGTCTTCTTTACCATTGTCTAATTCTTGGACTGCTATATTTGGAACATCAATTTTCACGATTTCATCACTTGCTAGTCTAAAATCTATTATTTCAGGCCTTTCTGCAACAGAATTTTCCCCTATTTTGCATATTATTCCATTTTCTTTAACTAATAAAGCACAGACTCTGAATTTTTCTCCCATACTTACTTGATTAGCAGTAAGATTGAATTGAAGTTCTGTAGTATTTCCAGGTTCCATGCTTTTGAGAGGGGTATATATTTTAGCTTTTGTAAAACCATCAGAATTTAAAAATGTTATAACATCACCAGTATCTTCAGTAATATCAAAAAAAGTTACTATGACATTCAAATCTTCGTCTTGTGTTTGAGCAAAAGAAATCGTAGAAATTGTAAAATAGGAGAATATACCAATCAGTATAAATATAAAAATTTGACCAATTCTTATAGTTATATTTTTTTTTAGGTTCATAGAATTGCATTTAATATATCACCCTTTAATATTTGAAGTTTATCAAATCAAATTATGTAATCTCAATCTATATAATATTATGAATACTTTTCTTCCTTTTTAAACTATATTTTTGTACAATTATTTTTTTTGATAACTTTTCTAGTGCTACTAAATGTAGGTTTAATGAAAACATACATTTAGATATTCTCTATATATCCTATTTTATAAAAGAATAATACTAGATGTTGTACATATGTATTTTCTCTATTAATTGAATAAAGACTAGTGCTAATTTTTTGTTCAATCACCCATTCAATTTTTACTAGCTCTACTAAATTTCGTTTTATATCCTCTCTTTTCAAATGTGTTTTTTTATGTAACCCATATACAGTTAATAATTTTTTTTCTTCGGCTAAAGCTCTTAATATTTTGATTTTACCTATACTTCCTAGTCCTAATTCTACAATATCTTTGATTTGAAATATTTCACTCATTTGAATTCAAAAGCTGAATCTATCTTACTTATCAATGTCTTTTCTAGGTTTTCTATTGATGATGATATCAAACTAATCTTTTTTAAAGAGATTATTTTTATAATCTTTCTAGCCGCAAGATCATCTAAAATATCTTCCACATCTAATTTTCTTGATTCGTATTTTTCAGCAATTTCTAAACTTTGCATTCTAACCTCCTTTAATTCAACATAATCTTTATTTTTAATCTTCAATCCCTTTATTATTCCTAACAAAACAATTATTTGTAATTTGGACAATTCTTTAATATCGTCATCAGTAATTCCATTATAGATTTGTTTATTGATCTTTTTCACATGATCCAACATTACTTTTTCTCTTCCCTCTGATTCTGCAAGATTTCCTGCATATGATAACAAATCTAATGCATATCTTATGTCTCCATTGACAATAGGAGAGACTACTATTTTTGCTATCCAGTCAATTATATCTGTACCAATTACATTATCTTGAAAGGCATCTTTTGACCGTCTCATAAGTATGTCACTAACTTGTTCAATTGTATAATTCGGAAATTCAATATATGCTCGTCCCATTGAACTTAATTCAGCTTCATCTAATTTCTCATAGAATTCAGTGCTTCTGGCAATAAAAATAACTCCCTTTACATTACATTTTTTGGATGGGTCAAATTCGTTCAATCTTGTTAGATCATAAATTATTCCAATTTCTTTTGAAATTTTGATTAAATAATCTATTTCATCAAGTATAATTATAGAATATATATTATTTGTAATTAAATAATCCAGCATTTGTCTAAGCATCTCCTCAGCACTGAGACCTTGTGCGGGTAGTTCTGGGGCAACACAGCTTAACAAGTATTTGTAAATTGCATATTTATTTCCTCCTTGTAATTTTAAATTAATATACACTATTTTGATATTTATCTTATTTTTCTTTAATTCCTTTTCTAAAATATCAGAGAATTTCATAACAGTTGATGTTTTCCCAATTCCTGCGGGACCAATTATTTGTATGACTGTTAGAGGAAATTTATCTGCTTCATCTTTTATATCCAAAAATGTTCGAACTAACAAATCTATTTGCTTCTCTCTATGAGAGATCTCTTTAGGTAAATATCTAGGAGATAACTTTTTTCTATCTTTAAAAATAATACTATCATACATCTACTGTGTTATCCTCGTCCATTTGTTATTAATAATATTATTAATTATTCTTTGATATAAATCTCCAATTTAGTATTTATTAATATTAACTTTATGTTTTGAGATTTTTTTTGCTTTAATATAATCTACAAAGTAATATAAATAAATTCTTTCATTTATTTTTAATATCCACGGAATAAATGCTTCTTTTTTTAAACTTGATTCATTTATTTCAAATCCATTTTCTTCAAGTAAAATTC
>Ga0111538_10006358_pt1 | contig 15997 bp, 11 predicted proteins | sample SoiMethybrSBSTD1_FD_79669 | JGI IMG/M metagenome (GOLD analysis project Ga0111538, IMG submission 79669) | Bulk soil microbial communities from a Populus tree surrounding site in Tennessee, USA - Soil MetaG P. TD hybrid SBSTD1 (version 2)... | ecosystem: Environmental > Terrestrial > Soil >...
CCGGCGGCGCCGCCGCGGCCGAGGCTCCGGCGTACGCCGCGCAGCTCGTCGACCATCGCCGCGCGCCGCGCCGGGTCGCGGAGGATGCCCTGCGCGGCCGCCGCGATGCGCTCGCCCGTCGCCTGGCGCTGCAGCAGCTCGGGCACGATCTCGTGCCCGGCGACGATGTTCGGCATGCCGACGCAGCGGACGCCGTGCACGAGCAGGCGCGCGATGAGCCAGCTGACGGGCGCGAGCCGGTACACGATCACCATGGGACACTCGAGGAGCGCACACTCGAGCGTCGCCGTCCCGGACGTGACGAGCGCCAGGTCGCTCGCGGCGACGAGGTTGTACGTGTCGCCCGCCACGACCGGCACCGGGATGCCGGCGCCGGCGAGCCGCGCCTCGACCTCCTCGCGCGTCAGCGTGTGCGCCAGGGCGAGCGCGAACTGGCAGTCGTCCTCGCGCGCGAGGCGCCGGGCGGCATCGAGGAGCGGCGGGAGCAGGTTGTCGATCTCCGTCGTTCGGCTGCCCGGGAGCAGCACGACGGTGCGGCGGGAGGCATCCAGCCCGTAGCGGGCGCGCGTCTCCTCGCGCGAGCGGGTCACGCGCACGCGATCGAGGAGCGGGTGGCCGACGAACTCGACGCCCGGGAGCCGCGTCTCGTAGAGCGGCGGCTCGAACGGGAACACCACCGCCAGCCGGTCGACCCGGCGCGCGATCTTCCGCACGCGCCCGCGCCGCCACGCCCACACCTGGGGGCCGATGTAGTAGAGGACGGGGACGCCGGCCCGCTTGGCGACGCGCGCCAGGCGGAGGTTGAACTCCGGGAAGTCGACGAGGACGCAGAGGTCCGGGGGATCATCGCGCAGGAGGCGCGCGAGGGCGCGGTAGGTCCGGAGCAGCGCGCGCAGCCGACCCGTGGCCTCCGTCACGCCGACGGTCGCGACCTCGCTCGAATCGGCGACGGTCCGCATGCCCGCCTCGCGCAGCCGCTCGCCGCCGAGCCCGAAGACGTCCACGTCGGGGAGGTGCTCGCGCAGCGCGGTCACCAGGTCCGCGGCGTGCAGGTCTCCGGACGCCTCGCCGGCGACCAGCAGGACCCGGCGGCGCCGGGTGGGAGGCGGCCACGCGCGCTCCGCCTCCCTGTCGGCACGCGGCGCCGCCATCAGGACGTGACGGCCTGGGCCGCCCGCGCCTCGGTCTCGACGCTCTCGCGGATCACGTGGGCCACCTCGAGCGCCCGGAGCCCGTCCCATCCCGTGACCGGCGGCGGCGCGTGCTCGCGCACGGCGTGGACGAAGGCGTCGATCTCGGCTTCGAGGGCGTCCGCCTCGGCCACCTCGCGCTCCTCGAAGGTGAGCGCGGTCTGGCCGTCCGGGCCCGTCTCGCGGCGGCAGATGCGGACACGCCGCTCGTCGTAGTCCACGGACAGGTACGCGTCGGCCTGGAAGATGCGGAGCTTCCGCTCGCGCTTCAGCGACACGCGGCTCGCCGTCACGTTGGCGATGCAGCCGTTCGCGAAGCGCAGGCGCGCGTTCGCGATGTCGACCGACGAGGTCAGCACCGGCACGCCGACCGCCTCCACCGAGCGGAGGGCCGACGGCACCATGCTCAGGATGACGTCGAGGTCGTGGATCATGAGGTCGAGGATCACGTCGACGTCGGTGCCGCGCTCGGTGAAGGGCGCCAGGCGGTGGCATTCGATGAAGCGCGGCTGCCTCACGACCCCTTCGAGGGCGACGAACGCCGGGTTGAAGCGCTCGAGGTGGCCGACCTGCAGCACCCGCCCGCCGCGCACCGCCAGCTCGACGAGCTGCTTCGCCTCCTCGAGCGTCGTGGTGAGCGGCTTCTCGACCAGCACATCGATGCCGCCCTGCAGCAGGTCGCGCGCCACCGCATGGTGGTGCTGCGTCGGGACGGCGACGCTCGCGCAGTCGACGCGGCCGAGCAGCTGCCGGTGGTCGGTGAACGCCTGCACGCCGAGGGCGGAGGCGACCTCGCGCGCGCGAGCCTCGTCCACGTCGGCAACGCCCACGAGCTCGGTGCCGCTCTGCGCGCGGTACTTCTCGGCGTGGAAACGCCCGAGGTAGCCCACGCCGACGACGGCGGCTCGGACGGTGCTCATGGTTCCACCTCCCCCGGTGCGACGGCCACTACGGCGATTCCGGCGGCATCCGCGAGCGCGATCATCTCGGCGCGGTCGAGGATGATCGTGCGTCCCGCCTCGAGCGCGAGCGCCCGGCCGCCGACCTCCGCGATGGCGCGGACGGTGTCCGGTCCCGCGGCCGGCAGGTCGAAGCGCGTGTCCTGCGTCGGCTTGCAGACCTTGACGACCACGACGTCGCCGTTGGCGAGCTTCCCGGCGCGGCGGATCGTCGCGTCCGTCCCCTCGATTCCCTCGACGGCCAGGACGGCGCCGTTCCGGACCACGACGCTCTGCCCGATGTCGAACTGGCCGATCACCTTTGCGGCGCGGAATCCGAAGCGGATGTCGCGCCACTCCTCCTCCGTCGGCGGGCGCGCGCCGAGCACGCCGGCCTCGGGGACGATCTCGGAGAGGAAGAGCGTGGACTCGACCACCGCGATGCCCTCGGACTCGAGCTCGGCCGCGACCGCGCGCAGCACGCGGTCGTCCCTGAGCGGTCCGAGGCGGGAGAGGATCGCGAGCGCGCGCGCGTCGGGCCGGAGCTCGCGGAAGAGCCGCGGCTTGGCGATGCCGCCGACCATCACGGTCTTGGTGACGCCGCTCGCCTTGAGCGCGTCGATGATGCCGCCGATCTCGCCCGGGTAGACCCAGGCGATGCGCGCGACGACTCGCTCCAGCTCCGGGTCGGTCTCGCCGCGATGCGCGACGGCGCAGACCTCGACGCCGTGCCGACGCGCCGTCTCGGCGAACAGCACGGGGAAGCGGCCGCTCCCCGCGATCAGCCCGACGCGATCCATCAGCGGCTCACCCCGCGCTCGGACTCGGCGACGAAGTCGACGAGGCGCCCGACCTCCGGCACGTGGCCGAGCGTCTCGCGGATGCGGGCGAGCGCGTCGCGGCGGGCGGACACCGTGCGGCCGGGCCCGAAGAGGGCGCGATACGCGCGCTTGAGCGCCACCACGGCGTCGACGGAGAAACCGCGGCGGCGGAGCCCGACGAGGTTCAGGCCGCGGAGCCGCGCGCGGTCGCCGGCGGCGGTGCAGAACGGCGGCACGTCCTGCGAGACCATGGCGCCCGCGGCGCAGAGCGCCGATTCGCCCACGCGGACGTACTGGTGCACGCCCGCGAGGCCGCCGACGATGCCCCAGTCGTCGACGCGCACGTGGCCGCCGAGGGCGGCGCCGTTGGCGAGGATGACGTTGTCGCCGACGATGCAGTCGTGCGCGACGTGCGACGACACCATGAGGAGACAGCCGCTGCCGACCCGCGTGACCATGCCGCCGCCGGTGGTCCCCGGGTTGAGGGACGCATACTCGCGCACGATGTTGTCGTCGCCGATCTCGAGCGTGCTCGGCTCGCCGCGATACTTGAGGTCCTGGGGCATGGCGCCGATCGACGCGAACTGGAAGACGCGGTTGCGCGCCCCGAGCGTCGTGCGACCCTCGACGACCGCATGCGGGCCGATGCTGGAGCCGGCCCCGATGCGGACCTGCGGCCCGATCACCGCGTACGCCTCGACGCTGACGCCGTGATCGAGCTCCGCGCCGCGCGCCACCGCGGCGCGGGGATGGATGCGGACGCCCGCGGGCGCCGCCGCCGTGAACTCCACCTCGGCGACGAGCGCCGTGCCGAGCGTCGCGACGCCGCGGAGGTGCCAGGGGGGGCCGTCCGCGACGGCCTGCACCTCGAGGTGCAGCACCTCGCCCGGCAGGACGGGGCGCCGGAAGCGGGCCCGCTCGACACCGACGAGGCGTAGCGTGGCGTCGTCCGCCATGATGGTGGCGAGCTGCGCCAGCGCCTCACAGAGCACCACGCCCGGGAACACGGGCGCGCCCGGGAAGTGCCCGACGAAGTACGGCTCGTTCGCGCTGACGAGCTTCTCGCCCACGGCGCGGCGCCGCGGCTCGACCTCGAGCACGCGGTCGACGAGCGCCCACGGGAACGCCGAGGGCGACGGCGGCGGCAGGGCGGTCGCGGTCACCCGGTCCTACTCGCCCCCCGACTTCGAGCTCGAGGTGCGCTTGGGATTGGCGTTGTAGAGCTTCACGATCTCGTCGGTGATGTCGAGCGCGCGGTCGCCGTAGAGGAGCGCGCCGCTCGAGGCCTCCAGGACGAGCGAGTACGTGTTCTTGGCGCCGTAGTCCCGCACCACGCCGTACAGCTCCTCGACGATGGTCGAGGTGAGCTCGGCGTCCGTCCGCTTCAGGTCGCGCTGGAAATCCTCGAACTTCCGCTTGAACTCGAGCGTGCGCGACTCGAGGTCCTTCTCGAGGTTGCGGCGCTCCTCCTCCTTCAGCACCGTCGCCTTACGCTCGTACTCGTCCTTGCGGCGGTCGAGGTCCTCGCGCTGGCGCTTCAGGTCGTCCTGCGACTTCTCGAACTTCGCCTTGACCTGGTCCTTGGCCTTCTTGCCCGCGTCGCACTCGTTCAGCGCCCGCTGCATGTCGACGACGGCGATGCGCAGCTCGGCCGCGCGCGCGGGCGCGGCCAGGCCCAGGCACACGAGCGCGGCGACGACTGCCGCGCGTCCCGACGGCCTCCGGTGTGTCATGTGATCCACGATGCCCCCTTAATATTGAAACGGCCCGCCGAACGAGAAGAGCACGAGGCTCTCCTCGTCGAACTTCTTCGAGACGAGCGGCTTTCCGAGCTCGATCCTGAACGGCCCGAGCGGAGAAAGCCAGCGTACCCCCGCGCCGGCCGCGACCCGGGTCTCGTCGATGGTGATGCCGTCCTCGGCGCTGTAGGCGTTGCCGGCGTCGACGAAGACGACGCCCTTCAAGCCGATTCCCTGCACGATCGGGAAGATGAGCTCGTTGTTGATGATCACCTGCTGGCTGCCGCCGATGGGCGTCGTGTCGACGACCTGGCCGAAGATGTTCTTCCGCACCTCGCGCGGACCGAGCGTGCGCGTCTCGAAGCCGCGGATGCTGTTGATGCCGCCCGGGAAGTAGCGCTCGAAGAGGGGGAGCTCGTTGCCTTCGAGGCCGGCGTCGCCGAAGCCGTAGCCGAAGGCGGCGCCGATCGAGTACGTGAAGTCGCCGAGCGCCTTCGAGCGCAGGAACGTGTAGTACCAGCGCTCGCGCGCCTCGAACTTGACGAACTGCTCGCCCCCGAGGCCGGCCACCTCGACGCCGACGTCCTGGAACGAGCCGGCCGTGGGGTCGAAGGCGTGGTTCAGCGTGTTGCGCGAGACGCGCGGCGTGATGCTGCTCACCAGGCTCGTGCCCTCCTCGGCGCGGATCGAGCGGCTCGCCGAGAAGTCGATGTCGCCGATCTCCGCCTGCTCGAGGCGGTAGTCGGCGCCGACCCGGACCTCGTCCAGCGGAAGCCCCCAGAGCGTGTCGTAGCCGAGCGCCGTCACCGGATAGGTGAACTGCGTGCTGGCCCCGCGCCCGGAGCGCGCGAAGTCGTCGAACTCGAGCCGCCAGTCGAACACGTCGACGCCGACGGTGAGGGGCGTGTCGCGGAAGTACGGCTCGGTGAACGACAGCACGATGTTCCGCCGAATGGACCCGACGTCGGCGTTCGCGACGACGCGGTGGCCGCGGCCGAAGAGGTTGTTCTCCTGGAGGCGGACGTTGAAGAGGAGCGCGTCGGCGGAGCTGAACCCGGCGCCGGCGCTGAACGCGCCCGTCTGGGCCTCCTTGACCGCCACGACGACGTTCATACGGTCCTCGGCGGCCGCGCGGCGCGTGGTGATGTTGACCTCCTGGAAGAAGCCCAGACGCTGCAGGGCCTCGCGGCTCTTCCGGAGCTTCCGCGCCGAGAACAGCTCCTGCTCCTGGAGCCGCATCTCGCGCCGGATGACCTTGTCGCGCGTCTTGCTGTTGCCCTCGATCTCGATGCGGTCGACCACCACCTGCTTGCCGCGGTCGGCCTGGAACATCACATCCACCGTCTTCGACGACTCGTCGATGGCCGTCTGTGGCTCGACCGTGGCGAAGGCATAGCCGTCCTCGGACAGTCGCTCGGTGAGCTTCTGCGAGTCCTCGCGCAGCGCGCTCGCGCTGAAGACCTCGCCGCTCACGGTGTCGATCCCCTCCCGGAGCTTCACGGTGTCCGGCGGCAGCTCCATGCCCGTGACGTCGACCTTCCCGATCTTGAACTGGTCGCCCTCGGCGATCTTCACGGTGATGTAGAGGCCGTCGTCCTTCCGCTCGACCCGCGGCTCGTCGATGCGCACGGTGACGTAGCCGTGGTCGTAGTAGTAGGCCGTCAGGCGCTCGACGTCGGTCCGGAGCACGTCGCGGCTGAGGACGCCGGCGCCGGTGATGAAGCCGAAGATCCAGCTCTCGCGCGTCTGCATGACCCCGCGGAGCGTGCGCCCGGAGAACGCCTCGTTGCCCTCGAACGAGATCTCCTCGACCTTGATCGTGTCCTTCTCTTCCACCTTGTAGACGATGTCGACCTCGTTCTCGCCGACCGGGGTCGTCGTGTAGGTGATGGTGGCGTCGAGGTAGCCCTTGTCGATGTAGAGCTTGCGCGCGGCCTCGATGCCCTGGCGGATCTTCTCCGGATCCAGGATGGTCCGTGGCCGCACCTTCAACGCGCCCTCGATCTCCTCTTTCTCGATCTCGTCGGTGCCCTCCACCTTGAGGGTGCGCACGAGGGGGCGCTCCTTCACCCGGAGGACGACGGCCACCTGCCCGGCGCCCGCCGGAGACACGTCGGCGTCCACCTGGTCGAAGAACCCCATGCCGTAGACCGCGCGGATGTCGGCGTCGAGGGCCGCGGGGTCGTACGGCATGCCGGGCTGCGTTCGCAGCTGCACCTTGATGGCGTCCTGCTCGACACGCAGGTTGCCCTCCACGCCGACGCTCGCGACCGTCGGCGCCGGCTCCTCGGCGGCGAGCCGGCCGGCGAGCGCGGCCACGAGCGCGACCAGCAGCGCGGCGAGGGCGGCCGGGCGGGACCGGCCGCTCACGAGGTTGCGCCCCCGGCGATCATGGACGGGGCATCCGTCGCCTCGAGGCGACCCCCCGCGAGGCGGAGCGTGCGCGTCATCGCCTGGGCGAGATGCGCGCTGTGCGTCGCGACGACGAGCGCGGCGCCGTGCTCCTGGTTCAGCTCGAGAAGGAGGTCCTGCACGCCCGCGGCGGTCTGCGGATCGAGGTTCCCGGTGGGCTCGTCGGCGAGGAGGAGCCGGGGGCGCCGCGCGAGCGCACGCGCGACCGCGACCCGCTGCTGCTCGCCGCCCGAGAGCTCGCCGGGGCGGTGCTCGAGCCGCTCCGAGAGCCCGACCCGGGCGAGCAGCGCCTCGGCCCGGGCCCGGGCCGCGCCGCTCGGCTCGCGCGCGATCAACCCCGGCAGCATCACGTTCTCGAGCGCCGTGAAGTCGGGCAGGAGGTGGTGGAACTGGAAGACGAAGCCGATCTCACGGTTGCGGAACGCGGCGAGGTCGGCCTCGCGGCGCGCGAAGACCTCCTCGCCGTCGAACAGGACCCGGCCGGAGGTCGGCCTGTCGAGCGCGCCGAGGAGGTGCAGGAGGGTGCTCTTCCCCACGCCCGACTCGCCGACGATCGCGATGCGCTCGCCGGGCTCCACGTCCAGGTCGAGTCCCCCGAGCACCGACACCACCCGCGGCCCGTCCACGTAGCGCTTCCCGAGGTCTCGCGCCTGCACGAGAAGCTTCACCCGCGCGGGCATTGGCGGCTACTCATACCGGATCACCTCGACCGGAACCAGGCTCGCGGCGCGCCGGGCAGGCGCCAGGGCCGCGAGGACGCAGATGACCGTCGACACGCCCGCGACCACGAGGAAGTTCACGGGGTCGACGCGCACCGGAAGCGTAGTCACCAGGAACACGTCCTTCGGCAGCTCGATGAACTGGTAGCGCGCCAGGAGCCAGCAGCCGAGGAGGCCGAGCGCGCTCCCGACGGCGGCGCCGGTCACGCCGATGACCGTCCCCTTCATGATGAAGATGCGCGCGATCGAGGAGCCCGCCGCGCCCATCGACTTGAGGATCGCGATGTCGCGTCGCTTCTCCTTCACGACCATCGTCAGCGCGGCGAGGATGTTGAACGCGGCCACCACGACGATGAGGCAGAGGACGATGCCATAGACGACCTTCTCGAGCTTCAGCGCCGAGAAGAGGTTGCGGTTCGTCTCCATCCAGTCGCGGGCGCGGTACGGGAACCCGCCGAGCTCCGCCTCGATGCGCCGCGCGACCTCGCGTGCACCGTAGACGTCGCGGACCCGGACCTCGATGCCGGTGATCCCGTCGCGCATGTCGAAGAATTTCTGCGCGTCGGCCAGCGACATGTAGGCGAGCGTGGCGTCGTAGTCGAACATGCCGGAGTCGAAGACGCCGGCCACGACGAAGCGCTTGATGCGCGGCACGAGGCCCGTCGGACCCGGCGTCCCGAGGGGCGAGATGACGCTCGTCACGTCGCCCGCGCCGATGCCGAGCTGGCGCGCGAGCTCGGTGCCGATCAGGATGCTCGGCAGCTCGACCCGTCCCCCGCCCTCCTCCGGCGCGAGCGTCACCGAATGCGACGTCGCCAGCGCGGCGAGGCTGCCGCTCGCGAGGTGGCGCTCCACGTCGACCACGTCGCCCGCGGACGCGGGGTCGACGCCGCGCACGACGATGCCCGAGGCGCTGCGGCCGACGGTGAGCATCGCCTGGCCGTAGACGAAGGGCGAGGCGGCGACCACGCCGGGCACGCGGCGCACCGCCTCGAGCGCGTGCCCGTCGGTGCCGACGGCGCCGCTGTAGCTCATCACGACGACGTGGGGGTTGAAGCCGAGGATCTTGTCGCGCAGGTCACGCTCGAGCCCGGTCATGACGCCGAGCACGATGTCGAGCGTCGCGACGCCGATGGTCACCCCGGCGAGGGACAGGAGCGAGATCAACGACAGCACCCAGGCGTGCCGCCGCGAGCGGAGGTAGCGGAGCCCGACCAGGAGCTCCCACCTCATGCGGGCGCCTCGGGCCGGAGCTGCGGGAAGAGGATCACCTCGCGGATCGACGGGGCGCCCGTGAGCAGCATGATGAGGCGGTCGATGCCGATGCCCTCGCCGGCGGTGGGCAGGAGGCCGTACTCGAGCGCACGGACGTAGTCCTCGTCCATCGCGTGCGCCTCCTCGTCGCCGGCGGCGCGCTGGCGAAGCTGCTCCGTGAAGCGTGCGCGTTGGTCCTCAGGATCGTTCAGCTCCGAGAACGCGTTCGCCACCTCGTGGCGCGCGATGTAGAGCTCGAAGCGGTCGACGAAGCGCGGGTCGCGGTCGTTGCGGCGCGCGAGCGGCGAGACCTCCACCGGGAACTGGCACACGAAGACGGGCTGGACGAGCTTCGGCTCGACGACGTGCTCGAAGATCCGGACCAGGAGCTCGCCCGCGCTCCCGTCCGTCGCCGTGCCGTGCCGGCCCGCGAGGGCGCGGAGCGCGCCGGCGTCGAAGAGGCCCGCCGCCGGGGTGCCGGTGTGCTCGGCGACCAGGTCGACCATCGTGCGCCGCGGCCAGGGCGGCGTGAGGTCGATCTCGTGGCCGCGGTACTCGAGCTTCAGCGTCCCGATCACCTCGCGCGCGAGGCTCACGAGCAGCTCCTCGGTCAGGCCCATCAGGTCCTCGTACGTCGCGCAGGCCTGGTAGAACTCGAGGAGCGTGAACTCCGGGTTGTGCTCGGTCGAGAGCCCCTCGTTCCGGAAGACGCGCCCGAGCTCGAACACGCGCTCGAAGCCGCCCACGACGAGGCGCTTCAGGTAGAGCTCCGGGGCGATACGGAGATAGAGGTCGACGTCGAGCGCATTGTGGTGCGTGACGAACGGCCGGGCGGCGGCGCCGCCGGCCACGCCCTGCATCATGGGCGTCTCCACCTCGAGGAAGCCGCGCGCCCGGAGGAAGCCCCGGACATGGTCGATGACGCGGCTCCGCGTCTCGAAGATGCGCCGCGCGTCGGGGTTCGCGATCAGGTCGAGGTAGCGCTGGCGGTAGCGCATCTCGATGTCCTGCAGGCCGTGCCACTTCTCGGGCATCGGCCGGAGGGATTTCGCCAGGAGCCGGAGCTCCTCCACCTCGAGCGTCAGCTCACCGGTGCGCGTCCGGAACGGCCGCCCGCGGACGCCGATCAGGTCGCCGACGTCGAGGAGGCGGTAGAGCTCGAAGGCCTCTTCGGGCAGCCGATCGCGACGGACGTGGAGCTGCAGGACCCCGCCCCGGTCCTGGAGCCGGAGGAAGCCCGCCTTCCCGAAGTCGCGCACCGCCATGATGCGCCCGGCGACCGCCACGGGCGCCGCGCCGGCCAGCTCGGCGTCGGCGAATCCACCGACGCGAGCATGCACCTCGGACGTCGTGTGGTCAGGACGGAAATCGTTGGGGTAGCCCCCGATGCCTCGTTCACGGAGTGCATCGAGCTTCCGCCGCCTGACCACGATCTGCTCGTGGTCGTCGGGCATGGATCGGAGCCGAAAGTCCAGCGTGTCTACTGGGTTCCGGCGGAAAGGTCAACGAACAACGGCTCCTGCGGCGCCCACGTCCCGAAGCGGCGGATGAGCTCCGGGAGGCCGTCGGACGCGGGACCGCGGTCGACCCAACGCTCGCGCCCACGCTTCTCCAGCTTGACGTGCCCGAGCTCGGCGACGCGCGTGAGCGCATTGCCGAACAGCATCATGTTGTTCCCCTCGGGCTTCTGCGCCTCGCCGAGGAGGAGGCTCGTCTGGAACTGCCGCTTCATCCGCTGCAGGAGCGCCTGGCGCGTGATCGGCCACTCCTTCTGTGCCGCGATGGTGCACGCGGCCACGGCGTAGGCCTCGCGGAAGTTCTCGAGGACGCCGCTGGTCGCGCGGACGATCGGGTGCTCGCGGACGACGGTGTCGCCCACGATGGCGCCGCGCTCGCGGTACCAGGTGATCCAGCGCGTCACGTCGATCGCCAGCGCCTCGCCGCGCTCGGGCAGCGGGAACTCCCAGCGGTAGAGGTCGAGCCACCACGCGATCTCCTTCGCCAGGCCGTCGAACGGTACCCCGGCGAGCAACGCGCGCGTCAGCAGGGACGGGACGAGGAAGAAGTGGATGGTGTTGTTCTTGTAGAAGTCGAGGTTCACGCGCTTCGCCGCGGGCACGTGCAGCACGACGCCGTCGTTGTCGTGGATACGCTCGATGAGGCCGCCGTCGGCGAGCCAGCGGAGGCTCTCGCGGAAGTTGGTGGTGGCGTTGCGCTCGAGCGACGAGGTCACCCGGAGGCGGCGCACGCGCAGCATCTCGATCAGCGTCCCCGCGACGGCGGCGAAATCGTTCAGGCGACACGCGGGGCGCGGCGCGCCGAGGAGCGCCGTGGCGCTGATCGAGGTGGCGCCGGCGACGGCGACGGCGTTGATCTCCCGCAGCACCTGGAAGCCGATGCGCTGGGTCGTGCGCCGCTTCTCCTCCTCGATGGCGGGCTCCGTGCCGCCCGCGCGGAACCGCTCGCGCTGCTCGCCGAGCATGGCGGCGAGCGAGATCGGGTCGCCGAAGCTCACGTAGGACGTGCCGAAGCGCCGGGACAGGATGCTCCGCGCGCGCAGGAGCGAGAGCAGCGACTCCTTCTCCTTTTCCTCGCCCGAGACCTCCCGCCGGTACGCCTCCTCCTCCGGGATGCGCCCGTAGTGGATCGAGACGGGCACCAGATAGAGATCGCGCCGAACCCCCTGCACGAACGCGTTCACCATCATCGAGAGGAGCCCCAGCTTCGCCGGCAGCAGCTTCCCCGTGCGCGAGCGTCCGCCCTCGATGAAGAACTCCTGCGTGTACCCCTCGCGGATCAGGAAGGCGACGTACTTCCGGAACACCATCTTGTAGAGCTCGTTGTCGTCGAAGGTGCGGCGCAGGAAGTACGCGCCCGCGCCCCGGAAGATGGGGCCGAGCGGCCAGAAGCTCAGGTTGTTGCCGGCCGCGATGTGCGGCGGCGAGAGGTAGTTCTCGTGGAAGATGTAGCTGATGATCAGGTAGTCGAAGTGGCTGCGGTGGCAGGGCACGAGCACGACCGGGTGCTCGCCGACGCAGTCCGCCACCTTCTCGAGGCCGATGATCTCGAGGCCCGACGACACGCGCGGCCAGATGCGCTTGAAGACCGCCTCGATGATGCCGAAGTAGAAGCCGTTGTAGTTGGCCGCGATCTCGTCGAAGTAGCCGCGCGCCTCGCGCCAGATGCGGCCGCGCCGGACGGCACGTTCCGCCGACATGCGACGCACGAGCCGGGCGAGCTCGCCGTCGCGGAGGACGGTGCGGCGGACGAGCCGCCGGGGGAGGAGCGTCGGCCCCGAGACCACGCGCTCCTCGCGATAGAGGAAGATCGCCAGCGCGCGCGCCAGGCGGCGGACGAGCCGCTCCTCGCCCTCGCGCCGGTTGTCCTCGACGAAGCGGTCGAGCGCGATCTCGCGGCCGAGCGTGAGCTGCGTCTCCTCGGCATTCCAGAGATAGTTGAAGAGCCGCTTCGCCTCGCCCGGCGCCTCCTGGACGCTGTAGATGAGCGTCGCGAGCCGCGACTCGCGGCGCTGAAATCCCTTGCCGCGGAAGATCGCGAGCGGGATCAGGAACACCGGGCGCCCGCTCGCCTCCGTCGCGCGCACGGCGTCGCGGAGATATTGTGGCCCGAGCCGCGCCGCCGAGAGCGCGCGGCGGCGCCGCGCCGCGACGGTGCGGCTGCGCATGAAGAGCAGCACCGGCTCCCCGCGCGCCAGGAGGCCGCGGCAGGCGAGGTGGGGCGACATCGCCGGCCGGCCGCGGCGGGCGAGCCATCCGAGCGCGTCGCGCAGCGGCCGGAACCAGAGCGTCGAGACGCCGGGCGCGAAGCGTGCCAGCGGCAGCCCTTCCCGCAGCAGCACCGCGTTGGCGAGGAGGTAGTCGACGACGGAGCGGTAGCGCATGACGTAGATGAGCGTCCCCTGCTCCGCCAGCTGCCGGATGCGCTCGACCGCCTCGGGGCGCACGCGGACGTGCTGGAAGAGGAGGCGCACGAGGAGGCGCGCCAGGATGCCGAAGCGCTCGAGCATCGCCGAGCGCTGATCGGGGACCGCCGCCGGCGGCGGCGGCGTCTGGTCCATGAGACGCGCGGAGCGCGACATCTACAGGTACCGCGCGAGCCCGCGGCGGCGGAGCTCGTCGACGACGAGGCGCACGTCCTGCGCGCGGTCCTTCCGGCAGACGAGCACGGCATCTCCCGCGTCCACCACCACCAGGTCCTCCACACCCACTAGTGCCACGAGACGCTCGGGGCTGTCGATCACGCAGCCGCGGCTGTCGATCGGGAGCGCGTGCCCGCGCACGGTGTTGAGCCCGTTCCGCGCGCCGCGCCAGAACGGCTCCACGGCCGCCCAGCTGCCGACGTCGCTCCACGGGAAGCGCGCGCGGACGACCATGACGCGCCGGCTGTGCTCCATGACGCCGTGGTCGATCGAGATGGACGGGATGCGGCGGTACGCCGCCGCGAGCGCGCGCTCCCCGCGGCCGAGCGCCGCCTCGATCGGGCCGACGACCGCGGGCACGTGCGTCCGGAGCTCGTCGAGCACGTCGGCGGCGCGCCAGGCGAAGATGCCCGCGTTCCACAGCACGCGGCCCTCCGCGACCAGCGCCTCGGCCCGCCGCCGATTGGGTTTCTCGATGAAGGCCGCGACGCGCGCGACGCGGCGTCGCGTGCCCGGGATCGCCGTGGCCGGGCGGATGTAGCCGTAGCCGGTCTCGGGATGCGTCGGCGGGAGGCCGAGCGTGACGAGCGCCCTGCTCTCCTCGGCCACCCGGAGCGCGAGCCGGAGATCCGCGCGAAAGACGCTGTGCGCCGCGATGGCATGATCCGCCGGCAGCACGATCATCGACGCGCCGGGCGTCCGCCGCTCGAGCACCAGCGCCGCGAGTGCGATCGCCGCCGCCGTGTTCCTGCCGAACGGCTCCGCGAGCAGGTTTCGCCGCGCCAGCCGCGGCATGTCCGCGCGCACCGCGCGCGCCTGCGAACGCCCCGCGACGACGAGCACGCGCGACGGCCCGACCAGCGGCGCCACGCGCGCGACCGTCTCTCGGAGCATGCTCTGCCGCCCGACGATGGGCAGGAACTGCTTCGGGGTACGCTGGCGGCTACGGGGCCAGAAGCGGGTGCCGGAGCCGCCCGCCATCACCACGGCATAGCGGGAGTGAGGTTGCACGAAGATCGCGGGGCGCGCCCGCGCGACCCGGTTTAGGCGGCGCGACCTGGAAAAGCAAGAATGCCCTTGACACGCGGCGCCGGAGGCGTTGTCCTCGTCGCGTGTCGTCGCTGGCGCGTGTCGTGGCGATCGTCCTCGCGGTCGGCGTCGTCGCGTGCGTGCTCTTCAACGTGCTCGCGTACCTCGGCGCCGCGCGCGATCGCCGCCGCCGGCCGCGGCGCGCGCCGGACGAGGACGAGCCGCCGGTGGCGGCGCGTGCCGGTGCGGCGCTGGGCGCGTTCGTGACCGAGTGCGGTGCGACGGTCGCGCTCATGCTGGCGACGCCATTCCGCGTCCGGAACGGCTCCCGCCGCGGCGTCGCCAGCGAGCGGCGGCCGGTCCTCCTCCTCCACGGTTACGCCCAGCACCCCGCCAACTTCCTGTGGCTCGCGCGCCGCCTGCGCCGCGACGGCTGGTCGCACGTCTACACGCTCCGCCATGCGCCCATGTTCGGCGACATCGAGCGCAGCGCCGCGCGGCTGGGTGCGACGATCGACCGCATCCGCGACGCCACCGGCGCGCCGGCCGTCGACGTCGTCGCTCACAGCATGGGCGGGCTCGTGGCGCGTGCCTACGTGTGCACGCGCGGTGCGGCGTGTGGCATCGCGCGGCTCGTCACGCTCGGCACGCCGCATCAGGGGACGCATGTCTTCCGCCGCCTGGGGCACGACCCGATGCTCATCCAGATGCGTCCCGACTCGCCGCTCCTCCGCCGTCTCGCGAGCGACGATCCGGTGCCGACGCTGGTCGAGTGCGTGGCCATCTACTCGACGGGCGACGCGGTCGTGGTCCCGCCGCACAACGGCTACTACAAGGGGGCGTTCAACATCGAGGTGGCGGGGACCGGCCACATGTCGATGCTCTTCTCGCGCCGCATCTACGACCTGGTGCGCGAGAACCTCGAGGCGCCGCTCGAAACGGCTCGCGCCGCGGCGAACGCCGCCACCTCGTGACCCGCACGCTCACGGTCGAGGCCGCGGATGCGCCGCGGCTCGACGCCTTCCTCGCGGAAGCGCTCGCGGGGCTCCCGCGCCGCCTCGTCCGCCGCGTCATCGCGGAGGGCGGCGTCCGCGTGAACGGCCGGCGGGCCGCCAAGGGTCTCCGGCTCCGGCCCGGCGACCGCGTGACGCTGCCGGATCTTCCGCTCGCGCTCGTACCCGAGCCGGCGCTGGCGCTGCCCGTGCTCTACGAGGACGCGAGCGTCGCCGTGCTCGACAAGCCCGGCGGCATGCGCGCGCATGCGCTCGACCCGCGCCAGCGCGGCACGGCGGCGGCGTTCGTCTTGGCGCGCTGGCCGGAGACCGCCGGCGTCGGCGATCCGCTGGCGCCCGGCCTCGTGCATCGCCTCGACGGCGGCACGTCGGGCGTGCTCGTCGTGGCGCGCACCGCCTCCGCCTTCGCGGCGCTCCGCGCCGCGCTGAAGGCGCGCACCATCGAGAAGCGCTACCTCGCCATCGTCGCCGGCACCGCTTCGGACGTCCGCGTCGACACGCCGCTCGCGCACGACACCCGCGACCGCCGCCGCATGGCCGCCGCGCGCCCGGGCGAGCGCGCCTGGCCCGCCGAGACGCTCGTCGGCGTCGTCACCGCCGGCCGCGAGCGCTCCCTCGTCGCCGTCACGATGCGCACCGGCGTGACGCACCAGGTCCGCGTCCACCTGGCGCTGGCGGGTCATCCCGTCCTCGGCGACGCCCTCTACGGCGGCCCCGAGTGCG
>Ga0111538_10006361_pt1 | contig 15996 bp, 15 predicted proteins | sample SoiMethybrSBSTD1_FD_79669 | JGI IMG/M metagenome (GOLD analysis project Ga0111538, IMG submission 79669) | Bulk soil microbial communities from a Populus tree surrounding site in Tennessee, USA - Soil MetaG P. TD hybrid SBSTD1 (version 2)... | ecosystem: Environmental > Terrestrial > Soil >...
ATCCTGCCTCGTACGATTAGCGTCAAAGGGTGTTGACGAAACGATAGCATCGGAACAATCCGGCTTTGTCGGAATATTGGTCACGGCGCCGAACACGCTGAAGTAGCGCAACTGTCCGGTATACGGTGTGCCGTTTGGATTCGTCGCAGATGGCAGTCCACCCGGAGCATACTGCGGCCGGACGGGATTTCCGGCAAAGTCTACTGACGCGATTACAGGGGTCGCTGTCGTGCCATTTGTCGCCGTTTGGGTGTTCCCGTTTCCCCAGCCTTCCCAATACCGGAAGATGCCGTTTCTGGCGCAGTCCGTGAGAACAACCGGCCTCGCGGTGTTCCGCTGACGTTCGAATTGCTGGTCGTACAAGGTAAAGAAAAACGTCTTGCCGCGAATGATCGGACCGCCGGCACTCACCGTAGCCTGATGGCGATTGATCCATGTCGGCTGCGTCGGCTTCCAGGCTCCGGTGTTGTCAACCTGGCGATTGTTGCTCCACGTATTCGCATCCAGCGCCGAGTTACGCACAGACCACACCGCGCTGCCATGCAGCGCGTTGGTGCCGGATCGCGTGACAATCTGGACCTGACCGTTGCCCCGGCCCATCTCTGCGTCCACCGGAGCAAGAATGACGCGGAATTCGCCGACCATGTCCGGATTCATCAACGTCGTGGACCCGACGCCCGCTGCGTAGCGTCCCTCCTGAACACTCAGGCCATCCCTGACGGTGTTGACCATACCTGTGGTCACGCCGGCGAAAGAAGTACCTTCTCCAAGACCCGTGCCGCGCACGCCTGCCATCGTTTTCATGAGATCGAGGACGTTGTTCGTCACCAGCGGAAGGTCCTGCACCCGTTCCTGAGTCAGAACCTGCCCGATGCTTGACGAAGATTCTGTAATAAGGTTCGCACTGATCGCGGTGACCTCGACAGTCGAGTCAACTTGGCCGACTTCAAGGGTGAAGTTGTACCGTGCCGTGATGCCCGATCCCAACTGGACATCATTAATGGTGTGATTCCGAAAGCCTGGGAGTGTTGCACTCAACTTGTAGGTGCCGGGAAGCAAGCTCTGGATCGTATAGCTTCCAGACTCGTTGGAAATTGTTGTGCTGGTAATCCCTGTCTGTGTGTTCGTAGCAGTAATGCTGACGCCCGGTACATAGGCCATCGAAGTATCCTGAACGAATCCGGTGATCGACGAGTTGCTGGTCTGGCCCAGCAGGATGCCTCCGCAAAGGAACGTCAATAGAACGAATAGTGTCGCTAGTTTCCTCATTTCTCTCCCCCCAAGCGAATTACTTGCGCCTGCGTACCCAAAAGCCAACCCGTGGTGTCTATGACCCGTGAGCCCGATTGCAGGGGCGATACTGGAGCAGCAACGAGGTCGTAAAGCTCGAGCCTGTATGCAGCTATTCGCGATCCTGCGTGCAAGAATGGGTGGACGATATTTTTTTAAAAGACTTAAGTCAAGCAACTTCGTCCGATGACCACAAATTGAATGCAAGGGAGAGCTAATAATCGATACTCTGCATGCATTTGAACGGAGGATGGGTGAATACCGACATTCAAAAGACCGGTGCCGATGACAGTTCGCAAACAGGGCGAGCATTGCTGCTGCTTCGCGAAATGATCCTTAGAGGAGACTTTCGGCCGGGGGAGCGGCTTTCAGAACTATCCCTGGTTGCGCGGCTCTCGATTTCACGAACGCCGATCCGGCTGGCACTCGAGCGATTGGCACACGAAGGTCTGCTTGAAGTTTCGGCGTCGGGAGGATTTGTTGCCCGCAACTTCACGATCGAAGATGTTTGGGATGCGATTGAGGTTCGTGGCGTTCTTGAGGGTACAGCAGCACGGCTGGCCGCGGAGCGACTGGTTGATGAATCGGAAGTCGATCGCCTGCGGCATTTTCGGGATGAGATGATATCGATTCAGGAGCTCACCCTGGATACGCTGGATCGCTTCCTCGAACTGAATGACGCCTTCCATTCCGAGCTCGTGAGTCTTGCGAAGTCTCCGATGCTCGCCTGGACTCTCGAGCGCGTCACGTCGCTCCCGTTCGGAGCTCCGGGTTCCCTCGTATTCACGCGCTCTCAACTGCCTGCCGCGGTGAGCATCATGAAGGTCGGTCACGAACAGCACCGATCCATGGTCGAGGCGATACAGAGCCGGCAGGGCACTCGCGCGGAATCTGTGGCTCGCGAGCACGCGCGATTGTCACGTCGAACGATTGAGATCGCAATGAATGACACCCACATGAAGAGTCGCATGCCGTGGGGTGGTCTGATCCGCTACTGAGGTGGCGGGAAGGTTTTTGTCGCACCGCGGAGCGGTGCACGGAGTTTAGGCGGGGGTTGAGGGAGCGCAGCGAGCGATACCCCCGGTCAGGGGTCATCGCGAGTGCCCGCAACCCGCAGGGTTGCGAGGACATATCGGATTCCGTTTCCGGGGGTTGCGCGCTTCGCGCTTAACCCCCGGCTAAATTCCGTGCACCGCTGCGCGGTGGGAAAACAAAAACCTTGTGGCAGTTTCCCGAAGGGCTGGATGTTACGACTCGATGGCTCCTTCGGTGTCGCCGCGGCTCCGCAGTATGGATTCCAGCGAAAAACAGGTGAACACGCCCAGGACTGCTCCGCCAATGAAGAGCACCAGCCCGTACCGGAACAAAGAACTCCACGTGTAAACAAGGCCCAAACTTGCAAAGTAGCCGCCCAGTACTCCGCTTACAGTTGCCGGAATCCACCGCCAAGCATTAACGGCATTCCTGGGAAACACGAGGAATTGCAGCAATCCAATCCCTGCGCCGAGCAACGCGACGAAGACCATCTCGTTGGCTGATGAGAGCCTGTTCGGCGGGAAGCCGTTCAGGAGGAATCTGAATGGGAGGGCCAACGCAAAGCATCCAATCGTTGTGGCCAGCGTCCAGCGCAACACGTCTTTGCCGGATAGCCTCAGAGCCCACGCGGATTGGAACAATCCGAGGATGACCATCAAAGCGAAGGATCGTATCTGACCAGAGAAGGGCACAGAGATCATGCCCAGCCGGTCGCCGAGAATTCCTCCGATTCCAAATCCAAACATGCATGCGACGATCCATCGCAGACGGACATGAGGCGGGCAGATCCACGGGGAAACATTCAAATGTTCACGAATTGCCGAAACGCCGAGATCCCGGAGGACCCCCATCCAGAGGAGGATCAACCGGAGGACGCCACCGCTGCGCAATGCCCGCCGCGCAAGATCACCGAATGCCTGGAGGAGCGGTTCCTCAAATTGACCTAGAAATTGCTTCGGATAAACACGAACCATTCGCCGGTAGGCTTGAATCGAATACTCGAGACTCTTTTGTTCGACTGAATTCATCAGGTCACGCATGCTTCACAACGCGTTTGGTTCGGGCGTGCCGAAGCATCCTTTCCATTCGTTGCACTTCTGCAGTGAGAACCTTTCGGCCAAGCTTTGTCAGTTTGTAATAGCGTCGCCGCTGATCGTCCACTTCAGGATCGGGACGTTCACCGGACTCCTCTATCATTCCCGCGGCAAGAAGACGCTTGATCGATGTGTACAGCGTGCCGGGACCGAGTTTCACGGCGCCTTCAGTCAGCTCTTCCACGTGAAGCATGATCGCGTAACCATGGCGTTCCTCATCTCCCAGGGCGAGCATGATGTGGAAATCTGCGTGATTCAGCGGCAGGTACTCATTGACCATAAATCGCAGACTACATCAATGTTCGATATAGTTCAAGCGTGAGTTTTTAAGGTTCTGGAACTGAGTGATACAGCTAAGGCAACGTGAAAACGTAAAGCGCATGCCCGCTAGTCGGCGTCTTGATCTCGGGCGTGAGCGTGGATGGCACACCACGAGGACTGCCACCGCCGAGGCCCGTCGCGACGGCAACGTATTGCTTGCCATCGACGGAGAAGGTTATCGGATACCCCTGTACGGATGTCGCGAGACGCGTTTCCCACAGCACGCTGCCGTCGCGCGTGTTCACAGCCTTGAAGCTTCCGGCGAGGTCTCCAGCGAAGGCGAGGCCGCCTGCCGTCGACAATACCGACGTCAGGAATGATGCACGCTGCTCCAGCGACCACGTCTGTTTCATCGTGTCGACATTGAATGCGCCGAGTTTGCCGACGTTGCCGTTAGTGCCGGGCATCTCGTAAAAGCGCCGGTCGGCGCCACCGCCGCTTCCACCGCCCGCTACCTGCTCGATCTTCTGCGGGCGAAGCGAAGCGCAGCTCTGGCTCAACGGAATGATCATCTGACGCGACGGCGCATGAAAGCTCATCGCGTGCCAGTTCTTGCCGCCGGCCGTGCTCGGACACGAATCAATCCACTCGCCGATTCTGGCACTGAGGATGTCTTCACGGTAGCGCGGGGTCCCGTTATCCGGATTGAAGCTCGCCCAGACGTTCTGAAAGACGGTTTCGACATGACCGAGATATTCGCCGCTGACACGGTTGTGTTTCCAGAGTACGCCGTCCTTTCCGACAGAGAACACCCACTTCTGATTGCCGGATTCGATCAACACGCGCTCAAAGACAACGTCGAGATCGAAGGCCTCTCCAGGCGCATGGGAGTAGTACCACGCCAGTTCTCCAGTACTGGCGTTGAGCGCGAGGGTTGAACTCGAGTAGAGCGCGGAGGCCGAGCTCTCCATGCTGCGGCTTACGGGCATCCAGGGTTTGGCCTGTGTCGTCCCCCAATACGTGAGGTTGAGTTCCGGGTCGTAGGTGCCGGTGATCCAGGTCTCGGCTCCGGCGCGGAAAATATTGGGCAGGCCGCCCCAGGTATCGCCCCCTCGTTCGCCGGAAAGGGCGATCGTTCTAAATCGCCAAACCTGCTTCCCGTTGGCAGGATCATAGGCGCTGATAAAACACTTCTTCTCTTCGTAGACCTGGCATGTGCCCATGCCTTGGATAATCAAGCCATTGGCAATGAGCGGACCGCTGTTGCTGGCATACGCATCGGGCATCTGGACTTTCCAGACCAGCTCGCCCGTTCGTGCGTCGAGGGCAACAAGAAACGCATCCTGGCGGGAAACCGCCCACCTTTCCATGCTGTGAAAGATCAGCATATTCCGATATAGCGCGAGACCTCGGGGAGCGACATCGGCACCGACGCGATGCTCCCAGATCAACTTCCCGGTCCTTGCGTCGAGTGCCTGGACGATGCCCCCGGTGTTGGCGAGATAGAGCGTTCCGTTGTAAACGAGCGGGGCCGGCTGATTCGTGCCGCCTTCCCGCATCGGCCACATCCAGGCAAGCTTCATCGTTTTTACGTTATCGACCTTTATCTGGTCGAGCGGGCTATAGCTCGTGGCGCTGTAATCGTGACGGAGCATCAACCAGTTCCCGGGGGCTGGTTTGCGAAGCATCTCGTCCGTAACCGGTGCAAAGTTCTGGACGGTCCCGCGAACGGTCAGTCCCGTCCGGCTGTCATCCTGAAAGGCTGTAAACGACAGGACGGCTCCCGCACAGAGAAACAGAAGCGACGTTGAAAGTGTCAGAAGGCGTATCGAAGAGATCATGGTCTGCTCTTTCGTTCGTTGTCTAACTCCGAACAACTTTAGTACGACAGACGCAGTGATTCCCGAAAGACAGGCCCTCGGGACGAGATTTGGGGACTACAGACACGGCAGCATTATCCCCGCTGGGTCGAGGATGTCAATTTAACGGAAGCGGCGAAGAACATGGAAGAGGCGGCTCCCCTCCTGAGCAGCAGGAGGGGTGGCCGAAGGCCGGGGTGGTGTGGTCAAACAATTCCTGGCCACACCACCCCGTCTGCGCGAGGTGAGGTGGCTTCGCATCTTTTTCTTGCTTGCGCATCCACCCCTCCTGCTGCTCAGGAGGGGAGCCGCGGCAACTTTCGAAGCCTCACCGCAATTTGGACAGCTGTATAGTGTCGCGCGTGAGCCGCGCGCAAATTTACCGCGTTATCTTCATCCTGGCCGGCGCGTACAACATTGTGCTGGGCGCGTGGGCCGTGCTGGCGCCGCGGGCGCTGTTCGAAGTGTTCGATCTGGGTACGCCGTCACATCCCGGCATCTGGGCGTGTCTCGGCATGGTCATTGGTCTCTACGGCTTGATCTATCTGCAGGTGGGGTTCACAGATCCCAAACGTCGATCCAGCGCCGTGGTCATCGCCGGGCGACGCATCGAGTACGACGTCACGAGGTTTCTGATCGGGATCGGGCTGGTGGGCAAGATCCTTGGGCCGATCGGCTTCGTCCTCGCGGTGCGTGGCGGAGCGCTGCCGCTCCGGATGATTCCGATCATCGCGCTCGACGATCTGATCTGGTGGGTGCCGTTCACCATGTATCTGATCGACGGGAGGCGGATCGCCGATGCGCTTGCCCGACAGGCGCCGCGCCTTTGCTCGGCTTTTCACGTCGCTGCAGCCGGCGCCACGCTTGTGTGGATCCGCGGTGGCAGCGAGGTCGAATCGGATCCGATGGTACGCGCCGCGTATATTGCAGCGAATGCTCAGACATGGCGTGCGGCATGGTTCATCTGGATGATCGCAGCCATCTCGCTCGGCGGATTCTTCTGCTGGTGGGTTGCGAGATCGCCGAAGCCGCGCCTCGCTCGAATAGCGCTGGTTGTCGGATGCGCCGGACTCCTCGCGGACTTCTTCGCCGACGCTTTGTTTATCGGATGGATTCCGGAACGCTATGCGAGCCACGCGCTTCTTACCACCTTCGTGTCCGAGGTCGTTGCCAACGGACTGTACTCGGTCGCAGGCGCGATCCTGATGCTTGCGTCGGCGCCGATGCGGATTTGGTTCCGCGCATGGGGCTGGACCGTCTGGGTTGCGGGCTTCGCGCTCGCGGTCGCAGGCGCGATGCGATGGGACGCGGTGGTTGTCGCGTCGTCCGGAATCCTGCTGGCCACATTTATCCCCTGGGTCTGGCTCGCCCACCGCTTCATCGGCAAACCTCTGTGAACCGCATTATCGTTGCGGGCGCCGGCGGTTTTTTCGGTTCGGCCGTTGTCAGGATTCTTCGAGCCGAGGGATGCGCTCCGCTGATCGCCTCGCGGCGACCGGGTGGCGATCTGATGCTCGACGTCGAGGATCGTGCTTCTGTCCGCAAGGCGATCCACGCGCGGGACGTGATCGTGGACGCCACGGCGCCTTTTCAAACGCGATCAGAGACACTGGTGGACGAGGCAATCGCAGCAGGCGCGGATGTTGTGGATCTTTCCGACAGCCTCGGCTACGGGCAGCTCGTGTGGACGCGCGATGGCCCCGCCCGCGATCGTGGCGTGCGCCTGTTCAACGCCTGCAGTTCGGTGTCCGTGCTGAGCGCCTTTGCGATCGAGCGCAGTGGGATTCGCGAGCCGCTCGCGATCCACGGATTTCTCGCACCCGCGACGCGGGGTACGGCAAATCGAGGTGCGGCTGAATCTTTGCTTTCGAGTGTGGGGCGGCCCATTAAGGTCCGGCGCGGCGGCGAGCTGCGACATGCGCACGGCTGGAGGGAAACACGCGCGTTTGCATCGCTCCGGCGCCGGGGTCGCCTGACCGAGATGGCCGATGCGTTCACGCTGCCGCGCGTGTGGCCCTCACTGCGGGACGTGGACTTCTGGGTGGATCCGAATACACGCGGCGCCGGCGCATTGCTGGGAGTCCTCGCGCGGGCGCCTTTGCTGTCGCCGATCGTCGCGGGGTTCGCGCGGTACGGCATGGCCTTTGCACGGTTTCTGGGCAGCAGCGAAGGTGTCCTCGCGTACGAGGTCGAAGGCGTGGCCGGTGAGCGATGTTGTGTCGTGTTCACCGGACACGAGTCGTTCCTGATGGCTGCTATTCCCGCGGCACTGGCAGCGATACGACTGGCTTCCGGCGAGCCGTGCCCGGCCGGCGTTGTCCCGGTTCACCAGCACGTTGGCATTGGCGCGCTTGGCGCCGCCCTCACTCGGTATGGCATTCGCATCGAGCAGCGAGAAGCAGTCAGCCGGATTTTTCCCTGACATCTTCTTTAAGCTTTCGATGCAGCCAGGCTTTGGCGAGAATCCAGTCGCGCTTGACGGTACGCACCGAGATTCCCAGGGCCTCGGGCGTTTCTTCAACGCTCAATCCGCCAAAGAAGCGGCACTCGATCACGCGGACGGCGCGCGGTTCGAGGCCCGACAGTTCGCGGAGAGCGTCGTCCACCGCCAGGAGGTCCGTGTCAAATCCGTCCACCACGAGGTGATGCTCCTCGAGCGGTATCGCTTACGGGTTGCCTCCCCGCTTCGTACGCACTTTCCGCCTGGCGTGATCCACCAGGATCTGGCGCATCGCCCGCGATGCGGCGCCGAAGAAGTAACCGCGGCTTTCGGCGGATGCCCAGGTTTGGTCCACCAGTTTAAGGTAGGCCTCATGAACCAGCCCGGTGGTGGTTAGGGTGTGATTTTCGTGTTCGCCAAGAAGGTGGCGGCGAGCCATAAGCCGAAGCTCGTCATAGACCAGAGGCAACAGCCGATCGAGCACGGGGCCGTTGCGCAGGTCACCTGGTATCGCGGGCTGTTGTCTCCGTTGTTGCCGCTTACGCATTTCAGAGTTCTCTCTGGCGCTATAAACCGGCGAAGTAGAGGTGACCTGCAATCGCAAATTCCATCTTGACTGTCCCGCGACAACTGTCCTATTGTCCTATGACAAATAGACATGGTTATCCAGCTCAACTTCAGATCCGGCAAGCCCGTCTACCTTCAGGTGGTGGATCAGATCAAAGCAGCCGCGGCTTCCGGGGCTCTGCAACCCGGCGAGGTGTTGCCTTGCATCCGGCCGCTTGCAGAAGATTTGCGCGTCAATCGGAACACGATCGCCAAGGCGTATGCGGAACTGGAAAGTCTGGGTGTGATCGAGACTGTTCCCGGCAAAGGATGCTTCCTTAAAGAACCCCAGTCGCTTCTGAGAAAAGAAATCCGGCGGAAGATGCTTATCGAGGAAATCGATCAGGCCATCGTGCAGGCGCACCACCTGCAAGTGCCGGGAGACGAGTTTCTGAAACTCGTCCGCGAACGCATGACGGCGCTTGAAGACAAACGGCGCTCCTACGAGAAAAAGGAAGGACTGACGACATGAGCGTTCCAACACCAGCGATTCAGCTTGAGAATCTGACCTACGCCTATGGGCGTGCAGAGGCGGTTCGTGACTTGAACCTCACGGTAAAGCCCGGCCGTTGCTATGGACTCTTCGGACGCAACGGCGCCGGCAAGACAACGACCATGAAGTGTCTGCTTAATCTTCTCCGGCCTCAACGCGGCAAGGCCCGCGTATTCGGCATGGATCCCAACAACGATGAGGTCGCTGTGAAACGGCGCCTTGCCTATGTGCCCGACCAGGTGGCGTTTTACCCGTGGATGAGTGTTCGCGAAACGCTCGATTATCTGGCGTCGTTTCGTCAGCAGTGGAACACGAAGACCGAAACCGAATTGCTCGAGCGCTTTCGGCTCGATCCGACCAAGAAAACTTCCGCGTTGTCCAAGGGCCAGAAGACCCAGGTTGCTCTTATTGCTGCGGTGTGCCCCGAGACGGATCTGCTTGTCCTCGATGAGCCGACATCGGGTCTTGACCCGATCGTTCGGCGGGAATTTATCGAGACGGTGATTGGCGCGTATCAGGAAGGCAATCCCGGCCAACGCACGATTCTTGTTTCGACGCATCTGATTGCGGAATTCGAAGGGTTGATCGATGAGTTCACCATCCTCGACGGAGGACGGGCTGTGCTGACGCTCGAAGCCGACGCGGCGCGCGAACGCTTCCAGAAAATCCGCGCGCGATTCACTGAGCCGGCTCCCGATTTGGACTTTGCCGATGCGCTCCACGTTCACCGCTCAGGGCGGGAATTGGATCTCGTGGTGAGCGCCGGCGGGATGCAAGCGGTGGAGACTCTGCAGCAGCATCGACCGGAGTCGCTGTCCGCCGAGTCGCTGAGCCTCGAAGAGATTTTCGTCAACGTCCTTCAACCCTAGGGGGAACACATGAGCGCAAGAGTTCGCATGATGGCCGATGCGCGATCGCTGTTCTGGCCCTGGTGTATCGTGGCTGCTGCCGGAATCCTGTCACTGTTGAGATTGGCCCGCTTGCCAGGTGGTCTGGAGTTGGACGTTGTTGCTGGAATCGCATTCTGCATCGGCTTTCCGCTGCTCGCGACACTCAGCTTCGGCAATGAATTCCAGTTTGGCACGCTTTCATCGTTGCTGAGTCAGCCCATCGAACGATCCAGGATATGGAGAGAGAAGTTTGCGGTGATCGTCCTTGCGGTCGTGTCGGCCGCGATCGCGTATGGATTTGGGGCCCATCGGATGGGTTGGGGGATGCGAGACATCGCCGTCGGTGCGCTGTGGCTGATGGTCACCGTGGGCTCGTCCGCGTACTGGACCCTGGTTGCAAGATCAACCATCGGCGGGGTTGTGCTCAATATCCTCCAGTCCATGGTTCTCGTTCTTATTTTCGTTCCCCAGTTGAACAAGATTGATCCGAGCGGCTTCGGCGTCCGCCATGCCCGGATCGAACTTCAGCTGGCGATAGGCGGCTTCGCTACAGCCTACGCTGCGGTCATGCTTTATCTTGGCCGGAGAAAGCTTCTCCGCTTCCAGGTAGCCGGTGCAGGATCAGGCTCCAATGTGCTGGCCATGGATTGGACGATGATGCCCGATCTGCTGCGGAGTTCCGCGTCCGGAGCCTCGCTGAATCTCGTGCGCAAGGAATTGCGTCTTCTCTGGCCATTGGCACTTCTGACGTTGATCGCTTTGGGAGCCCTGCTCGCTGTCGTGCCGCTTCGATTTCTTTCGGGCGATCAGAGTTGGTTTCTGACCTTTGGAATTTCCGCCGTTCTGATCCACGGATCCCTCACTGCGATCCTTGCGGGAACTCTGTCCCTTGGCGAAGAGCGCAGCCTCGGACTTCATACATGGAACATGACGCAGCCCGTTTCTATTTTCCGCCAGTGGGCGATCAAGGTGGTGACAGTGGTTTTCGCAGGCGCCGTCTGCTCCAGCGCAGTTGTTCTCATGACACACCTCCTTTTCGGACCCGCTTTTCTTCAACAGTTTGGTGTGATGTTCTACGGCAGCTCCGGCATTTCTTCTCTCGCTATATTCCCGCTTCTAACGTTTGTAGCGTTCTGGTGTGCGACCGGAATGAACGGAACCGTTCGAGCCGCATTCTGGTGTCTTCCGGTTGCCGCGGTGGTACTTGTCGCCTATGGCTTCGGGGTGTCTACCGGTATGGGCCGTACCGCGGTGGAGGTTGTCCGCACATTGACCCAGGCGGTTCACCCGTTTCCTTTTTCATCTGAGTTTGAAGTCATGTCATCGAAACTCATGTGGTCGCCGGGGAGGGTTGTGGTGCCCGCGCTGTGGCTAATCGCTTGGCTTCTGCCTCTCGCCGCGATACAGAGCTACCGTCTCTTTCGTTCTGAAGTTCGCGAGGGCATGAGGCCCCTGATCCGACAGGCGCTCGTCCTGATGGGAATCGGTTTTCTCTCTGGTTTTCTGCAAATTGTTCCGGCCGCCGCGACTAGGACCATGCACCAGAACACGGCAGAAGCTCTCATGGGAATCTCCCGTGGCGTCACTGCGATGGAGATAGACCCCGCTGCGGTCAGTGAGTCCGGATATACAGTGTCCCTTAAAGCAGTCTCTAACTCGGTCGCATTGTCGGATCGAACGCGCTCATGGTTTGCGACGGACATGCTGGTGATTCGTCCAAAGGGTGCGGTACTGAGGGACACTGCGTTTGAACCCCTGCAGGAGGCGCGGTACGTGATAACCGCTGAGCTACACGGTGGATGGAAATGCGCGTTTGTAGACAATCTGTTCACTGACCGATATGGCGAAGGTCCAAATCGCATCCCCCGCGGCGCTAATTACTTGTTCGTCTGCAGGTCAAAAGATGGAAAGTTAGGTTGGTTGGACGCGACTCCGTGAGGAAAAAGGAAATCGGGGCCAGACCTGAGAATCTCAAATCCTGAAATCCGAAATCGCAAATTGGACTGGGGGAGGTTAACCAGTCCAATTTGCGATTTCGGATTTCAGGATTTGAGATTCTCAGGGTCTGGCCCCGATGTTTCCCAGGCCTACTTGGGTGTTACATGGATCAGGGCGCCGGCATTGCTGTCTTCCAGCAACCATAACGATCCATCGGGCGCCTCTGCCACATCGCGAACACGCTTGCCTATACCCCAGCGCTCGGCAATTTTAGCGCCGCCCTTGCCATCAAAAATGACGCGGGTAAGCGATTGAGTTCCCATGCCGCCGATGAATCCGTTGCCATCCCACTGCGGGAAGGTCTGTTTGCCACGGTAGAACATTAGATTTCCCGGCGCAATCACCGGCACCCAATAGATCGCGGGCTTTGCGAAGTCGGGTCGTGTGTCGGGATGCGGGATCGCCACGCCGTTATAGTTGGGGGCATACCCGACAAGCGGCCAACCATAATTCTTACCCTTTTCGATCAGGTTCAACTCGTCGCCGCCGCGCGGGCCGTGCTCAATTTCCCACAATTCGCCGGTGGGCGAAAACGCCAGACCGTAGGGTGTGCGGTGACCCATGCTCCAGGTTTCAGCGGGCGTGTTGTTCGGACCGGGAAAGGTATAGGTGCTCACCACCTTCGCGGTCTTTGCGGTTTCCGTGTCACTGGGCGGATCGATCAACGGAATGCTGGCAGCACCGGTCTTACCGAAGTTTGGATTATCGGGAGCGGGTTTGCCGTCCAATGTCAGATGCATGATCTTACCCACGGGTTGATTGGGATCCTGCGCGGGGGTGAATCGCTGACGATCGCCAACCGTGAGGAACAACGATTGACCATCGGGTGCGAACGCGACCGCGCCGCCTTCCTGGCCACCCCTGCCCTTCGGCATTTGGTGCCATATCACCTGAAGGTTGGCCAGCCGAGGAGCTGTGTTGCCGGTGGCGTTGAGCCGGGCTCGCGCCAGCGCCAGGCCCCCGCCGTATTCCCCTGGTTCGGAATACGTGAGGTAGATGTTCTGATCCGTGGCGTAAGTTGGCGAGACATAAACGCCGAGCATACCGCTCTGGCCCTGCCAATAGACCGCGGGCGTTCCTCCGACCATGGTCTTCTGTCCCTGCTGGGTCACGAGCCAGACAGGCCCGACCTTTTCGGTGACCAGCATGCGGCCATCGGGCAGGAAGGCTATCCTCCACGGAATGGTGAACGTTGCCACGGTGGTCATGTTGAAGGGCAAGTTGGTATCGTTCTTCTGCTCGCCGGCATTCACCTGGGCCCAGACCGCTGCCGTCGCCAGGGTGAGCAGTAATAATGTTGCTGTTGCTAATTTCATTTTCATCCTTAGTTTTCCTCGCTCCTCAGGGGCAAAACATAACCGATCCGGAGCATTACTATCAATTATTACAGCGAGAATTACACCAAAAGTGCATCGACTTGTATTTTAACAGAAAGAAAAATGGCCGCTTACTCAGCCGCCTTCAACTGGCGTTAGGAAAGGGCCTCTTGTGTATCAGGTGGTTCAAATCTATTCATTTGGTTTACTGTTTCTTCGACTCAAATCTCAGGCCTGACAGGTGGAGCGCGACCTGCTTCCACCAAAGGAAAAGTTTTTGGAGGAGGTCTCATGCCAGAAAATCCAGACGATAGAGGCCCTCAGCACACGGGAGAGGTTCCTCCCCAGCCAGACGCGCCAGCCTGGAAAATGAGGAAGCCGGGCGAGACAGGCTCAGACGCAAAGGAGAGGGAAAGCGTTGTCCTGGGGCTGTGGGGTGTTCGGTATCAAGTCAGAGATGTTAGCCGTTCTGTTGCTTTCTATACGGATCAACTGGGTTTCAAACTGGATCTCCAAAACTTACCGGCGTTCGCCCAGGTTTCGGTTGGCAACCTCAAACTGATCCTCAGTGGCCCTGGAGCTTCGGGGTCAAGACCCATGCCCAGTGGCCGTCAGCAGGAACCCGGCGGATGGAACAGGGTGATCCTTCAAGTTGACGATCTCCCCGCTCAAATCTCAGCGCTGAAAAACAGAGGTCTCCACTTTCGCAATGACATGGAAGTGGGGCCGGGTGGGAAGCAAATCCAATTGGAAGACCCTGACGGGAATCCGATTGAACTGTTCCAGCCGGCTCGATAGTTCGTGTAGGCCCGGTTATTATCGTCCTTGAGGAGAACAAGAATATGTCCACATCCACGATCCGGCTTTATCGCGTCCTGCGTGCGACACCCGAGCGCGTCTATAGAGCATTCCTGGATCCGGACGCGATGAGCAAGTGGCTTCCACCGAACGGATTCACTGGAAGGGTTCACCAGATGGATGCCAGGGTTGGTGGGAAACATAAGATGTCGTTTACGAACTTCACCACAGGTAAGAGTCATTCCTTCGGAGGGGAGTACCTTGAACTCGTGCCACATGAACGCATCCGCTACACGGATATATTTGATGACCCGAACCTGCCGGGTGAAATGCAGATTACAGTGACGTTGAAGAAAGTCTCTGTTGGAACCGAGCTGAATGTTGTGCAGGAAGGAGTGCCCGCTGTTATTCCGACTGAGGCCTGTTATCTGGGTTGGCAGGAATCCCTCACGTTGCTGGCGAAGCTTGTTGAGGCAGAGATTCAGGAGTAGAGCATGAAATTAAAAGATTTTTTGTCGGCTGAGATCGATCGTGAAGTCGAGCGTTCGAGGCGCGCCCTGGAACAGGTTCCCGCAGATAAGTACGATTGGAAACCCCATGAGAAGTCGATGATGTTTGGATACCTGGTGAACATGGTGGCCACAATTCCCACCTGGATCGCAATGCAAATCAATCAGGATGAACTGGACGTGGCTCCCGTGGGTGGCTCCAACATGGAGCAAAAGCGTTTGAACACCAGCAAAGAGTTGCTGGAGGCTTTAAACAAAGCTGCAGCCGGCGTCCGCTCTGCTTTCGAGAAGACTGCCGATGAGCATCTTCAAACCAACTGGCGGCTACTCGCTCGGGGTCAGGTCGTAATGGAGGCACCGCGTTACGAGATGATTCAGGACACGATCAATCACTGGGCGCATCATCGTGGACAGATGACCGTCTACCTCCGTTTGATGGGCGCGAAAGTACCCGCCCTTTACGGACCATCGGCAGACGACAATCAATTTCGTTAAGGAATGAGCGGCATCATCACGGCCGTTTTGAGATCCTTCGCGGAAACCTGCCTTGGATCGTTGAGGTATTCCTCGACACAAGGGAGATCTCTTAGCTCTTCGCTGCTGCCCGGGAGCCAGGTCTGGTACAACCAGTCGTAAGCGGTTTTTAACTCCGTGTAGGGCCCGGTATGGAGGATCCGCGCGTATTGCCCGCCTTCGACGTACGCTTCGACGAGTTCGCCGGAAGGTACCCACTTCTCCGGAACGGTAATGCAGGCAGTGGACCTCAACTCCTTCTGCGGCACGGAGACTGGATCGTCGTGGAAGATACCGATTGTGCGCGTGCTCGGCGTCAACAGACCCGTCGTCGCTGCAACGGTCAATAGTCGTTCAAAGGCGTTGCTCGCAAGCTGATAGTCGCCACGGTGCTGAATGGCCGCGACTCGCAGTCTGGGCAATACAACGCTTTCAACCTGATAATGCGCGGGATTCCTTGCCTGGTCGAGCTGGGCTATCCGCCGAGTCCCGCGATACCTTGCAGGCGGCTCGCCGTACTCCGCGCGAAACGCGCGCGTAAACGCCGCTTGACTCTCATAGCCGGAGCGTCGGGCCGTGCGTTCGATGCTCAATTCTCGATCGAGCAGGTCGATTGCCGCTCGGTGCAGGCGCAAGCGGCGCACCGTTTCATTCACTGTTTCCCCGAGCAGCCCTCGGTAGATGCGATGGAAGTGATAGGGCGAAAGGCAGGCCACACCTGCCAGCGTCTCGAGATCCAGTTCCTCGTCCAGGTGCCCTGCCACATAATCCACGACGCGCTGGATGCGCTCCGAATAGCCATTGGGATCGTTTACCATGGGGCAAAGGCTAACGCTTTCGCTTTGACTTAGGTTGCGGTTTCGGCTCGTACCGCCACTCTCTCTTCCTCTTCGA
>Ga0111538_10006362_pt1 | contig 15994 bp, 14 predicted proteins | sample SoiMethybrSBSTD1_FD_79669 | JGI IMG/M metagenome (GOLD analysis project Ga0111538, IMG submission 79669) | Bulk soil microbial communities from a Populus tree surrounding site in Tennessee, USA - Soil MetaG P. TD hybrid SBSTD1 (version 2)... | ecosystem: Environmental > Terrestrial > Soil >...
AACGAAGCGTACCAGCTCGCGCTCATCCAAGAGCCCTTCGGTGAGGAGCGCCAAGAACGTCACCGACCGATCTTCCGGAAGCACTTCCCTATCCTCCCGAAACCGGTGGAATCAAGTGCAGAGAAGTCTCGTCGCCCAACAAAGCCGAGTCGCTCAAGTAGTCCGTGTCCGTGGCGATGGCCGACGATGCCAGAATCGCAGCGAGCTTCGGAACCTGCGATCCGATCGCGCTCTTGAGATCGCGCACCGTGGCTGCCGGCGATGTCTGAATGTGAACCTCGCTCTCCCCGCTCAGCTCCGCCGCCCTCGCATGAAGAACAATGCGGATCCAGCGGCCGTTCGGATCGGGGGCAGACGTGTCCATGAAGCACAAATATAGGATCCCCGGCATGTCGTGGACAATCCCCGAGAATCGGCTACCCTCTTGGCTGTGAAAGTCGTCCACCTCGAAGAACTGCGCAAATTCGACCCCGCAAAGATGCGGAAGAACAATCTCTTCGAGACGCCGCGCTTCTTTTGTGACCTCTATTGTTTGGAAGCGGGGCAATCTCAGGCCGCTCATCTCCACGAACACGAAGACAAGGTGATGATCGTCCTCGAAGGCGAAGGCACGTTTCGCGCCGGCAACGAAGAAGTCACCCTCGAGGCCGGCGAAGCCATCCTGACCGAAGCCGGCGAAATGCACGGAATCATGAATGAGGGCCCGGAGCGGCTGGTTTGCCTCGTCTTCATGGCGCCGCATCCGAAACCGCCGTCCTGATGCGCCGCCGGTTCCAAAAGCTGTCTTTTGTAATCGCCATTCTTGCGTTGGCGTTTTTGCTCGCCGCGCAGATTGCTCTTGGCGCAGACGAATCGCGTCCTCGCCCTTTTCAAATCCAGATCGAAGGCATCGAACCGGACGCCAAGCTGCGCCAAGTCTTGGAGCACGAAGCACGCAGCGCGGAAAGTTTTGCCGCGTCGTGGTTCCACCAACCGCTTGAAGCACTGGTCATGCTGGAATGGGCCACGCATTCGGGGCCGCTGCAGCGTTATGGATGGAGCGGATCGCAAACGATCGCCGGCCTCGCCGTTCCCACGGAATCGCGCATCGTCTTGTTCGCCCCTGCGCTCTCATCGCGGCCGGACCGCATCCGCTCCGTGCTCCTCCACGAAATGGTTCACCTTCATGTTCATGCTGCCACAGTGCACGCCGATCTCTCGCCGCCGCGGTGGCTCGATGAAGGTTTGGCAATGTGGATCTCGGGAACGTGGGACTTGGGATTCGATTGGCGATCGAACGAGTCTTCGCTTCTCACCGACGCTTCGGCAGCCAACACTCTTCTCCCCTTCGAGAAACTGGATTCGTCCTTTCCGGAAGGCCCGTTCTTCGCGCTGGCCTATGCGCAAAGCTACTCCTTTGTTTCGTGGCTCATCGAGCATCGCGGCGAGGAGAGTTTGAGAAGCCTCTTACGCGGGCTGGATCGCAATTTGAGCTTCGACGATGCGTTCGCCGCCGCGATGGGAAGCTCCTTAGCGGACGCCGAACGGGATTGGCGCGGCATGATCGAGCGTCACGGCATCTTCGGCTTTCTCCCCAGCTCGCAAGCGCTTTGGATCTTCGGCACGGTGCTCGTGGGACTGCTCATGTTGGTGCGCTTCATCCAGGTCCGTCGCCGGCTGGCGCAGCCCGAGGAGCGCCCGGAAGAAGTTGCCGAGTTGCACGACTCCGGGGAGCTGTAAGCGCGCCGGCGAATCCGCGCCGCCGCCAATCCGCGTCGCCGCAACACCTCGCCGCGCCAAAACCATCGCTGGAGATCGACGCTGCCGCGGCGCAGCGATCGTCACGAATGCCAAGACTTCTCCAATCCCTGCTCAAGATCATCGAGGTTTTCCCGATAACGATCGAGTCGGAGGATTGGAATGAGTCCACGGGGATCGGTGCGCCCGAGCTGCGTCATTCAGATGCTCGGCGTTGCGCTCTCGCTCGCCTTCTCGCCCGCGACGGCAATGCCCGCAGGTGCAGCAACTGTGTCGGGAGTCGTGCGCCGTCCACCCGCGGCGAGCGCGGCCAAAGCGCCGGAGCCCAATCGCTATCGCGGCCGCGAAGCCACACATGAAACGACGGTCACCGGCGTTCCGTGTGCGTGCAATCCCGGTGAATTCAGCGTCATCTGGATCACCGGCGACAACCTTCCTCCGATCGTGCTTCCGGAAAAAGCTCCGACGATGTCGCAGAAGGATCGCATGTTCGTTCCCGCGGTCCTGGCGATTCCGGTCGGCACCACCGTCGAGTTTCCCAATCAGGATCCCTACTTTCACAACGTCTTTTCCTATTCCAAGATCCGCACGTTCGACTTGGGCCGCTATCCCAAGGGCAAGTCCGAAACCGTGCGTTTCGACAAGCCCGGCATCGTGCCGATCTTTTGCGAGATCCACTACTCGATGCGGGCCTACATCCACGTGCTCGCCACGCCGTATTCCACCATCTCCGACATCTCCGGGAAATTCACGATCCCCAATGTGAATCCCGGCTCCTACGACATTCACGTCTGGCAAGAGAACTTGGCCGAGATCGTGGAGCCGCTCTCGGTTGGCGATTCTCCCGTCGAGATCGAGCTGCCGTGAGCAATCGCCGTTCGTTTCTTCGCGAAACGATGCTGTTCGTCGCCGGCGTCGTCGTGATTTTGGCGTTGGGCGCTCTCGTGATCACCGACCGCGTGACCCGCACCGGCCTCGAAGACCTCTTCCGCCAGCGCTTCGAGCGATCCAAGGTCGTGCTCGGGGAATTCATGACCGCGCATCACCTCACCCGCTCCAAAGAGTTCGAAACCATTCTCACCTCGCCGCGCTTCTTGGCGGCGATCGAAACCGGCGATCCCAACACGATCACGCAGGAAATCCCCACGCATGCCGCGATCCTGGGCGCCGACTTCATCGTGGTGGAGGATCCCGCGGGCCGCCTGCTCCATGCCACGAGCGGACTCTCTCCCACGATGCTGGCCCAAGTGCGCGATCGCATGGGACGCCTCGAGACATCCGTCGACGTAGCCTACGTCTCCGCAGATTCCGAAGTGTTCGAGATCGTTCTGGCCCCGGTCGAGGCGAACAATGGCACGTACTTGGGACGCATCGCCGCGGGTGCGGCGATCTCCTCGGCGTACGCCTCGAGTCTTCGGGGACTGACCGGATTCGAGGTGCTGTTCACCCAGGGCGGCAAAGTCATCGGCACGAGTGAATCGCAAATCTTCACGACCGCGACCGCTGGCGCGCTCGATCCCCTTTCGATTGACCGCGAGCGCATCGAGCACGTCGAGATCGAAGGGAACGATCTTCTCGCCTATCGTGTCGATGAGCCCGCAACCGGACTCACCGTCACGTTCTTGGGATCGGTTGACGCCGCGATTCGCCCCATCATGACGAAAGTGCGCGCGCTGCTCTTTGGCCTGGCGGTGATCGGCGCAGCACTGGCCATGGGTCTTCTCCACGGGTTCACGAGCCGCCGCGTTGGTCGCCAGGTGCAGCGCCTCGTCGGTTTCGCGGAGCGCATTTCTCAACAGGATCTCGACTTCAAGATCGAGCCCGCCACGGAAGACGAGTTCGGCTACTTGGCCGGCGAAATGGAAAAGATGCGCTCGCGTTTGCAATCGAGCTTGAGCGAGCTCGAGCGCGCTCACTCCGACCGCCTGACCGCCGAGCGGATGGCCGCCTTCGGGCGCGTCGCCGCCGGAATCATCCACGACTTCAAGAGTCCCATGGCGATCATTCGCGGTTCGGCTGAACTCATGGAAATGCGCGAGAAGAACGAGAGCGTGCGCAAGCAATGCGGAACGATTCAGCGCCAAGTCGATCGCATGAATGCCCTGACCCGAGACGTCTTGGAATATGCCAGCGGAAAATCGTTTCTCGAGGTCGCGACCGTCGATCTCGCCGCCTACCTTGCCGAGATTCGTGAAAGCCACCTTGAAGCATATTCCCGTTCGGGTGTGAAGCTGGAGATCGCCGACTCGAAGCCGGTGCGCGTGCTTATGGACGGCGATCGCATGCGCCGCGTCTTCGACAACATCATTGGCAATGCGCGCGAAGCGTCGCGAGTGGGCGACCGCGTGACGCTGCACTGGTCGGCGAGCGAAGCCGACGGCGTGCGCATCGAGATTGCCGACGAAGGGACGGGCATTCCGCAAGAGGTTCTGCCGAAGATCTTCGAGCCGTTCGTCACTTCCGGCAAAGAGACGGGAACCGGATTGGGTCTCGCGATCGCGAAGAAGATCGTCGAAGACCACGGAGCATCGATCGATGCAGGCAATCGCGAAAAGGGAGCGTGCTTCACGATTCTCCTCCCTCCGAAATTGACCGTGCGCGGGAGCGAGGAGCTTGTTCAGGAGGTGGTTGCATGAAACGCTGGGTGGTTTGTGGAATGATCGTGATGGCGCTGGCGGGCACGGCGCGCGCGGATGTGAACATCTCCGGGCTCGTGGATCTGGTTCTTCGCGAGCGCGGCGAATCCGATCTCGTGAACACGTCGTTCGGCGGGTACTCTCCGTTCGATCCCGTCCGCATTCGTCTCTTCTTCGATGCCGCCCTCTCCGAGAACACCAGCGTCTTCGTGCAATTCCTGACCGACACGTACGATGCGCCGAACTTGTACGGAGCGTACGTGCGCTTCGAGAACATCGCCGGCACATCCCTGGGAACACAAGTTGGATTGATTCCCAACACCGTGGCGGCGTGGGGTGAGCGCACCTACAGCGACAAGAACCCCCTCATCGGGATACCGCTCATGCAGGTGCACCACACGGCGCTCATGCCGTTTGCTCCGCAGGCCACGGTCGATGAGCTTCTCGAATCGCGGACCATGCGCTCTCAATATGGACTGCCGCTCCTCTACGACAATTGTTGGAATACGGGGATCGAAGTGTTTCAAACGATCGGAGAGGTGGATTTATCGGCTGCGATGCTGACCGGATCGGTCACCGAACCTACACGCACGCAAGAGAAAGATGTGCCGCAGGCAACCGCAAAGGTTTCTTGGAGCCCGGGACCTTCCTGGCGACTGGGAGTCTCCGGCTTCTATGGCCCGTACTTCGTTGACGGCATGGTGGGACTTGCGCCCGGCCAAGAACCGGAAGACATCATGAACTCCGGCGTCGTCGGCGATTTCTATTGGGGCTCACGCTGGGTGGACGTGTATGCGGAGGCCATGGCCTGCGAATGGGAGCATCCGCAGCTCCCCGATCTCACCGCCACTTCGGGGTACGGAGAGGTGAAGTACAAGTTCATGCCCAAGTGGTACGTCGCCGGAAGATTCGATTTCATTCGCTTCGGCGAGGTCACCGATTCCACCGGACGTACCTTGCCGTGGGATTACAACGTGACGCGCGCCGAATACGGAATCGGCTTCAAGCCGCGGCCTCGCGTGATTTTGAAGGCTGTCGCACAGCACAATCGCTTCGAAGACGGTTCGCAGTACGATTCCGATCACTACGCGGGGCAGCTCTCGGTCGCGTTCTGATTGTTGGAGCCGCGAAGTCGCTCTCTTCCGTCCCGGGCTAACGGTACCCGCTTTTGATTCTCGCCCACGTCGACCGATCGGGGGGTTCGGGCGAAGCTGTCGCGTTGAAGGTGAAGACTTGAATGCGGTGGTTGAGCTTGTCCGCCGTGTAAATGAGACCGTTCGGCGCGGGTTCGACGTCGTAGATCTCCCAGAACTCCCCGGGGCCAGATCCGGATCCTCTCCATTCCGTCACGAAGAGACTGTCGGCGGTGAACTCCTGGACGCGTCCGGCATGCGGATGAATGTCCCAATCGGCGACGAAGACGTCGCCGTCGGCGCGAATGTCCAGCCCGTACGCATGAATGAAGGTGCCGGGCGGTGACGGATCGGGATTCCCTTTGGAGGATCCCGTGGTTCCCCACTTCATGAGGAAGCCGCCGTTCGGCGTGAAGCGCTGCACGCGGTTTCCCTGCGCTTCGCTCACGTAGATCGACCCGTCCAGTCCAACGCCGATTCCGCGCGGCATGTTGAACTGGCCGTTGGCCGTTCCAAATCCTCCCCAGGAAGTGAGAAACGTTCCCGTGTTCGTGAATTTCTGAACGCGGTGATTCAGCTCTTCCGTGACGTACACATTGTTCGCCAGGTCGACCACGACGCCCCAGGGTCCCTGGAATTGTCCGTCTTTGGTGCCGGCGCTTCCCCACTCGCCAAGATAGGAACCGTTGGCGGTGAATTTCTGAATGCGTTGATTGTTTTGATCCGCGACGTAGGCCAGCCCCTGCGAATCGAATGCAATCTGAAACGGAGTCTTGAATTGTCCCGGGCCGCTGCCGAAGGAGCCGAATTTGGAGAGGAAGACTCCCTGGGCAGTAAAGCGCTGCACGCGATGATTCAGCGCATCGCACACGTACACGGTGCCGTCGGGAGCATAGGTGACGTCGACCGGACGATTGAATTGACCGTCGCCCGTGCCGAACGTTCCCCACTCGAAGGCATACACAGGGGGGTCGGTTGCAAAAGCGGGAGCAGCCGTACTTCCGAGAAGCGCGGCAACTGACAGCGCAGCCGCCGCGAGGCGTAAGAGCGGAGATCCGGCTACAGAATCACGATTGCTTCGCATCCGACCCCGCGGCCATCGTAGGCCGCGGGAAGTTGCGAATTCAATCCATCTTTTTGGGGCGGATGACCCATGCACTGATCAGGAGTGCGAACCCCACAAAAACCGGGATCAGACCTGCAGCCCAGATATTCTTATCACGTGCGTCGGGAATGACGTTGAAGAACCCAATCATTCCAGCTCCGACTGCGACACAGATGAGCCCGCCGATCATGAGACCTTGCGAGCGGCGCATTTGGCTCTGATTGAACGTGAGCCCGGTTTCCTGATGGATCTGCAACGGCGGCAATTTGTCGGGAGGGATTCCGCGCTCGATCGCCATCATGCGCTCGCGTTGAGCCAACTCTTGCAAACGCTGCTGGCCGAGATTCTTCACGATACCCGCGGTGATCCCACCGATGATCGCGACAATCGGAATCATGAACACGATCACTGCGGGGATGGCGTCGCCGAGTCCCATAAGAGCTCCTTTTCTCGTCCGGTTTCGGGACGGGCCGGCCGAAGCCGGGGGTGAATTCCCTTTTCGCCCATTTGGACGGGAGCGGGGCGGGACAGGGTTTCAAGAAACTTCGCGTGTCGCCAGCAGCCCCGCGGTTCGGCTCTCCGGAGCGCCGGTGCCTCTCGGCTCAAGCGCGTTCCTCGGCGCGCCGGCAGCTCGCCATTTGCAGAGATTCTCGGGGTCTCTCGTCTCCACTGCAGGTCCTCGCGCGCATCCATTACCGGCGCGCTGCGGTACACAGTTCGACTCGAGACCCCGAGAATCTCTGCGGCGACCGCCGGTGCGCCTCCGGATACGCAATTTCGCCGGGAGGCACCGCCGCTCCTTAAAGGCGAACCGGCGCCGGGGCCGGCCAGCCGCGAAATCTCTTGAAACCAAATCGGACCTGCGGCCAGTCTCAAGGGTCATGAGCGCCATGACGTGGGCCTTTCCATTGGACTTCTCGGGGGCACCTCCGGTCGCGACCGAAGAACAGCCCGAAAGCACCCGCAAATTGGACGAAGGCGAGTTGCTGGTCGTCCGGGCAGCCCGCGGCGGCGATGAGGCTGCGTTTCGCGTGCTCGTGGACCGCTATCGCGATCGCGTCTATGCCCTGGCGATACGCATCGCCAAGGATTCGCACGCCGCCGAGGAAATCGCCCAAGACACATTCGTGCGAGCCTGGCAGGCGCTTCCCCTCTTTCGCGGCGAGGCACGCTTTTCGACCTGGCTCTATCGCATCGCATTTCGGCGCGCTCTCGATGAAAAGGCGGCGCTCGATCGCCGGCGCGGCCGCGAGCTGCAATCCGATGCGGATATGGATTCCTTTCGCGATCTCCCCGTGCCGTCCGGCGGTGACTTCGGTCTTCGCCGCAAGCTCGAGCGCCTGGTCTCGCAGCTTCCCGAGACGCAGCGCATCGCGCTGACCTTGTTCTATGGCGCCGACCAGAGCATCGAGGAAATCGGGAAAGTTCTCGACGTTCCGTCCGGCACCGTGAAAACTCATCTCTTTCGCGGACGCGCGGAGCTGCGCACCCTGTGGGATCGTGAACGCAATGCGGGGAGCACATCATGAAGCGATCGAATGAAGACATCGTTCTGGAATCGCTTCTGCGCAATTTGCCGCAGTGCCCTTCCGTTTCCTTCACCGACGATGTGATGCGGCGCGTGGCCCAGACGCCGCGCCCCGCCGGCATGTCCGCCGCAGCGCTCGATGTGCCGGCCGACGACTCTTTGCCGTGGTGGACGCGCGCTCTCTTGGAGCCGGTCACGATTCTCGCGTTCTTGGTGGCCGCACTTCTCGCCGGTTGGCCGGCGCAGCTTCTGCGTTGGTCTTCGGAAGCGGCCATGCCGTTCGCCGTTCAATGGACCGCGCGCATGTCCGCGTTTCTCGATCCTTCGACCGCCACCGGAAGTTGGATCGCGATCCTTCTCCTGTTCATCTTTGGATCGCTGGTTCTCTCCTATTTCGCCTATCGAGGCTCTCTCTTCCCCGGTTCGCTTGGCCATTCCATCGAGCGTGCGCCACGGCGCCAATGAGCGACTTCGTTCTCGCGATCGATCAAGGCACAACCGGCACGACCACGATTCTCGTGGACGAATCCGGCGCGATCGTGCGCCGCGCCTATCGGGAGATTCCGCAGTACTTCCCGCAGCCCGGATGGGTCGAGCACGATCCGGAAGAGATTTGGCGCAGCGTTGTCGAGACGGTCGATGAAGTTGCCGCAAAGGCACCCGGTCCGATTCGTGCGCTCGGCCTCACCAATCAGCGCGAGACCACGATTCTTTGGGATCGCGAGAGCGGGCGGCCTTTGCACAAGGCGATCGTGTGGCAATGCCGCCGCACTGCCGATCTCTGCCGCGAGCTTTCTCCGCATGCGGAATTGTTTCGCTCGCGCACCGGCCTACCGCTGGATGCGTACTTCAGCGGGACGAAGATTCGCTGGCTCTTGGATCGAATCCCGGAAGCGCGCGATGCGGGCAAGAGCGGCGGCGCAAGTGCGGCCCGCGCAAAGATCGCCTTCGGGACCGTGGAAGCGTGGCTTCTCTGGAAACTGACCGGCGGCAAGGTTCACGCAACGGATTGCACGAATGCTTCGCGCACGCTCCTGTACGACATCCACCGTCGCCAATGGGATCCGGAGCTCGCCGACATTCTCCACGTTCCCATCGGCATTCTTCCCGAAGTGCGGGATTCCTCCGCCCACTTCGGCGACGTGAGCGAGCTTGCTTCGCTGCGCGGCGTTCCGATCTTGGGAGTGGTCGGCGATCAACAAGGTGCGCTGTTCGGCCAAGGATGTTTCGAGCGTGGCTCGCTCAAGAACACGTACGGAACCGGCGGCTTTCTCGTGCTCAATACGGGCGACGAGGCGGTGGATTCGAAGCGCGGCCTCGTGACCACGCTCGCCGTGAATGGCGACGGCCGGCCGTGCTTCGCGCTCGAAGGATCCATCTTCATTGCCGGTGCGGCAATCCAATGGCTGCGCGACGGCCTTAGTCTTCTCAAGAGCTCTTCCGAAAGTGAACCGATGGCGCGCGCCGTTCCCGACAACGGCGGCGTGTATTTCGTTCCCGCGCTCGTTGGTCTTGGCGCACCGCATTGGCGCATGGATGCGCGCGGCACCATCGTGGGACTGACCCGAGGCGCGAAACGCGAACACATCGTGCGAGCGGCGCTCGAAGCGATGGCCTATCAAACGCACGACGTCATGGATGTGATGCGGGCGGAAGCGCGCGTCCTACCCAAGCGATTGGCGGTCGACGGCGGCGCGGCCGCCAACGACTTCCTTCTCCAATTCCAGGCCGACATTCTCGACATTCCCGTCATTCGCCCGCGCGTCATCGAATCGACATCCTGGGGCGCCGCGGCAATTGCCGGGATTCGTGCCGGGGTTTGGGAAACCTCCGCCGAGTTCGCCAAGCTGAGCGCCATCGATCGGGCGTTCGAGCCGGCGATGTCCGATCGCGAACGCGACCAGTATCTTCGCGGCTGGCAGCGAGCGCTGGCCCAGACTCTGGCCGGGACTGCGACGCTCGAGTAACGACCGAGCAGTCGCATCTACTCTCTTGAATCTTTGGAGCTTTTGACCAAGACTGGGAGCCCCCGGGAGATTCTCTCTCACCTTCGCACGCGCTCTTGGCGGATCACACCATCGTCTCGTCAATGAAGCTGAAAGCGTAGCCGATAGCGTTTCCATGACTTCCCGCGCACCGGCCACGTGGAGATCCATTGGCCTCGTCGCCGCGTCCGCGCTGGCGACGATCGTGGCCGCCGACCTCCTTTTCCATGCGTTCTCCGAGCCCCGCGTGTTCTCCGAAGTCGAGGACGCGATCAAAAAATATCAGTCCTCCGACCCCGACATCTTGGTCTTGGGATCGAGCCATGCGCGCACGTTTGAAGCCGTCGACCGCGAGCTTCGAACCCGTACTGACGGCAAGCGCACGATGCTGGCCGTGCCGGTCGAGTTCGGAAAGCTCTCCGCCTACGCCTGGGTCCTGGAGCACCGCCTGAAACCAATCATCGAGGAAGCCGACCCGCACGGCGTTTTGCGCCGACGCAATCTCGAAGAATTCATTCTCGTCACCGAATGGTGGGACTCCACTCCGTTGGAAGAGCCGGCGTGGAATCTTCCCTCACGTGCGTGGCGCTTCAGCGATTTCTTGAAAGATTTCCTGCGCAACGGCCTCACCGATTACAACCGCAACTACGTCACGACGCGCTGGAATCGCATGTGGACTGCGTCGCTCTTGGTACAGGACCGCGGTCATGGCCGCATCGTGAGCGATGTGAAGAACCGCTTCGTGGCGCCGAATCCGGTCATCCGCGCCGCGGGATTGGCGCATCGCACGAACAAATGGCGCACCATGACCGAAGAGGGTGCGTCGCGCATCGCGAATCCGGATGAGATGGCGGCACTGCACCACATCCTGGATTACATGCAGGATCGCGGTGTGCAGGTGCGCATTGTTCTGTATCCGCGCAAACCCAACACGCTCACCGAAAAGGCCAAGGACACGACGCTGCGGCGATTCTCCGAAATCATGGCGGTCATCGGGAAAGAGCGTGGCATTCCGATCTGCGACTGGACCACCACTTCCCCTCTCACCGACGCAGACTTCATGGCCGACTTCGACCACGTCACGAAGGACGCGAACGTGAGGCTGGCGCGCTGGATGCTGGATGGAGGCCTGAGCGATCTCGTCGGACCGGGCACATTCGTGGACGATTCGGCGGAGTTGAAGCCGCAAACCGCAGGAGTGAAGCGCGCCAATGAACCCGCTCCGGATCGCACGCTCCCGAAAAAAGCGCCCAAGTCGCCTTCTTCTGCAACGGCGGCGGAGAAAGCATCATGAACCTCATCGGCGTCGAAATGCTTTTCTTCCTGCCGATCGTCTGGGGCATCTACTGGATGCTGCCGCCGAGCGCCACCATCCAAAATGCGTGGCTGCTCTTGACGAGCTGTGTGTTCTACGCGAGTTGGGGACCGCAGCTGCTTTTCGTATTCCTCTCTTGGGCAGCGGTCGATTACGGCGTGGGCAGCGCGCTCTATTGGGAACAGCGCCCGGAGAAACGGCGCGGATTGCTCGGAGTCTCGATCGCCTGGAACGTGGGCTTCCTGATCTTCTTCAAGTACGTTGGCTTCTTCGCCGAGTCGCTGAATGCTCTTCTGTGGAACATGGGTGTGCCGGCATCGGTGCCGGTCATGCGCATCCTTCTTCCGCTCGGCCTCTCCTACATCGCGCTCTTGAAGTTGGGCTACGTCATCGACGTGTATTATCGGCGCATCGAGCCGTGCCGTTCGCCGCTCACGTTTGCGACGTTCGTCTGCTTCTTCCCACAACTCTTGGCCGGACCGATTCCGCGCGCGCGCCAGCTCCTTCCGCAATACTCCACGCCGCGCACTCTCCAGCCGGAGATGATCGCGTCCGGTGCGCTCACGTTCCTCCTCGGATTCACGATGAAGGCGTTCGTCGCGAACTGGATGGGACCGTATGTCGTCGATCCCATCTTCGCGGATTCCGCGAACTTCAGTCGCGCGATGCATGTGGGCGCCGTCTTCGGCTATGCGCTGCAAGTGTTCTGCGACTTCGCCGGCTACAGCTTCCTGGCCATCGGAACGGGACGCCTTCTCGGAATCGAGCTGCCGGAGAACTTCCGCCGCCCGTTCTTGGCGAAAAGCCTTCCCGAGTTCTGGCAGCGCTGGCACATCACGCTCAATACGTGGCTCTTCGATTATCTCTACAGCCCGATCACCACGAGCCGCAGCTTCATGCGCGGTCGCTACGCATTGGGATTCATCTTGGTGTTTCTCGTTTCGGGCATTTGGCATGGCGCACAATGGGGCTTCGTGATTTGGGGATTGATGCACGGCTTCGGATTGGTCGTGCACTACTTCTGGGACAAGCTGTGGAAGATCCTGTGTCGCTGGGATCGCGATTGGGTGGCGCGGCGTCGCAGCCGCCCCTATCAAACCGCATCTTGGGTCCTGACGCAGGGCTTCTTCGTCTTGAGTCTCATTCCATTTCGCGCGCGGACCGCAAGCGGTGCATTCCGTTTCTTCAACGAGATGCTGCATGGCACAGGCACGGCCAGCATTCAGTTCGCTTCCACGAACGACTCGGTCGCGCTGCTGCTGATCCTGGGATTCTTTCTCGCCTATCATGCGGCCGTGCTGCCGGCCGGGAAGCAAGCCTGGGAACGCTTCACCCAGCTTCCGGCGCCGGTGCGCGGCGTGAGCTATGGATTGGCTGCGGTGCTCCTGGCGTTGTTTGCGCCAGTCGGGGTGGGCACGTTCATCTATGCGCAGTTCTAGGAGGTCGCGATGACTCAGCCCGAAGCACAACTCAGCGATCCCGTCGCCTACGGAGAAGTGCGCCAGCTTGTCGTCGATTGGCTGGACGACAACTTCCACTTCGGTGATGCCGACAAACTGATCCAGGGGGACGATTGCTCCTTCTTGGACAACGGGATTTTGGCGAGCCTGGGCTTCGTGCAGCTCATCGTATATCTCGAGGACAAGTACAGGATCACGATCGACCGCAAGGATCTCTCGCGCGAGAATTTCGACAGCATGGCGAAGATCGTGACCTACGTGCTGCGTCACAAGGATTTCCGGAGAGCGGCGTGAATCCGCCGGCCAACTGAAATCCGTGTCGCCGCCTTTGTCCCCCACCCCCATCTGGACACCCTCGACGGACGCCATCGAGCGATCGGCGCTGACGACATTCACGCGCCATTTGGAGAAAGTCGCCGGTCGCGCATTCCCGACCTACGCCGCACTCCATCAATTTTCGATCCACGAGAATCGAACGTTTTGGCGAGCGTTTCTCGGGTGGTCGGAGGTCACGTTCGAAGGCGATGTGGAACCTGTGCGCGAGGGCGATGACTGCGAGACGGCGACCTTCTTCCCCGGTCTTCGCCTCAATTACGCGGAAAATCTCTTGAAGACGACGTCGCATCTTCGCGACGACGCGCCGGCACTCCTCGCCATCAACGAATCCGGTGAGCGCACACGCCTCACGCGGGGCGAGCTTCGCGCGCAAGTGCTCGGAGTGGCGCAATCGCTGCGGCGTCTGGGGGTCGGTCCGGGCGATCGCGTCGCGGCGCTCGCTCGCAATCAACCCAATGCCGTGGTCGCCGCCTTGGCGACGGCATCGCTCGGCGCGACTTGGTCCTCCGTTTCACCGGACATGGGCGCCGATCTCGTGCTGACGCGATTCGGACAGCTCGAGCCCAGAGTCCTCCTCTTTCATGGCGAGTTTGCGTTTCAGGGTGTGCGCCGCTCCACCAAGGAACGGAATACCGAGGTCGCGCAATCGTTGCCGACGTCACGCACCGTGATGTTCTTTGAAGAGCTCGAGCCGGATTCCTCACCGCTTTCCGCCTTCCCGCGCTTTTCATTCTCGCATCCGCTCTTCGTTCTGTATTCGTCGGGTACGACCGGACCGCCGAAGTCGATCGTGCACGGCGCCGGTGGAACGCTTCTGGAGCACGTCAAAGAGCATCGCTTGCACACGAACCTCGGCCCCGGCGACCGCATGCTGTTCGTGACGTCGGCCGGATGGATGATGTGGAACTGGCTGCTGAGTGCACTCGCTTCAGGCGTGGAGATCGTTTTGCTCGACGGTTCCCCCACCTATCCGGAAGCGGATTCACTGTGGCGCATCGTCGAGGAAGAGCGCATCACGGTGCTCGGAACGAGCGCGGCCTACTTGGAATATTGCCGGGATGCCGAGCTCCATCCGGGGCGGCGCAATCTCGAGGCGCTGCGCACCATTCTCTCGACGGGCTCCGTCCTCCACGATCCCCTCTACTCGTGGGTGAAAGAGCATGTGAAGGATTTGCCGCTGCAATCCATTTCCGGCGGCACCGACATCTTGGGATGCTTCGTGTTGGGGAATCCGAATCTGCCCATGTACGCGGGCGAGAGCCAATGTCTTTCGTTGGGAATGGATGTGCGCATGTTGGGTGCGGAGCCGGCTGATGTGAGCGCCGGCGCTGCCGATCGCCTTCCCATCGGCGAGCTCGTGTGCGCGAACCCCTTCCCCTCTCGGCCCGTTGGATTTCTCGGCGATCCGGATCGAATCCGCTACCACGAAGCCTACTTCTCGCAAAACCCCGGCTGTTGGACGCACGGCGATCTCATCACGATCACTGATCGCGGGACTGCGCGCATTCACGGACGCTCGGACGGAGTTCTCAATATTCGCGGAAATCGCGTCGGTCCGGCGGAAATCTACTGTGTGCTGGAAAGCTTCTCCGAGATTGGCGACGCCATGGCGATCGAGCAGAAGGCTCCGCGCGAAGTGGGCGGCTCACGCCTCGTGCTTCTGGTCGTGATGAGGAACGGCGCCGTCCTGGATCGCCCGCTTCAATTGCGCATGAAGAAGGAGCTCTCGATGCGCGCCTCCGCCGCGCACGTGCCTTCGGTCATCGCCCAAGTCTCCGCACTTCCCATGACGCACAATCGAAAGCGGTCCGAACGGGCGGCGCGCGACGTGCTGAATGGTCGCGCCGCGGCAAATCGCGCGTCGCTCGCCAATCCCGAATGCTTGGAGGAGATTGCGCGGCATCCGGATCTTTCCTTACAAGACGACAACTAACCTCAATCTGACAAGAGCCGGTGCCTCGCCGGCGAACTGGCGTACCGGAGGCGCAGCAGCGGTCGCCGCTCAGATTCCCGGTGTCTCGAGGCGAACTGTGTACCGCAGCGCGCCGGTAATGGATGCGCGCGAGGATCCTTCCGTGGAGACGAGAGACACCGGGAAGCTGAGCACGAGGCGAGCCGCTGCCGCGCAGAGGAACGCATGTGAGCCGAGAGGCAGCGGCTCTGCCAGAGATTGAGGTTATGCGTTCGTTTCGGCTTCCTCGGCCTCGCGCCGTTTGTGCATCATCCAGTTGAAGTCGATGTCGTCGACGGTCGTGCCGAGAATGCGCAGCATGTTCATCACTTGAGAGCGATGATGCACTTCGTGCAGCACCAGCTGCGTGAATTGGTCGGAGGCGGAGGACGTCACGATCATCTTCCGACCATCGTCTTGGGTCACGCGGAACTCGATCGGCGCGCTCCAATCGCGCACGCCGGCGAGCGCGGCTTCCGTATCGGTGGCCTGCTTCCTCCACTCTTTCTCGAGCACCGAGAACGGCGGCGGGGTTTCGTCCTGAATCGGCCATTGTTCATAAGGAGGCACTTCACGGCGCAGGATCCGCTGCACGTAATACCACTCACAGATCATGATGTGGGTGAGCGTCTGCCCCATGGTGCGGCCCCAGGTCGGGAACTTGCGTCCGTAATCCTCCTCACCAAGCGGCCGAATCCAATCGAATACGCGGCTGCGCGCAAGGGTGAGGTACTCGTAGGTCCGAAGCGGCTGCATGGCTGCATTGAACAAGAAATCGCCCCTGCAGTGCAATGCCTGCAGAGGCGAC
>Ga0111538_10006363_pt1 | contig 15993 bp, 15 predicted proteins | sample SoiMethybrSBSTD1_FD_79669 | JGI IMG/M metagenome (GOLD analysis project Ga0111538, IMG submission 79669) | Bulk soil microbial communities from a Populus tree surrounding site in Tennessee, USA - Soil MetaG P. TD hybrid SBSTD1 (version 2)... | ecosystem: Environmental > Terrestrial > Soil >...
ACGTTCCCGCCGGTGATCCTGGGGCTGATGCTGTTGCTGCGGGCCCGGCACACCCTCGAGGACGACGCCCGGGCCATCGTCACGGCCATCGTCGAGGAGAACCAGCTGCTCGAACGCCAGCGGGCCGAGCTCGCCGCGGCTCGGGCGCCCGGCGGGGCCCCCGGCGGCGACGGGGCCGACGGTTCCGACGGCTCCGGCGCACCCGGCGCCGGCTGACTCGGCCCCGGTCGGCCGCTCAGCCGACGAGCTGCGCCAGGACGGCGGCCGTGGTGGCGGCCGGCGGCAGCGCCGAGATCTCGTCCGCGACGCGGCGGGCGCCCGTGCCGAACGACGCGTCGCCCAGCACCGCGTCGAGTGCCTCGCCGAGCCGGCCGACGTCCGCCGGACCGCCGTCGAGCGCAACGCCGGCGCCGGCGCCGGCCACGGCGAGCGCGTTGATCCGCTGGTCGAGGGCGAACAGCGGCAGGACCACGAGGGGCACGCCGTGGGCCAGCGCGGTCATCGTCGTGCCGAACCCCCCGTGCCCGATCACCGCGGCCGCGAACGGCATCACGTCCTGCTGCGGACGGAAGCGCTCGACCAGCACGTTCTCGGGCAGCGGACCGAGCGTCGCCGGGTCGCCCGAGTCGCCGACCGTGACGAGGGCGCGGACGGGCCGGTCGGCCAGCGCGGCCACCGTGGCCGGGTAGATCGCGGCGAACGGGGCCAGGCCGGCGGTCACGGTGCCGTACGACACGTAGACCAGCGGCGCCTCCGGGTCGCCCCACCGGGGGAGGGCCGCGCTCGCGCTCGGGGGTGCGGTCTCGTAGCGCAGCCGGACGACCGGCCCGCCGTCGGCGCGCGGCCCGTCCAGCACGCTGGGGACCAGGCTGAGCACCGGTGCGGCGAGCAACCCGCCGGAACCGCGGCCGGCGCCCAGGTCGCGCAGCGCGTCGTCGACGACGGAGAGCATGGCGTCCTCGACCGCCGCCGGGCCGATGGCCACCGACACGTGGGGCACCCCGCGCCGCTCCGCCACCACGTACGAGGCGAACTCGGCCGGGTCGCGCACGATGACGTCGGGCTGCCAGGCGCCCACCGTCTCGTCCAGTCCCGGCAGTGCGGCCCGGGCGTCGAGGCCGGCGAAGACCTCGCGGACCACGACCTCGTTGGCCTCGTCGAACGACAGGCCCGGCAGGCGGGCGAACACCGCGCCCATCTGCTCCTCGGCGGCGTCGGCGAACGGGAGGTGCGCCAGCCCGGTCCGCTCCACCGCGCCGGCGAACGACGAGGGCGCGGCGACCGCCACGTCGTGGCCGGCGGCCCGGCAGCCCTCGGCGAGGGGGACCATCGGGGTGAAGTGGCCGGCGCCGGCCGTGGTGGCGAACAGGATCCGCATGGCCGAGATGATGGCCGACGCGTGTCAGCGGGCACCGGCGTCGGTCGCGCGTCCGTGCATTCGCTCCGTGTATTCGGTCCGGGTATTCGCTCGGTGTATTCACTCGGTGTACAGTCGCCGGCGTGAACATCCCCAACACCCTGCTCGGCCTGCTCGAGCCCGAGCCGAGCCACGGCTACGAGTTGAAGCGGGCGTACGACCTCCGCTTCGGCAGCGACAAGCCGCTGAAGTTCGGACAGGTCTACGCCACGCTCGGGCGCCTCGAGCGGGACGGGCGCATCGAGGTCTGCGGCGTCGAGCACGGCTCCGGCCCCGACCGGAAGCGCTATGCGATCACCCCCGACGGCGTCACCGTGCTCGATCGCTGGCTGGCCGAGCCCGAGGCGCCCGAACCGCACCTCCAGTCGGTGCTGTTCGCCAAGGTCGTGCTCGCCCTCGTGTCGGGCCGGCCGGCCGACCGCTTCCTCGACGAGCAGCGCGCCGCCCACCTCGCCCGCATGCGCGAGCTGACCTCGGTGCGCCGCGCGGGCGACCTGGGACACGCCCTGGTGGCCGACTACGCCCTCTTCCACCTCGAGGCCGACCTGCGGTGGATCGACGTGACCGAGTCGCGCCTCGACCAGCTCGGCGCGGAGGTGCGGGCGTGAGCGCGCCCCCCGTCGAGCGCCCCCCGCTCCTCGCCGCCCGCGGGGTGACCCGCTCGTTCGGGGCCACCGAGGCCCTCCGGGGCGCCGACGTCGACGTCGGCGCGGGCGAGATCGTCGCCCTCATGGGCCCGAGCGGCTCGGGCAAGTCGACCCTGCTGCACTGCATGGCCGGCATCCTCACGCCCGACGCCGGCGAGGTCTGGTTCGACGGGGCCCGCGTCGACGCCATGAGCGACCGCACCCGCACCGAGCTGCGCCGGGAGCGCTTCGGGTTCGTGTTCCAGTTCGGCCAGCTCGTCCCCGAGCTGTCGGCGATCGAGAACGTGGCCCTGCCGCTGCTGCTGGCCGGGCGGCCGCGGGCCCGGGCACTCGGCGAGGCGGCCCCGTGGTTCGAGCGCCTCGGGCTCGGGGGGCTCGAGCGCCGCCGCCCGGGCGAGCTGTCGGGCGGTGAGGGTCAGCGGGTGGCGATGGCGCGGGCGCTGATCTCGGGCCCCGACGTCGTGTTCGCCGACGAGCCCACGGGATCGCTCGACTCGCTCGCCGGCGAGCGGGTGATGGACCTGCTGGTCGACACCGCCCGCGAGGAGGGCAGCACCGTCGTTCTGGTCACGCACGACCCCCGGGTGGCGGCCTACGCCGACCGCGACGTCGTGGTGCGCGACGGCCGCGCCCTCGCCCGGGTGCCGGCGTGATCCGCCTGGCGGCGCGCCTGACCGCCGGCGGGGGCCGCGAGGCCCTGGTCCGCCTGGTGCTCACCGGGGCCGGGCTCGCCCTGGCCGTGGCGATGCTGCTCGTGGCGGCCGTGGTGTACCCGGCGCTGCACGCCCACGACGTCCGCCGGGGGTGGATCGGGACCTCCGAGCACAACGAGCAGCCCGCCCAGGACGAGAGCCGCACCGACCCCCTGCTGTGGCGGGTGACCGAGGTGCGGTACGACGGGCGCGACGTGGTGCGGGTGGACGTCGCGGCCGAGGGCCCCGACGCCCCCGTTCCGCCCGGCCTCGACGAGCTGCCGGGCCCCGGCGACCTCGCCGTGTCGCCCCGCCTCGCGGAGCTGCTCGACGCCACCGAGCCCGCCCAGCTGGGCGACCGCTTCCCGGGGCACGTGGCGGCGACGGTCGGCCGCGACGCCCTGGCCTCGCCCGACGACCTGGTCGTGTTCGTGGGCCACGCGCCCGACGACCTGCGGGCCGAGCCGGGTGTCGCCGCGGTCCGCAGCATCGAGGCGGCGCCGGACAGCCGCGACCTGACCCGGGCCATGCGCATCGTGTTCGCCATCGGCGGCGTGGGCCTGCTGGCGCCCGTCGTGGTGTTCGTCGCCACCGCGACGCGGCTGGCGGCGGCCCGACGCGAGCAGCGCCTGGCGGCCCTGCGGCTGGCCGGGGCGACGACCGGGCAGGTGGGGGTGGTGGCCGCGGTCGAGGCGCTCGTGGCCGCGCTGGCGGGCCTGGTCGTGGGCTTCGGCGTGTTCCTCGCGCTGCGGTCGCGCCTGGCGCGTGTGCCGTTCGACGGGGCGAGCTTCTACCCGTCGGACCTCGACCTGTCGGTGCGCTCGGCGCTCGTCGTCGCGGTGGCCGTCCCCGCCCTGGCGGTGGCGGCGGCGATCGTGTCGCTGCGCCGCATCCGCGTCTCGCCGCTCGGCGTGGCCCGGCGGGCCGCCCGGGCGCGGCCCACGGCCCGCCCGCTGCTGCTCGTGGCGGCCGGCCTGGTGGGCCTGGTCCTCGCCGTCGTCGAGGACCGGCGATCACCGGCGGGCGAGACGGCGATCGCCGTCGTCATCGGCCTGATGTTCCTGCTCATGATCGCGGGGGTCGTGTGGTCGGGGCCGTGGCTCACGGCGCTCGTGGCCCGCGGCATCGGTCGGGCCGGGCGCCGGGCGCCGTCGTTGCTGGCGGCCCGCCGGCTCGAGGACAACCCGGCTGCCGGGTTCCGCGCCATCAGCGGCATCGTCGTCGCCGTGTTCGTGGGCACGGTGTTCAGCGGCATCGCGGCCAGCATCCTCGCCCGCGACGTGCGCATCGACGACGGGGTGGGTGCGCACGTCGTGGCCGCCCGCGCCGGCGAGGACGTGCCCGACCCGGAGGAGACGTCCCCCGCCGTGATCGTGCCCCCCGCGATCCCCGCCGACGACCTGGCCCGGATCACCGACGACCTGCGGTCGCTGCCCGGCGTCCACACCGTCGTCGACGTGCACGCGATCGTCGACGCGCCGGACCTCGTCGACGCGCTGGCGCGCACGCCGGCCGGCTTCAGCTCGACGGCGACCCTCGTGAGCTGCGCCGACGGCGTCGAGCTCGGCCTCGACGAGTGCGAGGGCGCGGCGTTGCTGGAGGTCAGCCCGTCCGGTGCCTCCACCTCGGGGGTGACCGTCGCGATCTCGCCGGCGCGGCTCGACACGCTCCGCGTCACCGCGCTGGCCGTCGGCACCGACGGTCGCCCGGCCACGATCGAGCGGGCCAGGACCGTGCTCGAGGCCGGGCTTCCCGGTGCGCGCGCGCTCACCCGCGCCGACACGGAGGCGCTCATGCGGGACGAGGTGCGGACGCAGGAGCGGGTCACCAACGTCGCGCTGGCGGTCACGCTGGTCATCGCCGGGTGCAGCCTGGCGGTGGCGGTGGCCGGGGCGATCGTCGAGCGGCGGCAGGCCTTCGCCCAGCTGCGACTGGCCGGCACGCCCCTGTCCGACCTGCGCCGGGTGGTCATGGCCGAGGCGGCGGCGCCGCTGCTGATGGTGGCCGCCGCCAGCGTCGGCCTCGGGCTGGTCGTGGCCGCGCTGGTGCTCTCGGCCGCGGGCGGCCACCAGCGCTTCGTGCTGCCGGGGGCCGGGTACTGGCTCTCGCTCGCCGGCGGCCTGGGCGTGGCCCTGCTCGTCGTGCTCGCCACCCTGCCGCTGCTCGCCCGGCTCACCGACCTCGACTCGGCGCGCATCGAGTGACGCGCCGGTCGGCGCCCGTCAGGGCCGGTCGGCCGCCTCCCCGGCCCGCCGTCCGGGGAGGCGCATCACGAAGCGGGCACCACCGCGGTGGTGCCGGTCGAGCGTGAGCCTGCCGCCGTGCCGTTCGACGATCTCGCGGGCGATGGCGAGGCCGAGGCCGGTGCCGCCGTCGCCGGCGGACCGGGCGTCGTCGACGCGGGCGAACCGCTCGAAGATGCGCTCGGCCTGGTCGGCGGGTACGCCGGGGCCGTCGTCCTCCACGGCCAGCTCGACGGTCCCGTCCCCGACTGTCCCGTCGGACGCGGTCCCGCTCGACGCCCCGTCGTCGGCGGCGAGGGCGACGACGACGTGCGAGCGGGCATGGCGGGTGGCGTTGTCGAGGAGGTTGGCGACGGCCCGGCGGAGCTCGGCGGTGTCGCCGGCCACGGTGACCGGCGCGAGCGACGGTGCGTCGAGCGCGACCGGGGCGCGGGCCCGGGCGTCACGGACCTCCGCGGCGACCAGCAGGTCGAGCCGAGCGGGCGCCGCCCCGCCGTCGGGCGCCGGGCCGCCGGTCTCGCGGGCGGTGTCGGCCCGGGCGAGGTGGAGCAGGTCGTCGACCAGGTGCTGCATCCCCACCGTCTCGTCGAGGACGCTGCGGTGGGTGGCGGCGAGGTCGGCCCGCCCGGGGTGGCGGAGGTCGACCTCGATCTCGGCCCGCACGCGGGCGAGCGGGGTGCGCAGCTCGTGCGAGGCGTCGTCGACGAACCGGCGCTGGCGCTCGGCGGCGTCCTCGACGCGGTCGAGCATGGCGTTCATGGTGCGGGCCAGCCGGGCGATCTCGTCGTCGCCCGGGGGTTCGGGCACCCGCCGTCGGAGATCCGTGGCGCCGATCCGGGCGACCTCTCCGCGGATGGCCTCGACCGGCCGGAGGGTGCGGCCGGCGAGGGCCCACACCAGTGCCGCCAGCAGCGCTGTCACCGCGGGCACGGCGAGCGCCAGCGAGCGGGCCAGCAGGGCCGTCGCCTCGGCCACGTCGTCGAGGGGGGCGGCGACGTGCACCACGGCCGGGGCGCCGTCGGACCGCTCGACACGGCGCGAGGCGACGCGGCGGGAGGCGACGCGGAAGGCGCCGTCGCCGCCGGGCACCGAGTCGACCGTGTGCACCGCGGTCGTCCCCTCGGGCGGCGGCGCCAGGGGCTGCTGCCGCAGGTCGGGGCGGCTCGCCTCCACGACCTCGCCGTCGACGACCACCTGGGCGACGGCGTCGTCGTCGATGGCGGGCGGGTCGAGATCCGGTCCGGGTCCGCCCGGCGCCGCCGCGTCGTCGGCGATCGCCCGGGCCTCGGCGGCGAGCGACTCGTCGAGGCTGTCGGTCAGCGCCCGCCGCTGGACGGCGACGAGGCCGACGGCGGTGACGACCAGCACCACCGCCACCGCCACGGAAGCGAGCGCGGTGATCCGGAAGCGCACCGTCGCGGTCCGGCGGCCGCGCCCGCGGTCACCGGCCATCGGCCACCAGCCGGTACCCGGCGCCGCGCAGAGTCTCGATCGACCGGCGTCCGAACGGATCGTCGACCTTGCGCCGCAGCCGCCGGACGTAGACCTCGACGATGTTGGGATCGCCGTCGAAGTCGCTGTGCCACACCTCGTCGAGCAGGTCGAGCTTGGGCACCACGTGGCCGGCGCGCCGCACGAGCACCTCGAGGACGTCGAACTCCCGGGCGGTGAGGGACAGCTCGTGCTCGCCCCGCCACGCTCGCCGGCGCGCCCTGTCGAGTCCCAGGTCGCCGACGAGCGTGGGGGCCACGGCCCGCTCGGCCGCGCGTCGCAGCAGGGCCCGGACCCGCGCCACCAGCACCGGGTACGAGAAGGGCTTGGTCACGTAGTCGTCGGCGCCGGCGTCCAGCGCCTCGGCCTCGTCCAGCTCACCGTCCTTCGCCGTCAGCACCAGGATCGGCGTCCAGATCCCCGCGGCTCGCAGCTCGGCGCACACGCGGAACCCGCTGCGCCCCGGGAGCATGAGGTCGAGCAGGATCGCGGCGTAGGCACCCTCGGTCGCCCGCCAGACGCCGTCGTCGCCGTCTGCGGCCACCTCGACGCCGAACCCCTCGGCCTCGAGCCCGCGGCGCAGCGCCGCCGCCAGCTTGGCGTCGTCTTCGACCAGCAGGAGCTTCACGAGGCCACCTCGGCACCAGTGTGACGGCGCGGACGATGGTCGGCGAGCGCACCTGAACCTGGGCTGAATCGGTCGGCGGCGGTCATCAGGCTTCAGGACGGCGCCCCCCGCTGATCGTCAGCCGGGGTTCAGGCCCGACGGCGCACCTTGTGGTGCGCGGTGCGAAGGCGCACCCTGATCCCGAGGAGCAGAGATGAAGAACCGCACGAAGGCCGTGGTCGGAGCCGTCGCGATCGTCGGGGTGGCGGCCGTCGGCGGAGGCGTCGCGCTGGCCACCGGCAGCGGGGACGACGACGCCACGGACACGCCGATCACCGGCACCGAGCTCGACCGGGCGAGCGCCGCCGCCCTCGAGCACACCGGCGAGGGCCGGGTGACCGAGACCGAGAAGGGCGACGAGGAGAGCCTGTACGAGGTCGAGGTCACCCTCGACGACGGCACGCAGGTCGACGTGCAGCTCGACGCCGACTTCCACGTCGTCGGCGACGAGCGCGACTCCGACACCGCCGACGACGGCTGAGGGCGCACACCGGTCCCGGTGGCCCGGTCGCCCGCTTGCTCAGAACTAGAACACGTTCTACTCTGACGCCTCGTGACCGAGGACTACCGCATGCTGGTGGGCGGCGACCGGGTGACCGGCGGCGACGGCACCTACGACGTCGTCAACCCCGCCACCGAGGCCGTGGTCGGCCGGGCGCCCGAGGCGTCGGTCGAGCAGGTCGAGGCCGCCACCGCCGCGGCCGCCGAGGCGTTCGGGCCCTGGAGCCGCACGTCGCCGTCCGAGCGCAGCGCCCTGCTCGCCACGCTCGCCGACATCCTGGCCCGCGAGGCCGACGACCTCGTTCCGCTGGTGCAGGCCGAGACCGGCGCGGTGCTGCGGGTGGCGAAGACCATGCAGGTGCCGCAGACGATCGACCGCTTCCGGCGCTACGCCCGCGGCGCCCACGAGCAGACGAGCATCCCGCTGCCGCCGACCGAGATGCCCTCGACCCCGCTGGCGCCCGGTGGCCTGCTGGGCACGGTCGTCGAGCGGCGTCCGGTGGGCGTCGTCGCCGCCATCACGCCCTACAACTTCCCGCTGGTGAACATGGCCGGCAAGGTGGGCCCCGCCCTGGCGATGGGCAACACCGTCGTCGTGAAGCCGGCGCCGCAGGACCCGCTGGCGGTGCTGCGCTTCGCCGACGCCGTGGTCGAGGCGGGGTTCCCGCCCGGCGTCGTCAACGTCCTCACCGGCAGCGGCGCCGACGCCGGCGCCGCCCTCGTCGCCTCGCCCGACGTCGACATGGTCAGCTTCACCGGCTCGACCGTGGTCGGGAAGCGCATCGGCGAGGTCGCCGGCCGCGACATGAAGCGCCTGCTGCTCGAGCTCGGCGGCAAGGGCGTCGGCCTCGTGTTCGACGACGCCGACCTCAAGACCGCTATCGGCGCCATCGCCAGCGTCTGGGCCTTCCACTCGGGGCAGATCTGCACGGCACCGACCCGGGTCATCGCCCAGCGCGGCGTCTACGACCAGCTCGTCGCCGGCCTGCAGGCCGCCGCCGGCCACCTCAAGGTGGGCGACCCCCTGGCTCCCGACACCGTCGTCGGCCCGGTCATCTCGGCGGTCCAGCGCGACCGCGTCGAGGCCCACGTGCGGGCCGGCGTCGACGAGGGCGGCACGCTCCTCGCCGGCGGCGAGCGCCCCGACATGGCGACCGGCTTCTACGTCGCCCCCACGCTCATCGCCGACGCCAAGCCCGGCATGTCGGTGGTGCAGGAGGAGATCTTCGGACCGGTCGTCGTGGTGCTGCCGTTCGACGACGAGGACGAAGGCGTCGCCCTCGCCAACGGCACCGAGTTCGGGCTGAACGACTACGTGTTCACCGGCGACACCGGCCGCGGCGTGCGGGTGGCCCGCCAGCTGCGGTCGGGCAGCGTCGCCATCAACACGGCCCAGCAGAGCCCCGAGGCGCCGTTCGGCGGGTTCAAGCAGTCGGGCGTCGGCCGCGACCGGGGCAGCTTCGCCATGTACGCCTACAGCGAGCTCCAGTCGCTCGTGTGGCCGGGTTGAGAGTGCGAACTCGCAGGAGGGGGACGCCGTGAAGGGCATCGTGTGGACCGGGGAGCTCGAGGTGCGCGACGACGTCGCGGTCCGGGGGCCCCGCCAGGACGAGGTGCGGGTGCGCATCGTCAACGCCGGGCTGTGCCACAGCGACGTGTCGGTCATCGACGGCACGATCACCTTCCCGCCGCCCGTGGTGCTCGGCCACGAGGGTGCGGGCGTCGTCGAGGAGGTCGGCGCCGCCGTCACCAAGGTGGCCGTCGGCGACCACGTGGTGCTCACGACGCTCGGCAACTGCGGGCGGTGCGCCGCCTGCGACCGCGGCCAGCCCACCCAGTGCCGCGACACGATGGGCCGGCTCAGCCGCCCGTTCACGGTCGGCGGCGAGAAGGCGTTCAGCTTCGCCAACACCGGCGTGTTCACCGAAGAGGTGGTGGTCAAGGAGACCCAGGCGGTCGTCATCGACCCCGAGGTCCCGTTCGAGGCGGCCTGTCTCATCGGCTGCGCGGTGGTCACCGGCGCCGGGGCCGTCCTCAACCGGGCCCGGGTCCAGCCGGGCCAGACGGTGGCGGTCATCGGCGCCGGCGGCATCGGCCAGTCGACCATCCAGGCCGCCCGCATCGCCGCCGCGGGGCGCATCGTGGTGATCGACGCCAACCCCGAGAAGGAGGCGGTGGCCCGACGGTTCGGCGCCACCGACTTCGTCGACGCCGGCTCGGTCGACGACACGGTCGCGGCCGTCAAGGACCTCGGCCTGCCGAACGGGCTCGACCACGTCTTCGAGTGCGTCGGCCACACCGCGCTGATCCGCCAGGGCGTCGACCTCCTCGACTGGGGCGGCACGCTGACGCTGCTCGGCGTGCCGAAGATGGGCACCGAGGCCAGCTTCGTCGTCAGCACCCTCTACAACGACAAGTCGATCCTCGGGTGCCGCTACGGGTCGACCCGGCCGCACCACGACATCCCGCTGCTGGTGTCGTTCTACAAGGACGGTCGGCTGCTGCTCGACGACATGGTCAGCCAGGTGTACCCGCTCGACCAGATCACGCAGGCGCTCGACGACCTGCACCACGGCAAGCTCAACCGCGGCGTGCTCGCCGTGTCCGGATCGTAAGGAGATCCCCTCATGGAGTTCGGCGTCTTCGCCCAGCTGTTCGTGCCCCAGTTCGAGCGCGACCAGGACCCGCACGCGGAGCACAAGCGCATCTTCCGCAACGTCGAGATCGCCAAGGCGGCCGACAGGAACGCCTTCAAGTACGTGTGGTGCCCGCAGCACCACTTCCTCGACGAGTACAGCCACATGCCCGGGCCCGAGGCCTTCCTCGGCTACTGCGCGGGCCTGACCGAGCGGGTGCACCTGGGCTCGGCGATCTTCAACATCACGCCGCCGGTCAACAAGCCGCAGCGCATCGCCGAGAACGTCGCCCTCCTCGACCACCTGACGAACAACCGGTTCGAGTTCGGCACCGGCCGCGGCTCGTCGAGCACCGAGGTGCTCGGCTTCGACATCCCCAGCGTCGACATGACCAAGGCCATGTGGCGCGAGACGATCCGCGAGATCCCGAAGATGTGGAAGGACGCGCCCTACAGCTACGACGGCGAGTTCTTCCGCATGCCCGAGCGCAAGGTGTTCCCCAAGCCCAACGGGCCCCTGCACCCGGCCATGTGGGTGGCGGGCGGCAGCCCCGGCACGTTCACCGAGGCCGGCCAGCTCGGGCTCGGCGTCTTCTGCTTCTCGATCGGGCGCCCGCAGGACATGGAGCCGCTGCTGAGGGCGTACAAGACGGCCATCGTCGACGCCACGCCGGTGGGCGACTACGTCAACGACAACATCATGGGCGTCACCAACATGCTGTGCATGGAGGACCGCGCCAAGGCGTTCGAGACCGCCTCGAACATGGGCATGAACTACTACTCGACGCTCGCCTACCACTGGCTCGACAACGTGCCGCGCCCCAAGCACCTGCCCGAGTGGCCCAACAAGATCCCCGAGCCCACGCCCGAGCAGGTCGAGCAGCTGTCGGCCGAGGGCTACATCGCCGTCGGCGACCCCGACGACTGCGCCCGGTCGGTGCAGCGCTGGGTCGACCTGGGCTTCGACCAGCTCACGTTCAGCCCCACCACCAACACGCTGCCCACCGAGGTGGTCGTGGGCTCGATGGAGCTGTTCGGCCGCGACGTCATCCCGCAGTTCGACACCGATCCCGAGCACTCGACGACTCGCTACCGGCGGGAGGCGGCTGCCAACCTCGCGTCATGACGGTGCCGAGCACGTTCAACATGGCCGACGTGTGGGAGATGGCGGCCGACGCCGTCGCCGACCGCGAGGCGCTCGTCGTGGGCGACCAGCGTCGCACCTACGGGCAGCTCGAGGAGCGGGCCAACCGGCTCGCCAACCACCTGGCGGGCCGGGGCATCGGCCCGGGCGACCACGTGGCCCTCTACCTCGAGAACTGCTCCGAGTACCTCGAGGCCATGCTGGCCTGCTGGAAGCTGCGGGCCGTCCCGATCAACGTCAACCACCGCTACGTGGCGGGCGAGCTGCGGTACCTGCTCGACGACAGCGACTCGGTCGCCGCCGTCACCCAGCCCTCGCTCGCGGCCACGCTCGCCGAGGTGGCGGCCGACGTGCCCGCGGTGCGGTTCACACTCGTCACCGGCGACGACTACGAGGCGGCGCTGGCGGCCTCGTCGCCCGGGCGGCCCGTCGTGCCCGGCCGGGGCGACGACGACCACTACATCATCTACACCGGCGGCACGACCGGCATGCCCAAGGGCGTCGTGTGGCGCCAGGTCGACGCCTTCTACGCCTGCATGGGCGGCGGCGACCCCACCCGGCTCGCGGGGGCGGTCACCGATCCCGCCGAGCTGCCCGACCGCATCGCCGGCAGCCAGATCTGCTACCTCCCGCTGGCGCCGATGATGCACGCGGCCGCGCAGTGGACCTCGTTCGCCATGCTGTTCGCCGGCAACAAGGTCGTGCTCATGCCGGGATCGCTCGATGCCGACGCCACCTGGCGGGCGATCGCCGCCGAGAACGTCAACCTCGTCACCGTGGTCGGTGACGCCGTGGCCCGGCCGCTGCTCGACGCCTGGGACGCGGCCGTGGCCTCCGGCACGCCCCACGACGCGTCGTCGCTGTTCTCGTTCTCGAACGGCGGGGCACCCATGTCGCCGGCCACCCGCGAGCGGGTCTTCGCCAGCCTGCCCCACGTGATGGTGACCGACGGCTTCGGCTCGTCCGAGGCCGGCACCCAGGGCGCCATGCGCGTGGCCGCCGGCGACCGCCCGGCCGGGTCGAGCATGGTGCGCTTCGACCAGCCGACGAAGCCGACGATCGTGGTCGACCCCGGCGACGCCACCGGCCCCCAGGTCGAGCCCGGATCGGGAGTGGCCGGCCAGGTGCTCGCCGGCGGCCGGCTGCCCCTCGGGTACCACGGCGACCCCGAGAAGACGGCGGCCACGTTCGTCGAGCGCGACGGCGTGCGCTGGCTGGTCACCGGCGACATGGCCACGGTCGGCGCCGACGGGGCCATCGAGCTGCTGGGCCGCGGCTCGGTCAGCATCAACACCGGGGGCGAGAAGGTGCACCCCGAAGAGGTCGAGGGCGCGCTCAAGGGCCACCCGTCGGTGTACGACTGCCTCGTGGTGGGCGTCGCCGACGACCGGTGGGGCAACGCGGTGACCGCGGTGGTGCAGCCGGTGGCGGGCACGACCCCCGCGCTCGACGAGCTCGCCGCCCACTGCAAGGCCAGCCTCGCCGGCTACAAGGCCCCGAAGCACCTGGTGCTCGTCGACGCCATCGTGCGGTCGCCGTCGGGCAAGGCCGACTACCGCTGGGCCAAGGAGACGGCCGAGAAGTCCGTCCCGGGCTGAGCCTCGGCGTGTCGGCCGGCTACCGGGGGTGGACGTAGGCGCGCCACTCGCCCGTGCGGCGCACCCGGCACAGGGCGCCCGTGGCACGGAGCAGCCAGTCGAGCACGGTGTCGAGGTCGTCGGCCGAGGGCGGCCCGCCGCCCGGCGGCGGGGGGATCGCCAGCACCAGCCCGCGCTTGGGGTGGTCCTGCAGCTTCCGCCAGCCGAGGGGCACCGCCACGTTGCGCTCGGCCAGCAGGTCGATGGCCCGGATGCCCTCACTGTGGTGGACGCCGACGGACGACGGGTCGCGCCCCTGCGCCGGCGTCCAGGTGCCCAACGGCACGGTGGGCCCCTTGCTGCCGAAGATCGAGCCGAGCAGCGTGCGCTCGGGCGGTGGCACGTCGACGTCGAGGCCCGGCGAGACGTTCAGCCAGCCCGCGCCCGCCTCGGCCAGGGCCAGCATGCGATCGACGACGGCCGAGCGCCGCTGCTCGTCGAACTCCACGACATCGGGCTCGCGAGCGGGCACGCGGACAACCTAAGCCAGCAGCCCTAGCATCGGCGGCCATGGATCTCCCCCAGGCCCTCCGCGACGCGATCGAGACGCAGGTGATGGAGCACGAGCCGGCCCAGGCCGCGCTGGTGCTGCGCAACGCCGTCGACGAGCTGGGGGCCGAGGAGGTCACGGGGGGACTGCTCGACGCCGCGGCGGTGGCGCTGCGCCGCATGGTCGCGGAGACCGACGAGGCGCTCGAGCAGGTCGAGCTGCTCGACCGGCTGGCGCTCGACGGAGCCGTCCCGGCCGACAACATCGACCTGCTGGCCCGCATGGTCACGATGGCGGCGTCCACGGCCGGGGGCGTGCGCCCACCCGTCGAGGGCGTGATCGCCGAGCTGGGGGCCGAGCGGGCGCTGTTCGGGGCGTGGCTCACCACCCTGTCGGTCATCCGCATCGTCGCGATCGGGCTCGAGCGCACCGAGGTCGACGTCGCCGAGGAGATCGTGTCGGCCGTCGAGGCGTTCTGACCCGGCAGGGCGGCACGACCCCGCCCGTGATTCCCGGCGGGGACACCCCGGCCCCTAGTATCTGACACAACGTCAGATCTCACACGGACCAGGGAGAACCAGACCATGGGCCTTCTCGACGGCAAGGTCGCCATCGTCACCGGAGCGGGCCACGGCATCGGCCGCGGGCACGCCATGGAACTGGCGCGCCACGGCGCCAAGGTGGTCGTCAACGACCTCGGCGGGTCGGTGGGCGGCGAGGGGTCGTCGAAGGACGCCGACCTGACGGTGAAGATCATCGAGTCGCGCGGCGGCGAGGCGGTCGCCAACTACGAGGACGTCGCCGACCACGAGGGCGCGGGCCGCATGGTCGCCCAGGCGGTCGACACCTGGGGCAAGCTCGACGTGCTGGTGAACAACGCCGGCATCGTCCGCGACGGCGCCATCTGGAACATGGCCCCCGACGACTTCGACGCCGTCATGCGGGTGCACGTCAAGGGCACCTGGGGCCCGTCGCACTGGGCCGCGAAGCAGTGGCGCGACCGCTCGAAGGCCGGCGAGACATTCACGGGCCGCATCATCAACACGACCTCGGGCGCCGGCCTCGTGGGCAACTTCGGGCAGACCAGCTACGCCACGGCGAAGGCCGCCATCGCCGGCCTGACCCAGACGCTCTCGCTCGAGCTCTACAAGATGGGCGTCACCGTCAACGCCATCGGTCCCGCCGGCGCCACCCGCATCACGGCCACCATGCCCGGCGCGCCCGCGGTCATCGAGCCCGACGACCTCGGCGACGACGACTGGAACCCGATGGACCCGGCGGTCTCGTCGCCGGTCGTGGCCTGGCTGGCGTCCGACGAGTCGCAGCACGTCACCGGGCAGGTCATCCGGGCCGTGGCCGAGAACATCATCTGGATGCGGGGCTGGACCGACGGCCCGACGCTCGGCAACGGCGGCAAGCGCTGGGACGCCACGAAGCTGGGCATGCAGCTGAACACCGACGTCTTCGGCACGCGCACGCCCGGCCTCCGGTACTAGCCGGCCTCCGCCATCGGTCCGACACCGGCGGGCGGCGAGGGGGCGGCCGGCCTCGGCCAGCGGCTACGGTCCGTCCCGATGCGGGGACGCGACCAGCGAGTCGCCGGGAGCGCTCAGGCCTACCTGCGCGAGGTGCAGTACCGCGACAGCTCGCGGTTGGCGGCGCGCGCCCGCCTGCACGTCAAGTACGGCACCGCCGCGGTCGCCTGGTTCCCATGGCTGGCGACGCAGGTCGACTGGCCGGGCGCGGCGCGCGTCCTCGAGGTGGGGTGCGGCGCGGGGTGGATGTGGACCGAGGCGGCGGCGCGCCTTCCGGGCGACCTCGACCTCACGCTCACCGACGTGTCGCCGGGCATGGTCGCCGAGGCGATCGAGCGCGTCGGCTCGCTGGGCCGCTACGAGCGCACCGACGGTCGGGTGGCCGACGTGCAGGACCTGCCGTTCCGGGACGGCTCGTTCGACGTCGTCGTCGCCAACTACGTGCTGCACCACGTGCCCGACCCGGCCCGCGCCGTCAGCGAGATGTCGCGGGTGCTGCGCCCGGGGGGCACCGTGGTCGTCGCGTGCGTCGGCGACGACCACCTGACCGAGCTGCACCAGATCCGCCGCGAGGTCTTCGGCGACCTGGCCGCCGACACCTTCGCCTCGTCGTTCGGAGCCGACGCCGGCGCCCGCGTGCTGCCCGCGTGGTTCGGCGAGGTGAGCTGGCAGCCGTACCGCGACCTGCTCGACTGCAGCGACCCCGACGACGTGGTCGACTACCTGGCCTCGACGCCGCCGCTCGAGGACGCCGACGAGTCCGAGCGGGGCCGGGTCGTCGACCTGGTGCGGGCCCGCTTCGCCGCCGGGGGCGGTCGGCTGCGGGTCAGCAAGGACACCGGCCTGTTCCTCTGCCGCGACCCCCGCTGACGCCGCCGGCCGGCAGGGGTGGCA
>Ga0111538_10006366_pt1 | contig 15990 bp, 15 predicted proteins | sample SoiMethybrSBSTD1_FD_79669 | JGI IMG/M metagenome (GOLD analysis project Ga0111538, IMG submission 79669) | Bulk soil microbial communities from a Populus tree surrounding site in Tennessee, USA - Soil MetaG P. TD hybrid SBSTD1 (version 2)... | ecosystem: Environmental > Terrestrial > Soil >...
GCTGAATAACACCAGCAAGCTGATGTGCGCGTACGCCGGAGTGATTCAGATCGTGAATCCAGGACAAAACACAGTGCTGGTTCCTTAACAGGGTGAAAGCCATGAGTTACGAATTTGCTTTAGACAAGAAATCGATAATCTCAGTGATCGCAGGTTGGATCGTGATCGGTGCTTTGCTGTTTCTCGCCGGCTGGATCGTCGGACGGCAATGGACCACGAGCGAAGCAGCGTCAACACCATCTGCTGCCACTGACGAGCAACGCGCAGAGCTTCCGAGCGAACCGCTTCTGAGCGACGAAGCACCGGCGCGTGCGTTTATCGCACCAAGGAAGATCAACCCGCCACCTGTGAAAGGCAACGTCACGCCGCCCGCAGCGCCCAACGCGAGTTTGCCGCAAGCTGTTGAAACAGCAGCTGCGGCAGCAGCACCGCCACCGAACGATGGCAAGGTTGTGATCATTTCAGAAGCTGAAACGGATGATGGAAACAAACAAGGGGCCGACCCTGAATACGTGACGGTCCAGGTCGGTGTATTTCTCAACGAGAAAGATGCGAGCCATTTGCTCAAAAAAATAGAAAGCAAAGGTTACGCACCGACTTTCTTTTCTGGTCGTGACGCTGAGGCGCGGCAGTGGTACGCGGTGCGCATCGGCATCTATTCCGATCGGGAACAAGCCACCAAAGCCGCAGCGAATTTCACGAAGCAGGAAGGTCTGAAAGCCGTGGTGCGTCCAATTGAATCGTTGTGAGCAAACTAGTGTGACGAGAACATGAATTCCAGCAGGAAAACACGGACACCACTGGTCCAAGCGCAGTTGGCCGGGCGCCCGCCACACGCTCAATCACGCTTTCCGGCCACCGCGCAGCCAAAGCCGAATCCCGTCACGCAAACGCGCAGACCGCCTTCAGCCCCTCCGGCTTACCGGCCACAGCCTTTACCGAAGGTGTTACAGACGAAGAAAGCAATTCCGGTTCGACCTATTACTTCGCCACGTCATGCACCGGTGGTTCCCGTTATCCCGAAGCCGCCATCGCCACCTAAACCGCTCCGAAATAATATTGCTAGCTCAATGCGCCGCCCACCAATCGTGCAGCGGAAGAATCCAACTGCGCCCTCACCTCCGAAGATTCGAAGTGCGACGAGTGTTTCACATCGCGTCATTCAGCCTTATACAGAAGAGCAAATAGTCGCCTTGGGAAAAATTGGAAAGGTCTCGACGAATAAGCGTTACATCCTCGCTTACGATGACGTCCTTTACGTCAAGAATGGTGTTCCTGCACCGCATACCTTCATTGCGGATACGGACGTCATGATCGAGGAGTTCAAACACAACGGTGAGAAATACAAGGCCCATAAACACGACGGACTCTTCCTGAAAGACTGTCTCCATACCGCTGAGGAGCTTATCAACCAATCGGAACTGAAGTATGCCTCGGGCACTTATAGTCGAGTCAGAGGTATCAAACTCGTTTTTGGCCGGGATGAAGACAGGAACAAGGAATATGCAATAAGAGAAAAAGACAAAGGGCACCCGCACAATGAGGCGGCGAATCCAGGTGTTGGGCAGGCTTACGCCATCGTTGAAACTGGATCTCGCGGTAAGTACCCATACCATGCTGCCGCAGTAGTGGCGAAAGATGGAGACGACACAGTAACGATAGAGGTCTCTGCGGGCTCGAAGGACGCAAAGGATAGGGACACTCAAGGCGAACTGCACATGTATGAGATTGGTGGCGGCAAATCTTTTCATTCGGACTGCAAAGCCATTTATAACAAACCGGTCACTATTGTCATCGTCCCTAAATGACGTTGGTTGGAGGATTCCACCATGAATAAAGCAACGACGCCCAGAATCCAGCACTTATGTTCGTCCGGCGTGGTACAGGCGAACGTCGTTGGCGGCAACCATGCTTTACAGGCGCGACTCAACCTGTGGAACACCCGCCTAACTGTCGCGCATCCGTTACCGCAAGCAATACAACGCAAGACAGGATCTGGTGTCGAAGCGTTCAAGGTTCCACTGCGGCAGAAGAGTGGTGGACTGCCGCTTCCCGACGAGGTGCGCACCAAAATGGAAACAGCGTTCAGTGCCGATTTCTCCGACGTACGCGTTCATATCGGACATGAGGCCTCGTCGCTCGGAGCCATCGCGTATACCTGGGGCACGAACATTCACTTTGCGCCGGGCCAGTACAACCCGCACACATTGCAGGGCCAAAAACTGCTGGGTCATGAGTTGTGGCATGTGCTGCAACAAAAATCGGGGCGAGTGAAAAATCCGTTTGGAGGCGGTGTGGCTGTGGTCCAGGACCACGCGTTGGAAGCTGAAGCAGATCGGATGGGAATCAAAGCTGCGTTGACTCAGGTCGTACGCAGGCGTGAGGAGTGATTAACTGAAGTGAACACCAATCAGAAATCAACTCCAGCGAGAGGCGCGAAACCAGCGCTAAAGAGGCAAACGGTTCGACCGCCGGTTTATCGGCCGCAGCCAACGCCTGTCGTGTTGCAGAGGAAGATGGCATCGGCATCCGTTCCGCGAGTGCAGAGTAGTGGATCTCATCGTCAACCTGTTGCGCCACCTGTTTATCGTCCTCAAACGAAGAAGGTGGCCCAGCCAAAGATAGTGAATCAGAAACCGCGAATACTCGCCCCTTCATCTGGACGCGCTCGGGCGTCCCACGTTCGATCAGCACCAACGGTGGTGCAGAGGACAAAGATGGCCACGTGCGCGACGCCTCATCACACCAATGTCATTCAGGCTCACTTAGAAATGTTGCCGGATGGCACTGCGCGTGAAACTCGGACCGGGCAGATTTACACGGTTATGCAAAACAGTTGGGTTATGGATGCTAACGGAGGTGCCTATTACTACACAGCCAGCCATCAGTACATGACTCAGTCTGGTCTCTACCATGATCCAGTTACGGGCATGACGCTAAATCGTCATGTGAGTGGGTGGTATTACGCGACAACTGGCGTCCCCTACTATTATGACGGGGAGTTCTATCGTCCGTACCAAACACAGCAACCGCAGCAACCGCAGCAACCGCAGCAACCGCAGCAACCCACAATTCCCCATGCGACATCGCAAGTCTCATCACAGTCTTCCTCGTCACTGTCAACTACTCCACCGCCGCCATCTTCTTCGTTGTCGACTTCTGTAGCGCCGCCGCCTTCTCCTTCTCAACAAACTCAAACGCAGACGTCGACGTCGACGACTTCCAGACCAATGACCAATAACGATTTTCGCAATATGGTGCTCAATGCAAGCAGGCAGCCCGACCCTTTTGCAGCGGTAAGAGCGCAAACAACACTAGCAGGCTCGCTAACTCAACTAAGAACCGTAGCCCTGAAATCAGACGAGAATCTTCAGACGGCTATCGAGGCGCTGGCGAGTGGTAGCCATGCCAGTCGAACGGGTATCAAAGGATTGGATAATCGTCTTAGCGACGAACGGTTTAACGAAAGTCATGGAGGGCATGCACATGCCGAATATACCACCTTCCAACTTTTCGATGAGCTTTACCAATTGTGGCTACGGAAGGGGAAAACAGCGAAACCGGAATGGGTAGACATTCATTCGCGTTGCAAACAGAAACAGTTTGATAAAAAACCTCCCGACCGCAAGGGAGGCGGGGGCGGCGGAAAAGGCGAACTCGGTGGTGCGACCCACGCGCCAAAGACGAAACTCTCTACCTTCTAGCGATGAGTAACAGTAATAAATGAAACGCGTAAATCTTCCTCCGGTTTCTCTTAATGGAGTTCCCGTTCGCTCCGCAATACAGGCGCGTTCACGTGGCACGCCGAACTCGATACCGAACCCAGCGCTAAACAGGCAACCGGTTCCACCTCCGGTATATCGTCCACAGCCGTTGCCGGTGGTTCTGCAGCGAAAATGCGTTGTTGGTGTTAGAGCGACTACTGTTCAGCCAGCCGCGCCAAAGAAGCCGAATCCCACAGCTCCGCCCGCTTACCATCCGCAACCGGCGCCGGCGGTTTTGCAGCGAAAGATGGCTGTGCGCCAAGCATCTCTGCAATCAAAACCAGCAGTGGTCGCGCCTCCAGCATACCGTCCCCAGCGTGTGCCGGCGGTCTTGCAGTCAAAGGTTGCAGCTGGTAAGCAATTGCGAAAAAGCGGCACGCCCACGCATGCACGCATTCCTTCAAGTGCGACGGGTACGATCCAGCGGATGCACCCTCACTTCCACGACATTGGCAGGGACTTTCTGATTAAGTACCCGCACGCGAGCTCCTCTACGTCCGTGGGTAATTACGTTGGGCCGGTGCTGGCGACTTATCAGATCGAGACGAACAACTACGAGAGCTATGAGTTCGATACAAATAGGTTCGGAGTCGTCTCGGTTCCGCACCAGCGCATCATCGGTTACCGCCCCACGGTGGGAGGGATGCATCCCAGAGGAATGATCCGCTCGGACCAGGAGCGGATCGAAGGCCGCTCCGAAGTGTTCCTTTCGGAGGCGGACCTCTCCGGCGTGATGGCTCGACAACGCAGAGACCCGTCACTACTCGACAGGGTGGTGGTAACCACCTACGAACAGGCGCCGAACTACCCGGACTACAGGGAGAATTTGCTAAACCTTGAAGGCCAGGGCGTGCCTGTTCTCAACAACTTCGATATAAGCGATCCGGAAATGGCCCAGCGCCTCAGCAGCCTCGCGCCAAACTCGAATATACATTTTCAAATGCCGCGAGTACCTCGCATCGAAGGGTACTCCACGCAGCGACTTGTAGCAGACACCCTGGAGATGCCGCACCGGCTGCGAAGAAGCGATATCGCTGTGAGCATCACGACGCCCCACCCGTCGATGTACAAAAAGCCGGGCAAACACAACCAAATCTATGGCCTCGAGAGCGGAAAAGTTTTCGGAAAAAATGAGTTGGTCGAGGCCGCGAGTGATTCGGACGACGACCTCGAAGACTACGGCTATACACACAAACAGAGTACTAAGAATAAGTCAGCCAAGGTGGCGGAAAAGCGGAAGAAGTACAAGTTCAGGTCGAGTCAGCCATACCACTGCAGGAGTCGAAACGAAATTGAAAAGCATCACCGGCGTCACGATAGAGATGACGACGAGGGTTTCGGTGGAGGCCTGAGTGGCCAGCTCTTAAGTAAGTCATAGCTATGAAGCAACCGCACAAAATGCCACTAACAGCGCAAGGTATCCGACAGCGCTTCACGTCGCAGGCACGACGCGCGACTCAACTCAAACCAGTGGTCGCCCCGCTAAAGACGTGCGTGCCTGCACAGAGGATCCAGCCCGTTGCACCACCAGTCTATCGTCCACAAGCAACAGCGAAAGCAGCGCAATCCAGGATGGCGATCAGCGTGCAAGCAAAGATGACCGGCACATCACGGATGAAGAGTCCGGTTGCTCCTGCTGTTTACCGCCCTCAGCCTGTGCCAAAAGTTTTGCAGACCAGGCTTGTGTCTCCCCGGCAGTCAAACCCAGCGCAATCGTCCCGCCAATTTGTTGCACGGCGAGCGAATGTGACACCAATCAGGAACACGGTTCAGCGCGCGCTCGTGCCTCGCGTTGTGCAGCGCCGGCTCGACTTCCTGCCCGGCACTGAATATCTCAATCCGAACACGAATAACATTCCCCTCGCAGGATACAGGCAAACGCTCCAGGAAGCGCAGCAGTTGGACCAGGTGATTACTGTGCGAGCCGAAAAACCGAAGGTGGGAGTCGCCGCCTACACTCCAGACGATAACGAACTGAAGGGAGTGATCAGGATTGAACCGATAACTGAGCGGGAGTTAATCGATAGGACTGACGAGTACACGGCGCGGTTAATCGCAATGGCCCATGAGACGCGACACGGTATTGATGACCTTTCCAAGTTAGTGAAGTACCGCAGGAATGCTGAAGAAAGAATTCACACTGAATGGCGCGCCTTTGCGACTCAATCTGCCGTTGCCTTCACACTTATCGCGCAAGGGCAACCTGTGAAAGAGCGGTATCGCCTGGAGATGGCTTCGTATGTAGACAAGCCTGCCTTTATTCACCGTGGATCGAAGATGACCGAGATTACAAGGTCATACATGATTCAGTATGAACTCCACAATAACCCCAGCGACGAATACATTGCGGACTTTATGCGAAGGCATGACAACTGGGTAGATGAAGCCCTGGCCCTCTATCAACGTCTTCTTCCCGCGCAAGTGGACCAGCAAGTTGCACAAAACCTGCGGCCGCCGGGCACAGACACGACGTGGTGGACAAAAGGGCTCATGATTGCAGGTACCGCCGTTCTCGTCGCGAGCATCGCTTTACTTCTAAAGAAATACTACGGACTCGGCCAATGACAGCTCAGATTGTGGACACCGTCACGTATGAGGAACGAACGTACCAGTTGTCGCGCTGGCGCGGCGGCCAACTGTTTCTGCCTGAAACATACGACTTGCCTGTGGTGATGGCCAGCACCATATCCTGGCGTGGATATGTTTGCAGCTACGTGGTCCAGGACCGCACATTGAAACTTTCCACGCTGGAAGCCAAAGTGGGCCGGTACGATGATGATGATTTATTAGTCGCCGTCACTCCGCCGGTAATCAACGGAAAACAGGGTCTTCCGGGCGAGCCACCATTTAACACGATTTACAAAGAGCTCGATTTGCACATCCATTTTACGGGTCAGATGCTAATCGGCCGTGAAGTGATCGAAGAACTGGTCAACAGCAGTGGCCTGGCGGCGCCCTGGGACTTTCGTACGACACTCTCATTGTGTTTTGACGCGGGCGCTTTAACCAGCGAGGAGGATGTTTCGGCTGAGATGGAGTCGCTCCGGGCTCAGTTAACCGAGAACCAGGAAAGTGCGCCTCACCTCGCCCGCGACGACCTTGCATGGCTGGTGAAGGGCGAAGAATGAAGACGTTTTAATCACAGCTCGAGGATACATCTTGAATAAGACATCAAAATTTAAGCCAGTTCCAAAAGCTCTACAACGAAAACTAGGACCATCTCAGGTCAGCCCCACGCAGCGTGCCAATAACACGCCGAAGGCTCCACCTGTCTATCGTCCGAACTCGATACCGAAAGTCTTACAGTCAAAGAGTAACGGGGTTCGACCTGAACCCCACAACAGGAGCGTAGCCCAAAGAGACGCTCTGGTAACACAAAAGCGGAAAGAGCCATCGACCATTCAACCGTTCGCTTCGCGAATCGTGCAGGCCACCAAGTACTACCCAAACCTGCATCCGGGCGCGATCGAGCCGATCGACTCGGGCAATGTTTTCCGGCTCAACAATTTTGCTAATCAGTACCGGCTGCACAAAGTAAACAGCCACGGGGTGAACGTTCCGAATCAGCAATACAACTTCGTGCGGACGCGCGAGGGCGAGACGCTGCTGCACGGGCGCTACCGGCATCCTTCAATAGCGGAAGGAAAGCAAGTGCTCTACGCAGGTGAGATCTTTTTTAATAACGGCCAGCTCGAGTGGTGGTCCAACGGCTCGGGTCACTACCAGCCTGGTGCAGACGATGCTGATCAAGCGAATCTGCCGATGGACCAATTTTTCTCGTATCAGCAGGTCATCAAGGGCGAACACAAACGGAAGAAGAGACGATGAACCTGACGCCAGGCATCCACTAGTACTGAAAGATATGACCTCATTTGAGCAAAAAGGTCCGCCGCTTGAAACGAATCAACGTCTGTCGAAGTCTCTCCTTTGGCGGCTTCAGCGAGATTATTTTGAGCAGCACGGCATCGAAGCCTGGAGCTCGGGTGCGGTTCCGCATCACATCACCTGTAGCCCGTTCATCGCGGATGCTTACGCCCGAGTCGTGTTGGGTTTTCTTCGCGACTGCGAGCGATCATTGATCCCGGTGGATCTTCGTCAGCCTCTTCACATAGTCGAACTCGGTTCAGGCTCTGGCCGTTTCGCGTACTTGTTCTTGAAGAAGTTTTTTAATCTTTATCGCAACTCTGTTTTGAAAGATGTTCCGGTTAAGTACGTGATGACGGATTTCACGGAAAGTAATCTTGACTACTGGCGCACGCAGCCGTGGCTCCGTCCTTTTATTAAAGAGGGCTCTTTGGATTTTGCGCGCTTTGATCTTGAGAGCGACGTACGAGTCGAGCTCGATTCCGGAGAGGTTCTTTCAAACACGACGCTGCGCAATCCTTTAGTCGTAATCTCAAATTACGTGTTTGATAGCACACCGCAGGATGCTTTCCTGGCTGCTGACGGGACTCTCTTTGAAATTCTCGTAAGCATAACGACGCCGCAGACGGAGATCGACACGTCGGATCCGAAGATTCTGTCGAGGGTCGAGATGTCGACTCACGAGAATCCCATCAACGGAAGTTACTATGATGATCCGAGATGGAATCGCATCTTGCTGGACTACAAAAAACGCCTCACCGACACTGCTTTTCTGTTTCCAACCTCGGCATTGCGTTGTATCCAAAACCTTCATCGCCTTTCGAGCGGGCGCATGCTGCTGCTTTCCGGGGACCGGGGATACAGTCGCGATGAGGCATTGAAGCTGGGAAGTGGAATACCGGCCTTGGCCGTCCATGGATCTTTCTCCATGATGGTCGATTACCAAATTATTGGAGAATGTTGCCGGCATCTCGGTGGTCAAGTACTTCACCCTGCGAGACAAGCTGAAAGCCTTAACATCTCTGCTTTCCTCTTCGGCGATCCTCAGAGTGATTTTGTCGAGACGCGGCAGGCTTACGCCGAAGCGATTGAAAAATTCGGGCCCGATGATTTCTTCACTTTCAAGCAGGGTGTGGCCCAGATTTACGACGCGTTGAGTCTGGATGAAATCCTGGCCTTCCTGCGGTTGAGTTGTTGGGACTACAAGAGATTCGGTGAGTGCTTGCCAGTCTTGAAGAAACATCTGCCGGAGGTGACTGAGCTTCAGAAGCAGCAGTTGCACGAAGCGATCATAAAGGTGTGGGATTCTTTTCTGCCGATCGGGGAAGAGAGTGATCTGGCTTTCGAGTTGGGAACGCTACTCCTGGAGATGGAGTTTCATGAGGAAGCTCTCGAATTCCTGCGACGTTCTGTCGACCTCCACGGCATAGCACCGGGCACCGCTTACAACATCGCAGTTTGTCACTACAGTCTGGGCCAAATGGACCAGGCGCTGGATTACGTCAATCAGGCGCTCGGCCTGGATCACAAGTTTACCGAAGCCAAGACCCTGCGCAGAGAACTGCAAACTGCCACGGCACGTAAGCTGCGGCAGAAACGGTCAGCCTGAGCCATCGTGTAAATGAACAGCGAGATCAAGTGAACTCAAACAAGAAACCAACTGTAGCGAGAGGCATCCCACAGCCATTCAACCGGCAGACGGCAGCCGTGGGCCAATTCAAGCCAGTGGTCGCTCAGTTGAAGACGCCTGTATCCGCGCAAAGTATCAAGCGTCCCGTCGCGCCTCCGGTCTATCGTCCGCAGGCGAAGCCGATGACAGCGCAACCAAAAATGGCCAATGGCGCTGTGAACCGAAAGCCACCGGTCGCGCCTCCGGTCTATCGTCCGCAACAGTTGCCGAAAGTTCTACAGACGAAAAGTTCATCGTCTGCAAGTCAACAACGTGTAGGGCAAGCGCCGCGCCAGCCTATCGCCGCACCGGTTTATCGCCCGCAAACAAACAGAATTGTCCAGCCGCAGGCGACCTCGCTGCAGCGAAAGTCACAGACCATGCGGCCGCTGCAAAACCAGCCGGCGCCTAAAGCGCCCGCCGCTTATAGACCACTGGCGTGCCCCTCGCGCTTTCCAATCCAGAGAGCTCGCTGGATGTTTGAGGGAGGGGAATGGAAGAGAGACAGCAAAGGTAAAGAAAACGTCATTTTCCCGATCGATGAAAAGAAGTTCGCCCACGAGCCGGAAGAAGGTGACTACTACGACGAAGAAACGGGAGAGCACTTCAGAGCAGCCGCCGTACAAGAGAGGCTACAGAGGATAGCCGCGAGGCAAAAGAAGAGGAAGAAAGCAAGGAGGAGGGCTCAACTTTTCGCGGGAATAAACTACAACGGTAGATCGAAGAGAAATAAGAATCGTGTGGTAGTTCACACGCCTGGTGGTGACATGGAATTCGGATGGGGCTGGGGCGGCCAGCCTTTCGGCGGCTTCTCGGACAAGGGCTTTGGTGAGGAAAAAAAGATCCGCACCAACTACGATGCGATTTCTGAGACCCTGGATCAGAGCAAAGACTTCGGTGGCATGATGGACGATGCGCTGGAGTACATGTCTTCGGTAGATCCCAAGGTAAAGGTAAAGAAACGACCGCCTAGAGACAGAATGGGCCTGACGGCCATCAGCTCGTTGCTCACCGCCGCTGAGCCTCATCAGCGACGCAACCCTCTGGGGGGCAAACCTGAAAGAGCCGCAATCCGCTATGCGAAAAAACTAAAGTCCGCGAAGATGGTTTTCAATCGACAAGACGGTGCTTACGTACCCTCATGGAAGGGCGGAACGAGAGCGTGGCGCGAAATGATCGCAGGCGAACGCCACATACCTTACAAAACACACGTCATGTTAGAGGGATATCTGTCCCCGTCAAGCGATGAAGAGGAAGAAGACGGAGGAGGACAACGCAGAAGGGGTAAGAGGAAGCGGAAGTAAAAGGAAAGGAAGCACAGTGGCTGCCCTCGTTGTAGATATTCTAAAGGGTGAGTGATTCGAAAGAGAGGATTGACGTCTTGAACTCAGTGAATAAGAAACCACCGCGAACGCAAGGGATTTCGCAGCCATTCAACTCACAGGAGCGACGCGCGCCGCAAAACGCGCCCCCGGTATTCAGGCCGCAGCCTGTGCCGAAGGTTTTGCAGAAGAAGAGTGCGCCTGTTCAGCCACCGCACACAGTTCAATCGCCTCATCGTCCAGTGGCTCCCCCAGTCTATCGTCCTGAAGCAAAGAAGATGGTCCAGCCGAAGGTCGTGTCGACTCAGCCAGGGCCACTCAACCCGCCGCCGGTGTACCGTCCTCAACCTATACCTAAGGTCCTACAGACGAAAAAAGCTGGGAGCAAACAAAACGAGCATAAGCCGCCGGCTGCTTCGGCAGGTCGAATTCGACAGACCGCAAGAGTCGCACAGCCGAAAGCAAATCATGGTCACCGCAATACTTTGCAGCTTCATCCGCTGGCAATAAAAATCGAGGGTTATCAGGAATGGAAGAGAGATACAGGAACAATCGACCTTCCGACTGATATTAACTTATTCCATGCGAGGATAAGGCCAGACAATCCAGAAATAACGTCAATTAAGGTTAAGAGAAAGAGTACAGGCGATCACCAGGTAGTGGTGGTAGGAATGGCCGGCGGACTTTTTATGCAGATGGATATTTCGTCCTATGGCACGATGCTCAGGTATCCCGCCGATGACAGCCATTATCCGATCACTGTAGGAACTTTCAGGCCTCGAGACGACTTGAAATTGGATGATGTGTTTCGTGCTTTTTTCAATTTAACGCACCAGAGAGGTTTTGACTTTGAGGATTATAACTGCATCCGATTCGCAAACAATTTAGCAGGAAGCATTGGCAACGCGATTGAGGACGACTCCGGCGGTTCCGAAGAAGGAGAAGAAGGAGCAGCAGCCGCCTGGGATATGGGTGCATTTGTGTAATCGTGAATGAAGCACGCCCATACCTTACGCATTCACAGCAGAAGAAGACACCGACGATGACATCAGTGAAGAAAACTCCGGTCTATCGTCCGGAACAGAAAAGAGTGGTCCAGCCCAAAATGGCATCGGCAGCGCCTGCGCGCATACCGCCAAAGTCGCCGCCAGTCTACCGGCCGCAGCCCGTCCCGAAGTGCTTACAGATGAAGGCCACGGCGCGACAACCTCTGGGCCATCGTGCGAAAAGCGCGCCCGCCGCTCCGCCTGTCTATCGCCCGCAACCGGCGGGTTCGCACAATGTGTTAGTGCAGGCGAAAAAAGCCGCGACCAACATGCACCCGCAGCGGAGCAGCCGAGTGATTCAACGGGTGATTATCATAGCAGGCAAAGAATATAGTCACGCGAACAAAGAAGAGTTCGAGAAGACCTACCCAAGTAATGAAAGGGATGAAATGTGGACCGCGATAAGGGCTGAGAAGGGTCGCCCAGAAACCCTCGATCAGACCTTAGAAGTTCCGCGGCGTTTTAAACTAGTGAGGGAAGACCTCGGAAAACATGGCATCAGTTTCTACGTCAAATCTAAAGATCCATTTGTTGAGGAGCTTGAAGGAGGAGGGTTTACACGCGAGGCCGGCAAGCGCCCAATTTTGGTCACGCGTCCCGAGCGCGGATCCGAGGAGTTGAGGATCGAGGGTTTGGTCTCATGCGTGGCCATTATCATCGAGGCTAAGCTGAAAGGCATGGTCCAGGCTGCTGCGGGATCCCATTTTCTTACCCCCAAGCGTGTTTCCGAAAACACGCTAAACGTTAAGGGAAGTCAATTACTGGAAAACCAGCTCGCAATGGTAAAGTCATCCGGCCCTTACGACTCTCTCCGCGCCATCCTGGTGCATTCCTTTGAAGACAAGCAGGAGTCGACCAAGGCTGTGGACCTTATCACCTCATTTCTAGGATCCAAGAGTGTCGCAGTCACAACTTTTCAGAAGCAATCTAGAAACGTAAAGTATCGATTAAAGGCTGACGGCGAAGGAACCTTATTATTTGGTTGAGGAGGTTGACTGAATGAGCATGCGACCCGGTGGTGAGTTGGCGACTCGACCGCTGCACTTTATCTGGATTGCCGACTGCTCGGGTTCGATGGCGATCGACGGCAAGATCCAGTCATTGAACACGGCGATCAAAGAAGCGATTCCTCACATGCAGGACGTCGCCGACGAAAATCCAAACGCGCAAGTGCTCGTGCGCGCGGTCAGGTTTTCTGACGGCGCTCAATGGCACGTGTCGCAAGCGACCGACATCGCCGATTTCAAGTGGGAGGATCTCGACGCCGGCGGCGTCACTGCAATGGGAAAAGCATTAAGCATTGTTGCCGATCAACTCAAGATCCCGCCGATGGATGAGCGGGCGTTACCTCCTGTTCTCGTGCTCATCTCGGATGGTCAACCAACTGACGATTTCGCCGGCGGTCTTCAGGCTTTGATGAACGAACCGTGGGGACGCAAAGCAGTGCGCATCGCGATCGCAATCGGCGAAGATGCCGATCAGGAAGTGCTGAAGAAATTCATTGCCAATCCGGAACTCAGACCTCTCCAGGCCAATAATCCCGAGTCCTTAATTAAATACATCAGATGGGTTTCGACCGCAGTACTCAAATCTGCTTCATCACCAGCAAGCCAAAGCGCAGCTGCTTCAACGTCTGGCCTCAACGTGCCGATTCCCGCCCTGCCGGATGCCGGCGGTCCATCGGCGGACGATGTTTGGTAAGTAATGAATCTCGAGAACGACACGGCGCGTTGGCAGGCCGCAGGTCAAAGCGTCCGCGGCGCCGCGCATGAACGCAGCGGCATGCCAAACCAGGACGCGATCTGTTGGCGACCTGATTCCGGCGCGGGTTCGTCGCTGGTCCTGGCCGTAGCTGACGGGCATGGAAGCAGTCGCTATCCGCGCAGTCACACCGGCGCAAGTCTCGCTGTTGAAACAGCCACTCAACTGGTCCACGATTTCGTCACTGGTCAGGCAGACGCGGAAAACTTATCGCTGGTGAAGCGTGCGGCGGAAGAGTGGTTGCCGCGAGCGATAGTGCGTGCATGGCGCGAAGCGGTCGGCGAACACATCAATGCGAATCCTTTGTCTGAAATCGAACTCGATGCCTTAGGCCGCACGAATGGCGATTTGACAAAAGCTTATGGCGCGACCATCGTGACTGTCGCCGTGGCCGAGCGATTTGTTTTGTATCTGCAACTGGGAGACGGCGAGATCATGACGGTCAGCGATCAGGGCGCGGTTTCAAAACCACTGGTAAAGGACGAGCGCCTGTTTGCGAATGAAACCACGTCGCTTTGCACTGCCGATGCATGGAGCGACTTCAGAGTGAGCTTCCAGCCGATCACTAACGAACAGCCTGCGCTGATACTGTTGGCAACCGACGGTTACCCAAATTCATTTCGCGATGAAGCAGGCTTTCTAAAAGTTGGACCAGACATTTTGACAACAATTCGCGCCGAGGGCCTCGATCGCGTGAAAGATAACCTGGAAACCTGGCTTACCGACTCAACTCACGCCGGCAGCGGTGACGATGTAACTCTCGGCATTCTGTGTTCTTTTGTGCCTTTTTGTGGCTGATATGGATCAACTCCTCAAAGCCGGTCAGAAGGTCTACACAACTTCAACGCGGTCCATCTGCGCAGTCGAGAAATTTCTCGGCGGCGGCGGTCAGGGAGAAGTGTATCGAGCAATACAAAACGGCAAACCAGTCGCGCTCAAATGGTATTTCCAGGCTTCCGGCACAACCGAACAGCGCAAAGCCCTCGAGACGCTGATCAAAATGGGACCTCCCAGCGATCGCTTCCTCTGGCCCATCGAACTCGCGACTTCAAGTTCGACCTCCGGATTCGGTTACATCATGCCTCTGCGTGATCCTCGATTCAGAGGCATCGTCGACATGATGAAGCGCAGGATCGAACCCAGCTTTCGTGCGCTCGCCACAGCCGGATTAGAACTCTCTCACAGCTACCTGCAACTTCATTCAAAAGGCTTTTGTTATCGCGACATCTCCTTCGGCAACGCGTTTTTCGATCCCGCATCCGGCGAGGTTTTGATCTGCGATAACGACAATGTTGCTGTCGATAACCAGTCACGCAGCGGCGTCTATGGCACTCCTCGTTTCATGGCTCCGGAAATCGTTCGCGGCGACGCAGTTCCCAGTACACAAACCGATCTCTTCTCTCTCGCTGTGTTGTTGTTCTACATGTTCATGATGCACCACCCGCTCGAGGGCAAGAAGGAACTGGCGATCAAGTGTCTCGACTTGCCGGCCATGAAAAAGCTTTACGGAACAGAGCCGGTATTCATCTTCGATCCCACAGACGATTCGAATGCTCCCGACGCGCATCATCAGAAGAATCCGCTCGTGTTCTGGACTATTTATCCGAAATTTCTGCGCGATCTATTCACGCGGGCATTCACCAAAGGCATCAGCGATCCACAACACGGGCGCGTGCGCGAAAGTAACTGGCGCGCCGCCATGGTCCGACTTCGTGATGCGATCATTTACTGCGCGCACTGCAACGCCGAAAACTTTCACGAATCCGATGAAGCGACTACGAGCCGCTGTTGGTCCTGCCGAAAACAACTCGACCTTCCTCCACGCATGCGTCTGGGCCGTAATTTCGTGATGCTCAATCACGATACGCAACTCTTCGCGCACCATGTCGACGAAGAGAAGAGATACGATTTCTCTCGAGCGGTCGCCGCCGTCACACGGCATCCTTCAGACCCTTCCGTCTGGGGATTGAAAAACCTTTCTGATGGAACGTGGTCCACCACCAACCGCAACGGAGAGATCAAGGACGTCTCGCCGGGACGCAGCGTGACTCTGGCCGTCGGCACAAGAATCAACTTCGGACACATAGAAGGTGAAATCTGGTCTTGAAGCAGCTCGATGAAGTCGTTACGCAGAAACTTAGCGAGATTCTGACGAAGCACGGCCGCCCGCCGCTCACCGACGCCAAACTCTGTGAGAATTTATTGAAGGACTATTGCGGCGAATACAAAGAAGAGATCGCGCTGCTTGTATTCGCCGTCCGCGAACGAATTCCGAGCGACTTGCTGGCTTCGCACGACGGACTTCCACGTGACATGCTGCGCGCACTGCTCGTCAAGCGCTTGCGAAAAGATCGTGTTGTGAGCGAGGGAGCGGCTCGTTGGATCGTTGATTCGTGGTGGCAGGCCGTTAGAACTCTCTTGAGAGAAGAGGCCCGGCGAGCGGATCCACCATCGGACAACGTTCCGTCAACGATCCAATCTTCCGTGCAACAGCGGCCTGGGTTCGGTGTGGTGGCACAAGCGAAGAAGGCCATTCACACAGTCGCGTGTTCTCCGTTTGGTGA
>Ga0111538_10006367_pt1 | contig 15986 bp, 13 predicted proteins | sample SoiMethybrSBSTD1_FD_79669 | JGI IMG/M metagenome (GOLD analysis project Ga0111538, IMG submission 79669) | Bulk soil microbial communities from a Populus tree surrounding site in Tennessee, USA - Soil MetaG P. TD hybrid SBSTD1 (version 2)... | ecosystem: Environmental > Terrestrial > Soil >...
GAGATTGCCTCCCTGGGCCAGGGAGCGTGAATGTCCAGTGGAGCTAGAAGTCGGACAAAGAGAACGGCAGGAACAGCAAATTTGACCGATGCCAGCAGCCAGATTCCATAGCGTGTCTTGCTTGAGGCGCGCTTCGCGAGAAGGCAAAAAAGCCACACGACGCCAGCAAATAATGTTCCTTGCCACAGGTGGTCGAGCAATGCTGGCCAGAGCCGGCTGGACACATCTGCTAGCAATTGATGGGCACTCGTCATATTGACCTCTACCAGTTACGAACCGTGTTTGTTTGACTTGCGCCGTCGCTCGTCTGAACGAACGGCTTGCCGTGTTGGCTGCGAATGCGCCTTCACATCCTGCTGCTCGCCGAGACTTCTCTCAAGGCTTCGCAGGTCTTCAAGCGTGAGTCGGCCTGTTTCGAGCAAATGCGCCATGAGGGGGCGAGGCGATCCGCCGAATAGCGAAAGCAAGTCATCGATCAACCGATGATGAGCTTCCTTGCGGCTGACTACTGGCTCGAAGATATGCGCGTTTCCTATCTTGCGAGCCCGTCGCAGTGCTCCCTTCTCCTCCAACCGGTACACGATGGTTTGCACCGTTGTGTACGCGGGCCGACGTGTTTCTGGTAATAGTTCCATAATCTCACGAACGGATCCTTTGCCCAGCTCCCAAAGGACGCTCATGATTTCCAGTTCAAAGGGTGTGAGCTTGATGCGAGTCCTGTTTGCCACGATCAGCCTCCGCCACAATACTAAGTGTGAGGTTATAATTACTAGTACTGTAGTAGATGTCAAGATAAATATTGCCTGCTTCCCTCCCAATTTGACAGTTGCTCCATCTGCAGACGACAGAATATGCGAGGTGCGCTCTGCGCGGCGACTCGATTGTCGCAGTTGACTGCGATGGTTGCCGTCCGGAGAACACATCCCACATTCGCGGCAAAGCTGGCGTTACTTCTTCTCACCCCAGTGAATCGCTGCGATTCCACCGGTTAAGTTGACATAGCCGATTCTCTCGAATTCGCAGGAAGAGAAGAGCGCAGCTAGCTTGGTTTGGTCGGGAAACTGACTGACAGATTCTGGTAGATACGTGTAGGCGTCGTGGTGTCGTGAGAGAGCGGCCCCGACTCTTGGGAGCACGTTGAAAAAGTAGTTCTGGAAAAGTCGATTGAAGAGTGCGTTGGTGGGCTTCGAGAATTCGAGGACCACGAGTCTTCCGCCGCGCTTGAGGACTCGACGCATCTCGGCCAGCCCACTCTCCGGGCTTTCGAGGTTGCGCAAACCGAATGCGATCGCAATTGCGTCGAAGGTGTTGGCAGGGAAGGGAAGTGTGAGCGCGTCGGCCTCGACAACGCTGATCTTCGGAACGCCTCCACGATGGCGGAGTTTGTCCAGGTTGAGGCAAAGCATCGGGTGACTGAAGTCCGAAGAAACGATGCGATAAGCACCTTGTCGGAGCATTTCAAGAGACAGATCACCAGTGCCGCAACAAAGATCCAGCCAGAGGGGCTGCTGCTGATTTACGCCGCTACGCATCAAAGACACAGCTTTGCGCCGCCAGGACTTGTCAATGTTAAGAGAGAGCAGATGATTCAGCAGGTCATAGCGGGGAGCTATGGAAGAAAACATCTGCCGAATCTGGCGGGCCTTAGGACTCAGCATGCAAATAGGAGCGAAGCACGCTTCGGACGGCCGACTGCGGGACGTCTTTCACGATATCTACCTGACCGACGCAGCGGGGAAGCACGAATCGGAATTTCTGGTCTACGAATTTCTTGTCCGACAACATATGTCGGAACACCTCGGACCAGCGCAACCGTCGCGGCCGGGGTAGCGGAGCAATACCGAGGATGGAAGCGTTGATTCTACCGGCCTCGGAAGCATCCAGTCCGTTGAGTTGTTCCGCGAGCTGGTTTGCCATGATCATTCCGTGAGCAATGGCCTCGCCATGCGTGAAGGTTTTATAACGAGTTGCCGCTTCCAGCGCGTGTCCCAGGGTGTGCCCGTAATTGAGCACCATCCGCAGTTCTGATTCTGTTTCGTCTTGGCTCACGATCTCGGCTTTGATGCGCGCACACTTCGTAATCATCTGTTCGAGGCCCTGCTTGTCCCTGCTTGGAAAGCGCTTGTGCTTTTTCTCCACCAGTTCAAGGAGCTCTGCGCTGCGGATCACGCCATACTTGAGAGCTTCATAAAGACCTGAACGTAATTCGCGCGCCGGCAGCGTGGAAAGCAAAAGCGGATCTGCGATGACTGCGCGTGGCTGATGAAATGCGCCAACCAGGTTCTTGCCGCTCGGTAGATTGACTCCGGTTTTGCCGCCTATCGAGCTGTCAATCTGGGCGAGCAGCGTCGTCGGCACCTGAACGTACGGTAGTCCCCGAAGGTAGCTGGCAGCGGCAAAGCCTGCGACATCTCCAATCACGCCACCCCCAAAAGCAATCAGCATAGTCTTTCGATTGGCCTGCAAGCGGGAAAGAGCGCTGTAAATCCGTTCAATCGTTGCAAGCGTCTTGTTTCTTTCTCCCTCGGGTATAGCAACCGATTCCACCTCGAACGCCGCGCGGCGCAACGAACGAATGAGCTTTTCGCCGTGCAGGGAAAGGACAGTCTTGCTTGAGATGACGACAGTTTTCCGGGCCGGGTGGAGTTCCTTCAAGAATGAGCCAGTCTGACTAAGAATTCCGTTTCCAACTCGGATGAAGTAACTGCGAGCTTCCAAGGATACCTGGATCGCGCTCATGCTGAATCCTCGCAAAGGCGGACAGACCACCGCAAAGGCGCGATACTATAGCATAGATGAGGGTGCAGGACAGGAAGCGACAGTACAGCCGAAGGAGACCCTCTGGAGTGCTTGTCGGGGCCACTTTCGTGACGGAAAGCATGCCACCTGCACAGGTCGCGACATTGACGACCTCCCTGGTAACCAGAATTGTGTTGAGAACTCAAAGAGCGGTACTGTAAGCTCTTTTGGTGAGACATGAACAACAACCTCATTAGCAAATGCTCCAGGGAAACATGCAAGACATCGTTCTCCTGGGAGTTGTCCCATGCAGCTTGAAGCTGAAACCATAACAACAGATTTCCTGGTCATCGGAAGCGGCATTGCCGGGCTGCGCGCAGCGATTGAGATGAGCGCCGCGGGGAGCGTTCTGCTGCTGACCAAAGAGCGGCTGAACGAATCCAATACGGAATGGGCGCAGGGCGGCATTGCGGTTGCACTAAGCGATGAAGATGAAGTGAGTTTGCACTATGAAGACACGCTCCGTGCCGGCGACGGGTTGTGCAGCCCAGAGGCCGTGAAAGTGCTTGTCGAAGAAGGGGTGCGGTACATCACCGAACTGATCGACTGGGGAACTGAATTCGATCGGGATGGAGTTCAACTCAGCTTCTCCAAGGAAGCCGCACACAGCCGCTCGCGTGTGTTGCACGCACAGGGAGACTCCACGGGGCGCGAAATCATTCGGGTTCTGCTGAAAAAAGCGCTGGCGAGCCCGAACGTCGTGCTGAAGCCGCACTGCTTTTCGCTGGATCTCATCGTCGAAGAGGGAGCCGTCTGGGGTGCCTGGTTTCTCGATGAACAACAGAAGCGTGTTCGTAAGGTGTTAGCCAAAAAAACGCTGCTGGCTTCAGGCGGGGCCGGGCAAGTGTATTCGGAAACTACCAACCCCGATCTGGCGACCGGCGACGGCCAGGCGATGGCACACCGCGCGGGTGCAGTGTTGGCCGACATGGAGTTTTTCCAGTTTCATCCCACCGCGTTGTTTCTTCAAGGGGCTCCACGCTTTCTACTGACGGAGGCGATCCGCGGTGAAGGTGGTTATTTGAGGAACATCGACTGCGAACGGTTCATGCGTCAATACCACGAGATGGGTGACCTGGCGCCGCGCGATGTTGTCTCGCGCGCAGTCGTTGCCGAAATGAAGAAGACCAGCAGCAATTTTGCGTACCTTGACTTGACGCACTTGGAAGCGAATCTCATTAAGAAGCGGTTTCCCAAGGTTTACGCTACGTGCCAGACTTACAACATCGACATCACGGTGGACATGATCCCTACGCATCCCGCAGCTCACTATCTGATGGGTGGTGTGAAAACGGACTTGTTTGGCCGGACCTCGCTGCGCAACCTCTATGCGGCGGGTGAAGTTGCGTGCACCGGAGTGCACGGCGCCAACCGATTGGCCAGCAACTCGCTCTTGGAGGGGTTGGTCTATGGAGCGCGTGCGGGTCAGACGGCAGCTTTGGATAGCCACGGCGCAATTCCAGCCAGCGCGCAGTCAAAGGCGATTGCTCTTTCCGAGATCCTACGGGAGCCAAATCGGATCAAGGAAACGAAGAAAGGCATCCAGCGCCTGATGTGGGAGAAAGTCGGCATCCTGCGAGACGGGCGAGACCTGAAGGAGGCCTTGCGCCATCTGATGCACTTGGGTTCTCACTTCAAGGCGCCTTCCGCCAGCCGGGCAGAATGCGAATTGATCAATCTCATCACCGTAGCCGAGCTGATGATTGTTTCGGCTATGGCACGGGAAGAGAGCCGCGGAGCTCACTATCGAGCCGACCATCCTTGCAGAAATGACCGGAAACTGCAGAAGCATTCGGTGATCTCCGATGCTTCCCACGTTGACTTTCTCACTTTCAACCCGACCAAGGCTGCCTTGGAAGTTCCTGCCGCGAACTAGCTACGCATCCTTCCCAGCAGGTGCCAGGAGTACAATTCGTTTGAATGACTAATAACTAGACACGAATGACGAATGAGGCCCGAAGCCCGAGTTGCCAAGGGCTGTGCCTTGGAAGTTAGGCCTTGGCGTTGATTCATCAATAGAGCTTTGACATTAGTCATTTAACCAAAGAATTTATACTTTGGTTCTCCCTTCGCTTCTCGCAGCAACATCAATCCAAGCTCCCTCGCGTGGTAGTCTCCCCACATCGATGCCTCGCCCATGGGAATCTTCTTTCCAGCGGGAATATGATCCCAGCCATTGGGACGGTGATAGATCGAGTGCAGGATAAGGCCTTCGTGTGCGGGACTCTCGGAAAGATAAGGTTCACCAAACAGGTGTTTCGCAATGGTCAGGGCGGCCTGACAGTAACGTGTGCCTGTGGCTTCGTTTTGTCGAGACTGCAAGTATTGTCCCAAACGAAGCAATCCTTGAGCCGCGATGGAGGCTGCGGAGCTGTCCACAGGCTCAAAGTCATTGTCCGGTTGGGACGGGCGATTCCGGTAGTCTCCCATGCGGGCCAGACCCGGAGCACCCGTGTCCCAGTAAATCAGGCCATCCGAGGATGCTTGTTCGATGTAAAAGTTCGCGGCAGTCACCGCCACCTCTTCGAAGAACGCGAGCAATGCACTCTTCCCGCCGTAGGGCTTTAGTTCTTCGTCCGTGAGAGCCTCGAAAAATTCCAGCTGCTCGGCATAGCCACAGAGAATCCAGGCGTGTCCCCGAGTCCAGGTTGTGAACGGCGAATACCCTTGCTGACTACTTGCACAGCGATAAGAACCATCGCGAATGTTGAAGATGGACTCATGGGCCACACGGCCGGGAACATCATAGGCGTCACGGCCCTTTCCAAAGTAGACGTTGTAAAGGGCGGTGCACTGAGCGTGCCGGATGAGGCGATGAAGCAACGAGATCTTGCCGTCCTTCTCGCCCATGAGAACATGGCCGAGTTGATGGGCAGTAGAAAGGGAACGCAGCGAGCGGATGGTGTCGGCAAACAGAGAGTGGGGGCCATTGAACGAGAAAATGAAACCTTGATCGCTGCCCAGGTCGGTCCATCGCGCGGCTTGAACGGCACCGCTTACTTTCAGCGCCAGCTCGCAGAAATGCTTCTCCCAAGGATCTACGGAGATCCTGCCTTCATTCATTAGTCGGCGGAGATTTCCATAGGTGCTAACGTTGTTGAACCCGTGGTCGTGCACGCCAACATGGCTGACATGGGAAGCCATGTATTGAAGTGTTCCTTCTCGTCCGATTTCCAGAAACGATTTGTCTCCAGTTGCGTCGAACTGCAGAATTGCCGATCCAAACTGAAACCCTTGCGTCCACTCGGTCCAACCGCGAGAAGTGTAGCGTCCTTCAACCGTAAACACCGGTGCTCCGCTGGAGGGTTTCCATCGCTCCTGTAGCTTCAAGATCTTTTGTCCGGAGAGTTCAAAGAGTCTGTCGAGCTGAGGTTTCAGGCTCGACGAAGTGAGAGTTGGATCGATCTGTATCATCAGTTCCTCAACGTCTTAAACGTGAAACAACAATGGCGAGGTGCTTCCGCGTTCAGAAGGTTCGGGCCAGTCTCTACAGTGGCGGTGTCGAGGGAGAGGTGAGGAGATTCGGCAGGAAAATCAAATGCCCGCTTCGCTCTCCCAGAGAAGAAATTTGTCCAACTCCTTCTTGATCGAGTTGACAACGAAGCCCAAAACCACCGCATCATCCAGGTAGCCTATGCCGGGAATGAAATCGGGCGCAACGTCAAATGGGTTCAGGAAATAGATGATGGTGGCCAAGGATAAGACGATCGTTTTCCAGGGAACTGATTGGTAGTCACCCTTGGACCAGGCTTTGAGCATGCGGCAAACAGCCATCAGATCTTCCCAAACGGATTTCAACTGGGCGCGGTTCCGATAGGCCTTGTTCAATGCATCATGCAAAAGCTGCTTCGTCTTGTTCTTGTCACGCGCAGCCGACTCGGCCTGGCTCTGAGCTTGGGCGAATCCGCGCGGTGGCTGAGTGGACATCGGTTCTCCTAGCGTTGTTGTGAACTCTCCAAGGGGGCAAAGTATCCATCAGGCCCTTGTATGACTACCTGCCGTGACGTTAGGGGTGACTGAGGGGTAATCTCGACCTTGAGACGTCGAAAGCTGCCATCCCGGGTGCGGTTGGTCGGGACATAGGCTGCCGAGTACTGGTTGCGCACTGCATCCATTGCCGTGCGCAGATTCTTTTTCAATTCATTCTCCGAGGAAAAGAACACAAGTTGGCCACCGGTTTCACGAACCCAACGGGTGAGCAGCACGGGGCCGTGCGCCAGTTTGGAGGTGACGCCGATGCCCAAGGCCAGCAGTGTGGCGCCACAGTTCTTCAACTCTTCAAATGCCCGCTCCCGCTCCCCACGGTTTCCCTTGCCATCCGAGACCAGCAGGATTGCCCGGTGTTGTTCGCCGGTCTGAGCCGTCAATTTTCTCGCAGCGAGATACAGCGAGTCATTCACGTTCGTAGCACCGGAAAAGTCAGTCGCCGCGCGTTGCAGCGCAGCACGAACCTTTCGGGGGTCGCCGGTGAACTCCTGAAACAGATTTGGCAGGTCCGAAAAAGCAATCACGGCCACCTCGTCACCTTCGCGTAAGAGATCGGGCAGGACTTTTGAAGCCGCCTTGATCTGGCTGGAGAAAGCCCGAACGCTTTCACTGACATCCAGCAGCACGATCAACGAAAGAGGCGCTGGCTCCGTGTCGAAAAAGGTGACCTCCTGGTTCACTTCGTCCTCATAAATGGCAATGTCTTCTTTTTGGACGTTGTTCACAGTGCGCTTGGCCTTATCACGAATGCTGAAGTTCAGAGTCACCAAGTCAACGTCAACCTTCAAGATGGGTGTATGCGGTTCGTGGACGGGCTGCCACTGGGCCACGAGTGGTGATGGCAGTAGACAAAGAATCCCAACCCAAAACATCGATAGCCGAACAAGATTTCGGAGAGAGCTGCCATTCATAGCGCCCGATCCAACTTGAGAATCACAGGTCACTGAGACTGCCTTGAGCTTAAAGGATTTCACCGAAGCTGGCAACTTTCGGGCCCTCAGTTCTCGACCATTTCGAAATTGAGATGTTTAGAGGCCTTTTCTCTATCCGCAGAAGAGTCTAAACCTTCATTGGAGCGAGTTCGGAAGGACTCATAAACGGTGGTAAATCGGATCAAAGGAACTGCCGATAAGTTGTCTTGAAACAAAAAACTGTGCAGATGTTTCAACCAGGAGGCCTGCTATGACCAACATAACCAAACGAAGGACCAATCGAATTGAAAGCCAGCTTGGTATTGCGTGCTTGTTCGCGGTGTGCCTGATGACGGCATCAGTTCCGTCAAGTCTTGCAAAGAAAGGTGCCTTTCAGACGCAGGAAGGTTCTGCGTCTATTCCAGCCGGAACGACGTTGAATGTCCGAATGATCGATGAACTGGACACGGGCAAAACACAGAAGGGGGATTCTTTTCGAGCGTCCTTGGATCGCCCCGTTGTAGTTGGTGGCCAAACCTTGGCCCCGAAAGATGCTCCTGTCCGTGGCACGGTGACTGACGTGGTCAGTTCCGGAAGATTGAAGCGTCCGGCGTCACTGACACTCAAATTGACCCAGGTTACCCTTTCGAATGGCCGTATGGTTCCGGTGGAGACCTCCCCTTACACGTTGGACGGCAAGTCTCACAATGTGCGCAATGCCGCACTGATTGGCGGCGGCGCTGCCGCCGGTGCGGTCCTGGGTGGGGTCGCCGCGGGCAAGAAGGGTGCCATCATTGGTAGCGCTGTTGGCGGTGGGGCAGGTGTTGCGACGGCTTATCTCACTGGGAAACAGGAAATCGTTGTTCCTTCAGAGACGGGATTTCAATTTGCCACGGCTGGGAATCCAACAGCTGTATCTTCGCGACGTGAGGTAGGCGAGTGGGGACACACGGCCTTTCCAAGCGACAAGGGAGACCGCGATGGTGGCTGGGTGTTTGGAGATCGTGACCGCCGCATCATCCGCGATTACTTTCACAACCGATACAGCAATTTGCCACCGGGACTCGCAAAGCGCGGTGGGAATCTGCCGCCAGGATTGGAGAAGCACATTCAGCGCAACGGCCAGTTGCCTCCTGGACTGCAGAAGCGGGTGGAGCCTTTCCCGCAGGACTTGGTCAGTCAGCTACCTCGGATTGCCGATCGTATCCGGCGCGTCATTCTTGGCCGGCGGGCTCTGATGTTGGACGATCACAACACCATCCTGGATGAGTTCCTGCTCGATTAATGATTCGGTTGTTGCAAATACCGGTCGGCAAAATCTAAGTAGTGCTTCCAATCCAATTCGGTGACGTCATGCTTACCCCTCCGAATGTGGTATCCAATCCGGCTCTGGACAGATTGGTCCAGAGCCGGCATTTCCTCTGCCTGCAGTCCATCCGTTCCCAATAGCCGGTAAACTGGGCTGGCGTGCTTTGCCGCCAGAAATTCACCCCGTGGGTCGGCCCACAAGTCTTCTGCGGCGCTGGCCACATAAACCGGTCGCGGGGCCATCAGCGCAATGAGCATGTGTTGGTCAACCGGCAAGCTGGCCTCACGGTCGTTATACTTCCTGAAATTGGTGCAAAACCAGTGAGGAAAGCTGGTGTTGATGCGCTTGACCGTCTCGCCAAAATTTCTTCGACTGAGTGCAGCGCCACCGTACCCGGAATCGTTCGAAATCACCATGGCAAACCGCTGGTCCTGAGCGCCTGCCCAAAGCGCCGCTTTCCCCAGTCGAGAATGACCAATGACCGCCACGCGTTTCGCATCGATTTCCTTCTCATTCGACAGGTAAGTTAACGCGGAACTCAGGCCCCAGGCCCACGCGCCGATGGAACCCCATTCTTCGGCTGCGGGCGCCGTTTGCCCGTTCTTGTAGAAAAGCGGGTGAACACCATTCTTGAAGCCGTCATCGAAATCGGGGTCGATATCGCCGTAATAGACCGTCGCCAGAGCATAGCCGCGCTTCAAAATCGCTTCGACGCACCAGCGACTGCTTTGCACTCCGCGCGAAGCCTCTGTCGCGCGATTGTTAACGATTCCGAACTCTTTGCTGTCTCTCATCCAAGAACGGCTAATAGCAATCCGTGGATCCGAGTGAACGGACTGGTTGCCGTTGAAATTGAGACCCAAAAAGGCAGGCACGGGCTTCCGGGCTGCGTTTGGAACGTAGAGTAGAAGTTCCATCACCGGGTCGTCCAAGGTATTGCCCAACGCGATGGTCACTTGCTTTCGAGTGGCAAGGCCTTGCAGAGCGTCCGCTTCGACTTCATTGAGATGAAACGTAACACTCCGGGGCCGTCCTGGTGATTTGCCGTAGACGTGGGTTTCAAACAGCCGCAGGATTTCCTTGCGCCTTTTGTTGTTCCAGTCTCGGACCGAAGCAACCCTCGTGCCATCCGTATTCACCAATGGATCGGGCAGTGTGTAGGGTACAACTTTGGACTCGTCGTAGTTGAAGTCACCTTCCTGCGCAGGACTTAACACCGCGAGCAGACCAAGGGGAAGAACACAACTCAAGAGGAGGGCTTTCATCATTCATCCTCATTTCAGAACGAAAATTGCGGACAGGCAGGAAGTGAGATCAACGACGACCTACAATGCATCATTGCACACAAAATTCGTAGTCAAGATTCCCGTTTGTCGCCGAAGCCGTCAGGATGGCTCCGATGCCATTCCCAAGCGCTCGAAACGATGCACGCCAACTCCGAGTGCTTTGGCTTCCAACCGAGTTCCTTTTGGATCTTCTCCGAGCTGGCGACGAGTATTGAGGGATCACCGGGACGTCGAGGACATTCTACTGCAGGAATCGGATGCCCGGTAACGCGCCGCGCTACGTCAATCACCTCCCGAACACTGAAGCCTTGCCCTGTGCCGAGGTTGTAAATCAGCCGGCTGCTCTGGGAGAGCGCGTCCAGTGCGAGCAGGTGGGCCGAAGCCAAGTCGAGGACGTGGATGTAGTCCCGAACGCAACAGCCATCCGGAGTGGAGTAGTCTGTTCCAAAAATTGAAATATTGAGACGCTGTCCGAGCGCTACTTTCAGAATGAGCGGAATTAGGTGAGATTCAGGCGAATGGTCTTCACCTAAGTCAGGGCGGGCCGCGCCGGACGCGTTGAAATAACGCAGACTGGCGTAGCGTAGCCCATGTATCTGGTGGAACCAACCGAGCATTCGTTCTACCAGGAATTTTGTGTCGCCGTAGGCGTTGGTCGGAGCAAGCGGATCATCTTCTTGAATTGGTGTCCTTTGCGGGTTTCCGTAAAGCGCTGCCGTGGATGAGAACACAAGTTTCATGACTCCCGCAGCCAGCATAGCTTCCAGAAGAGTCAGGGTGCCCGCGCTGTTGTTCCGATAATACCGCTCTGGAACCTGCATCGATTCTGCCACTTCGATGAGGGCTGCGAAATGCATGACAGCTTCGACGGTGTGCTGCTTGAACAACTGTTTGAGTGATTCGCGATCGGTGACATCTCCAACCACCAGAGTGGCGGCTTCCGGCAGAGCCTGACGGTGTCCCCGAATCAAGTTGTCGAAAACTACGACTTCGTGCCCAGCCTTCAAGAGTTCGGTAGTTACCACGCTGCCAATGTAGCCGGCACCGCCAGTGACCAGAATTTTCATGCGGTTTCTTTCCTCGTCTTGGGTTTCAGGCCAACGTCTGGATTATACTGTCGTGACACACAGTGCAAGATAGACAGCGATACGTTGAACATTTCTGCAATGAACTGCAAGTCCTAAGCCCAGGGTGGCTAAAAAAATTAGGTAGATCCACGGGGGCCGGTTCAGCTCTCAGAAGGAGACGAAAGTATGAGAATCCTATGGAAGTTGCTTGTCGGGGTGTTGGCATGCACCCTCTCACCCGTGGCTTGGGCGCAATCTGCAGGCTGGACTGCGGAACTCGCGATGCAGGTGAAACGGGTCTCGCATGTGCGAGTTTCGCCAGATGGCAAGCGGATAGCTTTTGTTGTGTCACAGGCGGTGATGGATTCAGAGAAGAGCGAGTGGTTGTCGCAGATCCATCTCGCCGGGTTCGACGGAGCCGGTGCAGTGCAATTGACTCAAGGCGAAAAAGGCTCCACGAATCCAGAATGGTCGCCCGATGGCCAGTGGATCGCGTTCGTGTCGGGGCGTGGCGGTAAGCCGGAGGCAAAGGCGAACCTGTGGCGCATTCGGGTTGCTGGCGGTGAGGCGGAACAACTCACGGATGAGAAGTCCGACATTTCTACGATCCGCTGGTCTCCAAACGGATCCCAGATTGCTTTCTGTATGGCCGAGCCGCCAACCGAAGAAGAGGAGGAGGCGAAGAAAGAGAAGCGGGATTGGCGCGTAGTGGACGAGGACTTGAAGCCGGTTCGGTTGTGTCTGGTTTCGATTGCAAGGGACGGAACAGGCAAGCGCGTTGTTAAGAAACTGACATCGGAGAAGTTGAGCGTTAACCCGGCTCAGTTCGATTGGTCTCCGGATGGCCAATCCGTTGTCTTCTCTCACTCGCTAACTCCCAAAGCGGATGATTGGACCCAAGCAGACATCTCTCTGATTGAGGTAGGCTCCGGGAGAGTCCGCACGCTGGCGAGTACTGCAGCCGCCGAAAGTGATCCCCTGTTCTCTCCGGATGGACACTGGATCGCATATACCGCCAGCGACGTGCCTGCGGCATGGGCGGGCGCCAATCGACTGCAGCTTGTGGCGGCGGAAGGCGGAACTCCACGCGCTTTGGCGCCCAGCTATGATGGGCGTCCCAATGTGCTGGGGTGGTCCATCGATGGTCGTCGGGTTTTCGTCTCCGAAACCCACCGGACTATTTCGCGAATTTGGACGATTCCGGTTGAGGGAGGGCATGTGGCGAGCTTGACTCCCGCCGACCTCATGGTTGAAGCACCAGCGCTCAATGCCTCGCGAACTCACTTTGGGTTCACTTCGCAATCGGCTGAATTGCCGGTTGAAGCCTTTGCGAGCACCGTGGACACATTTTCGGCTGTGCAAGTGAGCCGAGTCCAGAACTTGCCCAAGGTGAACATTGGAAAAACTGAAGTGGTCGAGTGGAAAGCGCCAGACGGTAAGAGCATCGAAGGACTGCTGACCTATCCGTCAGGCTATCAGCCTGGCAACCGTGTTCCCTTACTCGTCATTGTCCACGGCGGTCCAGCTGGGGTGTTCTTGCGAACGTTTATAGGCAATGCCTCACCGTACTTGGTTGCGGCTTTCGCCTCTCGCGGATACGCCCTGTTGCGATGCAATGTGCGTGGCAGCAGCGGTTATGGACGCGACTTTCGGTATGCCAACCGCTCGGATTGGGGCGGTGGTGATTATCGGGACATCATGTCCGGGGTGGATCATCTTATCAACAAAGGCGTCGCCGATCCGGACCGCATGGGTGTGATGGGCTGGAGCTACGGCGGCTACATGACGTCGTGGGTGATTACTCAGACCAAACGCTTCAAGGCCGCTTCGGTTGGGGCGGGAGTCACGAACCTTATGAGTTTCACGGGCACTGCCGATATTCCCAGTTTCGTGCCAGACTACTTCGGTGGAGAGTACTGGGAGGCTTTCGATCGCTGGCGAACGCATTCTGCCATGTTCAACGTGAAGGGTGTGTCGACGCCGACGCTCATCCAGCATGGAGACGCCGACGTTAGGGTTCCGATCTCACAGGGCTACGAATTCTACAATGCGCTCAAACGGCAGAATGTTCCAGTCACGATGGTGGTCTACCCTCGCCAGCCCCACGGAATTCAGGAACCTAAGATGATGCAGGACGCCATGCAGAGAAACCTGGATTGGTTCGATCGATGGATTAAGGGGACTCAGGTGACCAAGGAAGGCCACTACCTGTTTACACCGAAGTGAGGAACGTGGACTAGTGAGAAGACGTTTTTCGGGTCGAAACTTCCTTCTTGGGCGTTTCCGGTTCGCCTTCGTGCTGAGTCTCAGGAATGATTGGAGACGACTTCTTTTCGGAAGACCCGCCCACCAGCGCCGACGGCTTGCGCCCCTCGTTCAGCGGGAGCACCAGGATGGTGATGCGGCGGTTGGCATCCGCGTAAGGATCTTTCTCATTCAGCAGTTGTGTATCCGCATAGCCGACAACCCGGGCAATCTGCTCCGGTTTCATCCCGTTCTCCACCAGCACACGCCGAGCTCCGTTGGCTCGGTCTGAAGACAGTTCCCAATTTGAATAGTGGCGCTGGTCCGAATAAGGCCGGCGGTCGGTGTGACCCGCAATCACAGCTCGGTTGGAGATCTTTCCAATCTCCTTCGCAATCTGGATAAGGACTGCCTTGGTGTCTTGCACTGGGTGTGCACTGCCCCCTTCAAATAAGACCTTCTTGGCATTCTCTGTCAGCTGGATTTCCAAACCTTCGGGCGTCATTCGGATCTGGATTTGACTACGAATGCTCTGAAAAGCGTCTGTCTCACCGAAGACCTGTTGCAGGCGTTCCGCAGACCGTTCGAGCTTGGCCATCTCGTCCTCGAAGCTGACTGGGCTGTCTTCTTTGGGTTGAATCTCTTCGTTGACGCCCTCATTACCTGGCAAAAGGCCCGATCTCGAGCCACCCAAAATTCCGGGGGGGTTGCGAAAATGGCCAGCAACGGCTTCCTTCACCTTTTGGCTTTGACCGACAAGCCACAGCACAAGGAACAGAGCCATCAGAGCCGTGATGAAGTCAGCAAAGGCGACTTTCCAGGCACCACCATGGTGCCCGCCGTGGCCGCCCTTTTTCTTAATGATAATGATTGGGCGGTTATTGCTCATGCAGCGATGGCGTTCTTGGCCTGCTTACAGGCCTCTTCCATTTCTGCGTTTGAGGGCCGGTTGAAGGAGTAGATGACTTTCCTCGCGAACTCTACAGCCACGACTGGGTTAGCGCCGCCTGTGAACGAGATGACGCCCGCTTTGATGGCTTCAAGAAACTTGCTTTCCTCGTGCGCCATGTGTTCCAGTTGGCTGGAAATGGGCTGGATGTAGCCGTAGGACATCAGAATTCCCAGGAAGGTTCCGACCAGAGCAGCAGCTACGTGATGGCCGATTTCTTCGACTGGTCCGTCGATGGACTGCATGGTGATGACGATACCAAGCACGGCTGCGACGATTCCAAGTCCGGGAAGTCCGTCTCCAACCTTTGCCAGGACTCCTGCTGGCAAGGCGCCTTCCTGGTGATGGGTATCGAGTTCTGCATCCATGGCCTTTTCGATCTCAAACGTGTCAGTTACACCATTGACCATGAGCTTCAAAGTGTCGCAAAGAAAATCAACGGCATGATGGTTCTTCAAGAATTGCGGGTACTTCTTAAAAATCTCGCCTTGTTCCGGATTGTTCACTTCTTGTTCCAGCGCAATGAGGCCCTCTTTGCGGGCCTTGCCAAAAATCTCATATAGCATGGAGAGCAGGCTGAGATAGGCTTGCTTGTTATAGGGCGAGCTGCCGAAAACACCGGGTAACTTGCTCGCAATGATCTTGAGCACGGGCAGGGGTGTTCCAATAAGCAAGCCACCGAGCGCGGCGCCACCAATGATCACAACTTCTGCTGGCTGAAAGAGAATCGCAAAAGGACCGTGTGCCATGGCATATCCACCGAGCACGCATCCCGTCACGACGAAGACGCCGATAATCGCAAACACATTTCACCTCAATTAGGTCGGCGGCGCGGCTCTTTTGAAGCCGGCCGCGGCACTGGGTCTCATCGGTCTGATTGCCACAATTCATAAGGGAAAAGTAATAAACAGAAGTAAACTAGAGGCAAGGAACCCTTGGGAATAACCTCAGTCAAGTTCGTCATTCCGGCGAAAGGGGGATGCATTTGTCTTCTGTGGTAGGCTGGATTCCAGCCCCGGCTTACGATCCACTGGGATGACGTTCTGTGGCCGAATGCCGAGTTTTTTCAAACCAGGTCAGAAGCGAATGCTTCTTGAATGTCAGTTGCTGGAGTAGAATCCTAGAAGCAACACAGCAGGTTGCGAGTTTGGTAGAACGAGGAGGTTAACCTGTCCGTGAGAAGACGGTTATTCTTGAGCAGCTTAGTTGGGGGCAGCTGGACGCTGTCCCGCCTTGCAAAGGATGCCATTATGTTAAGCCACACCAGCAGCGGAGGGACAGGCTTGAATGGACGAGAAAGCATCACCCTGGGCGGCGGATGTTTCTGGTGTGTTGAGGCCGTTTATGAAGAGCTGAAGGGTGTTGACCGGGTGGAGTCGGGTTACTCCGGTGGTAAAATTGCCAATCCTTCCTACCGGCAAGTGTGTACCGGAA
>Ga0111538_10006368_pt1 | contig 15986 bp, 14 predicted proteins | sample SoiMethybrSBSTD1_FD_79669 | JGI IMG/M metagenome (GOLD analysis project Ga0111538, IMG submission 79669) | Bulk soil microbial communities from a Populus tree surrounding site in Tennessee, USA - Soil MetaG P. TD hybrid SBSTD1 (version 2)... | ecosystem: Environmental > Terrestrial > Soil >...
CCGACCGCGAACTCATGTGGTACGTGATCATCCATGTCGTGTTTGTCGTCTCGAGCGTCCTGCTCGCCCTTTCGGACCGCATCTCCGGCGAGGCCAAATCCACCGCGGCCGGCCTTGCCGATGCCCAAGCCAAATCGAGGGTTGCTGAGGCGCCCGCGAAAGGCAAAGCTTGAGGGAAGGGACAATTCGTTCGCAATCCAGCGGCTCCAGGAGGGTGTGATGCAGGCAACGATCAACGGCATCCGCATGACCTATCAGGTGGAAGGCCCCGACAAGGCGCCCACCGTCGTGCTGCATCACCCGCTGGCGACCAATCTGACGATCTGGGACGAGATCACGCCGGCGCTGACGCCGAGGTTTCGCGTGGTGCGGTTCGACGCGCGGGGACACGGGGCTACCGAGGCCACCAAGGGCGCCTACACCTTCGAGACGCTGACGGCCGACACCATCGGCCTCTTCGACCATCTGAAGATCGAGCGCGCGCATTTCCTGGGCCTGTCGATGGGCGGCATGGTCGGACAGTATCTGGGGCTGCTGCATCCTCAGCGTATTCTCAGCCTGCAGCTGGTGTCGACCAGCAGCCGCGTGCCGCCGGAGGGCCGCGCCATGTGGGACGAGCGCATCAAGGCGGTGCAGGAGAAGGGCATGGCCTCGCAGCCCGCGGGCTCCATGCAGCGCTGGCTGGCGAAGGCCAACCAGGCAAAGCCGGCGCTGGTGGCGCGCCTGTCGAAGCTGATCGAGACGACGCCGGCCGACGGCTTCATCGGCTGGGGCGGCGCCATCCGCACGCTCGACATCACGGACCGGCTGAAGGCCATCAAATTGCCGACCCGCGTCATCGTCGGTGCCGAGGACCCGGCCACCCCGCCGGCCGCGGCCGAGGCCATCCACAAGCAGATCGCCGGCTCCGACCTGATCGTCATGCCCGGCGTCTCGCACATGCTGTGCGCAGAGGACCCGCCGGCGTTCCACGGCCATGTGCTCGGCTTCCTCGACAAGGTGGCAAGGTAGTTGCCGGGCTTTCTCCGATGCGCATCCTCGTGCTCGGCGCTTACGGGGCATTCGGCGCGCGCGTTGCCGAGCGGCTGGCGAGGCAGCCGGGGCTCGAGCTGATCGTGGCGGGACGCTCGCTGCCGCGTGCCGAGGCCCTTGCACGCCGCCTCTCGCAGACAAGATGTGGCAACGTCATTTCCGCGTGCATGGATGCGGCCGAGGTTTCGGCTGCTGAGCTATCGCATAAGGGGCCGAATGTACTGATCAACGCATCGGGCCCCTATCAGCGGCAAGACTACCGGCTGGCACGCGCATGCATCGGCGCCGGCGTGCATTACGTCGATCTTGCGGATGCGCGAGGCTTCGTTGCGGGGATCGGCACGCTGGACGAGGAGGCCAGGCGGGCCGGCGTGCTGGTCGTCAGCGGCGCCAGCACGGTGCCGGCGCTGTCGGCGGCCGTAGTCGACGCGTATGTCCAGCAGTTCGCTCGACTGGAGCGCGTGCGCATCGTGATCTCGCCCGGCAACAGCTTCGACCCGGGACTTGCAACCACGCAATCGATCCTGGGTACGCTGGGTCGCCCTTTCAAAGTGCCAGCCGATGGCGGGACGGTCGAGGTCCACGGCTGGCAGCGACTGCAGCGCCGCCATATCCCGGGCCTCGGCGGGCGATGGCTCGGCGCCTGCGATACGCCCGATCTCGAGCTCTTCCCGCGCAGGTACTTGGGCCTGCGCGGCGTGCAGGTTTTTGCGGCGCTCGAGGTCGGCGCCTTTCACTTGGGCCTGTGGGGCCTGTCCTGGATCGTGCGCGCCGGTCTGCTGCGACGGCCCGAGCGGTTGTCTGCGCCGCTGCTGGCCCTCAAGCGCGCGATGCGGTTGCTGGGCTCCGACGTCGGCGGCATGGCGGTCACCCTGGAAGGTGCGAGCGCGAGCGGCGACCGCAAGTGCATCGAATGGCGCCTGATCGCACGGCGCGGCCATGGGCCCTTCATCCCGGCCATGCCGTCGGTGATTCTGGCCAAGCGCCTGCTCGCGGGCACGCTGGCCACGCGCGGTGCCATGCCCTGCCTCGGCCTCTTCACGCTCGACGAGTTCATGGCCGAGGCGGCCGACCTCGACATGGAGGCGCACGCCGCATGAGTCTGCCGCTCTATCGCCGCCTGCTCGGTGCGGCCTTCGACGCGTTGCCCGCGCGCGTGCGCGAGCTGCACGATCTTGGCCGTCTAAGCGTGTGGGAGGGCCGCGCCAAGGTGGAGCGCGGCCGTTCGCCAGTCGCCCGCATCGTCGCGGCCTTATCGTCGCTGCCGCCGGCGGGGGACGACCAGCCGCTGCGGGTGACCTTCGCCGCCGTTGGAGACAGGGAGATCTGGGCCCGGCAGTTCGGCAAGGCGCTATTCCGCTCCGTGCAGTACGAGGCCGGCGGGCGGCTCCGCGAGCGCGTCGCCATAGTCACGTTCGTATTCGCAACGGCAGCGTCCAGCGACGGCCTGGTTCTCAAGCTCGACGGGTTTCGCATCCTCGCAGTGCCCTTGCCGCGCCTGCTGCATCCGGCGGTGCGCACCCTCGAGAGCGAGCAGGAGGGACGCTATTGCTTCGAGGTGGAAGCGCACCTGCCGCTCGTCGGCCTGCTGGTGCGCTACAGCGGCTGGCTGCGGCCGGTCGTAGCCGACGCCCACCGCAAAATGTTTCACGTGAAACAGTGAGGCGTTCAGTGGCTATTCTGCGGATAAGGGAGCAAATGCCCCTCGCTTCGCGGCTGCTGCCGGTGATACCCCGCTAGTTGCCGATCCGCGGCGACATCGGCGGCAGCTGCGGTGCCCGCTCCATGGGCGGCGAGATCGCGGGGCGGGCAGCCGGGTCCGGCCGGTCCGGAGGCATCGGCGGCCCGCGATAGATCTCGTTCGGGCTGATGATCACGGCCGGCGGTCGGGGCGGCGGGGCGGGCGGCGGCGGGGGGTTCGATTGGGCGCTGGCCGGCATCGCCGCGCCAGCCACGAGAAGTGCAACGAGAACGGCTCGCAAGGGGGTCATGACACGCTCGAAGCGTTGCTGCGACATCTGAAATATGTAAGCAGCGCACGCCGATGCAAAAAGGGCACGTCACGCGCGCTTGATCCGGGCCAAGCCCGGCCGCGAAGTCCGCTTTTAGGAAAACTGGAGCGGGCGAAGGGATTTGAACCCTCGACCCTCACGTTGGCAACGTGATGCTCTACCCCTGAGCTACACCCGCGTCCAAGCTGGCCGGCATGGTCGCCGGCCGCCAATGGCCGGTCTTATGCAGCAAGACGGCGACCGTTGCAAGGCGACGAACGCTGCGCGGGGTAGGCCAAGTCCTGCCTCAGCTGATATAACGGCCGCGCCCGAGCCGTAGCCATCCTGCCCTCCCGCGTGTCCCAACCGTGCCAGCCACCCGCCAGGACCTGTTCGCCCGGCTCGACGAGCTCGGCATTGCCAGCACCACCGTCGAGCATGAGGCGGTGTTCACGGTCGCCGAAAGCTCCAGGCTCGAGCGCGAGCTGCCCGGAGGACACACCAAGAACCTGTTCCTCAAGGACAAGAAGGATCGGCTCTATCTTGTCGTGGCGCTGGGCAGCGCACATATCGACCTCAAGACGCTGCACAAGCAGCTGGGCTCCGACCGCCTCAGCTTCGGCAAGCCGCGGCTGCTGATGGAGGTGCTCGGGGTGCCGGCGGGCTCGGTCACGCCCTTCGCCCTCATCAACGACAGGGGCGGCCGCGTGACGGTGATCTTGGATGCCGATATGATGCGCCACGAGCGGCTCAACTATCACCCGCTGGAAAACACGGCGACGACCAACATTGCGCGCGAGGATCTCGTCCGCTTCATCCGCTCGTGCGGCCACGAGCCGCGTATCATGGCCGTGGCGGGGGCCAAGTAACTTGGAGACGACCTGATGGTGTTTGGCTTGAGCAAACCGGGCGCGGCGAAACCGGCGGCCGGCGGCGACATGATCAAGGATGCGACCATGGCGACCTTCGCCAAGGACGTGCTCGAAGCCTCCCGCACGGCGCCGGTGCTGGTGGATTTCTGGGCGCCCTGGTGCGGGCCGTGCAAGCAGCTCACGCCCTTGCTCGAGAAGGTGGTGCGCGCGCAGGGCGGCAAGGTCAAGCTCGTCAAGATCAATATCGACGAGAACCAAACGCTGGCCAACCAGCTGCGCATCCAGTCGATCCCCACCGTCTATGCATTCCGCGACGGCCGCCCGCTCGACGGCTTCCAAGGCGCCCAGCCCGAAAGCGCCATCAAGGCGTTCGTGGAACGCCTGTTGGGCGACGAGGCGGCCATGGATGCTGCGGCCGCCATCGAGGCGGCCGACAAGGCGCTGGAGGCAGGCGACCTGCAGGCTGCAGCCGAGGTCTATGCCGCCGTCCTGCAGCAAGACCCGCAGAACGTCGCGGCGCTGGCGGGTCTAGCGCGATCCTATCTGAAACGGGGCGATACGGCCCGCGCCGAGCAGACGCTCGGCTTGGTGCCGCCCGACAAGCGCGACTCCGGCCCCATCGCCAGCGTGCGCGCCGCCCTCGATCTTGCCAAGATGGCAGGCAAGGCCGGCGATACGGCCAAGCTCCAAGCCAAGGTTGCCGCGGAGCCCGCCAACCACCAAGCCCGCATCGATCTGGCGATGGCGCTCGCTGCCAGCGGCGAGAAGGCCCAGGCGCTGGATCAGCTGCTGGAGGCCGTGCGTCGCGACCGCAAGTGGAACGAGGAGGCGGCCCGCAAACAGCTTGTCCAGCTGTTCGAGGCATGGGGCCCAAAGGACCCGGCCACACTCGATGGTCGTCGCCGCCTCTCCTCGATCCTGTTCTCGTGACAACCCAAAGCCGGGCGGAACGTTTGCTCACCATCGCAGAGCGCTATCGCAGTCCCGCGGACCTGCCGCAGCCAATGCCCGTGTTTCCCTTGCGCCGAACCATCCTGTTGCCGCGCGCCGTATTGCCGCTCAACGTGTTCGAGCCGCGCTATCTGGCCATGCTCGACGACGTCATGTCGACCGCCCGCGTGCTGGCGATCGTGCAGCCGGCGGACGGCGAGGGAGAGTCGCCGCCTGGTAAGTCGATCGCGTTGCGCCGGGTCGGCTGTGCCGGTCGCGTCACCGCGTATCAGGAGCTGGACGACGGTCGGCTGGCCATTTCTCTGACCGGCATCGCCCGCTGCACGCTGGGCAGCGAAGCGCCGACGGCCGAGCCCTATCGGCTCTGCCACATGCACTTCGAGCGCTTCCTCGGCGATTTTCTGCCCGATGGGGAGGACGAGGTCGACCGGCAAAGCCTTATCACGGCGCTCAAGACTTATCTCGATGCCCACCAGATGCGCGCCGATTGGTCGGCGATCTCGAAGGCCTCCAACGAATGGCTGATCAACTCGCTGGCCATCGTCGCCCCCTATGGCCCCGAGGAGAAGCAGGCGCTGCTCGAGGCCCCCAGCTTGAAGGCGCGAGCCGAGGTGCTGGTGGCCCTGGCCCAGATGGAACTCGCCGCCGGCCCCGGCGGCGGCTCGGGCTCCACCCTGCAGTGACGAGGCAACGAGCTATGGTTGAGGAGCCAAAAGAGCCTGGCAAGGACCAAAAACCCGCTCCTATCGACGCGCACCTCCTAGAGATCCTGGTGTGCCCACGCACCAAAACCTCGCTCGTTTACGACGAGGTGCGCCAGGAACTCATCAGTCGAGCCGCCCACCTGGCCTTCCCAATTCGCGACGGCATTCCCATCATGCTGGAGGAGGAGGCGCGCGCCCTCGACGACGAGGAGCTGCGTGCCCTGACGCGGCGCTGACAGGCGCGGGGAAGCCCCTAGCCGGCGTGTCCCTTCGGCCACGCAAGACCCTGTGGACTGCACGCATTTTCGGTCGTTCCGAATTTTGACATTCGAGCCTGCTGCGCTAGGTCTCGATCCCGGTCAGTCGAGTGATCGTGGCGTCGTTTGAATTGCAAGGCTTCGCCCGTGCCAGCCATGCGACCATCCGAGCGCGCCGTCGTGCGGGACTTCCCGCGCGGGACCTTGCGTGCCGGCCTGTGCGCGTTGGCATTGGCGTCGGTTGGGTGCAGCGCGTCGGTGGGATTGCAGAAGGACGGCACTTACATTCTCGAGCGCAACGAAGAGTCCATGGACTGCCCGCGCCTCGCCAACAGCATCTGGGGTCGCCTGCAGGTCCTGAAATCGCTTCCCGACAAGGCGAGAAACGAGCGCGCGGCGGCAGCTCCCACCGCCTTCGAGGCGGTCGGGCGCATGCTCGGGGGCGCGAGCAAGGTGTTGCCGTCGCTCAAGGAGTACGACCGCGAGCGGGCTCACGTGCGCTCGCTGCACCGCATCCTGCTGGACAAGGGCTGCCCGCCGCTCGACATCGAGCGCGAACTCGCCGCCACCGATGCAGCGATCGCCGAGTATCGGTAATGGGCCGCGCCAAGCTCGCGGGGTCGATTGGCGCTATTTGTCGAGGAGGAGGGCGCCGCGGGTGACGACGCGCTCGCCAGGCTTCAATCCCTCGCGCACTTCGACCCGGCTGCCTTCCGACAGTCCGAGGGTCACCCTGCGGCGCTCGAACAGCATCGGCGCGCGCTCGACCCAGACGGTTGTCACGTCGCCGTCCCTGACCACCGCCTCGGTTGCGATGCCGGGCGCCAGCTCGCCATGGCCGGTAGCGATCTTGAAGGTGGCGAACATCTCGGATTTCAGGACGCCGTCGGGATTGGGAACCTCCGAGCGCACCGGCACCCTGCGCGTGACCGGGTCGGTCGCCGCGCCTACGGCGATCACCCGCGCCTTGAACGAGCGGCCCGGGACGGCGGCCACGCTCACCTCGATCTCCTGGCCGATGCGGACGAACGGTATGTCGCTCTCCGGCACGCTGGCCTTCACCCACATGGTCGTCAAATCGGCGATCGCATAGAGCTGGTCGCCGGAGTCGCTGCGCACGTATTGGCCCGGACCGACCTTGCGGGCGATGACGGTGCCGCCAATCGGCGCGGTGACCGTGATGAGCGGGTCGATCGAGCGTTCGCGCTCGACGCGTTCCACCTCCGCGTCGCTGCGCCCGAGGATGCGCAGGCGGTTGCGCGCAGCCGTCAGGATGCCCTCGGCAGTTCTGACATCGGTCTGCGCCGAAGTCCGGTCGGTCTGCGCCTGCTCGAGCTCGCGCTGCGAGGTGGCCTTGACGGCGTAAAGACCGGCCTGGCGCTCGGCGATGCTCAGCGCAAGCGCCATCTGCGACCTGCCCTTCTCGAGACCCTGCACGGCCGCGATCAGGTCGGTCTGGGCCAGCACCACCTCCGGACTGTCGATCTCGAACAGCGGATCGCCGCGCTTCACCTCGTCGCCGACCTTGGCGATCAGGCGCGTCACACGCCCAGAGAAAGGCGCGACCACGGCGGTGCTGGCGTCCTCGTTGAAGGCGATCTGGCCGATTGCGGATTTCCGCGATGGAAACGAGCACAGCTCGACATCGACGATGCCGAGCCGGTGCATCCGCTCGGCGGCAATTCGCACCGTCTGTGGGGTTCGCAGTGGCGTCTGCGCCGGACTTTCCGTCGCCGCGAGGCAGAACGCGCCAAGGCTGAGGGCGATGAGCCACCAATGTCGGGCCGCGAAAGGTCGTGACCGGTTATGGGAAAGCGCGCGTTTCAACAACCGACAAGCCATCAGCACGCCATTTTCTTTGTCATGTGGATGGGCCCAGGTTGGCTTCACGCGTCGCGGCCGCGCAGATCGTCGATCTCGCGCCGTCGCCTGTCGCGTCGGTCGCGCTGCCGACGCGATCGCACTGCCGTGGCCAATGCCAGCAGCAGGGCTGCGCCGATCGAGGCAGCGATCACGTGCATCAACTGCATGGGATGTCTGTCGGCCTTTGGCGATTTGCAACGCCCACGGGATTAAGCAGAGTTTCCTGACAGCTAGCTGACATAATGGCGTTTCGAGCTGGAACGTGCCTCAATAACCCTTGCGCGCACATGAAGAAAACGCGCTTTTTCAGCCTTCATGGGGACTGCAATGAGACTCTTGCTCGTTGAGGATAGCGTGCGCCTCCAGGAGCTTCTGGGGGACGCGCTGAACCGCGCCGGCTATGGGCTGGACTCCGTCGGAACGGTTGCCGAATTGATGAACGCCGCGGCCTCGATCCGCTACGACCTCATCATCGTCGATCTGGGGCTTCCGGACGGCGACGGCCTCGACGCCATTCGTATGTTGCGCAAGACGGGCCTGACCGCGCCCATTCTGATCATCACGGCGCGAGGCAGCATCGAGCAGCGGGTCGACGGACTCGATAGCGGCGCCGACGACTATTTGACGAAGCCCTTCAATCACGCCGAGCTGCTTGCCCGCGTGCGCGCCCTGATGCGGCGGCCCTCCGAGCTGCAGGCTCCGGTGTTGCGCGTGGGCAAGACGGAGCTCGACGAGGCGGCGGCGCGCGTGCTGTGCGCGGGCAAGGCCATCGAGCTTCGCCTCAGCGAGCGTCGTTTGCTGGCCGTGCTGATGCGCCGCAGCGGCAGCGTGGTGGGCAAGGCGGTGATCGAGGAGGCACTCTCCGAGTTCGGCCGCGAGCTGTCGGCCAATGCGGTCGAGGCGCTGGTGTCCCGCGTGCGCAAGGCGCTCGGCGAAGCGGAGTCCGGTGTGGCCATCGAGACCGTGCGCGGCGTCGGCTACCAGCTCAAGGTGGAGAGCGACAGATGACGCCCGGACCCAGCCACCAGCCGAGCCTGGTGCGCACCATTACGCTCAGGCTGGCGATTACCGCGATGCTCGCCATCTTCCTGCAGGTGACGATCGTCGTCGCGCGCACCTACTTCGACGAGGAGGACCTCAACAAGAGCTATGTCACGCGCCAGGCGCGTGTCCTGCTTTACGAGGTGCGTTCGGGCCCACATGGCCTCACGTTCAGAGATCGTCGCGTTCCCGCCCAGTACGTCGGCGAGCACCGCGCGTCCTACGCCTTCCGCATCCTGGACGAGCGCGGCCAGATCATCGCCGAGCACGACGGCCGCATGCTCGCGGAGCTTTCGCCCTGGCGGCCTAGCCCGTCCAGGACGCAGGATCTCTGGCTGCTCGATCTGAGCCAGGAAAAGAAACTGCATGTGGCCGGGGGCTTGCGGCAGAAGGTCGGCAACAAGGACGTGTGGGTCGAGGTCGCCACCGTCGGGGATCCGGCTGGCGTCTTCCGGAGCGTGCTGGCGGCGGAAGTCATCGACAACGTGTGGATGCCGATGATCCCCTTGGTGGTGCTGACCCTTGGCGTTGCCGTGATCTCGGTGCGCAGGTCGCTCGGCGCCCTTGGGTTGGCGGCGGCACAGGCGCAACGCATGTCGCCGCTGGATGCGGCAAGCCGCTTCGACGTTTCGGGGATGCCGCAGGAGGCCGCCAGCTTCGCGGTCGCCATCAATGGCTTGCTCGATCGGGTCCGCAACCTCGTCGACGCGCAACGCCTGTTCATCGCCCGGGCAGCTCACGAGCTCAGGACGCCGCTCTCCGTCATCATGCTGGAGCTCGGACGGATCGAAGATCCCAGAGTGCGCCGCCTCGAAGCGGACGTGCGGGGCATGAGCGAGACGGTCGACCATCTGCTTACGCTCGCCCACCTGGAGAGCTCCGAGGCCATCAAGGTCGCCGAGTTGGATCTCGGCAGGATAGCGACCGATCTGGTGTCCCGCCTGGAAGAGTGGATCCTGGTCAACCGGCACCAGATCAAGCTCGAGGTACGCGAGCCCACCCGCATGGTCGGCGATGCCCCCGCGATTCGCGAGGCGATGCGCAACCTGATCGAGAATGCGGTGCGCCACACCCCGCCCGGCACCGACATCGAGCTGACCGTGGGTCCCGGAGGCTCGGTCGTCGTCGAGGACAACGGGCCGGGTTTGGATACCGATGCCGCGGCCGAGCTGCTCGAGCCGTTCAAGAAAGCGCGGGACTCGAGCGGTGGCGCCGGACTTGGACTTGCCATCGTCAAGCAGGCCGTCGAGCTGCATCACGGCAAGATCGAGATCGGGCGCTCCCCCAGCGGCGGCGCCAAGTTCACGCTCCATTTTCCCGAGAGCGAGCGCCACTTGCCCACGCACGGGTCGGCCGATGCTGTCGAGCTGCGCCAATATGCGTGAGTGTGCCAAACGGTTCGGTCGCGCGGCGAGTTGCCTGACCATCGCGTCGGCCTCACCCGCAGCGCTCGGCGCAGGCGGACGGACGATCATGATGCGGGGAAACCACGTTGCGCGGAATTGTTCGGGTCCTAGCCGCTGCGTGTGGAACTTGTGGATCACCGGGTCCATAACCTCCGCCCAAGTCGATTTGAGCCGGAGCATTGTAGACCGGGACGATGTTGGACGAGCCAAGCCCGACAGGCTTGGGGCGACGGGGCGCCAATGGGGGAGATTCGTGTGCTGAGAGCCGGCCCAGACCGGCGTCGAGTCTCAGCGCGCCGGCACCGGTGGCCGTCAGCTGCACCGATTCTGGCTGCGAGCATCTTGACGGGATGCGCGGTCGGGCCCGATTTTCTGCCGCCGGAGCCGCCGCCGGTCGCGGGATATCTTCCAGGTGCCGATGCCAACGAGCGCGTGCTCGGCAAGGCGTTCCTCTATGGCGCCGACATTCCGAGCCGCTGGTGGGAGCTGTTCCGGTCGCGCGCCCTCAATGAGCTGATCGAGCAGGCGATCCAGCACAACGCCGACCTGCAAGCGGCCGAAGCCGCCGTGCGGGTCGCGCAGGCCAACGCGCTGGCGCAGCGCGGGGCCTTGTTTCCGCAAGTCGCGGGGAATTGGAACTCCTCGCGCCAGAAGGTGCCGATTGCGACGCTCGACTCGCCGGCCGCCAACAACGCCGAGATTTTCAGCCTGCATACCGCGCAGGTGACGGTCAACTATGTCGCGGACGTGTGGGGCGGGGTGCGGCGGCAGACGGAGTCGTTGCAGGCCCTCGCCGAGAACCAGGCCTTCCAGCGCGAGGCCGTCTACCTGACGCTCACGTCCAACATCGCGCTCGCCGCCATCCAGGAGGCATCGCTGCGCGGACAGATCTCGGCGACCCGCAGGCTGATCGCTCTGCAGACGCAACTGCTGCAGATCCTGCGCCAGCAAAACTCGCTCGGGCAGATCGCCCTGCCCGATGTGGTGGCCCAGGAAACGTCGCTCGCGCAGGCAAGGCTCCTGCTGGCGCCTCTGGAAAAGCAGCTCGCCCTGCAGCGCAATCTCCTGGCGGTCCTTACCGGGCGCTTTCCGAGCGAGGGAGCGACGGCAACCTTCGATCTCGCCTCGCTGCGCCTGCCGCGCAAGCTGCCGCTCAGCCTGCCCGCCGATCTCGTGTGCCAGCGCCCCGACGTGCGCGCCGCCCAGGCCAGCCTGCATGCGGCCAACGCCCAGCTCGGCGTGGCGATCGCCAACCGCCTGCCGCAGATCACGCTGAGCGGCAATGCCGGCAGCACCGCCTTCGCCGTCTCGCACCTGTTCGCTCCGGGCACCAACTTCTGGATGATCGCGGGCAATGCCCTGCAGCCGATCTTCGACGGCGGCACGCTGCGCTACAGGCAGGTGGCCGCGGAGGAAGGCTTGGCGCAGTCGGTGGCCCAGTATCGAAGCACCGTGCTGGTCGCCTTCCAGAACGTTGCCGACACGCTGAGGGCTCTGCAGGCCGATTCCCGCGCCCTCAACGCCGCGACGGCGGCGGAGAGATCGGCAGCGCGCAGCATCGACCTCGTTCGCGGCCAGATCGAGCGCGGACAAGTCAGCCTTCCGAGCCTTCTCAACGCCCAGCAAGCTTACCTGCAGACATCGCTTGCGCGGGTGCAGGCGCAGGCCGCCCTGCTTGCCGACACGGTCGCTCTCTTCCAGGCGCTCGGCGGCGGCTGGTGGAACAGGTGGGAAGCTACATTGGTACGTGCCGACTGAGATCCCATGCAGCTTGTGCGTTCATTGGTCATGCGTCGATCGGCACCGCGGCCCCCCGCACGGCGCATCGGCGCGCGCCTGTCGCGGCATAGCCTCGCGGCATCGGCGCTGCTGCTCGCCGCCCTGCTGCCGGCGGTTGCCGGTCTTGCCTCCGCGCAGGCGCCCCAGGCAGCCTCGCAAAAGGGCAATACGGTTCGCATCACGGCCGACCAGATGCACCAACTCGAGATCGCCAAGGTCGAGGCGACGGTGTTCCGCGCCGAGAAGCAGGCCATCGGCCAGATCGCGTTCAATGAGGATGCCAGCACCCTGGTGCTGACGCCCTTCTCGGGTCGCGTGACGCGCCTGATCGCCAAGATCGGCGACGCGGTGAAGCGCGGCGATCCACTGTTCGAAATCGACAGCCCCGAGGTGGTGCAGGCGCAGACCGACCTGATCGCGGCAGTGCAAGGCCGCGACAAGAGCAGGTCCCAGCTCGCCCTCGCCAAGCGGACCTTCGACCGGCAGGCCGGCCTCTTTGCCGCCAAAGCCACCTCGCAACGCGAGCTGGAGCAGGCCAATACCGATCACACCGCCGCCGAGACCGATGTCAGGACCGCAGAAGGTGTCCTCAACGCCGCCCGCAATCGTCTGCGCGTGCTCGGCCGCAGCGACGCCGAGGTGGCGCGCCTGGAAAACGAGCGGCTCATCAACCCGCTGATCGCCATCACCTCGCCCATCGACGGCACGGTCATCGCCCGCAAGGTCGGCCCCGGTCAATATGTGCGCAGCGACTCCGGCGAGCCGCTCTACTCGATCGCCGACCTTTCCATAATGTGGCTCAAAGCCAACGTGCCGGAGAACGACATCGCTTTCGTGCGCACGGGCCAGGAGATCGAGGTCAGGGTGCTGGCGGTTCCAGACCGCGTGTTCAAGGCGCGCATCGGCGCCATCGGCGCGGCTTCCGATGCAACGACCCGCCGCGTGGTCGTGCGCTCGGAGATCGCCAATCCGGATGGCGCGCTCAAATCCGAGATGTTCGCCACCTTCAAGATCGTCACGGGCAATGGCGAACCAGAAGCCGCGGTGCCGGTCGAAGCCGCGATCCGCGATGGCGATCTCGCCTTCGTGTGGGTCGAGCGCGGGCCGACGCTGCTCGAGCGGCGCAAGGTAAAACTCGGCATCGAGCAGAATGGCCGCTTGCAGATCCGCGAGGGTCTGCAGCCCGGGGAACGGGTCGTGGTCCGGGGCGCGATTTTCGTCGACAACGAGTGGCGGCAATGAGCACCTGTATCGGCTGATCGAGCGATGATGCGCAACCTGATCGCATTCTGCCTGTCGCGCCGGCCGCTGGTGCTGATCAGCTTCGCGGCTTTCCTCGCGCTCGGCTATGCGGCGTTCACCGCCCTCAACATCGAGGCCTACCCGGACCCGACGCCGCCCATCATCGAGATTATCGCCCAGAGCCCCGGCCAGTCTCCGGAGGAAATGGAGCGCTACGTCACCATTCCCATAGAAATCGCCGTCGCCAGCACCCCGGGCCTGCGCTTCATCCGGTCCAACACCGTTTACGCGCTGTCTTTCATTCGCCTCCAGTTCGAGTACGGCCGCGACTACCACTTCGTGCGCCAGCAGACGGTCAATCGCCTGGCCGGCGCCACCCTGCCGCAGGGCGTGCAGCCCGTGATCTCACCGGCCGGCGGCATCAGCGAGATCCTCCGCTACGAGCTGCGCGGGCCCCCGGACATGGACGTGATGCAGCTGAAGACGCTGCAGGACTGGGTGGTGGAGCGCAAGCTGCGGATCGTGCCCGGCATCGCCGACGTGATCGTGCTCGGCGGCAAGACCAAGGAATTCCAGGCCGAGATCGATCTCAATCGCCTGATGGCCTATCGCCTGACCCTGCCGCAGGTGATCGCCGCCATCTCCGCCAGCAACTCCAACGTCGGCGGCCGCACCATCGCCATGGGCGAGCAGTCGGTCAATGTGCGCGGCCTCGGCGTCGTTGCGTCGCTCGAGGACATCCGCAATATCGTACTGCTGCAGCAGGGCGGCGTACCGGTTCTGCTGTCGGACGTCGCCAAGGTGCAGATCGGTTTCACGCCGCGCCTGGGGATCGCCGGGCGCGACGACAAGACCGACGTCGTCACCGGCATCGTGCTGATGCAGAAGTTCGAGCGCACGATGGACGTCGTGCGGCGGGTGGCTGCCGCGGTCGAGCGCATCAACAGCGACGGCAGCCTGCCGCCCGGCGTCAAGATCGTGCCGTTCTACGACCGCGGCGACCTCGTGGCGGTCACAGTGCAGACCGTCCTGCACAACATGTTCTTCGGCATCGCTCTGATCTTCCTGATCCAGTGGCTGTTTCTGGGCAATCTGCGCTGCGCCTTGATCGTCTCGGCGACCATCCCGGTCGCTCTGTTCCTGGCGGTCATCATCACGGTGCTGCGCGGGGAATCCGCCAATCTCCTATCGGTCGGCGCCATCGATCTCGGCATCATCGTCGATTCCACCGTCATCATGATGGAGAACATCTTCCGCCACCTTGCCGGACATGCGCCGCAGCAGGCGACGGCGCAGCGCGAGGCCGGACTGTCGGACAAGCTCAACCGCATCCTCGGCGCCGCCGTGGAGGTCGACAAGGCGATCTTCTTTTCGGTCATCATCACCATTGCCGCCTTCCTCCCGCTCTTCACCATGCAGGGAGTGGAAGGCCAGATCTTCGGCCCGATGGCGCGCACCTACGCCTACGCGCTGCTGGGCGCCGTCATCGCCACCTTCACCGTGACGCCGGTGCTGTCGTCGATCCTGCTGCCCGAGCGGGTCAATGAGGTCGAGACGTTCCTGGTCCGGCACATCCGCCGCGTCTACGAGCGCATCCTGCCGCTGTGCATCCGCCGCCATTTCGTGGCCGCTGCCTGCGGCCTGGGCTTCCTTGCGGTGTGCGCAATCCTCGGCATCAGGCTCGGTACCGAGTTCCTGCCCAAGCTCGAAGAAGGCAACATGTGGATCCGTGCCCTGCTGCCGCCGACCATCACGCTGGAAGCGGGCATGGATTCGGTTGCGCGCATGCGCAACGTCATCCGCAGCTATTCCCCCGTGCGTACCGTGTTCTCCGAGCAGGGCCGCGGCGAGGACGGCACCGATCCCGACGGCTCTTTCGTCGCCGAGTTCTTCGTGCCCCTGAAGCCGCAAGGCGAGTGGCCCAAGGGCATGACCAAGGAGGAGCTGGTCCGGCAGCTCGGCGAGCAGCTCAAGCGCGAGTTCCTCGGCGTCGATTTCAATTTCTCGCAGTATATCCAGGACAACATCGAGGAGGCGGTGTCGGGCGTGAAGGGTGAGAACTCCGTCAAGATCTTCGGCACCGATCTCGCCGAGCTGGAGCGCCTGTCGAAGGCGGTGCGCACCGAGATCGCCTTCGTGCCGGGCGTCAGCAACCCCGGCGGCTTCAGCCTGCTCGGCCAACCCAACCTGATCGTCAAGATCGATCGCGCCAAGGCGGCCCGCTACGGCTTTTCGGTGGCGGATATCAACTCGGTGGTGCAGGCCGCCATCGGCGGACAGGAGATCACCAAGGTCTACGAAGGCGAATGGAACTTCGCGCTGACGGTGCGTCTGGCGCCCGAGTATCGCCGCAACCCCGATGCCATCCGCTCGATCCCGGTGGCGCTGCCGAGCACCGATCCCAAACTGCCGACCGCCTACATCGCGCTCGGCGACCTCGGCGAGGTCCGCCTGGAGACGGGAGCCTCCTACATCTATCGCGAGAACGGCCAGCGCTTCGTGCCGCTCAAGTACAGCGTGCGCGGCCGAGATCTGGGCTCCACTGTGGCCGACGCGCAGGTACGCATCGCCGAGAAGGTGCCGCTGCCGCCGAGCTACAGGATGGAATGGACCGGCGAGTTCGGCGCCCTGGTCGAGGCGCAGAAGCGGCTCGCGTTCATCGTGCCGTTGAGCCTGCTCCTGATCCTGATGCTGCTCTACAGCCTGTTCAACTCGGTGCGCGACAGCCTGCTCGCGCTCTCGGGCATTCCTTTTGCGGTGGCCGGCGGCATCCTCGGTCTCTACGCCGCGGGCCTCAACTTCTCCGTCTCGGCGGCGATCGGCTTCATCTCCCTGTTCGGCGTCTCCG
>Ga0111538_10006370_pt1 | contig 15981 bp, 7 predicted proteins | sample SoiMethybrSBSTD1_FD_79669 | JGI IMG/M metagenome (GOLD analysis project Ga0111538, IMG submission 79669) | Bulk soil microbial communities from a Populus tree surrounding site in Tennessee, USA - Soil MetaG P. TD hybrid SBSTD1 (version 2)... | ecosystem: Environmental > Terrestrial > Soil > Tree...
ACGCGCGCGCGGCGCTCGAGACGTTCCGTTCGATGAAGACGCCGGGCCGCGCGGATGCGCGCGCGCGCGGCGAGGGCTTCGCGCTCGCGGCCCTCGGCGACCACGGCGCCGCTGCGCGCGCCTTCGAGACGCTGCTCTCCGCCGCGCCCGAGAGCGCGCTCGCGTCCGAGGCGCGGCTGCAGGCCGGGATCGAGCGCCTGCGCGCCGGCGATGCCGAGGCGGCGATGGCTCACCTCGAGGAGGCCGCGGCCGGGAACGACCCGCAGGCGCTGTACTGGCTCGCACAGGCGCAGAAGAGCGCCGGCGACGCGCGCGCCGGGCTCGCCTCCCTCGAGCGCGCGCTGCGCGCGAAGCCCGCGGCGGAGCTCGCGGGCCGCATCCAGGTCCTGCGCGGGGACTGCCTCACGGCCGAAGGGCGCACCGAGGACGCGCGCCGAGCCTACGAGTCCAGCGGATCCGAGCGCGCGCTGCACGCCGCCGCGGTGAACGCCCTGAACCAGGGCAACGCGGACGAGGCGGTGTTGCTCGCCGAGCGGGCCGTGCGCGACGGCGCGGGACGTGACGCGCGGCTAGCGCTGGGCGAGGCGTACTTCGCCGCGCAGCGCTGGGACGATGCGGAGCACACCTTCGCCGATCTGCTGGCCGATCCCGGCGACGAGGCGACCGCCGCGCGCGTGCGCTCGCGCCTCGCCTGGTGCCGCTACCTTTCCGGTGATCTCCCGGCCGCGCAGCGGGGCTTCGCCGAGCTCCGCGAGCGCCATCCGTCGTCGCCCGAGGCCGAGGAGGCGCTGGCAATGCAGGTGCGCATCGCGGGCGACACCGGCGAGCAAGATGCCGCTCGCGCGGCGGCCGAGGAGTACGCGAAGCGCTACCCGAAGGGGCGCTTCATCGACCAGGCCCTGCTCGCACTCGCGCGCTCGTCCACCGGCCGCGAGCAGCGCGAGCGCTACGAGGAGCTGCTCCAGCGTTGCCCCCAGAGCGCGCTGCGCACGACCGCCGCGCTCGAGCTGGCAGAGGCGGAGAGCGCCGCCGGCGACCAGGAACGCGCCAGCGCGCGCTTCACCGAGCTCCTCGGCGGCGAGCTCGCCGCGCCGGAGCGCGCGCGCGCCCGGTACGGCCTGGCGTGGTGCCACTGGGAGCGCGGCGAGCACGCGGCCTGCGCCCAGGCGCTCGCGCCGCTGCTCGCGGACCGGGAGGCACCTCCGGAGCTCGCCGAGGCCGCGCTCGAGCTCGCGCTGTGGGCCCAGGTGCGCACGGGCGAGACCGACGGCGCGCTCGAGAGCTGGCGCGCGCTGAACGCGCGCAAGGGCGACGAGCGGCGCCGCTGGGAGGCCGCGCGGACCGTGCTCGGCGCACTGCGCGAGAAGAAGGACGCGGAGAGAGCGCGCGCTCTGCTCGACGAGTGCGCGCGCACGCTCACGGATCCGGAGCTGCGCACCGGCGCCCAGGTCGAGCTCGCCTACCTCGCGCTCGACGAAGAGGACGTGGAGCGCGCCGAGAAGGCGCTCGGCGCCGCGACGCGCGTGCGTGCCGGCGACGCGCGCGTGGCCGAGGCCGTGTACCACGTGGGCGAGGCGCGCCTCGCGCGTGGCGACGAGGACCGCGCCCTCGAGCTCTTCACGAGCTCCGCGGCGCAGGACCATCCGCGCGCGTGCGAGGCGCTCTACAAGCTGGGCTTCCTGCGCCTGAACCGCGGCGAGCTCGACGCCGCGCGCGCCGCGCTGACCGAGCTGCTCGGACGCGATGCGTGCGTCGATCTCGCCCCCGAGGCACGCTTCCTGCTCGCGGAGGCCCACTACCGCGAGGGCGCGTACCCGGAAGCCGCCGAGCTCCTCGCGCGGCTGCGCACCGAGGCCCGCGACGACCTGCTCGCCAAGGCGCTCTTCCGCCTCGGCCAGTGCCTGGCGGAGCTCGGGCGCTGGAGCGAGAGCGAGGGCGCGCTCTCGGATCTCGCCGCGCGCTTCCCGCAGTTCCCGAACCTGGCGGAAGCCGAGCTCGTCCGCGGCCGGGCGCTCGCGGCGCAGAAGAAGAACCGTCCCGCGCGGGCGGCCTTCGAGCGCGTGCTGGCCCTGGACCAGGGCGATCTGGCCGCGGGCGCGCGTCTCGCGCTCGGACGCCTCCACGAGGCCGAAGGGCGCTCCGAGGAAGCGCTCTCCGAGTACCTCAAGGTCGCGCTGCTCTATTCGCACGAGCCGTCGGTGTGCGAGGCGCTGTTCCGCGCCGGCAACGTGCTCGAGGCGCAGGGCGACGCGAACCGCGCCCGCGAGCGCTACCGCGAGCTCGTCGCCCAGCATCCACGCTCGCCCTTCGCGGCGAGCGCCGAGGAGCGCCTGCGCTCGCTACAGGAGACGCGCACGCCGAGCAGCGCCCAGAGCATCGGAGGGAGCCGAGACGGTGGAGGGTGATGTGGGGCAACCGGGCTGCGGTGGGACGCGGCGTTCGCGTCCTGCGCAGGCCCGGGGTCCATCGCCTTCGGCTCCCTCCGAGCATCCACCACGACCCACGCCCCCAACCCCGACGGAAGCGCCGTGATGACGATCCCGCAGAGCCCCTCCGGACCGATCGACTCCATCGACTCGGTCTACGACATGTTCCTGAACGGCGGCGTGCTGATGTGGCCGCTGCTCCTGTGCTCCATCCTCGCGCTGGCGTACATCGTCGAGCGCTGGATCCGGCTGCGCGATTCCGAGCTCGGATCGGCGCGCTACGGTCAGGAGATCCTCGACGCGCTCACCGCGCGCGGTGCGGGCGGCGCGCTGGCCAAGGTGAGCGGCGAGCCGCGACCGCTCGGCCGCGTGCTGCAGCCCGCCTTCGAGTCGCTCGAGCGCAACCGTCTCGAGCGCGAGAAGGCGGTCGAGGACGCCGGCGCGCGCGAGTTCACGCGCCTCTCCGCGCACCTGAAGCCACTGGTCGTGATCGGCATCCTGGCGCCGCTGCTCGGTTTCCTCGGAACCGTGTTCGGGATGATCGAGTGCTTCGCGGAGATCTCGCGCTCGACCGGCGCGATCCGGCCCAGCGACCTCGCCTCGGGCATCAGCCAGGCCCTGATCACGACCGCGGCCGGCCTGTGCATCGCCATCCCGACCCAGGCCGCCTACTTCTGGTTCAAGGCGCGCATCGAGCGCTTCGTGCGCCGCGCCGAGGACCTCTACGGCGAGCTCACGCGTAGCCTGGATCGCACGCCGCTCCAGCTCCCGCCCGGAGGCCCGGCGTGAAGATCCGCACCGGCGCCGCGAGCGAGGAGGAGTTCGTCATCCCGTTGACCTCGATGACGGACATCATCTTCCTGCTGCTGCTCTTCTACATGGTGTGCACGACCTCGTTCGAGCAGGAGCGTGCGCTCGACGTGAAGCTGCCGGCGGCGGAGTCGTCGGACGAGCCACCGCCGCGCGAGCTCGTGATCTCCGTGCTCGAGGACGGGCGCGTGATCCTGAACGGGGCCGAGGTCTCGCACGAGGCCCTGATCGACTCCCTGCGCAGCACCGCCGCCGCCGCGCCCGAGACGCCGGTGACGATCCGCGGCCACCGCGCGGCGCGCCACGAGGCGATCGTGGGCGTGATGGACGCCTGCGGGCTCGCCGGGCTCACGAACCTCTCGGTCGGAACGGTGCGCGAGGAGCGCGGCTAGTCCGTGGCGCGCGGGCGCGGCAAGGACCTGGTGGCGGCGCTGGCAGTCGCCGTGGCGCTGGTCCACGGCGGCACGATCCTCCTGCGCGCGCGCGGCGTCCTCGGGGCGCACTGGACCGACGGCGAGCGGCGACTCGCCTCCGAGACGGGCGACCTCGTGCGCCATGCCGTGTGGGACGAGCCCGAGGTCCTCGCGCAGGTCGGCGCGGCGCGCGATCCGGCGCTCACGCCGGACGGTCGCTTCCTCGTCTTCGTCACCGGCGAGCGCCGGCTCAACGCCGAGCTGTACATCGCCGAGCTCGTCGACGGGACCTTCGCGCGCGTCGAGCCCATCGCCGAGCTGAACACGGCCTCCGACGAGCTCGCCCCGGCCTTCGCCGAGGGCGCGCTCTGGTTCGCGAGCGATCGCCCCGGCGGCGCGGGCGGCCTCGACCTGTGGCGAGCCAGCTACACCGACGGTCGCTTCGGTCCGGCGGAGCTCGTCGGCCCGGGCCTGAACTCCGCCGCCGACGACACCGATCCCGCGCCGCTCCGCTCGGGCGCCGTCGTCTTCGCCTCGGACCGCCTGCGTCCGCGCGGCGACCTCGACCTCTACGAGGCCGAGCTCTCCGGCGATCTCTTCGAGGCGCAGCCGCTGGTGGCGCTGGACACGCCCTTCCAGGAGCGCGAGCCTTGCGCCGGTCCTGACGACCGCGTCCTGTACTTCGCCAGCGACCGCGACGGGAACGGCGAGTTCGACCTCTGGCGCAGCCTGAGCGACGAGAGCGGGTGGCTGGCGCCCGTGCCGGTACGCGCGCTGAACGGCGCGGGAACGGAGCGCGGCCCGTGCGCGAGCGCCGACGGCTTCGCGCTGCTGTTCGAGGGCCGCAGTCCCGCCGGGGAGCCCGAGCTCCTGCGCGCGCGCTCGCGCGAGCTCTACCGGCTACCCGCCGGTCCGGCGAGCCTCGCCGAGTGGCTGTTCCTCGCCGGCCTCGTGCTGCTCGCGCTCGTGGCGCTGCTCGCGAAGCGCTGGCACGCACTGGACATCGTCTACAAGTGCCTGCTCGTCTCGCTGATCGTGCACCTCTTGCTGCTGCTCTACCTGAGGACGGTGTATCCGGAGGGCGCGCGCTTCGGCGGCCAGGGCGAGGGCGACCGGACCTACCGCGTGCGCCTCGCGCCCGAGCAGGGCGTGCGCACGCCGTCCGGGCTCCAGGCGCGGCTCGGCGCGGGCGCGGCCGAGGCGCCCGAGCGCGAGCGCCTCGCGTCAGTCACGACGGCCGCGCCCGCGCCCGAGGTCGCGCAGCTCACCGCTCCCGAGCGGCCCGTGGAGGATGCGCCCGGGCGCGCAGCGCTCGCCGCGAACGCCTCGCCGTCCGAGGCGGCCCCCGTCGCGCTGCACGAGCGCGAGGCGCCGCTCGAGCGTCTGTCCACCTCCGCGGCCGGCCTGGCGTTGCGTTCGCGCTCGGCGGGCGAGCGCAGCGCCGAGCCCGTGTCCGCTGCACCGGCGCGCGGCGACACGAGCGCGAGTAGCACGGTGTCCGCGATCGCTCCCCGCCCGGGGGCGAGCTCGCTCTCCGCGCCCGATGCGGCGAGCGCGGACGTCGCGCGCGGCGGCCCAGCGCCGGCGACCGCGGTGCGGGCGAGCGCTCCGGAGGGCTCGGCCGAGATCGCCGTTCCTGGCGAGCGCTTCGAGCGCAGCGGCGGCGCCGCGCACAGCCTGGAGATCACGGGACACGCCTACGAGGCGCATGTGGTGGCCAGCGCCGGCGCCCTCGAGCGCACGGTCCCGGGGGCCCCGGCGACGGGCTCGGACAGCGGGACGGCGACGCCGGCTCCCGTGGCGAGCATCCTCGAGCCGGTCGACACCGGCACAGGAGCTGCACCCGCGCGCGGCGCGCTCGCGGCTGCGCCGAGCACCAATGCCTCGCTTCCCGACAGCGCGGTACGCCAGCCGGTGGGCGAGGTCGCGCAGCGCGCTTCCACGCCTGCGGCAGCCTTCGATGCGACGGCCGGACTCGCGGGCGACGTCGGCGGCGAGCGCGCGACCCTCGCGAACGCCGGCGGACCGCAGCGCGGCGAGGTGCGCGGCGCGCAGAGCGTGACTGCGGTCCACGCGAACCCCGCCCCTGTGGCGCTCGAGGCTCCGTCCGGGGACGCCGAGCTCTCGAGCTCACCCGTGCCGCGTCGCGCGAGCGCTCCAGCCGTCGCGTCATCGTCGTCCGCGGAGCTCGACCTGCGCGCGCCGCACGCCGAGCCGCGCGAGGCCGCGGCAGAGGCGCGGCCGGCGGCGGCGGCCTTCGACGCGCTCGGAGGTCTCTCCGACACCCCGTCGCCCGCTCCTGCGCCCGCCACGGCTCCGACGCGCGCGCCCGAGCGCCCGCGGCTCGGCACGCCGGTGCCCGCGCTCGCCGCGCAACCGGAATCGCACCCCATCGATGCGCCGCGCAGCGAAGCCCTGACCGCGGACACCGAGCCGCCCCGCGCACGCATCACCGGCACCCCCTACCAGAACCGCTTCGGCGCACCGAAGCTGCGCGCGCTCGAGGAGTTCGGCGGCAGCGAGGGCACCGAGCACGCCGTGGCGATGGGGCTCTCGTACCTCGCGTCGATCCAGAACGAGAACGGCTGCTGGGGCCAGCGCTCGGACGCGCACGAGAAGTACCTCGACGTGCGCATCGGCAAGACCGGGCTCGCGCTGCTCGCGTTCCTCGGTGCGGGGCACGTCCCCGGAGGCTCGACCGAGTACGCCGCGACGTCGGCGCGAGCGGTGCGCTACCTATTGGACGCGCAGGACCGCGAGACCGGCCACTTCGGGCGCTCCTGCTCGTACGGCCACGGGATCGCCACGTACGCGCTCGCCGAGTGCTACGCGCTGACTCAGGCGGCGGACCTGCGCGCTGCGCTCGAGCGCGCCGTGGCCGAGATCCTGCGCAACCAGCACGCCGAGCGCGATCCGCGCTGGTACGGCGGCTGGGGCTACTACTTCGCCGACGGGCACGTGTGGAACAACGACGCGTGGCCGCGGACCTCGATCACCGCGTGGCAGGTGATGGCGCTCGAGTCGGCGCGTCTGGGAGGCCTCGACGTGCCCGATGACGTCTTCCAGACCGCGCGCGAGTTCCTGCAGCAGGCGTGGGACGAGCGCGCCGGCGCCTTCCGCTACTCGCACGATCCGGCGCGGCTGCGCTCGGGCTACCCGATCCTGCCCGCCTCGACCCCCGCCGGGCTGTTCGCGCTCGGCCTCCTGGGCGTGGATCCGGCGGCAGGCGACCTGGCCCCTGCGCGGCGCTTCGTGCTGGCGCGCCTTCCCGATGGGTACCGCTACACCGGCAACGACGACTTCGTCGAGCACGCGCGCGGCAACCTGTACTTCTGGTACTACGCCACGCTGGCGCTGTTCCGCGTCGGCGGAACGCCTTGGGAGACCTGGAACGAGGCGCTCAAGGCCACGCTGCTGCCGGCCCAGCAAGAGGACGGCTCCTGGGAGCCGCTCGACATCTACTCCGAGTACGCGGGCGACGACGACGAGGAGCGCACCTACACCACGGCCCTGTGCGTGCTGTCGCTCGAGATCTACTACCGCTACTTCACCCCGCTCCTGCGCGTGAAGTAGCGCGCCGGCGCGACGTCCGCGGAGACCACGGCGCTGGCTGTGGAGCCGGACGCGCGCGAAGTCCATCCTGTACGGCCATGGAGCCCCGTCCCTGGCACGCGCGCTACGACCCCGGCGTCCCGCCGTCGATCGACTACCGCGAGCTCTCGCTCCCCGACATGCTGCGCAAGAGCGCAAAGGAGCACGCGGACGCGACGGCGATCCTGTTCACGAACGCGCGCCTCTCCTACGCCCAGCTCCTGAGAGAAGTGGAGCGCTGCGCGGCCGCGCTGGCCGCCCTGGGAGCGGGTCCCGGATCGCGCGTCGCGATCCAGATGCCCAACATCCCGCAGACGGTGATCGCCTACTACGGCGCGCTGAGCGTGGGAGCGGAGGTGATCCTCACCAATCCGCTCTACACGCCGCGCGAGATCGAGCACCAGTGGAACGACGCCGGCTGCGAGTACGCGTTCACGATGGACTTCCTGTACGCGCAGAAGATCCGCGAGCTGCGGTCCGCGCTGCGCGTGCGCCACTTCCTCGTGGCCTCGTTCCCCGAGTACATGGGCTGGCCGCTCTCGTGGCTCGCGCCCTGGAAGCTCCGTCGCCGCACGCCGCCGGCGGTCGCTCCGATCCCGCCCGATCCCGGCGTGCACCCCTTCCGGCGCTTCCTCGCCGCGCAGCGCGGTCCGGCGCCGCGGCCGTGGATCGACCTCGACGGCGTGGCGCTCTTGCAGTACACGGGCGGGACGACCGGCGTCTCGAAGGGCGCGATGCTGACGCACCGCAACCTGTCGGTGAACGTGCAGCAGATGCAGATGTGGTTCGGGAGCTCGGAGGCCGCGCGCGAGGTGGTGCTCGTGTGCCTGCCGCTGTTCCACGTGTTCGGCATGACGTGCGCCATGAACTTCGCCGTGTACCTCGCGGGGGCGATGGTGCTCGTGCCGGATCCGCGCGACGTGCGCGCGCTGGCGCACGCGATCGAGCGCCACCGCGTGACGCTCTTCCCCGGCGTGCCGGCGCTGTACAACGCGCTCAACCACTGGCCGGGGATCGAGCGCCTCGACCTGCACAGCGTGAAGGCCTGCCTCTCGGGGTCCGCGCCCATCGCGCCCGACGTGATGGCGCGCTTCCACGAGCTCACCGGCGCGCGCATCGTCGAGGGCTACGGGCTCTCCGAGACCTCACCCATCACGCACGCCAACCCGCTCTCGGGCGAACGCCGCAACGGCACCGTCGGCCTGCCGGTGCCCGACACGGATGCGCGCATCGTGGACGCCGAGGATCCCGCGCGCGTCTTGCCGACCGGCGAGACCGGCGAGCTCGCGCTGCGCGGCCCGCAGGTGATGGCGGGCTACTGGCAGCGGCCGGACGAGTCGGCGCGTGCGTTCCACGAAGGGTGGTTCCTCACCGGCGACCTGGCCACGATGGCCGCCGAGGGCTACTTCCGCATCGTCGGGCGCAAGAAGGACATGGTCAACGTCGGCGGCCTGAAGGTGTTCCCCGACGAGGTGGACGCGGTGCTGCACTCGCACCCCGCGGTCGTCGAGACGGCGACCATCGGCGTCCCCCATCGCGAGAAGGGCGAGTTCGTGAAGTCGTTCGTCGTCCTCAAGCCGGGCGAGATCCTGACGGCCGAGGAGCTGCAGGCCTTCTGTCGCGAGCGGCTCGCGCCGTACAAGGTGCCGCGCGAGATCGAGTTCGTGGCCGAGCTGCCGAAGAGCACGGTGCTGAAGGTGCTGCGGCGCGAGCTGCGCGAGCGCGAGATCCAGAAGCGCGCGTCGCTGGCCTGAGCGCGCGCAGCCGGGACGCACGGGGACCTGGGGCAAAAAAAAACGGGGCCGGGAGAGCGTGCTCTCCCGGCCCCGAGGGCCAGACGGCTGCTACCCGATCACGGGCAGAAGCAGAAGTTGTCGACGGCGCCAGGGCCGCCGAAGTTCAAGGTGACGTTGATCACGTCCTCGGGGTCGAAGCCCGGGTCTTCGCTCGCCGTGGCGTTGGCGACGAAGCCCGGCTGCGTGGCCAGGGTGGTGAGGTCGAGGCGGCGGAACCCCGGCGGACCGTCGTTCAGCAGGTCCTCCGTGAAGCCACCCGGCACGACGTACGTGCGCGTGTTGCCGCTGCCGTCGGTGAGGACGATCTGGATGCCGTCCACGTCCTCCTCGTCGAAGTCGATCACGTCGATGTAGTGAGCCTCGACGGGACCGGGGAAGTCGAACGTGATGCTGCCGCCGTCCTGGTCGTCGTTCGGCGTGTCGTAGATCCCGACGACGGTCTGCGTGGGCGCCGTCGTGTTCTGCAGGATCAGGATGTTGCCGGTGCCGACGAGCAGGTCGCGGTCCGGACCCGGATCGTTCGGGCCACCCGGGGTGGAGTCGAAGAGCGCGGCGCCGAGGTTCGGGCCGAAGCTCGCGACGCTGACCACGTTGCCGAACTCGGGCGGGCTGGAGATGTCCTGACCGTCGACCAGCGCCGTTCCGGCGTTGTCCGGGTCACCGTCGTCGTTCTCCTCGAAGGTGAGCTCGACGCAGGGGATGGACGCGTGGAAGTTGTCGACGCCGCCCGAGCCGCCGAGCTCGATCAGCATGTTGACCACCGCGTTGGCGTTGAAGTTGGCGTCCTCGACGGCCGTCGCGACGGAGTTGAAGCCCGGCTGCGGCGCGAGCGTGGTCAGGTCCAGCGTCAGGATGCCCGGGCCCGCGACCGTGAGGTCGCCGGTCCAGTCGGCCGGCGCCGTGTAGGTACGCGTGCGGGCCGCGAAGTCCGTCAGCGTGATGACGATGCTCTCGTTGCCGGCCGCATCGTCGTCGAGCAGGTCGATCGACAGCGGTTGCAGCGGGTTGGTGAACGCGAAGTTGAACGCGCCGCCGTTCTCGTCGTCGTTCGGGTGGTCGTAGATCCCCGCGATCGTCTGAGTGGTGTTCGCGTTCGTCTGCAGGATCAGGGCGTTGCCCGTGCCGACGAGCAGGTCCGGGTCCTGGGAGGGGTCGTTCGGGCCGCCCGGCGTCGTGTCGAAGATCGCCGCGCCCGCGTTCGGACCGCTGCTGGTGATGGAGACCTCGTCACCGAACTCCGGCGGGGTCGAGATGTCCTGGCCGTTGGCCAGGGGCGTCCCGTCCTCGTCCGTCGAAAAGTCGATGTCGAGCGCTTGCTTGCACACGCCGCTCAGGAACGCCACGCCGACTTCGTCGAGCAGCAGCGTCGAGGGCGTGGCCGAGTCCTGGCCGTGGTAGGCCAGACGCTGCCACGTCGTGTTCGTCGTCGAGCGGGGATTCATCGCCAGCTTCGCGACCTTCGTGCCGTTCACGAACGCCTCGAGGCTGTTGTCCTCCAGGCTCGCGATGACGCGCACGTGGATCCACGAGCCGAGGGCCGTCTCGCCCGAGTAGCTGTAGAGCGGCGCGCTGTCGGGCACGCCCCAGTTGCTGCGCAGGAAGAGCTGGGCGCCGGTCTCACCGAACTCGATGCCCCAGGCGTCCTGGTAGGCGTTGCCCACGAGGTGCTGGATGGCCAGCGTCGGCATCGCGCTGCCGGCGGGCGGAGCGGACTCGAGCTGGAGGTTGAAGGACCAGGAGTAGTCCCAGGGATCGGGCGAGTGGATCGGCGGCGTACGGAAGCCCGTGAACGCGCCGGCGCCGGAGTCCTCGATGCGCACGAAGTGCTCGGCCAGCGCCAGCGGGCGCGGAACCGGCGGCTGGGCGATCGTGGCGGCGACCATGGGGCCGTCGACTTGCCAGCCGGGGATGGCGGTGACGCTCTCACCGACCTTCACCTTGTCGAACACGTCGAACGTCTGGATCCCATATGGGAACACGAGCTTGTTCCGGGGCTTGATGTCGACCTTCACCGACGGCCCGGACGAGGGGTCGCCACCCGGAGCCTGCATGCTCCGCTGTGCGGCGGCGAACGTGGTGAGAAACAGGGTTGCAGCGAACGTCAGGGGGATCCGTTGATGGAACCCCCCGGCGTATCCCGAGGTGTTTTGCGTCATATCTCCTCCAAACCGGTTGCGCCGGGGATGGCGCGAATCCTGGCGGAATCCGCGGTTGATTCTATGCCCTGTTCGTCGCCGGAAGGAAGGACCTTCCCGGGCTTCTCGCCGGTTGCAGCGACGTCACGCGGGGCGTTTTCCAGAGCTGCCGGGCCGGGAATGCCCGGTAGGGACGCCTCCGGAGCCTGCCTCAGGGGCAGATGCAGAGGTTGTCCACCGCTCCCGAGCTCCCGAGGATCACCGCGATCGTCTCGACCGCGTCCTCGTCGAAGCCGGCCTGCTGCACCATCGTGGCATTGGCGCTGAAGCCGGGCTGAGGCAACGGGTTGCGCAGGTCCAGGTTGCGGAACGCCGGTCCGCCGTCCGCGACCAGGTCCTCGGTCCACCCCGGAGGCACGGTGAACGTCCGCGTGCGCCCGCCCACGTCCGTGAGCACCACGCTCGATGCATTGGCGATCCCCGGATCGATGTCCACGAGATCGATCCGCGCGGGCGAAACCGGGGCGGGGAACGTGAAGAGGAGCGTGCCGCCGTCCGCATCGTCGTTGGGTCGATCGAAGATCCCGGGCACGGTCTGCACGAGCGACGCCGCTGCGTTGTTGTTCTGGAGGACGAGCAGGTTGCCGAGGCCCACGAGGAGGTCCAGGTCCTGCGAGGGATCGTTGGGCCCGCCCGGCGTCGAGTCGAAGATCGCGGCTCCCGCGTTCGCGCCGGAGCTCGAGATCGAGACCTCCACGCCGAACTCGGGCGGGGTCGAGATGTCCTGACCGTTCACGAGCGGCGTCACGCCGTCGTCCTGGGTCTCGAAGTCGAGCGCGACGCAGGGCATCCGCAGCGCCAGGTCGTCGAGCCCACCGGAGCTGCCGAAGTGCACCGAGAGCCGCACGACCGAGCTCGCGTCGAAGCCCGGATCCTCGATCGCCGTCGCGACGGACACGAGGCCCGCCTGGGGCAGGAGCGTCGTGAGGTCCAGCGTCTTGAAGCCGGGCGGTCCGTTCACCTGCCGATCGCCGGTCCATCCGGCCGGGACGTCGTAGAAGCGCGTGTTCCCGTTCTCGTCCACGAGCTCCACCGACGCGCGCTGCACCGCGCCCTGGTCGATGTCGACGAGATCCACGGAGAGCGGCTCGAGCGCCCGCACGAACGTGAACACGACCGTGCCGCCGTCCTGGTCGTCGTTCGGATGATCGAAGATGCCCGCGACGGCCTGCGCCGAGGCCTGGTTGTTCTGGAGGATCACGAGGTTGCCGAGCCCGACGAGGAGGTCGGGGTCCTGGCTCGGATCGTTCGGTCCGCCCGGCGTGGAGTCGAAGATCGCCGGACCCGCGTTGGCGCCCGTGCTCGAGATGGCGAACACCTCTCCGAACTCGGGCGGCGTGGACAGGTCCTGGCCGTTGACGAGCGGCGTCACGAGGTCGTCCTGCGTGTCGAAGTCGAGCTGCACGAGCTCCTCGCAGACCGCGGCGCCGAAGCGCACCGCCACGTCGTCGAGCACGTAGGTGATCGCGTTGCCCGCTCCGCCTCCGCGGTGTGACAGCCGCAGGGTCGAGAGATCGACGCCCGGGCGCGTGTGCAGCGGGAGCACGACCGGCGCTCCCCCGTTCACCCTCGCGCGCACGGTGCGCCGGTCGAAGCGCACCGTGAGCTCGACATCGAACCACCGTCCGATGCCCGTGGCTCGGGTGTAGGTGAACAGCAGCGCATGCACCGGATCTCCGCCGAGCCCGCGCACGGCGAGGTAGGCCCCATCGGGCGCGAACTCGATCCCCACCGCGTCCTCGAAGCCACGCGGTCCGGCGTGCTGGATCATCAGCGCCGGATGGACCGGCCCGGCGGCAGGCAAGACCTCGATCGCCTGCGACCACGTCCACGTGTAGTCGTGCGCGATGGGCTGGCCGATGAGATCGGTGACGAAGCCCTCGTCCGCTCCGTCGGCCGCGACGTCGCGCACGCGCAGCCAGCGCTGCGACGACCCGCGCGGCGTGATCGCGCCCATCAGGTCGTCCGCGGCGCGCACCGTGAAGCGGCCGCCCGCGCCGGCGGTGCAGCCCCAGCCCTCGATGCCGCCCAGCCCCTGGCCCGTGCGCAGCTCCTCGAAGCCCTGCATGCCGTAGGGGAAGGAGAGCCGCGACTCCGTGCGGACCTGGATTTCGCGCTCGGAGCCCTGTGAGGGAGAAGGCTCCGGGAAGCCGCGCTTCCCCTGCGCCAGCGCGGTGGCGCAGCACAGCAATCCGACCAGCGACCCACGGAACCAGTCCCTCACCGCGCCTCGCCTGACCATCGTCACGACCCTCGACCCTCTGCCGCGTCCGGGCTCCTGCGCGGCGGGAGGCCGCGCGACCTCGGGGATCGCCGGACGCGGTCCTACCTATGATAGATGCGACCTTCGAATCCCGTCAGTCCCGAGCAGCACGGCGCTGTCTCGACGACCACCGGAAGCGCCGCCATGCAGGACTACCAGCTCCTCCTGTGTTTCTTGCTCCTGCTCGGAGCGTGCGTCCTGCCCGCGCTCCCGCAGGGTGCAACGAGTCGCGCGCCGATGCCCTCGGACGCGGAGCTCGCGCGACTGCCGCGCGACGGCGGAACGGACTTCAATCGCCTGGTCTTCGAGAAGAGCCCGTACCTCCAGCAACACGCCCGCAACCCGGTGGACTGGTATCCGTGGGGCGACGAGGCCTTCGCCCGCGCGCGCGACGAGAACAAGCCCGTGTTCCTGTCGATCGGCTACTCGACCTGCCACTGGTGCCACGTGATGGAGCACGAGTCCTTCGAGGACGCCGAGGTCGCCGCGCTTCTGAACAAGGACTTCGTGTGCGTCAAGGTCGACCGCGAAGAGCGCCCGGACCTGGACGCCGTCTACATGCAGGTGACGCAGGCGATGACCGGCTCGGGCGGCTGGCCCATGACCGTCGTGCTGACCCCGGATCGACAGCCCTTCTTCGCCGGAACGTACTTCCCGAAGAGCTCGCGCCTGGGACGGCGCGGTCTGCTCCAGCTCCTGCCGGAGATCGCCACCGTGTGGCGCGAGCGGCACGCCGACGTCCTGCGCAGCGCGAGCGACATCACGGCCGCCGTGCGCACGTCCTCGGCGGACGAGCCGGGCGAGCCGCGGGCCGAGACGCTGGCGCTGGGGCGCGAGCAGCTGGGCCGCATGTACGACCCCGAGCACGGCGGGTTCGGCCAGGCGCCCAAGTTCCCCGTCCCCCACCAGCTCCTGTTCCTGCTCCAGCACCACGAGCGCACCGGCGATGCGCAGTCGCTGACGATGGTCGAGCGCACGCTCGACCAGATGCGGCGCGGCGGGATCTACGACCAGGTGGGCTTCGGGTTCCACCGCTACTCGACCGACGCCGAGTGGCTCGTGCCGCACTTCGAGAAGATGCTGTACGACCAGGCGCTGCACGTGCTCGCTTACGCGGCGGCGTTCCAGGTCACCGGCAAGCCCGAGTATCGCCGCACGGTCGACGAGGTGATCGCGTACTGCCTGCGCGACCTTCTCGACGCGCGCGGCGCGTTCCACTCGGCGGAGGACGCCGACAGCGAGGGCGAGGAGGGCCGGTTCTACCTGTGGACGCGCGAGCAGGTGCTCGAGGTGCTCGGCGCGGAGGAGGGCGAGCTGTGGGCGCGCGTGTACGAGATCACGCCCGAGGGCAACTTCCGCGAGGAAGCGAGCGGAGAGCAGAGCGGGCGCTCGATCCCGCACCTCGCGCGGCCCCTGTCTGCGTGGGCGAGCGAGCTCGGGACGACGGAGGCAGCGCTCGCCGAGCGGCTCGAGCGCTCGCGCCGCGCGCTGCTCGCCGTGCGCGAGCGCCGCGTGCGACCGCTGAAGGACGACAAGGTCCTCACGGACTGGAACGGGCTCGCGATCGCGGCCCTGGCCCGCGCCGGGGCGGCCTGCGGCGAGCCGCGCTACATCGACGCGGCGCGGCGCGCGGCCGACTTCTGCCTCGCGGAGCTGCGCGACGACCGGGGGCGACTGTGGAAACGCTGGCGTGGCGGCGAGGCGGCCTTCGACGGCACGCTCGAGGACTACGCGTTCCTCTCCTGGGGACTGCTCGAGCTGTACGAGGCCGGCTTCGAGACGCGCTACCTCGGCGAGGCGCTCGCGCTGGCCAGAACGATGGTCGAGCAGTTCGCGGACGCCGAACACGGCGGGTTCTTCACCTCGGCCGCGGACACCGAGGCCCCGCTCTTCCGCCACAAGGACGCCTACGACGGAGCGCTGCCCTCGGGGAACAGCGTCGCGGCATGGGTGCTGCTGCGCCTGGCGCGCATCACCGGCGACGAGGACCTCGAGGAGCAGGGCGAGCGCACGCTGCGTGCTTTCGGCGGCGCCGCACAGCGTCCGGCGGCGCACACGCTGCTCTTGCTCGCGCTCGATTTCGCCCTCGGCCCGTCGTTCGAGATCGTCGTGGCCGGCGATCCGGCCGCCGAGGACACGCGCGCGATGCTGCGCGCGTTCGGAGCGCGCTATCGCCCGCACACGGTGCTGCTCCTGCGTCCGGACGGCGACGCGCCGCCGATCGCCGAGCTGGCGCCGTTCACGCTCGACCAGAAGAGCCGCGGCGGCAAGGCCACGGCCTACGTGTGCCGCGACCGAGCCTGCAAGGCGCCGACGAGCGACGTGGCGGAGGCGCTCGAATACCTCGATCCGGGGAACTGGTAGCGCTCAGAGCCTGTGAAAGAATCCCCCGGCGCCTGCGAGGCAGCCAGATGCGCCCTGGCTGCGTTGCAGCTCCTCCGAGTGTTTCTCCGTTAACACGCGTCGTCGCTGCGCCTTGCCAGGCCG
>Ga0111538_10006371_pt1 | contig 15979 bp, 12 predicted proteins | sample SoiMethybrSBSTD1_FD_79669 | JGI IMG/M metagenome (GOLD analysis project Ga0111538, IMG submission 79669) | Bulk soil microbial communities from a Populus tree surrounding site in Tennessee, USA - Soil MetaG P. TD hybrid SBSTD1 (version 2)... | ecosystem: Environmental > Terrestrial > Soil >...
AGCGAATGGGCGCGACATACGTGGGAGTGCGTCGCGCCCATCCATATTCGTGGTTACTGTCCTCACCCCAGCAACCACTTGAGACGGAGGATCCACCAACCGTCTCTCTTGCCCCGCAATATACACCGCAACGGCTGTGCCGTGCAAGAGCCTTTTTCTTAGCGCCCGAACTAACTCAGGTTTGCTGGACAAAAGCTGTGCATCGCTTTAAAACCAACGGTTTGAGCTCGTCGAACGGGGTGGACAGCGTGTAGAAATTTCGTGGATCGGCGTGTAGAAATTTTACGCCAGCGCCTTTAGTTACGCGCCGATTTCCTGCTTGATGGCCGCCGCGATTTTTTCTGCGTAGGATTCGATTTGATGCTGGTTCTCGCCTTCGATCATCACCCGCGCGAGCGGTTCGGTTCCGGAGTAGCGCAGCAGCAGCCTTCCTTTGTTTGCAAGTAAGTCATCGACCTCCGCGACAGCCGCCTGCACCCCGACAAGATCGGTAAAGGAACGTTTCTCGCGGACGCGTACGTTCACGAGGATCTGCGGGTAGGTCTGGAAACCGGTGGTCATTTGCCCCAGTGATTTTTCGGACTCTCGCAGTGCCCTGAGCAGCGAGAGCGCCGTGATCATCCCATCGCCGGCGAGACTCAAGCCGGGAAGAATTATGTGACCCGACTGTTCCCCGCCGAGACTCGCGTTCCGTCGTAACAATTCGTCGAGCACGTATTTGTCGCCCACATCCGTGCGAACGAGTTTGATCCCGACAGCACGAAACGCGATCTCGAGACCGATGTTGCTCATGACGGTCGCAACCACCGTGTCGTCTTTCAGTCGTCCGTGCGCTTTCAGGTAGTTGGCGAGAACCCAGAGAGTCGCATCGCCGTCGACATAGTTTCCCTTTTCGTCGACGAAGAGCGACCGATCGGCGTCGCCGTCGAAAGCCACGCCAAGATCTGCTTTCTCTTTCACCACCCGCTCGCGGAGAGAGTCGATGTGCAGCGAGCCGCAGTTGAGGTTGATGTTGCGGCCGTCGGGACTCGCATTGATGGCGACGGTTTGCGCTCCGAGATGATTGAACAAAACGGGCGCCAACGCAGAACTCGCACCGTTCGCACAGTCGACGACGATCTTTAACCCCTGAAGGTTCAAACCTTCGGCGATCTGTTGGGAAAGGAAGGCGAGGTACTGCTGCTGAAGTTCGTGTTCCTGTTCAGGCGCCGGTGGTTTAGTTTCCGATGAAGGATGATCCGGCGAGACACCGGCGAAGATATCAGCCTCGATCACGCTCTCGACCGAGTCCATCTTCTCGCCCGACGGCGCGAAGATCTTGATCCCGTTGTCCTGATACGGATTGTGCGACGCGCTGATCACGACACCTGCGTCCGCGCCGAGTTTTCGCGTCAGGAACGCGACCCCGGGTGTTGTGATCACACCCGCGGACAAACACTTCCCGCCGGCTCGCGTCGCACCGTCGATCAGCGCGTTCTCGATCCAGTCTCCCGACTCGCGTGTGTCTCTGCCGATCACGATCTCGGGTGGTCCGGTGGTTCTTGAGAGATGACTGGCGAGTGAATAACCGATTGCGCTGACTGTGGGTGCGTCGAGTGGGAATTTTCCGGCTTCGCCTCGAATACCGTCCGTGCCAAAAAGAGGTTTCAATACCTTCGCTCCGGTGCAGACTTCGTCGATGTTAAAAATACTTTTCCCTGAAATTCGGGGGGTAACTGGAGTTGGGGTTCCGGTATCGCGTGGAACCCGTCCCATCCGAATACTATCCTCAAATCCTCAGACTTGAGCCTGTCCAACATACCTGGAGGCCCGGATACAGTGATGTCCATCGGCGGTCGTTGCATCCGCACACCTGCACTGTCATAAACCGGAACTCCCGAAAAGCTTTTCTCAACTGCCCGCTCAGCGATCTCGACCTGCACACTGACGACGGGATCCAGCAGATCGACCTTCGTGTCAGGAACGTCAATGCCAAGATTGGCCGCAGTGAAACTCTCCTTGTGACCCGCCAACCAGATCGATTCAGTCAACAATTTCTTCAATGCGTTCACGCGACTCTCCGGCCCACGCACCAACACCGATCCTTTACTCGGTCGAACCGCGTAGACCTGATATCCATCGGCCGGTTTGCCTTCGAGCTTGGGCTCGATCGTGATTTGACGTTCGACAATCGGTTCGAGACGAATCGGAATCGCGCTCGGCTGAAAACCGTCGACCTTGACGCCTTGCGGCAGCGAGATCTGCGCTTTGTCAGCCAAACGCAGCACGCGCTCGCCCGGCTGCTGATCGCTGATGTCGACTGTCGCGACGAGATCGAGCGCCGTCAGGTCGTCTAACTTATTCCTGCTGCCCGTCAACATCACGTCAACCGTTCGCGGTGGGTCGTTACTGATCTCCAGCGACTGCGGCCTGATGAAGTTGAGCTGGACGTTGACGTGCGCCGTGACGGGCTCGTTTTGTCCGGTCACGACCAGCCAAAGCACAAGCGCGATCGCGAGCGACAACAGTTTCAGACTCCAGTCTTCGAGGAAGATCTTGCGCACCAACTTCCCCGCACGGCTGGGCCGCGGCGCAAGCTCCGGAGTCTCGACTTCGTCTACGTCCTGAAACGGCATATCGAATAAATCTAGATCGACGCGATCTCTTCAGTCTCGCTGTTTGGTTCGGAAACCTTTTGTTGCTCCTTCGCTTTTGGCCCAACGCCGAGCGCTTCGAAGATCGCCGCTCGAAGTTTCGGCGGATCCAGACCACGCCGTATTTCACCCTTTTGCACAAACGAAAGCAGGCCCGTCTCTTCAGACACCACGACGGCGACGGCGTCAGTGTCTTCAGTCACGCCGATGGCCGCGCGATGACGTGTGCCCAGGTCGCGCGAGAGCCGCGGATTGAGTGTCAACGGAAGAAAGCACGATGCAGCCGCGATGCGGTGCCGACGAACGACAACGGCGCCGTCGTGCAACGGACTCGCTGTGTTGAAAATGCTGACGAGCAAGTCGTAACTGAGCTCCGCGTCGAGTTGGACGCCGCCGTCAGTCACGTTCTTCAGACCGACGTTCCGTTCGATCACGATCAGTGCCCCGGTTTTCAAAGAAGCAAGCGTGCTCGCGGCGAGAACCACTTCGTCGTAAATGCCTTCGCCGAACTGTCCGCGATGACGGGAAAACGGCACACGGAAGCGGTTACCAAACGTGATCAGCGCCTGCCGGATCTCCGACTGGAACAACACGATAATCGCGATACCGATGTAAAGAAGCCCGTTACTTAAGACGAACTCCAGCGTCGCCAAATCTTGTTTGATTGAAAGCCAGTAGAGGAAAACGAGGGCGGCGATCCCGGCGGCCATGGGCGCAGCGCGCGTGCCGCGCAGGAGTTTCAAAACTGCGTACACGAGCAAAAAGACGAAGATGATGTCCGCGACATTGCGCGGCTCGATCATCCGTCTTAAATACTCAGTGTATGGCAGTAGTAGTAACATCTCGCGTTGTCAAATCTTTGGTCCCACGATGCTCGGCTTCTCAGCAGCAACTTAGTTTCTCCGGATACACCCCGAACGCTGGAGCACGTCATTTCATGTGTTCCGCGACAGGCGCTCGGCTGTCGACCTGGTCGTCACGCGCGAGCTCGACAAATATCATCTCCACTTTCGGCTCCGCGCGTTTGATCCGCTCTTCAATATCTGCGATCGCGTTCACGATGCTAACAGTATTCATGTCATCTCGCAGCTTCACGTGCGTATTGATAAGAATCTGTTTCGGCGCCAGGTGCATCGTCAGCAATTCAATAACTCTTTCGACGCTCGGATGACTCTCGATCGCTCTCTTAATCGCCTGTACTTCCTTCTCATTCGCTGCTTCTCCGAGCAGCAACCCGCGCGATGCTCGCGCGAGCACAAACGCCACAACTGCCAAAACGAGCCCGATCAGTATCGACGCAACTCCATCCCAGTAAGCGCCGGCTGTGCCTCCGACCTGGTACTCGGTCAGTATCAAACCGGTAGCAGCAATAATGATGCCGATCAACGCGGCGGAATCTTCAAAGAGCACGGTCTTCGCGGTTGGGTCCTTTGACTCGCGCAAGTACTCGGCGAACGAAAGACCCTCGTGGTGCGCCTCTTTCATTTCCTGGTACAACGCCAGGCAAATCGATCCGGTTTCCAGCGCAAACGAGATGGCCAGCACCCAGTAAGCCCACGCCAGATTCGTCGGCGCATGCGGGTGTCTGAGTTTTTCAATGCCCTCGTAGATCGCGTACGTCGCGCCCACGCCGAAAATGAAAATCGCGGCAATGAAAGACCAGAAGAAGCGTTCCTTGCCGTAGCCAAAAGGGTGTTTGCTCGAGGCTGGACGCTTGTAAAACCGCAGGCCCAGTAAAAGAAAGATCTGGTTCGTCGTGTCGGCAACCGAGTGGAGCGCTTCCGCCATCATGCCCGACGACCCGGTAATGAAGGCCGCCACGAACTTGAGAACCGCGATCAATCCGTTGGCAAAGAGCGCGCCGATTACGGCCAGCATGTAGCGTGTCCTTACAGTCTAGGGAAATGAAGCTCCGTCCGGATTATATCTGTGTTCTGGTTTGAAGAAAACTATGAGGAGGCGCGCTTCAAACGCTGCTTTTTGCGCTTGAATCTGCCGCTTTGCAGGAACCCAACGAGTTCGCCGTTTTTGCCGACGACGGCCAGCGATCCGATCCCGTTGCGCTTCATCAGCTCGCGGGCGTAGTCGAGCGTTGCATTTGGCTCGACGAAGAACCGGGGCGCGATGGGACGCATGACGTCGCGCGCTGTGGTGAGGTGCCAGCGGTCGCGCGGCAACGTCTTGAGATCTTCAAGCGAAACGATGCCGTGAAGTCGTTTGTTGAGAGCGACCGGAAAGGCGACCTGCCGGTGCAGTGGCAGAATTGAGTCGATCAACTGGCTAATCAGTAGGTCGGGTTCGACCGCAAACGGCGCTGACATCGCTTCCTTCACGATGTTCTGCACGCGCCCGCGAACGTGTTTCACAACGCTGTAGGCCGCGTCGAAGAGGAACAGGCCGACGAGCACCGACCAGAAGCCCATGAAGTACGAGCGGAAACTGGGTGCAATCGCCATGTAGACGCCGAAGATGATCAGAATCGCGGCGATCAACATCCCGCAAATACCGGCGAGACGCGTCGCTTCTTTCATGTCGCCCGTGCGTCCCCACAGGATCGCCCGCAAGACGCGTCCGCCGTCGAGTGGGTAACCGGGGAACAGATTGAATACTGCGAGCAAGAGGTTACCGGCGGTGAGTAGGAACAAGACGCCGCCGGCCGTTTCGTAGCCCGCCATGATCGCGGGCAACATCAGAATGAAACTGACAAGAGCGAAGAGAAAACTCGCTGCCGGACCGGCGACGGCGATCCGAAACTCCGCTCGTGCACTCTCCGGCTCGTTTCGCAGGCGCGCGAGTCCGCCGAACGGATGTAGCACGATCTCTTCGATCTCGATGCCTTCCGAACGGGCCATCAGCGCGTGTGACAGTTCGTGGCCCAGGACGGAGAGAAACAGTCCGATCGTCACGACGATCGCGAGGAACCAGGCAGTCGTAACACTCAGCGGCACGAGTTTGACAGTACCGACCCACATCCCGCCGCGCGCGAGGTTCATGGCGATCAGCCAGATGCTCAATATAAAAACGATGAACCACCGGTAGTCAAACCGCACCGGAATCCCAAAGATATGCGCCACCGTGATCGTTCGTTTGAAGATATCCGTGAACTTCATTTGGGATCGATTTCAAATTTCATTGGTGGCTACATCGAGTAACGGATGTGGTTCAGTGCGGGCGACGCGTCGCAGCAGTAACGGTTCTTCATAAAGCTGCTGTAGACCACGAACGATCGCGAAGCGCGGTTCGTCCGCGACGCGCACGCTGAGCGCGAGTTGCTTCTGTAAATACTCCGACAGGCCGTCCATCAACGCGCCGCCACCCGTCAGAATCACACCGCGCGTATAAACGTCGCCGGCGACTTCCGGCGCCAACTCAGTCAACATGGCCCGCACTTCCTCAGCAATGCGCCTGATGATCGGCATCGAGATCGAATGGACCTCCCCGGCACTGATATCAACCGCGCCCGGACTACCCGTTTGCACATCACGTCCACGCACGTTGATCGACTTACTCGGATCTTCCGGCTCGATCGCGGAACTGAGCTCGAGCTTGATTCGCTCTGCTGTTTGCACGCCAATCGTCAGACCATGATGACGCCGCATTCGGTCCATGATGGCAAGGTCGATGTCCGAACTGCCCAACCGTTCAGCGCGCGAGGCGATAATCGATCCGGCGATAATCGCCGCGACGTTCGTCGTGCCCCCGCCGATGTCGACGACCGCCGCCGCATGTTCGTCATTCACCGGAACGCCCGCGCCGATCGCCGCCGCGAGTCCTTCCTCGATCATATAGACCTTGCTGATCCGCGCCTCTTCAGCGGCAGCCAGCAGCGCCCGCTGCTCGACCTGCGTCACTTCCGACAACACGCTCATCACCGCGCGGCGACTGAAATGCGACATTCCGCTTCTCGCTTCGCGAACGAACTGGTCCAGCATCGTGCGCGTGCGTTCAAAATCGGCGACGACGCCATCGACCAGCGGCGCGATCACGGTGACGTCGCGCGCTTCGCGTCCCTGCATCTTGTGCGCTTCGTTGCCGACCGCAATGACTTCGCCGGTGACTTTGTTGATCGCAACCACCGACGGCTCGTCGACGACGACACCACGTCCGCGCACGGCGATGATCGTGCTCGCCGATCCCATGTCGATTGCCATTGAATCGGAGACAAGGTTGCGCAGGCCACTGAGGCTGAGGAGAGTTCTGGTCCTGCCTATAAACGACATAAAAACCTATCCATTAACCCTCTGTTCGTTGAACCCCGGATTAAAAAGAACCGCTCGCTTTCTGCCAATCCACTTCCCAAAGCCGCACCGGTTGCTCGCGGTTCTTTACCGCGATCGGATCGCGCGGCTTTAACTGGTACCGACTATGAGCGGCATTCGCAGTCGCATCACTAATCAGAATCTCTCCACCAAGAGCATTCGATTCCAGCCGCGAGGAAGTATTAACCGTGTCGCCGATCGCAGTGTACTCCGAACGTCGATCCGATCCGATGTAACCGACAATCGCTTCGCCGGTGTGCAGGCCCATGCCGACGCCAATCTCCTGGAACCCCTCGTCACGCAACTCACGATTGATAGCCAGCAAGCGCCGTTGCATCGCCACAGCGGCGTTCAGCGCATTGGATGCATCGTCGGGCGTCGCGGTGGGCGCGCCAAACAGGGCCATCAGACCATCGCCGAGATATTTATCGAGCGTGCCGCCGTGCGCGAAGATGATGTCGGTCATCGCGGAGAAATATCGATTCAGCAGACTGACGATCTTTTCGGGATTCGCGTGTTCAGAGATGCGCGTGAAACCGCGAATGTCGGCAAACAGGATCGTGATCGTCTGACTGACGCCGCCGAGTTTGAACGACTCCGGATTCTCGAGCATCTGCTTCACGACGTACTCCGGAAGGAACCGGCTGTAGTTCGCACGCGCCACTTCTTCACGCGCCAATCGCTCGTGCGCGCGCGCGTTCTCGACGGCGACCGCGGCCTGTGCAGCCACGGCGCTGATGAGTTCCAGATCGTCAGGCTTGAACGCCGCGAACGGATCCAATCGATCGGCATACAACGCGCCGTGGACACGCGACTCGGTGACGAGCGGCGCACAGATCGTCGAACGCACGCCCTGCGAGACGATCGAATCGACACCGGCGAACTGCTCGTCCGCCGCCGCGTCCTGCGAAAGCAACGCCACACGATCCTTCATCACTTTTCGCGTGATCGTGCGTCCGATGGAAAGTCTGCGCGCGTGTGCTTCGAGTTTGTTGTCGCGGGCGCGCATCGCGATCGGCGACAGGTTCACATCTTCCAATTCGCCGTTCCCTGATTCGGCAAGCAGCGCGACAACGCGATCGGCAGGCGTCGATCTAAAAATGACGTCGGTAGCTTTTTCGAAAATGGCGTTGAGATCGAACACTGATCCGAGCGTTTTGCTCATCTCATAAAGCGCCGTCAGAATATTTGCCTTACGTTGCAGCGCTTCGAGGACTTTGTCGCGCTGCGGCGCCGAAGTCGCGACTTCTTCTTTTGAACGCAGCACGGTCGACATCACGTCGCTCGCCGAGATCAGCAACTGCGTATGACCGAGCGGCTTATCGTCGTAACGGACGTCGGTGGTCCGTTCTTCGACTGGTTGCTCGAAACGCAAAGTGCTGGCGCCGATCGTGATGCGATCGCCGTTTTTCAACTGCTGATCGAAACGCGGTTCGCCGTTGATGAAGACTTTGTTGGCGCTGCGACGCAGTTGGTTATTGATCATCGCGCCGTCGACGATCGTGAAGAGACCGTTGTCTGACTGCGTGATATGCGCGTGATAACGCGAGGCGCGAGGATCATCCAGGACCACCGAATTGTCGGGCGCGCGGCCGATCGTACAAGTGGTTTTGGGCAGGAATTCGAATTGCCACTGACGGCCGCTTGCGTCGGTGATTTTCAGATGAGCCATGGGGCGCGATCCTAACATGATCACCGCAACACAAGTAACACCAATAACGCTTCCACGCTGAGTCGTCTTCGGCTATGATTCGCCCGCACCTCAACACCCAAGGAGCAAAGCTGCATGAGTTCCTCCACTCGGTTTTTTGCGGTCCTGCTGTTGATGCTGATATGCATCCCGGCTTCGCTGTACGCGCAAGCGCCGACAAAACCGGCCGCAAAGACTCCTCGCGGCAGTGTCTCCGGACGCATAACGATCAAAGACAAACCCGCACCCGGCGTAACTGTCGGTTTACGCGCGAGCAGCGGCATGGTTCCGTTCGAGAAATTTTATAAGGCGATCACGGACCACGAAGGCGTTTATCACATCACCAACGTGCCCGCCGGCACCTACGAGATTGCTCCTGCGGCGCCCGCTTACGTCGTGGGCGAAGGAAACTCACCGCGCGGCGGGAAGAGCGTTATCGTCGGCGAGGATGAAGAGGTTGACGACATCAATTTCTCGCTGGTCCGCGGCGCCGTGATCACGGGCAAGATTACCGATGCCGACGGACACCCGCTGGTGCAACAGCAGGTCTACCTTTATCGCGCCGCGGATTTTCTTCAACAACCGTTACGGCAGGTTTATTCGGCCGGCAACGTCGCAACGGACGATCGCGGAATCTATCGCTTCTTCGGCCTCGCCGCCGGACGTTACAAAGTCGCGAGCGGACGCGGTGACGGTATTTACGCCGTGAATTACTACATGCCGTCGCGCATCACCTACCGGCAGGTTTTCTATCCCGACGCGACGGACCAGGCCAAAGCAACGCTCGTCGCAGTGAATGAAGGAAATGAAATACAAAACATCGACATCGCGTTGGGTGCCCCAGTCGAAACCTTCACACTGACCGGACGCGTCATCGATGGGGAAAAAGGTTCGCCGGTTCCGAACATCCGTTTCGGGTTGCAGCGACGCGCGGGCGAGACGTTTGAGTACGTCGAGAGTGGCGCTGTCTCAAACGTTCGGGGCGATTTCATAGTCGAGGGATTAGTTCCGGGCAAGTACGGAATCATTCTCTTTGCCAATGAGAACCAGGAGATGCGAGCCGAGTCAGTGACGGTTGACATCGTCGACGCGGATGTAAGCGGTGTGACGGTCCGGTTGATGAAAGCGTCAAGCATCTCGGGAGTCATCATCCTCGAACCGGAAGACAAAAAAGCGTTCGCGAAGCTACTGGAGTTGCAGTTGCGCGGTTTCGTAACGGCGGCGCAAGGTGGCGCCGGCGCCGGACAGTCGACCGTTTCATCGATCAGCCCTGACGGGTCGTTTCGCTTGCCGGGCCTGACTCCCGGCCAGGTAAATCTCTGGTTGACGGCGCAGATGGGAATGGAGCGGCCCAAAGGATTCACCATAACAAGAGTGGAACACAATGGCGTCGCCCAGCCGCGCGGGATCGAGATCAAGGACGGCGATCAATTAACGGGCGTGCGAGTGATCGTGAGTTACGGGACCGCGTCCATTCACGGCGTAGTGAAAGTCGAGAACGGAACGCTGCCGGAAGGTGGACGCATGTTTATCCGGGTCATGAAGCCTGGGACGCCGCCGACGCCCATCGGAAGCGTCATGGTTGATGCGCGTGGTCAGTTTCTACTCGAGGGAATGCCCGCCGGAGTGTATGAAGTGTCCGTGACCGCTTATGCACCGGGCTTGAAATCACAACTGACCTCCAAGCGTGAGGTCAGCGTGCAGGACGGCGTCGTCAACGAAGTTTCTCTCACTTTGGATATGACGCCGCAGTTACAACCAGCGCCACCGCCGAAACCGTGATGCTACGTATGCAGTAAGTCGAAACAAAGCACGATGTCGAAAGCAAATCTCCACCTCGCAACTGCTCTAGTTCTCCTGGTCCTCACGTGCGTGACGGCGAGGGCCCAACAGCAAACTCCCGGCCCGGAAACTTCGAGTGAAGTAACGACGGGAACGATCACGGGATCGATCGTGAACGAACGCGGCGAACCAATGCCGGGCGCAGGCGTGCACGTACGTTCCCTCGCATCGCCGAACGCGGGCCGCTCGACCTCCGCCGACGCCGAAGGACGCTTTCGCGTCACCGGTCTGGAACCCGGCCTCTTCGTCATCACCGGTTACTCCCCCGCGTACGTCTTTCAACAGCCTGAGTTCGACGTTCCGACGACTTATTACCGCATCGGCGATACGGTGCGAATCGAAATGATCAAGGGTGGGGTGGTCACGGGAACTATTACCAACGCGACCGGTGAACCAGTCATCGGCGTTCGCGTACGCGCAATCAGGATTCGCGATCCGAAAGGACAGATTGTGCGAACGCCGCAGCTCGGACAAATCGAACGTACGACCGACGACCGCGGCATCTACCGTATCTACGGCCTGCCTCCCGGCACGTACATCGTGAGCGCGGGTGGCGGTGGCGGTAACCAGTCGTTTCAATTGAATCCTTACGAAACTGACGTCCCGACGTACGCGCCTTCATCAACGCGTGACGGCGCCACCGAGTTCAATGTTCGCAGCGGTGAAGAAACGACTGCCGACATCCGTTATCGAAGCGATCCGGGACATACCATCAGCGGCACAGTGAAGACCAGCGCAGCCAACGGCGCATCCGTGATGCTGATGTCCCAGGAGGGAGCCTTTTTACCGATAGCTAGCACGATGCAAGTGCCGAATGGGCGCGGTTTCGAGTTAAGCGGTGTCGGTGATGGTGAGTATCAGGTCATCGCGACGGAGTTTCCCATCAACCTGGGGGCCGCGACGACCATGCCCGACCTTTCTACTTCAGAGGCTAAGCGCGTCACAGTCAAAGGAGCCGACGTCAGCGGTATCGAACTGATCCCGCGGCCGCCGGCGTCGATCCTCGGCCGAATCGCGCTCGAGTCTTCGAAAGCGCCGGAGTGCCAGGGCAAACGCAAGCCGTTGTTTGCGGAAACGCTGATCGATCTGGTGCGACATGAGAAGGATTCAGACACCACGCCCCTCTTCATGCGGATGACGGCGGGTGCAATGTCCCCGGATCCAAAGGGCGCTTTTACATTTCGCAACCTCGGACCCGGACGTTATCGTTTGAACCCCAACTTCCACGCGCGTTTCTGGTATCTGCAATCGATTACAGTCGGCGCTCCCGCAAGTGCAACTCCCGGAGCCGCCAGGACGGCAGCTCCCAGGATCGATCCCGCCGCGAACTGGACCGTTCTCAAACCCGGGGAGAAGCTTTCGGACGTGACGATCACGTTGGCTGAAGGCGCCGCTTCGATTCGCGGGAAGATACCGGTAGCTGAAGGCGCGACGATTCCGGCAGGGACGGCGGTGTTCCTCGTGCCCGCAGAAGCGGACAAGTCAGCGGATGTGCTGCGTTACTTCGTAACGAGCGTCTCCGCCGATGGCGCATTCGCATTCAACAGCTTGCCGCCCGGACGTTACTGGTCGGTCTTGCAAAATCCCGTTCAGCCTGAATTGGCAACGTCACTAAAACTACGCTCCCCCGAATCAGCGGAAGCGCGAACCAAATTGCGTCGCGCCGCTGAGTCACAAAAGTCTGAGGTAGAGCTCAAACCCTGCCAAACACTGACCGACTATCAATTGATTTCAAAGTAAACGAGCAGATCGTTTTCAACACGAATCCGCATTTTCGGTGATCCCAGTTGAGCGCCTGGCAAAACCTTGACGCTTCGCAAGAGAGCTTGCTAGACTCCAAGTACTTTCCAAATAGGGCTTGCCGACGCGTCAGCGTCGCTCAGAAATTTCCCCAAGACCAGCGCGTGCGGCGCAGTCTGATGTTTCAAATTCGATGGAGGTGCATGGTGGGCTTCAAAGTCGGCCAGAAAGTCGTTTACCCGAATCATGGAATCGGGACCATCGAGCAAATAGAACAGAAGCAAATAGGCGCTACGCTCCTACCCTTCTACACGCTTCGTCTTGCTGCTAATAACTCCCTGGTCTTAGTACCGGTTTCCAATGCCTCAGAAGTTGGCCTGCGCGCCCCAATCTCATCGGGTGAGTGCGAATTGCTTTTCAAAGCTTTGGCAGATGATTTTTCCTCCCCCGCTAATGATTGGAAGGATCGCTTCAAGGAATTCTCAGAAAAAATGCGGACTGGCGACATTTTTGAAGTCGCCGAAGTACTCAAGCATTTGACCTATCTGAGCAATATCAAACCCCTCTCATTTCGCGAACAACGCATGCTCGAGCGTTCACGTTACCTGGTTGTCTCCGAGTTGGCGGCCGTGTGCCGGCAACCTGAGTGCAACATCGAGCCTCGTGTAGATCAGGCACTTGCGCGGGCGCAACAAAAACACGAGAGGCGTCCGATGCGTGTGCGTGCAGCCGGGGCCGCCGCCGGTCATTAATCACTTTTCTGCTCGTTAATCCGTGTTCCCCATGGTCGCATTAGCGCCGAGGCACTCGTGTGGTCTGCCTGCCAGTCGCCGCCGTGCTATGATTTTCACCCCGCACGAGCATGGCAGAGCTACCAAGTAACTGGCTGATTTTGATGATCGCCGAAGGCGACGCGAGCGCCTCCCTCGCCGGGGGGCCGATTCTGCTCAAGCTTCTCGCGGTGATCCTTCTGGTGGCGGCCAACGGTTTCTTCGTCGCCGCGGAGTTCGCCCTGGTTGGCGTGCGCACGTCGCGTATCGAGACGCTCGTCGCTGCCGGCAGTCGCTCAGCGAAGCGACTGATGGGGCTGCTGCAAAACCTGAACGCATACCTGTCCGCTTGCCAGCTCGGAATCACGCTCGCATCTTTGGCCCTCGGTTGGGTTGGCGAACCCGCAGTCGCGCGATTACTCGAACAACCACTCGCGGGGCTTTCCGACACCTGGCGACACGGCATTGCTTTCGCGATCGCCTTCTCGATCATCACTTCGTTGCACATCGTGATCGGCGAGCAGGCGCCAAAGCTGGTGGGACTGGCGCTGGCAGAAAAAGTCGCTCTCGCCATCGCACTGCCGCTGCAACTCTTCTACAAAGTGTTCAGCCTGCCCATTCGCGCCCTCGACTGGGCGAGCGCGCGTTCGGTTCAAGTCCTCGGCATCAAAGCAACCGCCGAACACGCCTCGACCTACACTGAGGAAGAACTGCGTCGGCTGATCGACATCTCGCGCGAGAGTGGTCACCTGCGCGCCGAGGAACGTCGACTGATCCATCGCGTGTTCGAGTTCTCCGACACGCTGGTTCGTGAAGCAATGGTGCCGCGCACGGAAATGGCGGCCATTCCGTACACGAACGATCTCAACCAGATCACCCGCGCATTCGAGCAACATCGCTACTCGCGTTTGCCCGTCTATCGAGAAACATTCGACGACGTCTGCGGTTTCATTCACAGCAAAGACGTGATGCCGTGCTTGCTGCGTGCGGACAAGTTCAGAATCGAAGACGTTTTGCAGCCACCACTCTACGTCGTCGACACTGCCCGACTCGAACACGTGCTGCGCCAAATGCAGAAAGCAAAAATGCACTTCGGGTTCGTGGTCGACGAACACGGCGGTCTCGAAGGCATCATCACGCTCGAAGATCTGTTGGAAGAAATCGTCGGCGACATCTCCGACGAGCACGACGAAGAAGTTAACGAACAGATCACCGAGATCGACGATCGCAACTTCGTGCTCGACGGCGGACTCGCCGTGCGCGATCTGAATCGTCGTTTGAAACTCTCAGTGCCTGAGTCGGAGACGTACACGACGGTCGGCGGTTTCTTGATGACTGAAGCCGGTCACGTGCTAAAACCCGGAGAAGTTGTGCAGTACGATGGTCTTGTTTTCAAAGTCGAACGGGTCGAGAAGCGACGCGTGCGTCGAGTGAAGTTGGAGATTGTTCAAACTGATGGGGAGGAAGTGGCGGATGAGCCTAATCGAGCACATTCTGGGGCGTGAAATACTCGACTCGCGTGGTAACCCGACGGTCGAAGCGGAAGTGACGCTCGCAGGCGGAGAAGTCGGACGCGCGTCCGTGCCGTCAGGCGCGTCAACCGGTGAAAACGAAGCAGTCGAACTGCGCGACGGAGACAAGAAGCGCTATCTCGGCAAGGGCGTCTTAAAGGCCGTGCAGAACGTGAACGATGTAATCGCGCCCGCGCTCGAAGGCCTCGACGCGCTCGATCAAGCGGAAGTCGATCGCGCGTTGCTCGAACTCGACGGTACAAACAACAAGTCGAACATGGGCGCCAATGCGTTACTCGCCGTTTCGATGGCGACTGCCCGCGCCGCCGCCACTTATCTCGAGATCCCCCTTTATCGATACCTCGGCGGTCCGAACGCGCGCACCTTGCCGGTGCCGATGATGAACATCATCAACGGCGGCGCGCACGCCGACAACAACGTCGACTTTCAGGAGTTCATGGTCGTTCCCGTCGGTGCGCCGACGTTCCGCGAGGCGCTGAGGGTCGGAGCGGAAGTTTTTCACACGTTGAAGTCGGTACTAAAGAAGAAAGGCTACGCCACGAGCGTCGGCGACGAAGGCGGCTTCGCGCCGAACCTGCGCTCGAATGAAGAGGCGATCGAAACGATTCTCGAAGCGATCGACCAGGCCGGCTATAAAACGGGCAAGGACTGTTTGTTGGCGCTCGATCCGGCGGCGAGTGAGTTTTACGACGGCACCGCGTACGTTTTCAAAAAGAGCGACCAGCGCAAACTGACGAGCGACGAGATGGTCGCGTTCTGGAAATCGTGGTGCGATCGTTATCCCATCATCTCGATAGAAGACGGCATGGCCGAAAACGATTGGGACGGATGGAAGAAACTGACCGACGAGGTCGGCAACCGTGTGCAACTCGTCGGCGACGATCTTTTCGTAACCAACGTGGAGTTTCTGCAAAAAGGGATCGATCTCGGCGTCGCCAACTCGATACTGATCAAGGTCAATCAGATCGGCACGCTTACCGAAACGCTCGACTGCATCTCGCTCGCGCAAACCCACGGGCGCACCGCGATCATCTCGCACCGCTCCGGCGAGACTGAAGATCCGTTCATCGCGGATCTCGCGGTCGCCACCAACGCCGGACAGATCAAAACCGGATCGTTATCGCGCACAGATCGCATCGCCAAATACAATCAGTTGCTGCGCATCGAAGAAGACTTGCGCGAGGCTTCACGTTATCCCGGTAAAAAGGCATTCCACGTCGAGGTGAAGTTTGACTAGAAAACGCGCTCCGCTCGCGCTGATCATAATCGACGGGTGGGGCTACTCAGCGTCCCGCGAAGGTAATGCCATCGCGCTCGCCGCCACTCCTTTCTACGACGAACTCTGCGAGAAATACCCGCACGCACTGCTCGAGGCGCACGGTACGCGCGTCGGCCTGCCCGCCGGCGTGATGGGAAATTCGGAAGTGGGCCACTTGAACATCGGTTCCGGGCGCGTGATTCGCATGGACGTTTCGCTCGTCGATCACGAGATCGACACGGGCGCATTCTTTCG
>Ga0111538_10006374_pt1 | contig 15975 bp, 10 predicted proteins | sample SoiMethybrSBSTD1_FD_79669 | JGI IMG/M metagenome (GOLD analysis project Ga0111538, IMG submission 79669) | Bulk soil microbial communities from a Populus tree surrounding site in Tennessee, USA - Soil MetaG P. TD hybrid SBSTD1 (version 2)... | ecosystem: Environmental > Terrestrial > Soil >...
ATGATCGCGGGGGCGTCGTCGCCGAAGTACTGCACGAGCAGCCGGCTCCAGTTCGGCCCCTTGCGCAGCTGGGTGAGGTAGGCGTCGAGCGCCTGGCGCAGCTCGGGCGAGGACTTGCGCACGGCCCAGGCGCTGCTCATCGGCTTGCCGAGCGCCAGGCCCGCCTCGAGCTCGGGGTGGATCCTGCGCTGCAGGAAGAAGTCGACGATCCCGCTCACCGTCGCGTCGGCGTGGCCCACGCGGATCGCCTCGATCGCCTCCGGGATGTCGGCGACGCGCAGCGTGCGCGACGCGGGCACGCCCGCCTTGTCGAGCGCCTCCGCCCAGACGGTGTTGGGCAGGATCGCCACGCGCGCCGAGCGCAGCTGGGCGAGCGAGCGGATCGGGGGCTTGGGCCGGTGCGTCACCACGATGCTGCGCGCCGGCAGCAGCTCGATCGTGAAGTCGACCTTCAGCCGCCGCTCGGGCGTGACGCTGATGCCGCCCAGCACGTCGCCGGCCTGCCGCTGCAGCATCGGGATCGCCTCGTCCCAGCGCGGCACCGGCACGATCTCGAAGCGCAGCTTGTGCAGCCGGGCGAAGCCCTCGAGCACCTCGCGCTCGAAGCCGGGCGCGGCCGAGCTGCGCTGCGAGAACCAGACCGGGTCCTCGTCGGCGGCGACCAGCACCCGCAGGCTCCCGCGCGCCTTGAGGTCGTCGAGGTCGCCCGCCCCGGCGCCGCCGGCCACGAGCGCCAGCGCCAGCCCGGCGCCGAGCCCCGCCAGGCCGCGCCGCCGCAAGAAGGACATCCGCGGATGATAGCCGAGGGCGAGCCAGGGCCTCCGGCCGATTGGATCCCGAGGTTGTCGCACGGCGGACCGTCGCCTAGGATCGGGGACGTCGGCTCCCCTTCAGGACGGCGGTGATGGAGATTCGCGTCGGCACGAGCGGCTACGCCTACAAGGAGTGGCGCGGCTCGTTCTATCCCGAGAAGCTCAAGCCGGCGCTGATGCTGGGCTACTACTCGGCGCGCTTCTCGACCGTCGAGATCAACAACACCTTCTACAAGCTGCCGGAGCGCCAGACGCTCGAGCGCTGGGCCGAGCAGGTGCCCGCCGGCTTCACGTTCGTGCTGAAGGCCTCGCAGCGCATCACCCACCGCCAGCGGCTCGCGCCCGAGTCGAAGGAGACGGTCGACTACATGCTCGAGACGGGGCGAGCGCTCGGCGACAAGCTCGGGCCGATCCTGTTCCAGACCCCGCCGTTCCTGAAGAAGGACGCGCCGCGGCTCAAGGCGTTCCTGGAGCTGCTGCCGCCCGGGCAGCGCGCCGCGTTCGAGTTCCGCCACGAGAGCTGGGAGAGCGAGGAGGTGCACGAGACGCTGCGCGCGCACAACGCCGCGCTCGTCTGCGCCGACACCGAGGAGTCGGCCGCCGGGGGCGCGCCGATCGTCCCGACCGCCGACTGGGGCTATCTCCGGCTGCGCCGGATGGACTACGACGCCGCGGCGCTCGAGCCCTGGGCCGCGCGGATCCGCGCCCAGCCCTGGCGGCAGGCGTTCGTGTACTTCAAGCACGAGGAGGGCCAGCCGCTCGGCTGGCCCGCGATCGAGCGCTTCCTGGCCGTCTGCGCCAGCTGAGGAGGAGACGATGGACGCGTTCCTGAGCGACCTGGGCCACGGCGTGCGGCTGCTGCTGCGCCGGCCGGGATTCACCGCCGTCGCAGTGCTGTCGCTGGCCCTCGGCATCGGCCTCAACACGACGCTGTTCAGCATCGTCAACGCCGTGCTGTTCCGCGGCACGCCGGTGGCCGATCCCGACCGCCTGGTCGAGATCTACTCGAGCGCCGGCGCCGAGCTGCCGCACTTCACCAGCTCCTGGCCCGACTACCTGTCGATCGTCGAGGGCACCAACGTCTTCACCGGCGTCGCCGCCCACTCGTTCGTCCGCGGCATCCTGTCGACCGGAGGCGAGCCCGCGCTCGTGACCGGCGAGGCCGTGAGCGCGAACTACTTCGACATCCTCGGGATCCGGCCGGCGCTCGGGCGCGGATTCCTCGCCGAGGAGAACGTCGGCGGGGGGCAGCACCCCGTGCTCGTGATGAGCCACCGTCTGTGGCAGCGGCGCTTCGCTGGACGCCCGGAGGTCGTCGGCCAGACGCTGCAGCTGAGCGGCATCGCCTACCAGGTGGTGGGGGTGGCGCCCGCGCGCTTCACCGGCGTGCTTCCCGGGCTGCAGCCGGAGTTCTGGGTGCCCGCCACCATGGTCGAGCGGCTGAGCAACGCCGGCGTGCAGTCCACGACCAACAACGACCCCGGCGCCACGCGCCTCGCGCAGCGCGGCAACCGCTGGCTGTTCCTGAAGGGGCGCCTCGCGCCGGGTCGCAGCGCGGCGGAGGCGCAGGCGCAGCTGGAGGCGCTCTTCGCGCGCCTGGCTCGCGACTACCCGGTCACGAACGACAGGACGAAAGCCAGCGTGCTGCCGGCCGCCGGCATCCGCTTCCACCCGATGCTGGACGGCTACGTGAAGGCGGCGAGCGCCGTGCTGCTCGCCGCGGTCGGGCTCGTGCTCGTGATCGCCTGCGCGAACGTCGCCAACATGCTGCTCGCGCGTGGCGCCGCGCGGACGCGCGAGCTGGCCGTGCGCGCCGCCGTCGGCGCCAGCCGCGGCCGGCTGCTGCGCCAGCTGCTGAGCGAGAGCCTCGCGCTGGCGGCGCTCGGAGGCGCCCTGGGCGTTCTGCTGGCGGTCGCCGCCACGCGCCTGATCGCGGCCGGGCTCGCGACCGATGCGCTGCCGGTTCCGATCGCCTTCGACCTGCGGCCGGACGCGAGCGTGCTGACGTTCGCCGCGCTCGCCTCGCTCGCGACCACCGTGCTCTTCGGCCTGCTGCCGGCGTGGACCGGCTCCTCGCTCGCGCTGGTTCCTTCGCTCAAGGCCGACGCCACCGGCGAGCGCTCCCCGAGGCGGCGCGTGACGCTGCGCGACGGGCTCGTGGTCGCACAGCTCGCGCTCTCGCTGGTGCTGCTGGTCGCCGGGGCGCTGCTGACGCGCGGGCTGCTTCGCGCGCGCGGAACGGAGATCGGCTTCGACCCGGCGCCGCTCGCCGCGCTCTCGTTCGACCTGCAGATGAACGGCTACGACGAGGCGCGTGCGCTGGCGTTCCGCAAGCGCGTGGTGGCGGAGCTGCAGGCCGTCCCCGGCGTGAGCGCCGTGTCGCTCGCGTCGCGCCTGCCGCTCGCCCCCGACGTCAACATGGAGGGCCTGCGGATCCGCGGCCACCACCAGGCGCAGGACGACTCGACGCCGATCGACGCCGTGTCCGTGGGCTCGGACTACTTCCGGACCGTGGGCGTGCCGCTCGTGGAGGGCCGCGGGTTCACCGAGGGCGAGGTCGAGCGCGAGGCGAACGTCGCGGTCGTCAACCAGGCCTTCGCCCGCAAGTACTGGCCCGGACAGAGCGCGCTCGGACAGGCCGTCTACACCGCGGGCTTCGACCACGACCCCCACGTCGTCGTGGGCGTCGCCCGCGATCACAAGGTGCGCTCCGTGGGAGAGCCGAGCACGCCGTACCTTCACCTGCCGGCCGCACGTTCCCGCCGGCTCTCGCTCGTCGTCCGCACCGCACAGCCCGCTGCCGTGGCACTGCCCGCGCTGCGCGCGGCAGTGCTGCGGCTCGAGCCCGCGGTGGTCTTCACCGAGGACGCCTCCGCCACGGAGATCGCGGCGACGACGCTCGCGCCGACGCGGATCGGCGCCGCGCTGCTCGGCGCCTTCGGCTCGCTCGCGCTGCTGCTCGCCTCGGTGGGCCTCTACGGCGTGATCGCGTACTCCGTCAGCCAGCGGACGCGCGAGCTGGGCGTGCGTACCGCCCTCGGCGCACGCCGCGGCGACCTCGTGCGTCTCGTGCTCGGGCACGGGGCGCGGCTCGCGATGGTCGGCGTGTGCGTCGGGGCGCTGCTCGCCGCGCTCGTGGGCCGCGTGTTCGGGGCGCTGCTCTACGGCGTAAGCCCGCTCGACCCGCTGGCGTACGGGCTGGCGGCGGCGATCCTGCTGCTGGTCTCCGCCGCCGCCAACCTGGTGCCCGCGCTCGCGGCCGCGCGCGTCGACCCGATCCGCGCGCTGCGCAGCGAGTAGCGGCGCGCGCTAGTTCGAGGGCGGCTTCACCGCCAGCGCCGCCGTCAGGTCGGCGAGCGTGCCGAGCCGTCCGTGGCCGGGAGCGATCGCCTCGACCGCGAGCCCCTGCTTCTGGATCTTGTCGGCGAAGTCGACGAGCGCCGGGCTCGCCGGCGGGAACGGTCCCTGCGGCGGGATCGTGAAGAGGTCCGACACGAACACGGTCTTCTGCTTCGGCAGGTAGCCGATCACCGCCTCGGCGACGTGCGGGTTCGGCCCGATGTCGCGCACCTCGAGCGTGTGGGTGCCGTCGTCGAACACGCGCTTGCCGGTGAAGGTCTCGATCACGGGCGCCTTCGGCTGGCGCGACAGGCTGTCGGGCTTGATCGTGTGCGGCGCCTTCGCCAGCCGTTCGATGAACGCCTTGTTGCCCGGCGTCGTCACGATCGTGATGCCCTTCGCGATGTAGGTCCGCAGGCCGCCGCTGTGGTCGAAGTGGTAGTGGGTCGGCACCACGTAGCGCACCGGCTTGCCCGGAGCGGTCTCCTCGATCTTCGCGAGCACCGCGAGCGAGCGCTCCTCGTTGAGCGGGGCCTCGAGCACCACGACGTGATCGTTGAAGACGACGAACAGGCTGTGGTGCGAGCCACCGGTCGCGAAGTAGGCGTCGTCGCCCAGCTTGGCGAGCGTGACGCCGCTGCCCGGCGGCGCGGCCGGCACCGTCTCGGCGTCGGTCGGCGGGTCCAGCAGACCGCTCGCCGGCCCGCCGTTCACGACCACCTTGCCGAACTTCAGGTCCTGCGTGGTCTCGCCGGCCACTCGCGTCACCAGGCGGCCCGGCAGCTTGACGCGCTTCGCGCCCACGGCGGCTTCCTGGTAGTCGGAGAGCACCGTCTCGGTGACGGCGTCGCCGAGCACGGCGTTGTCGGCCAGCGTCTGGACGCGCGCGAGCAGCCCGGTCGCGGCGTCGAAGGCGAGCGCCACCTGCGCGCCGTCGGCCGTCGAGAACGTCACGAGCTGGTGGCGCTTGCCAGAGGTCGTGTCCTCGCCCAGGCTGCGCAGCGTGTCCGCGCGGTCGAGCGCGGTCAGCAGCAGCACGGCGGGATCGCGGCGCAGGTTGTTGCGCGAGGCCGTGAGCGCGCCCGCCGTCATCGGCGTGGACACCTTGCTCATCAGGTTGTAGGAGAAGCCATTGTCGATCGCGACGGTGCGGGTCTTGGTGGGCAGCACGCCGGTGCCCGTCTGCGTGAAGAGCGTCGCGCTCCTTCCGCCGGCGAAGTCCTGGAAGGTCGAGAGCTCGATGCTTCGCGCCAGCAGCGGCTGATCCGGGTTCAGGCTCTGGCCCTGGGCGTAGGCGGTGCCGGTCGCCTCGCGCGAGAGGTCCTTGATGTCGCGGAGCGCGTCGAGGCCGCCCGCGGCCTTGATGCCGGCGTCGAGCACCTGTCGCGCCGCCTGGTACGACGCCTGCGGCGAGGCGCCTTCCAGCACCCCGGCCGCCAGCACGCCCGCCACGACCGCCACCGCCGCTCGCTGTGACATGAGCCCCCCTTCGGTCGAAGGCCGGATTGTAGTCCCGCTAGGCGCGCCGCGGCTCGAAGATCCCGAGCTCGCGGTTCTTCACCACGTCGTCCCAGGCGAAGCAGCGGCCGTTCATCGCGACGTAGACCCCCGGCGGCAGCGCCTGCGCGAAGGACAGCGCGCTACCGAGGTTGAAGAGCCCGTCCGAGCTGCCGAAGGCGTAGGGCACCATGGCTCCCGTGAGCACGATCGTCTTGGCGAGCCGCGCCTCGCCGAGCACGCGGGCGGTGTCGGTCATCGTGTCGGTGCCGTGGGTGACGACGATGCGCTCTTCTGCGGCGCTCCTGCAGTTCTGCAGGATCAGCTGGCGGTCGTTCTCCGTCATCTGCAGGCTGTCCACCATCATCAGCGTGCGGATCTCGACGGGCAGCCGGCAACGACCGAGCTGCAGCATCTCCTGGACGTGCGTGTCCTTGAAGTCGAGCTTGCCGCCGATCTCGTCGTAGCTCTTGTCGAAGGTCCCGCCGGTGATGAAGATGCGAACCGTCATCGAGACGGCATCTTGAAGCGCGCGTCGTCGATCGGCACGTTGACCTCGACCTTGTCGAAGCTCAGCACCTGCTTCTCCGTGCGTCCCTTGGGCCCGGCCTGGATCCGGTGCGGCCAGACGACGCCGCCCGACTCCTTGAACTCGGAGAAGGTGCTGAGGATGTCCATCTCCTGCCCGCGCACCAGGCGATGCGTCTCGTTGCGGATCTCGGCGAACGAAGACGCGTCGAGGAAGACGTACTGCACGTCGCCGCCCTTGGGGGTGAGCTTCAGCTTCCACGCCTGCGTCCCGTCGACCGTCTCCTTGCCGACCAGCTCGACCTGGTGGCCCTTCGCCTTGTAGTCGACGAGCGGGCCGTCGAGGTCGGCCTGGGCGTCGATGTTCCGCGCCATCTCGTCCGGCAGCGGCTCGGGCTTGCGGTTTCCCATCGGCGCGATGCCCCACGCCTGCTTGCCGTCGTACGCCTGCACGCCCGTCTGTCCCTGGACCGTGAACTCCATCCGCGTGCTGCGCGGGCGTTTCATCTCGAGCGTGATCGGCGCCTCGGTGCCGGGCCCCATCGTCATGCGTCCGGTCATGCGCACCGACTGCACGGCCTTGATCTTCGCGACGCCGCCGCGCGCTTCGCAGGCCTTGGCGATCAGCTCGTCGACGGTCTCCGCGGAAACGGATGCCGCGAGGGCTATGGCGGCGAGCCCGACGAGGACCTTGCGCAGCATGGCTTTAGTCTCCTTCCGGGCCAAACAGCTCGATCGATACTATCCCGATTCGCGATCCCCCCGCCTTGGTACGAGCCGCTTTGCGGTGTCACAATGAGCAGCCGCGACGAATGACCACGACACCTGCAGAGATTCGCCTCGTCCTGAACCCCAGCCGCCGGTTCGAGGCGATCGACGTCAACGAGCGGATCCGCGCCGAGGCCGGCGACCTCCTGAGCCGCTACAGCCGCACGCTCTACTGCTCGCTTCACACGACGGCCGGCTACCTCGACCAGAGCCTCGCCGGCCGCATGCACCACCACCACGGGCGCCTCGCGCAGTTCTTCGACGCCTGGCACGCGCTCTTCCCGCCCGACTGCGGCTACCACCACGACCAGATGGAGCTCAGGAGCGAGCTCACCGACGAGCAAAAGGAGACCGAGCCCAGGAACGCCGACTCCCATCTGACCTTCATCGGCTCGGGCATGCGCAACTGCGTGACCTACCGCAACAAGCCCGAGGCGCCCGTCTACTTCATCGACCTCGACGGCACGAACGGCGCGGCGCGGCGCGAGCGCAAGACCACGATCGTCGCCTACGACCAGGAGCGCGTGGTCGCGCGCGCGTCGTTCGAGGTGCCGGTCTCGCACCACCCGATCGACTCGGTCAACCTGGGCGACCCGCGCGTCGGGCTGGTCGACCGGATCAACGACCTCTTGGCCGGGTCGGGCCTCGAGAAGGGGCGCATCGACATCTCGCTCGGCGCGAGCGAGCGCAACGTCGGCCTCACGGTCAACGAGTACGAGACGATGCTGATGCGGCACGACCTCGTCGAGGTGCTGAAGGACCCGCTCAAGTTCGCGGCGCAGCGCGGCAAGCACATGATCGACGACCCGCTCGCGATCCCGACCAAGACCCTCAACTACGCCAAGTACGACTTCCCGCGCCTCATCAACTCGCTGATGGAGGCGCTGCGCTGGGACCACTCGGTGCTCGAGCGCGCGGTCGCCAAGCTGATGGCGGTTCCCGCGCGGCGGCTGCTGCGCTCGCGCCGCGTCACCTTCCTCGCGGCGCACGACCACGAGAGCGGGCGGCCGCTGCTGGTGCGAGGCACCTACCAGAGCCCGATCCTGGTGCAGTGGAAGCCGGCCGACGCGAGGTCGCGCACCGTCGAGATCACGGTCGTCGGCCTCAGCTGAGCCGTCGCGCCTTCATGCGCTTTCGGCGTCCGGCTTGCGACGTGCGAGCAGATAGACGGTCGGAAGCACGAAGAGAGTCAAGGCCGTGCAGGTCACCAGGCCGCCGATCACGACGGTGGCGAGCGGCCGCTGGACCTCGGCCCCCGAGCCTGTCGCGAGGGCCATCGGCAGGAAGCCCAACGACGCCACGAGCGCCGTCATGAGAACCGGCCGCATCCGCAGCGCGCACGCTTGCCGGACGACCTCGGCCAGGGACGACGTGCTTCGAGCCTCGAGCTCGCGAACCTGCGTCATCAGGACGACGCCGTTCAGCACGGCGATGCCGAAGAGCGCGACGAACCCGACGCCAGCCGAGATCGAGAAGGGCAGCCCCCGCATCGCGAGAGCGACGATTCCACCCACTGCGGCAACGGGCACGTTGAGGAAGATCAGCGCCGCCGGCGCCGCCGAGCCGAACGTGAAGTAGAGCATCGCGAAGATCAGGGCGAGCGCGAGCGGGACGACCACGGCAAGACGGCGCGTCGCGGCTTCCAGGTTCTCGAACTGGCCGCCCCAGCGGAGGTAGTAACCCGCCGGAAGCTGCAGCTCGCGCGCCAGCCTTTCCTTTGCCTCCGCCACGAACGAGGCGACGTCTCGTCCCCGGACGTTCGCCTCGACGACGACCCGCCGCCGCACGGACTCGCGAGAGATCTGGGCGGGGCCCGTGTCGAGGCGGATGTCGGCGAGCTGCGCCAACGGCACCAACGCGCCGGCCGGCGAGGCGATCGGCACGTTGCCGAGCGCCTCCACGGTCCGGGCCGTCTCGTCGTCGAATCGCACGGCCAGCGAGAAGCGGCGCTGCCCCTCGAAGACCGTGCCGACCGTCTTGCCCGCCCGGGCCGCCTCCACCGAGTCGAGCACGTCGCGGACCGAGATGCCGTAGCGCGCGCAACGGTCGCGGTCCACCCTGATGCGAACGACGGGCAGGCCGGCGATCTGCTCCGCCTTCACGTCGGCGGCGCCCGGCACGCGCGCCACGATGCGGGCGATCTCGTCGCCTTTCTCGCGCAGCGTGTCGAGGTCGTCGCCGAACAGCTTGATGCCGATGTCGGAACGGACCCCGGCGATCAGCTCGTTGAAGCGCATCTCGATCGGCTGCGTGAAGGAAAAGCCGACGCCGGGGACCGACTCGTTGAGCGCGCGCTCCATCTCCGCCACGAGCCCGGCCTTCGTCCGCGCGGTGGTCCATTCGCTGCTCGGCTTCAGGATCACGAAGACGTCCCCGAGCTCGATCCCCATGACGTCGGTGGCCAGCTCCGGGCTGCCCGACCGGCTCACCACCGTGATCGCCTCGGGGAAGCGCAGCAGGACGCGCTCGATCCTCCCGGTGCTCGCCGCGACCTCCGAGATCGCCACGGAAGGCGGGCGCACGGCGCTGATCGAGAGGTCCCCCTCGTCGAGTCGCGGGATGAACTCGCCTCCGAGAGTCAAGGCAACGAGCCCCCCTGCCAGGACGACAAGGGCGGACGAGGCCACCACCGCCGCGCGCCGTCGCAGGCAGAGGTCGAGGGCGCGCAGATAGCCGCTGCGAAGCTTCTCCACGAAGCGCGGCTCGTGCTCGCGGCCGGTCTTCTGGAGGACGAGCGACGCGAGCACCGGCGTGAGGGTGAGGGTGAGCAGCAGCGAACCGACGAGGGCGAAGACGACCGTCCACGCCATCGGCTTGAACATCCTGCCTTCGATGCCTCCGAGCGTCAGGATCGGCAGGTAGACGATCACGATGATGCCGATCCCGAACGCTATGGGCCGGGCGACCTCGTGGGCGGCATCCGCGATCAGGAGACGGACGGTCTTGTCCCGTCCTTCGGGCTGGGAGAGCCTGCGAACGACGTTCTCGACCAGCACGACCGCTCCATCGACGATCAGGCCGAAGTCGATCGCGCCGAGGCTCATCAGGTTGGCGGATATCCGCGCTTCGACCATGCCCGCGAAAGCGATCAGCATCGACAGCGGAATCGCCGCCGCCACGATCAGGCCCGCCCGGATGTTGCCCAGGAACGCGAACAGCACGGCGATCACCAGCACGCTGCCTTCCAGCAGGTTCGTCTCGACGGTGCGGATCACGCGCCGGACGAGAGCCGCCCGGTCGTAGTACGGCTCGATCCGCACGCCCTTCGGGAGGGAAGGCTGGAGTTCGTCGATCGCCTCCCGCGCGCGCGTCGCCACCTGGAGCGCGTTCTCGCCCGCCAGCATCTGGACGAGACCGATGACCGTTTCGCCGCGGCCACCGGCCGTGGCGACTCCGATCCGGAGCATCGCGCCCTCGCGCACCTGGGCGACGTTCGCCACCGTCACCGGCGTTCCTTCCCGCTCCGCGCTGATGACGATCTTCTCGATGTCGGCGAGCGACTCGACGAGGCCCTCGCCGCGCACGATGTACTGCTCGCGGTTGTGCTCGATGTAGCCGCCGCCCGCGTTCATACTGCCGCGCTCGACGGCCTCGAACACCCGCTGCAGCGACAAGCCGTGGGCGCGGAGCTTCGCCGGGTCGACGACGACCTGGTACTGCTTCGGCTGTCCGCCCCAGGCGTTGACCTCGGTCACGCCCCGCACGGCCCGCAGCCGCGGCGCGATCATCCAGTCGAGGATGGTTCGCCGCTCCATCGCGGACACTCCCTCGCCCTCGACGGTGAACTGGAACACGTCGCCGAGCCCCGTCGTGACCGGCCCCATCTCCGGATTGCCGAACCCTGGCGGGATGGCCTCGCGTGCCTGCACGAGCCGCTCGCCGACGAGCTGGCGTGCGAAGTAGACGTCGACGCCGTCCTCAAAGACGACGGTGACCGCGGAGAGTCCATAGCGCGAGATCGAGCGGATCTCGACGAGCCGCGGCAGGCCGTTCATGGCGGCCTCGACCGGATAGGTCACGAACTGCTCCATCTCCACGGGACCGAGGGCCGGAGCCTTAGTGAGGATCTGCACCTGGACGTTCGTGATGTCGGGTACGGCGTCGATCGGGAGCTGGGTGAGCGCGTAGCCGCCGCCGACGACGACGAGCAGGGCCAGGATCAGGACGAGCGGCCGGTTGTCGAGGCTCCATGCGACGAGACGCTGCGGCATCTCACTCCTCCTCCGCGAGCGAGGCCTTGGCGAACTCGGACTTCAGGACGAAGCTGCCCTCCGTCACGACCAGGTCGCCGAGCTTGATCCCGCTGAGGATCTCGGTGAAGCCCTCGAAGCTGTGCCCGGTCTCCACGGCACGGCGGACGAACACGCCGGGCTTCGGCTGGACGAACAGCATCGTGCGGCCCTCGAGCGTCTGGAGGGCACCCTGCGGGACCGCGAGGATCGCCTTGTCCTCGGCCTCGGGCTTCGGCACGTCCAGCTGCGCCTTGACGAACATTCCTGGACGGAGCCGCTCCTGACGGTTGTCCACGCTGGCGCGCAGCCTCACGGTCCGGCTCTTCTCGTCGAGGACGCTGCCGACGTAGTCCACCCGGCCCTTGAACGACTCCTGAGGGAAGGCCTCCGTGCGGATGCTGACGGGGATGCCCGTGGAGAGGAGCGCGAGGTCCTTCTCGTAGGCCTGCAGGAACACCCACACCCTGGACGGATCCGCGAGCGTCAGCAGCGGCTGGAGCGCCTCCACCAGGGAGCCCGGCGTGACCTTTCGCTCGATGACCCGGCCGGCGAACGGCGCGCGCAGGACGAGGCGCGGCGCATCCCCCGGAGGCAGCGCGCCATTGGACTCGACGGCCTTTCGAAGGCCGTCGATCTCTTCGTCCGCCGCACCGAACAGCTGGAGCGTGCGTTCGGCGCCCTGGGCGGTCGCCTTCCGCGTCAGGTACTCCCCTTCCCGGGCCTGGAACTCGCCCTCGCTGATCGCCTTCGCCGCGACCAGGGCTTTCGCGCGCTCGTAGGCTCGCGTGGCGACGCGCAGGGCCGACGCCTCGCGGAGGAATTCCTCGCGCGCGCGTCCCAGCTCGACGCTCTCCAGCTCGAGGAGGGCGTCGCCGCGGCGGACGCGCTGGCCGAGGTCCACGGGGATCGAGGCGACACGCCCGCGCACGTTCGCCGCGACCTGGAGCAGCTTGTTCTCGTCGTGCTCCACGGTGCCGTTGAGCACGAGCAGGTGCTCCAGGTCGACCGGCTGCACGGTCCAGGTCTGGATACCGGCTTCGGCAACAGCAGCCGCCGTGAGCGTGACGCTCTCGGGCAGCGCCGCGCCGTGTTCCTCGGAGGCTTCCTGGGCGGCCTGCGGGGCATCGCTCTTCTGTTGAGCGCTCGAGTCGGCGGTCCGTCGTCCGCACGCCGCGAGGAGCGCGGCGGCGAGCCACACGGCGAACGGGGTGGGAAGCAGGCGTCTCATGCTCGGGTCATCTCCCAGGGAAGAAGTCGGGGCCGACCTGGCGCTGGACTTCGGCAATGGCCAACGCCAGGGCCAGGCGCGCTTCGAGCGCCTCGCGCTGGGTCTCACGGAACGTTCGCTGTGCGTCGAGCAGGTCGAGGAGCGACGTCTCGCCTTCGCGATAGCTGAGCCCCGCCAGATCGAGGCTGCGCGACGCCGCGGGAAGGATGGAGGACTCCAGGAGCTGCGCCTGCGCCGAAGCCACGTCGAGCGCCTGCCGTCCGCGCTCGAGCGCCGATCCGAGATCGATCCGCGTCCGCTCCGCGCTCGCCGTGGCGAGGGCGGCTCGGGCCTCGGCGCGCGCGATCTCGCCGCGATTCGCGTTCCAGAGCGGAACACGGATCCCGACCGAGAACCCGCTGCTCTCCTTGTCGAGCTCGTCGTTGTGGAACCAGGCCAGATCGAGGTCGGGGATCCGGCTCCGCCTCGCCGCGGAGGCCAGGGCGGCGTCACGTGCGGCGTCCGAGCGGGCGGCGGCGAGGCGTGGGTTGGACTGCTCGAGGCGCGCCTGGAGCTCGGTGGGATCGCTGGGAGCTCTGGGAGAGGGCAGCTCGCCCGCGAGGGCCAGCGGGCTGGGAAGCGCCTCCACCGCGAGCGCGCGCAGGATGGCTTCCGAAGCCTCCACCTCTCGTTCGGCTGCGCGGCGTGTGCGTTGTTGTCGCAGCCACTCCACCTCGGCCTTGATGCGATCGACCTCTCGCGACTCGCCCAGATCGGCTCGCCTGGCGGTCAGATCGCGGAGTCCGCGAGCGTCCTCTTCGGCGGCCCGTGCATTGGCGAGGGCCGCCTGCGCGAAGAGAGCGCGCGCAAAGGCCGTTCGCGCGTCGATCTCCAGCTCCCAGCGCGTGCCGAGGGCCTCGGCGCGCAGCGCGGCTGCCGCATGGTCCCCGGCACGAACGTTGGCCGAACGCGTCCCGAGCCACGGGATCGTCTGCCCGACGGTGACGCCGGACTCGGTGAGCTCCGGACCGCCGGCCCCAGTCGGCCGCGCACGATCGCGGGAATAGTTGAAGGTTGGGTCGGGCCAGGCGCGAGAGGTCTTTGCCTCCGCCGCAGCCGCGGCGTCGAGCGCCAACCCCTGGCGTGCGCCCGGATGCGACCGCAGGACGGCCTGAACGTATGTCTCGAGGCTCAGTCCTGCTTGTGCCTGAGCCGATGCAACTCCGGCGACCGTGAGCGCGGATGCCGAAACGACACGACGAATGGACCAGTACAAGCGTGCTTCCTCCCGATGGCGGACGAACGCGGCGGGACGGAGCGCCGCGAGGCGCCCGCGTCCGACGAAGGAGCGGCGGTGCTAGCCGCGGGAGTGGGGAGGATGATCGACGACGGGACGAACGCCTTCAGGCCACCGCTCGCCTGGGAGCGGATCGAGGGCCGCGAGCTTCAGTGGCCGAGGCACGAGCAAGACGGCGGCCGTCGGCACGGACCGAGCGCAGCAGAAGCAGTCCGGGATGCAGACCTCTCCGCATGGATCGCCGCCTGCCTGGTCCGAGGCGTGATACTCGAGCGCCGCCGATCGAACGAGGTAGCCGAGATCACAGGTCGTGTCGCTGGCGATGTCCAGGCCTATGACGGCCAGGAGCAGGGCGGCAGCCACACGGAGCGTGACGCGCCGAGGGCCGAGCGGCGCTGGACCTCTTGCACCCATCACGCGAGCATAGCACCCGGCGAGTCCGCGCAGCACGGGCTGGCCCGCCAACATCCACGTTCAGCCCTCCAGCTCGCGGTTGCGATCGATCGGGACCACGCAATCCTCGAGCGGCTTGTCGTCGCGCAGGCGCAGGAACACCGGCTGGCGCAGCAGGCCTTCGGCGGTCCACGTCAGATAGCGCACCTCGACGACCAGACGGGGCTCGATCCACACGTGCTCGCCGCCCACGGGCAGCGGTCCGCGGCAGGGCGAGGTCGCGCGCCGCAGTCCCTCCATCACCGCCCGCAGCCCGGCGAGCAGCTCCTCGTCGAAGCCCGTGCCCGCCCGCCCGCAGTAGAGCAGAGTGCCGTTCTCGAACGCCCCGACGTGCAGCGCGCCGAAGCCCGTGCGGCCGCCGGCCGGCTCCGTGAAGCCCACGACGACGAAGTCGCTGCTGCGCCCGGTGCGCAGCTTCTGCCAGTGCGGCGAGCGGCCAGGCCTGTAGGGCGAGTCGGCGCGCTTCGCGACCAGACCCTCGAGCCCGAGCCGGCCCACCTCGTCGTAGAAAGCCTGGCCCTGCTCGGCGACGTGATCGACGAAGAGGAGCGGCCCGCCCGGCGCCAGGAGCATCTGGAGCAGGCGCTTGCGATCGACGAGCTTCAGCGCGCGCAGATCGAAGGCGTCGAAGGCCAGCAGGTCGAAGGCGCAGAACGTCGCCGGCAGCTCGCGCGCGGAGCGCTGGACGTCGGGAGCGCGGCGCTGCTGCGCGCGCCGCTGCAGCCGCTGGAAGCTCGGACGGCCCGACTCGTCGAGCACCACGACTTCCCCGTCGATCACGAGGTCTACGGAAGCCAGGGCCTCGAGCGCTCGCGCGATGTCCGGATAGATCGCCGTCGCGTCGCTGCCCTTGCGATAGACGAGCCGCGGCCGGCCGTCCTCGCGCGCGGCCAGGACGCGGTAGCCGTCGTACTTCAGCTCGAACACCCAGGCCGGATCGCTGAACGGCCTCTCCGCCGTCTCGGCCAGCATCAGCTTGACGTCGGCGGTGCGCACGAGCCGCCGCGGCGCGCCGAGCGCTTCGAGCTCCGCGCGGACGTCCCTGGCTGCTGCTCCGGACGAGTCGGCCATCCGGCCGATCGTACCCGCTAGAAGGAGAGGCGCGCCCCCAGCTGGATGCGCCGCATGTCGCGGGCCGAGCGGATCTTGCCGAACGTCGCCGGCGCGTTCAGGCCGGTGCCCGGGTTCGACAGGTTCACGATGTTGAAGGCGTTCGTGGCCTCGGCGCGCAGCTGGAGCAGGAAGCGGTTGCCGAGCCCGATGTCCCGGAAGAGCCCGAGGTCGACGTTGCGGTAGCCGGGGCCGTCCAGGATGTTGCGGCCGGACGTGCCGTCGGCGCCCGTCGCCGGCTGGGCGAACGCCGTCGTGTTGAACCAGCCCTCGATCAGCTCGTCCCGCGGACGGCCGTGGTCGAGCTCGGGGTCGCCGACGATGTCGGCCCGGTCGGTCGTGAGGCCGTCGAGGTTGCGGTCCTGGCCGGACGAGATCGTGAGCGGCTGGCCGCTCTGCAGCGAGACGATCGCCGACAGCGTCCAGCCGTTGAGCAGCGCCTTCGCGAGCGAGCTGCCACTCTTCACGTAGTCGGTGCGCCAGATCCCGGACACCACGAACACGTGCGTGCGGTCGAAGGACGTGCGGGCGTGCTCCAGCTCGGGCCGCAGCGAGTTCTGCACCGCCGGCAGCCCGCCGCCCTGGTAGTCGACGTCCTCGAGCGCCTTGCTGAACGTGTAGTAGGCCTTCGCCGAGAAGTGCGCGCCGCGCTTCTCGGCGGAGAGCTGCAGCCCGTGGTAGTCGGACGCGAAGATCGACTCGAGCACGCGCGCCTGGCCGATCGTGCCCGGC
>Ga0111538_10006375_pt1 | contig 15973 bp, 14 predicted proteins | sample SoiMethybrSBSTD1_FD_79669 | JGI IMG/M metagenome (GOLD analysis project Ga0111538, IMG submission 79669) | Bulk soil microbial communities from a Populus tree surrounding site in Tennessee, USA - Soil MetaG P. TD hybrid SBSTD1 (version 2)... | ecosystem: Environmental > Terrestrial > Soil >...
CGGAGCAAGATCCAGAAGGCGATCGGTGACGCGTACGGGGAGTACGCCGAGCACGGCTACCTGTACCTGAACATCGAGCCCCGCGAGGAGCTCAAGGACAGCACGGTCACGCTCACGATGTCGGTGACCGAGGGGCAGCCGTCGCATGTGCGGTACGTGAACATCAAGGGCAACCGGGCGACCCGCGAAAAGGTGATCCGGCGCGAGCTGACGATCCACGAGCGCGACAAGTTCCGGCGCTCGGCGCTGGTGCGCACCCAGGGCGACCTGATGCGGCTCGGGTTCTTCGAGAACGTGGACATCAACTTCGAGCCGGCCGACAGCACCGATGTCGACATCACGCTCAAGGTCAAGGAGAAGAACGTCGGCACCGCCTCGGCGGGCGCCGGCTACTCCGGTGAGACCGGGTTGACCGGCTTCCTCGAGCTCGGCCACAACAACGTGCTCGGCAACGGACAGTCGCTGTCGCTCCACCTCGAGCGCGGCTCACGTCGCAGCAACTACTACCTGAGCTTCACCGAGCCGTGGTTCCGCGACACGCCGACCCTGCTCGGCATCAGCGGCTACAGCTCGGATCGCGAATACGACTTCTACCGTGAGGAGCGCATCGGTGGCTCGGTGCGACTCGGGCGTCCCCTGTGGTGGGACTTCACGCGCGGATCGATCGCGTACCGGCTCGAGAACGTGACCCTGAACACGATCTCCGGCCGAACCCTGACGCCGGCGGATTCGCTGCTGCTGCTCGGCTACTCGTTCGGCGAGGCGCAGCTGACCAGTACGGTCGAGGTCGACTTCTCGCGCATCACCACCGACAACCCGTTCTATCCGACGCGCGGCACCCGCTTCACGTGGGACAACGAACTGGCGGGCGGACCGTGGGGCGGCTCGGTCGACTTCCACAAGCACCGGTGGGAGGGGCGCCTGTACCTGCCCTCCATCCGGCGCGGCGTGACGACCATGCTCAAGACGCGGGTCGGACTGGTCGACGAGTACACCGGCCAGTCGCGGGAGGTGCCGCCCTACGAGCGGTTCCGCCTCGGCGGTGGCTCGACCATCGATCCGTTGCGCGGCTACGAGGACTACATGGTGGTGCCGGAGAAATACATCCAGCGGGTGCCGGTGTTCCGCGACACCACCCCGGGCGGCCCCGACAGTACCCGCTACACGATTTCCCGCTACCCGGGCGGCCGCTTCTTCACCACCTTCACGGTCGAGCAGCAGTTCGCCATCGCCCACCCGCTCCATGGTGTATTGTTCTTCGACGCCGGCAACACGTGGGATCACGTGTTCGAATACCGTCCGCTCGATCTGCGGATCGGTGCGGGCGCGGGTCTGCGGCTCGAGATCCCGCTGCTCGGCAACGTCGGATTCGACTATGCGTACGGATTCGATCGGGACGACCGACCTCGATGGGTCGGACACTTCCTGATCGGACAGGCGGTGTTCTGAGGCCGGCCGAATGAATCGACCCCCACGGCTGCGGCACGTCGCGGCGCTGGTGGCGCTCGCGGCCCTGATGACGGTCCCGCGCGTGACCGGCGCGGCGGACGTGCGCATCGGCTTCATCGATTCGGCGAAGATCTTCCAGCAATACAAGCTCGCCCAGGAGGCGCAGCAGCGGTTCGACCGCCAGATCCAGAGCTGGCGCGACGAGGCGGGCGAGAAGGAGAAGGTGGTCACGCAGCTCCGCAACGAGGTGCGCGACCAGGCTCCGATCCTGTCGTCGCTGCGCCGGCAGGAGCGCGAGCAGGCGCTGCAGGCGGCGATCGCGGACTACGAGACCTTCATCCAGGAGGTGTGGGGTCCGACCGGACGCGCGGCGCGCGAGAACGAGAACAGCACACGCGAGATCGTCGAGCAGATCCGCGTGGTCGTGGATCAGATCGCGCAGCAGCGCGGATACGACATGGTCCTCGATGCCGCCAGCGGAAGCATCATCTACGGGAATCGCGAGCTCGACATGACCGCGGAAGTACTGCAGGAGCTGAACAACAAGGCGACCACCACCGGCGGACGGTAGGGAGGCCCCACCATGAGCACGCGGACACTGGCGGAGCTGGCGCGCGAGCTGGGAGCCGAGCTGGTCGGGGACGGTTCGGTCCGGATCGAAGGCGTCGCCGGCATCAAGGAAGCCCAGCCCGGCGACATCACCTTCATCGCCAATTCACGATACGACTCCTATCTCGACGAGACTCGCGCGTCGGCGGTGATCTGTGCGCGCGGGACCCGCTCGACGCACATCCCGCTCCTCCAGGTCGACAATCCCTACCTGGCGTTCCAGCGGATGGTGCGGATCTTCCGCCCCGACGCCTATCGCCCGGCACCGGGCGTGCACGCGACCGCGGTGGTGTCGGCCGACGCGACGCTCGGAACCGAGGTCGCGATCGGTCCGTGGTGCGTGATCGAGGCCGGCGCGAAGATCGGCGACCGGGTGGTGATCATGGCCGGCGGCTACGTGGGGCACGCGGTGCGGATCGGCGAGGATACCTTCCTCTACCCGCACGTGACGGTACGCGAGGAGTGCGTGATCGGGGCGCGCTGCATCCTCCACCCGGGCGTGGTGGTCGGGAGCGACGGCTTCGGCTTCGCGTTCGACAACGGGCGCTACCACAAGGTGCCGCAGGTCGGCACGGTGATCCTCGGCGACGACGTCGAGATCGGCGCCAACACCACCATCGACCGCGCGACCACGCACGCAACGCAGATCGGCGACGGCACCAAGATCGACAACCTGGTCCAGATCGGCCACAACGTCACGACCGGGAAGAACTGCATCATCGTCGCCCAGGTCGGGATCTCGGGCAGCACCGAGCTCGCCGACCACGTCACGCTCGCCGGTCAGTCCGGCGTCGGCGGCCATCTGAAGATCGGCGCCGGGACCACCGTGGCGGGCAAGGCGGGCGTCACCAGTTCGGTCGAGGCCGGCCAGACGGTGGGCGGATTCCCCGCCGTGCCTCACAACGCGTGGAAACGCCTCATGATCCTGTTCACCCGGCTGCCGCAGTTGTTCAAGCGCACCCAGGGTCTCGAGGAGCGGGTGGCACGGCTCGAGCAGGCGACCTCCGACGGCGGCCCGCCGGCGGACCGCGAAGCTCCGCCCCGTCGCGAGGAAACGCTGCGATGAACGCCCGCATGCAGCGGACGATCGCGCGGGAAGTGGTGCTGGAGGGAATCGGACTTCATACCGGCGAGCGCGGCACGATCCGCTTCCGCCCGGCCGCCGCCGGCGCCGGCGTGAGCTTCGTGCGCACCGACATGGCGGGTGCGCCGCGCGTGCGGGTGCGACCCGAGAACGCGCACTTCGATCCGCGCAACGGGCGGCGCACGATCCTCCAGGAGGACGGCGTTCAGATCCACACCATGGAGCACGTGCTGGCAGCGGTGGCGGGGCTCGGCATCGACAACCTGCTGATCGAGCAGAGCGCGATGGAGACGCCCGAGCCGGCCGACGGGAGCGCCGCCCCGTTCGCGACCGCGCTCGCCGAGGCGGGGATCGTCGAGCTCGATCAGCCGGCGCGACACATCAAGGTCACCAAGCCGGTGTCGTGGTCGCACGATGGAGTGTCGGTGTCGGCGGTTCCGTTCAACGGATTCCGGATCACGTTCACGATCGAGTACGACCATCCGCTGATCGGCCGGCAGTCGATGACCATCGACATCGACGACCAGTCGTTCCTGAAGGAGATCGCACCCGCGCGCACGTTCGTGCTCGAGCGCGACGTCGAGCTGCTGCGCTCGCAGGGCTGGATCCGCGGCGGACGGATCGAGAGCGCGGTGGTGGTCGGCAAGGACCGGATCCTCAACGACGGTCCGCTCCGCTACCCGGACGAGTTCGTTCGCCACAAGATCCTCGACCTGCTCGGCGATCTGTCGCTGCTCGGCGGTCCGCTGCTCGGCCACGTGACGGCGGTGCGATCCGGTCACCAGGGCCACGTCGCGTTCGTGCGCCACCTGAAGGAGACGCTGCCGCTGCCCGGACGGCGTCCCGGCGGCCCCCCCGACGAGTGGGACATCACCGCGATCCTCGACATCATGCCGCACCGCTACCCGTTCCTGCTGGTCGACCGGATCACCCGGATCGAGGAGGGACGCAGCATCGAGGGGATCAAGAACGTCACCATCAACGAGCCGTTCTTCCAGGGCCATTTCCCCGGCCACCCGATCATGCCGGCGGTGCTGATCCTCGAGGCGATGGCCCAGGTCGGCGGCATGCTGCTGCTGAACTCGGTCGACGACCCGAACGGCAAGCTGATGTACTTCATGGGTATCGACGGCGCGCGCTTCCGCCGTCCGGTGACGCCCGGCGACCAGCTCCACTTCAAGGTCAAGCTGCTCAAGCTCAAGGGCGGCACCTCGAAGATGCACGGCGAGGCGTACGTCGAGAATCATCTGGTGGCGGAGGCGGACCTGCTCGCGACGGTGGTCGACCGGTGAGCACCGCGATCCACCCCGCCGCGTTCATCGACCCCGCCGCCCAGCTCGGAACCGGCGTGACGATCGGCCCGGGCGCGGTGATCGGCCCCCATGTGAAGATCGGCGACGGTACGCGGATCGGATCGCACGTGATGGTCGATGGCTGGACCACGATCGGGCGCGATTGCCGGATCCATCATGGCGCCGCGGTCGGCGGCCCGCCCCAGGACCTCAAGTATCTCGGCGAGCCGTCGTACCTGGTGATCGGCGACCGCACCGAGATCCGCGAATTCGCGACCCTCAATCTCGCCACCGAGCCGGGCGCCACCACGCGGGTCGGCGACGACAATCTGCTGATGGCGTACTCGCATGTCGCGCACAACTGCGAGATCGGCAACCGGGCCGTGATCGCCAATGCGGTGCAGTTCGCCGGCTACGTCACGGTCGAGGACTGGGCGATCGTCGGTGGTGGCACCGTGGTTCACCAGTTCGTGCGGATCGGGCGTCACTCGATGATCGGCGGCGGATCGCGGATCCCGCAGGACGTCGCTCCGTTCGTGAAGCTGGCCGGCAGCCCGCCGCGGCTGGCCGGCATCAACTCGGTCGGGCTCGAGCGGCGCGGGTTCTCGAAAGCGGCGATCGGCGCGCTCGAGCGCGCGTACCGGTTCCTGTTCCGTGACGGGCTGACGGCGGCGAACGCGGTGGCGAAGATGCGCGCCGAGCTGCCGGAGGTGCCCGAGGTCGAAGTGCTGGCACGGTTCGTCGAGACGAGCGCGCGCGGCATCACGCGCTGAAAAGCGACCTGAGGAGCTGGATATGAAGCTGCGAGCGGGAGTGTGGGGCGTCGGGGCGTGGGGCGAGAAGCACGCGCGGATCTACCAGGCGCTCGCCGACCAGGGTGCGGGCGTGTCGTTCGCCGGCGTCTACGATCGCGATCCGGATCGCGCGCAGGCCGCCGCCCGTGCGCACGGCGGAACCGCGTTCGCGAGCCCCGAGGCGCTGCTCGACGCATGCGATGTGGTGTCGGTCGCGGTGCCGACCATCGCCCACCGCGAGGCGGCCGAGCGGGCACTGGCGGCCGGCGTCCACGTGCTGGTCGAGAAGCCGATGGCGGTCACGGTCGCGGAAGCCGACGCGATGATCGCGGCCGCCGAGCAGGCGGGCCGGACGCTCCAGGTCGGGCAGGTCGAGCGCTTCAACCCGGCGCTGCGGGCGGCGCGCCCGCACGTGCGCGAGCCCAAGTTCATCGAAGGCCACCGGCTGGCGCTGTTCCAGCCGCGCTCGCTCGACATCGACGTGGTGTTCGATCTCATGATCCACGACATCGACGCGGTGCTGCAGCTGGTCGGTGAGGCGCCGTCCCAGGTGTCGGCGGTCGGGGTCGCGGTGCTGTCGCTCAACGAGGACATCGCCAACGCGCGCCTCGAGTGGGCGAACGGATGCGTCGCCAACCTGACCGCGAGTCGCGTGTCGCAGGAGCGTCTGCGCCGCCTGCGCTTCTTCCAGTCGGACTCGTACCTGTCGGTCGACCTGTTCGAGAAGACCGCCGACTTCGTGAAGGTCGATGTCGAGACCGTCCGCAAGCTCGCCCGTCATGCCGCGACCGTGCCGGCCGGAGCCGCTCCGGCGGCGGTCGCGCCGGCTCCGATCGCGTCGCTGCCGGGGATCAGTTTCGGGCGGCTTCCGGTCGCCGAAGGCGAGCCGCTGCGACTCGAGATCGAGGCGTTCCTCGGCTCGATCGCGAACGGCGGCGAAGGAGCGGCGCCGGCGTGGGCCGGCCGCGAGGCGCTGCGGATCGCGGAGTCGGTGCGCGACGCGATGAAGCGTCGGGCCGTCCAGTGGGCGACGCGCTAGCGAAGCGTTTCCTGTTCGTCACCGGCGAGGCCTCGGGCGATCTCCATGCCGCCCGGCTGGTCGCCGCCCTGCGGGCGCACGGACCGTGCGAGATCCGCGGGATCGCCGGACCCCGGATGCGCGCCCAGGGCGTCGAGTGTCTGGTGCCGGCCGAGGAGCTGGCGGTGGTCGGCTTCGTCGAGATCCTCGCGCGGCTGCCGAAGCTGTTCGCGGCCCGCGACCGGATCCTCGCGCAGCAGAGGCAATGGCATCCCGACGCGGTGGTGCTGGTCGACTACCCGGGCTTCAACCTGCGGATCGGACCGCGCCTCAAGCGCGAAGGCGCGCGCGTGTTCTACTACATCGCGCCGCAGGTATGGGCGTGGCACGCCGAGCGCGCGCACGAGATGGCGCGCTGGGTCGACCGGCTGGCGGTGGTGTTCGGATTCGAGGAGCCACTGTTTCGGAACGCGGGCGTGAACGTCACCTACGTCGGGCATCCGCTGATGGACGAGTTCGCGCCCGAGGTGTCGGCCGCCGAACTGGCGCGCGAGCTCGGGATGCCGGCTGGCGCGCCGCTGCTCGGCCTGCTGCCCGGCAGCCGGACCCAGGAGCTGGAGCGCCACCTGCCGGTGCTGGTCGCAGCGGCGCGCCGCCTGAGCGCGAGCCGGCCGGATCTTCACGTGGTGCTGGCGATGCCGCCCGGGCTTCCGGATCCGCACTGGCCGGCCGCGCCGAACTGGCACGTGGTGCGCGGACGGACGCGCGCGGTGCAGGCGGCGGCGACCGCGTGCGCGGTCGCGTCCGGGACCGCGACTCTCGAGACCGCGCTGTTCGGCACGCCGCTCGTGATCTTCTACCGCACCGGCTGGATCAATCATGCGCTCGCGCGCCGGTTCGTCCGCATCCCGCGGATCGGACTGCCGAACATCATCGCCGACGCCGAGGTCGCCCCCGAGCTGATTCAGGACGAGCTGACGCCCGAGCGGCTGGTGGCGGCGCTCGCGCCGTGGCTCGACGACCCGGAGGCGAACCGGCGCCAGCGCGAACGGCTGGCGGTGGTGCGCGAGCGACTCGGCGGACCCGGCGCCTCGGCCCGCGCGGCCGCCGCGCTGTGGGAGCTGGCGCGATGAGCGCGCCCGACCTCGACACCGACGATCCGGCCGCCGCGCCGGCGCCGCGTCGCGGACCCGCGGCCCGCCACCCCTGGTGGATCGGACCGGGGGCGTGGCTCGGCGCGCTGGTGCTGCGCGTGCTGGGCGCCACCTGGCGGATCGACCGCCGCGGACTGGCCGCGTTCGACGCGCGGCTCGCCGCCGGCGAGGGATGCGTGTTCGCGTTCTGGCACGCCCGGCTGCTGCCGCTCGTGTACACGCACCGGCACCGCGGGATCGTGGTCCTGATCAGCCGCCATCACGACGGCGAGCTGATCGCGCGCATCATCGAGCAGCTCGGCTTCCACACCGCGCGGGGATCGAGCACGCGCGGCGGTGAGGAAGGCGCGCGCGACCTGCTGCGGTACGCGGCCGAGGGCCGCCTGATCGGGATCACACCCGACGGACCGCGCGGCCCCGCCGAGCGGGTGAAGCCGGGACTCGCGTGGCTCGCGAGCCGCACCGGATGGCCGGTGATCCCGGTCGCGAGCGCCGCGCGTCGCGCGTGGGTGTTCCGGTCGTGGGACCGCTTCCGGGTGCCGCATCCGTTCGCGCGCGTGGTGGCGTCGTATGGTGAGCCGATCGCGATCCCGGGCGACGCCGACGGCGCCGCGCTCGAGGCGTGGCGCGAGCGGCTCGAGGCGGCGCTCGCGGACCTCACGCAGCAGGTGCGCCGGCAGGCCGGCGAGGAGGACGCGTGAGCCTGGCGTGGCTCGGCTATCGCGCGCTCGCGGGCGGACTGGGACTGCTCGCGCCGCACGCCCAGTGGCTGGTGTCGTCACGCGAGCGGGCGTCGTGGAGCGAGCGACTCGGTCGCATCGATGTCCCCGGGGGCGTTCACGCATGGATCCATGCCGCCTCGATGGGCGAGACGTTGGCGGCGGCCGCGTTGCTCGATCCGCTGCGCGCCCTCCAGCCGGAGGTGAAGGTGCACCTGACCGCCACCACCCGCGGCGGCCGGGCGCGGCTGCGCCAGATCGATCCGGCCGCGACGCTCGCGCCGCTCGACATGCCGCAGTGCACCGAGCGGTTCTTCCGCGGCGTGCGGCCGAAGCGGCTGTTCCTGATCGAGACCGAGTTGTGGTTCCACTGGCTGCTGCGGGCGGCCGAGCAGCGCGTGCCGGTGTCGGTGGTGAGTGCACGCCTCTCGCCGCGCTCGTTGAAGCGGTATCACCGGTTCGGGCGGCCGCTCCGGCGACTGGTCGCGGGGATCGAGGCGGTGCTGTGCCAGAGCGAGCCCGACGCGGCGCGCTGGCGCGCGCTCGGGGCGCGGCCTGAGCGGGTCGCGGTGGTCGGCAATCTCAAGAACGACGCACTCGCGCCACCGGTGGCGAGCCGCCCGCAGGCGCGTGCCCTGCTGGGGCTCGATCCGACGCGGCCGCTGCTGGTGCTCGGAAGCCTGCGGCCGGGTGAGGCGGCGCCGCTCGCGCGGGCGTGGCGGTCGCTGCCGGCCGACCTCACCGACGCGTGGCAGGTGGCGGCGGTTCCGCGTCATCCGGCGGCCTCGTCCGAGGTGCTCAGCGAGGCGGTGAACGCGGGGGTGCGCGTCAGTGAACGTGCGCCGGTCCCGGCCGGTGCGTGGCGCTGGGACGATCGGCTCGGGGTGCTGGCGTCGTACTACCAGGCTGGCGAGGTCGCATTCGTCGGCGGATCGCTGGCTCGCTACGGCGGGCACAATCCGCTCGAGCCGGCGGCGTGCGGGGCGGCGGTGCTGATGGGACCGAACCATCGCTCACAGCTGCCCGCGGTCGAGCTGCTGACCGCGCACGGCGGACTGTGGATCGTGCGCGACGACCGCGAGCTGACGACCGCGCTCGCGACCCTGCTCGGGGATACGGCCGAGCGCGAACGGCGTGCGAGCGCCGCGCGCGCGACCGCCGATCGGTCGCGCGGCGCCGCCCGGCGCGCCGTGGCACAGCTGGCGGCGTGGAACCTGTGGCCGGTGACCTGACATGAGCGCCGCGCTCGCCTCCCTCTACGCCGCGGCCTGGGAGCTGCGGCGTCGGGCATACGCGTGGGGCCTGCGGCGGCCCGAGCGCGTCGCGGCCCGGGTGGTGAGCATCGGCAACCTGACCGCCGGTGGCACCGGCAAGACCACGCTCACACTCCACCTCGCGGCGCTCGCTGCCGCGCGCGGGCTGCGATCGGCGGTGGTGGTGCGCGACTACCGGCCGGGCCCCGACGGACTGGGGGATGAGCATCGGATGTTCCGCGCCGCGCTCCGCGCAGACTCGGTGTTCGGTGGCGCGAGCAAGCGCGCGGCGGCGCGGCGGGCGGCAGCGGCGGGGGCGCAGTTGATCCTGGTCGACGACGGGTTCTCGCACTGGGGTCTGGCGCGCGACGTCGACCTGGTGCTGCTGGACGCGGTCGATCCGTGGGGCGGCGGCGCGCTGCTGCCGCACGGACGCCTGCGCGAGCCACGACGTGCGCTCCAGCGCGCCGACGCGCTGATCCTGACGCGGGTGCCGGTCGGTGGAGATCCGAGCGCGCGGCTCGCCGATCTGGCGCGCTGGGCGCCCGGCGCGCTGCGGGCGGCGGGACGCCACGAGGTGCGCGGGGTGCGCCGTCTGAGCGGCGGGCCGGTGACCGGCGGCCGGGTCCGGGTGGTGACCGCAACCGGTCATCCGCAGGTGGTGAACGCGAGCGCCGCCGAGGCGGGGCTCGAGGTGACCGGGCACGCCCACTTCCGCGACCATCACTGGTTCCGTCGCGACCAGGCGGAACGCGAGCTCGCGCGCGCGCGGTCGGACCGCGCGGCGCTGCTGCTGACGGCGAAGGACGCGGTACGCTGGCCGCTCGCGCCGGCCGACGACGTGTGGGTGCTCGAGGTGGCGTGGCGCTGGGTGCTGGGAGGGGACGCCGTGGAGCAGCGGGTGCTGGGGGAGGGCGGAGCGTGAGCATGACCACCGACGTGCTGGTGATGGGCAGCGGGATCGGCGGACTGATGCTGGCGCTCGAGGTCGCGCGCAAGGCCGATGTCGTGGTGGTGACCAAGAAGCACGACATGGACTCGAACACGCAGTACGCGCAGGGCGGCGTGGCGGCGGTGTTCGACCGCGGCGATTCGTTCCGCGCCCACGAGCGCGACACGATCCGGTGCGGCGACGGCCTGTGCGATCCCGAGGTGGTGCGCGCGATCGTGCGTGAAGGTCCGGCGCGGATCGCCGAGCTCGACCGGCTGGGGGCGGGGTTCAACCGCACCGGGCGCGGGTACTCGCTGGGCCGCGAGGGCGGCCACTCGCACCGGCGGATCGTGCATGCGAGCGACTTCACGGGCCGCGCGATCGAAGTCGCGCTGCTCGAGCACGTGCGCCGCCATCCGCGGATCCGCCTGCTCGAGGACCGGCTGGCGGTCGATCTGATCCTCGGCTCGCGGCTCGGCCACGCCCGGGTCGGGCGCGGCGCGCGCGACACCTGCTGGGGCGCCTACGTGCTCGAACGCGAGAAGAACCGGATCGTCCCGGTCACCGCGAAGGCGACGGTGCTGGCGACCGGCGGGTGCGGCAAGGTCTATCTCTACACCAGCAATCCCGACATCGCGACCGGCGACGGCATCGCGATGGCGTACCGGGCCGGCGCGCGGGTCGCGAATCTCGAGTTCGTCCAGTTCCATCCCACCTGTCTGTACCACCCGCAGGCGCGCTCGTTCCTGCTCAGCGAGGCGCTGCGCGGCGAAGGCGCGGTGCTGCGGACTCTGGATGGCCGCCGCTTCATGCCGGCGGTCCACAAGGACGCCGAGTTGGCGCCGCGCGACGTGGTGGCGCGGGCGATCGACCGCGAGATGAAACGGCGCGGCGATCCCCACGTGCTGCTCGACATCAGCCATCGTCCGGCGCGCCTGCTGCGCGCGCGCTTCCCCAACATCATCGCGGTGCTCGAGCGCTACGGCTTCGATCTCACGAACGAGCCGGTGCCGGTGGTGCCGGCCGCCCACTACATGTGCGGGGGGGTGGTGGCGAAGGTCGACGGCCGCACCGATCTCGACGGCCTGCTCGCGATCGGCGAGGTCGCCTCGACCGGACTCCACGGAGCGAACCGGCTCGCCAGCAACTCCCTGCTCGAGGCGCTGGTGATGGCGCACCATGCGTCGGGGGCGGCGCTCGCGCGGGTGGCGAAGGTCGCGAAGGTGCCGAAGGCGGCGCCGTGGAGCGAGCGCGGGACCCGTCCGGCGCTCGAGACGGTGGTGTTCGATCACAACTGGGACGCGGTGCGGCGGGTGATGTGGGACCTGGTCGGGATCGTGCGCAGCGACCAGCGCCTCGACTTCGCGGCCCGCAATCTGGCGCTCCTGCGCGAGGAGATCGAGCGGGCGTACCGCACGCTGCGGCTGACGCCCGACCTGGTGGAGCTGCGGAACCTCGCGCTGGTGGGCCACCTGATCGTGGTGTGCGCGCAGCGCCGCCGCGAGAGCCGGGGGCTCCACTACACGCTCGACCATCCGCGCCGGGTGGCGCGGCTGTGCCGCCCGACCGTGGTCCGCCGGGGCGCGCTTGAGCGCCGCGACCGGCGCGCCCTATAGTCGCCGTCCCTCATGCCGAACGCCGAACGCTCCTTCTGGGATGCGGTGGACACCCTCCGCGAGCGCGACCCCCGCTACCGTCGCGAGGCCTATGGATTCGTGATGGTGGCGCTCGCCGATGCCGCACAGTCGCTGCCCGAGTGGCGCAAGGCCGATCCGGCCCACCGTCACCTGACCGGCGGCGAACTGCTGCTGAGCGTGATCGCGGTCGCGCGGCGCGAATTCGGCGTGATGGCGCCGATGGTGTTCCACGAATGGGGCGTGCGGCGGGGCGCCGACGTCGGGGAGATCGTGTTCGAGCTGGTGGACGCCGCGCAGCTGACCGCGCGCCCCGAGGATCGCCGCGAGGATTTTTCCGGCGGGCCCGACCTGATGACGAGCCTCGCGGCCGGCGGCCCCTGGCAGCGCGACCGCGAACGCGACCGCGGGTCCGGCGCCCCCGGGCGCTAGGCTCCCCGACATGCGCGTCCATCTCCGGCTCCTGCGGTATCTGGGGCCGTATCGGCGCCGGCTGACGGCGGCGTTCGCATGCATGCTGCTGTACGCGGCCAGCACCACCGTCACGCTCGGGACCATCTCACCGCTGATGCAGGTGCTGTTCGAGCGCACCGGCGCCGGCCCGGTGCCCGGCATGGCGGCTCCGGCGACCGGAGATCCCGCGCGGCTGGCGGAACGCGCGCACCAGCCGCTGACCCGGGACAACCTGATCCGCTGGCCGGAGCTGCTCCAGGCGCGGGTCCAGAATGCGCTGGTCGATGCGCCGCCGCTCACCGCGGTCGCCCGCATCTGCGCGTTCATCCTGATCCTGATCGTGATCAAGAACATGGCCGATTACCTGCAGGCCTACCTGATGGTGTCGGTCGAGCAGTCGGCGCTGCGCGATCTGCGCAACCAGCTGCATGCGCATCTCCAGCGCCAGTCGCTTTCGTTCTTCCACGCGCGCCGGACCGGCAACCTGATGTCGCGGCTGACCAGTGACTTCGACTACCTGCGGATGGCGCTGGCCGCCACCACCAGCACCGCGATCAAGGACGGTCTGACGCTGATCGGCAGCCTGGCGCTCGCGTTCCACGCCTCCGGCCGGCTCGCGCTGCTGTCGCTGATCGTGGTGCCGCCGGCCACGATCGCGTTCGGCGCGATCGGGCGCGCGATGCGCCGGCGCTCGACCCGCACGCAGGAGCGGATGGGCGAGCTGAACGCGCAGCTCCAGGAGAGCCTGTCGGGGGTGCGGGTGGTGCAGGCGTTCCAGGCCGAGGGGTTCGAGCAGCAGCGGTTCGCCGCCGCCAACGAAGGATTCTTCGGCGCGTTCGTGCGCATGCGGCGGATCGCCGCGCTCGCGCGCCCGGTCAGCGAGCTCGGGCTGGTGGCGGTCGCGGTCACCATGCTGTACCTCGGGGCGCGCGAGATCTTCCTCCACCAGTCGCTCGCGCCCCACACCTTCATCCTGTTCGTGATGGCGCTGCTGGCGACCGTGTCGCCGATCCGCAGTCTCGCCGAGGTGAATACCAACCTCCAGCAGGGGATCGCGGCGGCCGAGCGGGTGTTCGGAGTGCTCGACACGCCCCCGTCGATCGCCGAGCGTCCCGGCGCCCAGGCACTGTCCGGATTCTCCGACCGGGTGCGGTTCGAGGACGTGCGGTTCGCCTACGACGGCGAGACCCCGGTGCTCGACGGGCTCGCGTTCGAGATCCGGCGCGGGGAGGTGGTGGCGCTGGTCGGCAGCAGCGGCGCCGGCAAGAGCACCGCGATGGACCTGCTCCCGCGCTTCCACGATCCGAGCGGCGGCCGGGTCACGATCGACGGCCACGACCTGCGCGACCTGACGCTCGCATCGCTGCGCGGCCAGCTCGGAATCGTGACCCAGGAGACCTTCCTGTTCCATGACTCGGTGCGCAACAACATCGCCTACGGACGGCAGGACATCCCGGCCGCGCAGGTCCAGGCGGCGGCCGAAGCGGCCCATGCGCACGAGTTCATCGCGCGGCTTCCGCACGGCTACGAAACCGTGATCGGCGAGCGCGGCGTGACCCTGTCGGGCGGCGAGCGCCAGCGGATCGCGATCGCCCGCGCGCTGCTCAAGAATCCCCCGATCCTGCTGCTCGACGAGGCGACCTCGGCGCTCGACACCGAGAGCGAGCGTCTGGTCCAGGCGGCGCTCGAACACCTGATGCGCGACCGCACCGTACTGGTGATCGCGCACCGGTTGTCGACCGTTCAGCACGCCGACCGGATCGTGGTGCTCGAGCGTGGCCGCGTGCTCGCCACCGGCGACCACCGCGCACTGATGGAGCAGGACGGCCTCTACCGCCGCCTCTACCAGATGCAGTTCGCGGGCTGATGGGCGCGCTCGCGGTCCCGAGCGGCGGGTTCCGCGCGATCTCCGTCCTCCGCCTGTCGTCGCTCGGCGACGTGGTGCTGACGCTGCCGGTGGTGCATGCACTCAAGCGCGCGTGGCCCGAGGCGCGCCTGTCGTTCTGGGTGAAGGAGGAGTTCCAGGACGTCGTGCGCTTCGATCCGGCGGTCGACCACGTACGGTCGCTGGATGAGGACGCGCGCCGGATCGAGGACCTCGTGTCGATGAGCGCCGAGTTCGAGGACACGGACCTGATCGTCGATCTCCATGGCAGCACCCGCAGCCGCATCCTGACGTGGCGGCAGAAGGCGCCGGTGCTGCGCGCCGCCAGCGATCGCCTGCTGCGCTGGCGCTGGGTGAAGGCGCGCTGGACCGGTCCGCGTCCGGCCGCGCACGCGCTCGATCGCTACGCGCATGCGGTGGCGCCGGTCGGGGTCGTTCCCGAGGGTCCGCCCCGGCTGACCGCTGGCGACGAGGCCGAGAGGTGGGCGCAGACCTGGCTCGCGGAGTGGCCGCGCTCGGGTCCGCTGATCGCGCTCGCGCCCGGGGCGCGTCACTGGACCAAGCGCTGGCCCGAGGAGCACTGGCTGGCGCTCGACGAACGGCTCGAACGCGCCGGATCGGCGCGGCTCTATCTGTCGCTGCGCGCCGAGCGCGAGCGGCTGCCGGCGCTGTCGGCGCGGATCGCCGGCCAGCCCGCGGCGCGCTGGTGCAGCGAGCCGCTGCCGCGGATGGCGGCGCTGCTGTCGCACTGCGGCCGCGCCGTGACCGGCGACACCGGACTCATGCACGTGGCGGCGGCGCGCGGCGTGAAGGTGACCGCGTTGTTCGGCAGCACCTCGCCGGTGCTCGGCTTCGCGCCGTCGGGGGAGGGACACACGGTGCTGTGCCGCAACGAGCCGTGCCAGCCGTGCACGCTCCACGGGCGGGAAGCGTGTCCGCTCGGACACTTTCGCTGCATGAAGGAGCTGACACCGGACGCGGTGCTCGCGACGCTCGCAGGCTAGAAGTCGTACTCCTGGGGCGTCACGTCGCTGGCGGCGGAGGCTCCGCGCAGGCCTTTCGGATCGGTCGCGTAGATCTGCACGTGACCGCACGCGGTGCACACCAGCGTGGCGAGCGGGCTCGCGTCGCCGGCCGGCATCACCACCCGCGGCACCCCGCCGCCGCCGCTCTCGAGCTGGGCGCGGACGAACGCGCTGGCGTGGCAGCGTGGACACTGGTGTGCCTGGGGCTGACTCACCGGACCTCCTACGTCGTTTCCTGCTTCCCGAACCAGCTGCGCAGGAGCTTCACCACCGGATCGTAGAACGAATCGACCACCCGCTCCTTGAGCGGAATGATCGCGTTGTCGGTGATGTGAATGCCCTCGGGACACACCTCGGTGCAGCACTTGGTGATGTTGCACAGGCCGAGGCCGGCCTCGTCCTTCAGGAACTTCGTGCGGTCGGCCCCGTCCATCGGGTGCATCTCGAGGCCCGCGATCCGCACGAAGAACCGCGGTCCCGCGAACTGCGTCTTCATCTCGTGGCTGCGCAGGACGTGGCACACGTCCTGGCACAGGAAGCACTCGATGCACTTGCGGAACTCCTGGACCCGGTCGACGTCGGACTGCTGCCAGCGCCAGCTCGCGTTCTTCATCGGCGTGAACGGCTGGATCCGCTTGTTGACCTCGTAGTTCCACGACACGTCGGTGACGAG
>Ga0111538_10006376_pt1 | contig 15973 bp, 8 predicted proteins | sample SoiMethybrSBSTD1_FD_79669 | JGI IMG/M metagenome (GOLD analysis project Ga0111538, IMG submission 79669) | Bulk soil microbial communities from a Populus tree surrounding site in Tennessee, USA - Soil MetaG P. TD hybrid SBSTD1 (version 2)... | ecosystem: Environmental > Terrestrial > Soil > Tree...
GCAGGTGGGGCTAACGGACAGGGTAGTATCGTGAACCCACTCGCCAATATTAACCCTAATGATATTGAAAGCATCGAAGTGCTAAAAGATGCATCGGCATCTGCAATTTATGGTTCCCGGGCAGCCAATGGTGTGATACTGATTTCTACCAAGCGAGGAAGGTCAGGAGAATCAAAAATAGACTACAATGGTTACTATGGTCTTCAGCAAGTGCCCAAAAAGCTTGACATGATGGACCTGCCTCAATATGCCGCCTATCAATTTAGCGTGTCTAAAGAAATCCCAAGTATAAACCCCGATGCAAGGTTTGCTGATCCAAGTATTCTCGGTCCTGGTACCGATTGGCAGGATGCAATCTTTGAAGTAGCACCCATACAAAATCATCAACTATCAACCAGTGGTGGTACCGAAAAAACACAATACTTTTTATCGGGCGGATATTTCCAGCAAGATGGTATTCTCAGAAATTCAGGGTTCGAAAGATTTTCAAGCCGAATAAACCTCGACACGAAAGCAACCAATTGGTTAAAGGTCGGGACCAGTCTGAATTTTGCAATCACCGATGAAGTGATCGGACGAAGCGACGGCGGAGATGGAATAATCGCGCAGGCTCTTCAAATGCCGCCGAGCACGCCCGTTTATGATTTCGACGGAAATTTTGCCGGACCGGATGCGGGGTCAGCGCAAATCACTTCGAATCCAGTAGCCGTGTCGTTTCTGATTAATAACAAGGTTAAAAAACAAACGCTTACCGCCAATTTTTATGCTGAGGCCACGCTCACGAAGGGGCTGACTTTCCGAACGGAATATGCCATAAACGACAGCCATTCACTGAACAAGGTATTTAAGCCAACGTACGAATGGGGTGCTATTAAAAATGATGCGAATCAACTAAGACATCGCCAGGAAAATAATTTCTTCTGGATTTGGAAAAACTACCTCACTTATAATTTTGATGTTGACAGGCACCATTTTACAGCAATGTTAGGGCAAGAATCGCAAAGGAGTACTTACGAAGGATCTGATTTTACGAAATCCAATCTCACGTCCAACGACATCATTACGCCAAATCAAGGTGAACCTACCTCGATCAATGGATGGCAAGGCGAAAATACATTGTCGTCCTACTACGGCCGCTTGATTTATAATTTTGCAGATCGCTATTATGTAACGGCGATGATCAGAAGGGACGGGTCGTCCAGATTTGGACCCAATAGTAAATGGGGAAATTTTCCTGCTGTTTCATTCGCATGGCGTATAGCCAATGAGGGGTTCATGCCTAAGTCTGATTTCCTCAGCGACTTAAAATTGAGGATCGGTTATGGCAAAGTGGGCAATCAGGATATACCCAACTATGCCTACGGCGCTTCGTTATCGTCGATCCAAAATACGGCATTGGGAACTACTTACATTCCTAATCGAATACCCAACCCTGATTTGGGATGGGAGGCTACAGCTACTTACAATGCCGGAATTGATGCATCTTTTTTGAGCGGCAGAATCGACTTAACTGTGGATGCTTACAAAAAATATTCTGACAACTTATTATTAGAACTAAATCCTCCAGGCTACATCCTCGGCTCGATGATAAATCCTCCCTATTCAAACTATGGCAAGATTGAAAACAAGGGTCTGGAAATTACAGTCTCCAGCAGAAATGTTCAGGGTGAAAAATTTTCCTGGCGCACGGACCTTAACTACAGCGTAAACCGGAATAAAATAACAGCGATAGACCGACCACAAATCCGGAATTTATATTGGTACGCCGGCTTCCAAACGGTTACACGCACGACCATCAATAATCCGATCGGTCAGTTTTATGGCTATCAAACGGAAGGCATCTTTGTCGACCGCGCTGATATTGAAGGCCATGCCGTGCAGGTAGGAACGGGAGAGACAAGTCTGATTCATCAACGTGATGGCGTGTGGTTAGGCGATCTTAAATTCAAGGATCAAAATGGTGATAACAGAATTGACGAAAAAGATCAGGTCGCAATCGGAAATCCTAATCCTAAATTCAGTTTTGGATTTAATAATAGCTTCTCGTACGGCAATCTAACGCTTGATATTAATATCATTGGTGTTTATGGTTTTGATGTATTCAACTACCAACGGTCGCGGAACCAGGGAATGAACTCATTAAATGACAACCAGCTAAGCGATGTAGCTAATCGAGCGCAATTTGAAATGATCGATCCTGCGGGTTCAGTAGATAACATTGACAACTATGTTCTCCTTAATCCGAATGCTACCATTCCTCGCTTCTCCCAACTCAACGTAAATGCCAATGGAAGGATGTCCGATATGTGGATTGAGGATGGATCATATGCAAGAATTCAGAATATCAGTCTTTCGTATATGCTACCTAAACCACTGATCAGCAAAATAAAGATGAGTAGAGCGAGGGTTTATGTCAATGTACAGAACGCTTACACTTTTACTAATTATAGCGGGTACGATGCGGAAATTGGTGCATTCAACCAAAGTGCATTGATGCAGAATATTGATATGGGACGTATCCCCGCACCGAGGATCTATACTGCAGGCCTCGAAATTGGTTTTTGATAAGATTTAAAATTATTGTTATGAAAAAAACAACAAATTATATACTAGCATTTCTCCTGAGTTTTATGGGGATTTCATGCGGGGAAGAATTTCTGGACGTTCTCCCGAAGGATCAAGCCGTGCTGGATGATTATTTTAAAAATGAGGTACAGATACAATCGGTAACGGGATCCTTGTACAGCAGACCCTGGTTTAACTTTAATGATAAGTTTTCATGGGCCGCCGGCGATGGAATGGCGGGTGACCTGTATAACGATTATCAGGATGAGGGGCAATTATTCTTCTTCACCTATTCAGCCACGAATTCTATCGTCTATAACGCGTGGATCAGTTTGTATGATGTAATTACAATTTCCAATACCATTATTAATGATATGCCTAGGATCGCCAGCAAGAATGGTGTTGCACCAGATGTCATAAATCGCGGATTGGGTGAAGCACGTTTTATGCGCGCAGCGGCTTATTTTTTCCTAACCGAATTTTGGGGCGATGTACCTATCGTTGAAAATCCAGTTGAAAAGATTAGCAGTAACGACATGGAGTTGCCTCGAAATACGCAGTTAAGTGTCTATAAATTTATCATACGTGACCTTTTGTTTGCTTCCGAGAATCTTCCAACGTCAAGCTCCCCAGGCCGAGTCACTTCTTGGTCAGCAAAAGGGATGTTGGCAAAATTGCACGTGACTTTGGGACAATACTCGAAATCACAACAAGATTTTAATCTGGCAAAAGAATATGCATTAGATGTTATTGAGAACAGTGGTCTTTCCCTCATGCCCAACTATGGTGACCTTTTTAAAATTGCTAACAACAATAATCAGGAATCACTTTTTGCATTGCAGTGGAGTAACAACAATTGGGGCGTGGGCAATAGCCGCCAGGCGGTATTTGGTCGAAACAGCATCGTAACGGGAAATGATGAAGCGTGGGGCGGAGGCAAGTCTGCAACAAATAGTTTCATCGTAAACATGACTACAAACGCTGGAACCAATGCACAGGGACAACCTATTAAAGATCCGCGGATGCGTGAGATTGTAATGACCTTGGGAGAAAAATATCCTGAAGTTCACAACTATACCTATAACATAGTGACTCCTAATCCTGACGGTGGTGGCGATCTCGAATACAAAGCTCCTTTGCTAAATAACCTGAAGAAATACATTGTGGGTACGCAAGATGATGCGGGCGTCCCAATCAAAAATCAAGGTGTGCCTTTGAATCAATACATGTTACGATTGGCCGACGTGTATTTACTGTATGCAGAAGCGGAATTAGGATTAAACGGTTCGACAACCGATGCAAAAGCACTAGAAGTTTTCAACAAAGTTCGCACGCGGGGAAATGGCGCCTATGGTAAACTTCAACCCAGGACCTCACTCACCTTTGAGCAACTGATGAGCGAAAGGAGAGTAGAATTTGGGATTGAAGGGATTGCATGGTATGACGTAAAACGCCGCTTTTACCGGGACGAGACAGAGGCAATAGACTATTTGAACAAGCAAAACCGCGGGGTAACACTAGTTCAGAAAAGCGGATGGCAGGGCGACCGGAACGTTTACGAAGCCTATGAACTACGACAACCAACAACGCCGGTGAACATCACTGCCAATAGTTTTAAACTTCCGATTCCCGGGGATGAGGCAGCTGTTAATCCTCGCTTTGCCGACGAACCGGTGGATTATGTTCTTAATTGATCGATTAAACTTCTAATGAAAATGAAAACATTAATAAAATATCTATACCTCTTCATCGTGCCGATGGTCATAGCGGGAGCGTTGCTTTCTTCATGCGACGATGATGAGTTGGAGAATGGCGGAGAGCCTGCCATCTACTATGTACGGATTACAACCCCGGAGTCTTCCGACTCATTGATCGTGAGCGCTTTTCTGGGGAATCTCGTTGCTATTATGGGCGATAATCTCGGAGAAGCTCGGCATGTTTATTTTAACGATAAGGAAGCAGTGATCACACCGACGTTTGTCACGAATACTTCAATTCTCGTACGCGTACCCAATGAGGCACCTGTTGCTATAAGCAATAAGATCAGAATTGTATTTAAAGATGGATCTGAATTGCTTTATGATTTCAGCGTTAGTATTCCGCCACCCGTTGTCACGTCCATGGACCTTGAGTATGTGGCAGACGGTGAAACGGCATTCGTCAATGGTGCGTACTTCTTTGATGTTGTACCCGTAAAAGTAGAATTCTCCGACGGTTCCGGCGGATACTTACCAGCCGAAGTCGTAAACACAGCAGAAACAAGACTGGAAGTAATCGTGCCTCAGGGCGCCGGGTCTGGTCCCGTTCGTGTTACAACAAATTTTGGTGTTGTCGAGTCAGTACTCCATTTCCGCGATGAGCGAAATGTTTTTCTCAATTACGATGAGCCGGGAAAGACACCTACGAACGCCTGGAGAAATGGAATTATTGTCAATGATGCGAATAGCCTAGACGGTAACTACGTGAAATTTCAAGGTGTGTATAACGCAGGTGAAAGAATTGAGGGCGAAGGAAGTCCCTATGAATCCCAGTTCTGGGCACAAAGCAGCGGCAGGCCAGAAGGTAATTTATTGCCCGGTGAACCTGGCGATTATGATATGAAATTTGAAGTCAACGTAGTTGACTGGTATGGATCACATCTGAACTTCTGTTTTGCACCCTGGAATCATTCTGGTAGTAACCAGGAGATCTGGAGCAATACTATCAATGCAAGGGCAGTCTGGGGACCATGGGAGGGAACCAAAGCTCCTGTTAGTACAAACGGTCAATGGTTCACCGTGACAATACCGATGACAGAATTCAAATGGGCCATGGGGCTAACCAATGATCAGGTTACCTACACTGAAATGAAATTTAACAAGGCCGTAACTGGTAGTCTGTCACTATGGGTGCTATCAGCGCCGGAAGCTGATAATTCTCCCTTTGAGTTTTACATCGATAACATTCGGATCGTTCCGAACAAGTAAAAACTACAATTATGAACAAGAAAATCTTAAACTATACGAAGGGGCTATTGGTAGTCATGCTGGTATTGCTATTGAGCAACGGTTTCCTCACTTCATGCGATGACGAAGAAGAGAATACCAACGTGGTCCTTAACAGTTTTGGCCCTGTCGGGGTAAAACATGGAGAAACAATAAAATTTATCGGTTTGAATTTGGATAAAGTCACGTCAATCGTACTTCCCGGAGTTGAGGTAAGTGCTGGTGAGTTTGCTTCTAAGTCCTCCCGGTTAATTGAACTCGTGGTACCTCAAGCTGCTGAAGCCGGAAAAGTAGTCCTGAAGACACCTGGCGGCGACATTGAAACAAAAACGCCGTTGAATTTCGAAGTGCCGGTCGTTATTTCATCCATTACACCTGAAGCGAAGCCTGGTACGAACATCACTATCAAAGGAACGTTGGTTAACTGGATTGAAGCGGTAACATTTAATGACGGCGTAACAACGAAAGAATTTGTTAGCAAGTCAACGACAGAGGTAGTGGTAAAAGTACCCATGGAGGCGCAAACTGGATTTTTGATATTTGCGACTGGCGGAACAGATCCCTTAACGTTCACTTCGCCAGCGGAACTGATTGTAACGGTGCCAACCGTGACATCGCTCAGCCCTGCTTCAATTAAGCATACCGATAACTTAACCATTACGGGTACAAACCTTGACCTGATCACCTCCATTGTTTTTACGGGTGATACAGAGGTTTCACAGTTCGTAAGCAAGTCGGAAACCGAGATTGTTGTAACGGTTCCTGCTACGGCTTTGAAAGGTAAATTAACATTGAAGCAAGCATCTCCTATCAATGTCGTAACCGCGAATGAACTGGTCATTATTCTTCCAGTTGGGACTGCGATTTCTCCCAAGCCTGCGGTACCAGGCACTGATAAGATTACAATCACAGGTACAAATCTGGACCTGGTAGCCGAATTGAATTTGCCGGCTGTTGCTAGCCCTATTCTGGCCGCTAATTTTGTTAGCCAAAGCACGACACAAATTGTGTTGGCCGTTCCTGCAGAAGCAAAGTCTGGCGGAATTGCCTACAAAACTATTCATGGTTATTCAAGCAATTTAGGGGTAACACTTATTATTCCGGCCCCAGGCCCTCCACCACTAGCCATTACGATGTTTGATGAAACCATGGCACCTGGCGGCGGTGATTGGAGTTGGGGTAAAGTGATTTCAGATCCAGCGAATGCAGAACAATTCTATTCAGGAAATGTGTCCTGGAAATTTGAAACAACCAGTGGTGGCGGAGCGTCAGCCGGTGGTATGACGCCGATTAACGCCAGTGGACAGGGTGTTTTTGTATTTTCCCTTTACGGTGGGCCCGGAACGCAAGGAGCGCAGGTTGCTGCTGTTCTTGGGGATGACTCCGGCGACGAATGGGGTAGTTACAATGCAGTAACATTGCAAGAAGGTAAATGGACCGAATACCGACTTCCATTAACAAGTTATCCAACGGTTAATTTTAACGCTGTAAGGCGATGGATATTCAAGGTCGAAGGAATTACATCGTCAACAATTTATGTTGACAGGGTTGGATTTGACCCAGCAGGCCCTCCACCATTGGCAATTACCATGTATGATGAGACGATGGCTCCGGGCGGAGGAGATTGGAGCTGGAATAAAGTGGTGTCCGATCCAAGTAATACGGAACAAGTCTACACCGGCGACAAATCCTGGAAATTTGAAACCACCAATTCGGGTGGTCTATCCTCAGGTGGATTAACCCCGATTGATGCCAGTAGCGCGACGTATTTTTCGTTCTCAATTTACGGCGGACCAGGAACCAACGGCAAGCAAGTTGCTTGTATTTTGAATGACAACTGGGATAACTATAATTCAGTGACTTTGGTTGAGGGCGAATGGACGGATTTTAAAGTTCCAATTGCCAGTTATCCAGATATCGACAAGTCGGCCATTGTAAGGTGGGCATTAAAAGTTGAAGGGCTGGCCTCGTCGTTGATCTATGCTGACAGAGTTGGATTTGAATAGAATTATGAAGGTTTGATTTTACGGAAAGGGTGCCCTTAAGGGTATCCTTTCTTTTTTCGGAACTTGGATGGATATGGGTATGATTAAATCTAAAAGGCTGTTTGTATTTTTTTGCTTCTGTACAACAATTTCTTTCTTTTGTCAAGGACAGGTGTTGGAAGCTGAGAAGGGAGTTCTTGTTGGTACACAAGTAGCAACACAACGGGCAGGCTATTTAGGAACCGGATATGTGACGGGGTTTGATTCCGACGGCGACAAAGTTACCATGACGGTCGATGTTATAAAAGGGGATCTCTACAATTTATACATTCGATACGCGGCACCTTACGGTGAAAAATACAATTTCGTTTATGTTAACAACATAAATCTGGGAACCGTCCAGTTTGCCGCCTCTAATAGTTTCAAGGAAACGTTGGTCGGTAAAGTACACCTTGATAAAGGCGTCAACACTATTGCAATCGTAAAGGAGTGGGGATTTTTTGAACTGGACAACGTCAGGTTAGAGAAAACCGTACCGTCCGAAATAAATCATATCGCATCAAATGTGGTCATACCAAATCCCTCTGCCGCGACCACCGATCTGTATAGGTTCCTTTCGAAAACTTACGGCCAGGTAATTCTGTCGGGTCAGTATGGAGGTGATGTTGAGTTCAATCGGATAAAATCGGTTTCGGGTAGGACTCCTTTGATACGAGGATTTGATCTCATAGAATATTCTCCGAGCCGCGTGGCACATGGATCAACATCTACTGAGACGGAAAAAGCAATTGCATGGCACGCGCAAAACGGAATCGTAACTTTTGCATGGCATTGGAATGCTCCAAAGGATTTGATTGATCAACCTGGCAAGGAATGGTGGCGCGGCTTTTATACGGAGGCGACAACCTTCGATGTAACCAAAGCCATGAACAATACAGCAAGCGAAGAGTATACGCTCATCATTCGTGACATCGATGCCATTGCAATTCAATTAAAGAAGTTAAAAGATGCGAATGTTCCAGTACTATGGCGACCGTTGCATGAAGCGGAGGGAGCATGGTTCTGGTGGGGCGCAAAAGGTCCTGAGCCTTGTAAGTGGCTTTGGAAACTGGCATTCGACAGGTTGGTGAATTATCATCAGCTCGATAATCTTATATGGGTGTGGACGTCCACTGCTTCGGCTGCGGCCGTAGACTGGTATCCCGGCGATAACTATGTAGACATTATCGGCGCTGATATTTATTTACCGGCAGGAACTTATACCAGCAACTTCATTATGTTCGATAATTTAGCATCGATCTTTGGAGGAAAAAAAATCATAACGCTTTCTGAGAATGGGCCTATGCCGGACCCTGAGCGACTGTTCCTGGAAAGGGCCGCCTGGAATTGGTTTTGCACATGGGGGGGCAGCTTTATCACGGATGGCCTATCGAATTCCGCTGCTCATCTCAACACAGTATTTAATCATGAATATGTAATAACACTGGATGAATTGAATGAAGTAGATGCCACCATCGCTGATTTGGATGAGAAACGCGAACGGTTGGATGAGGTGGTGCTTGGAATAGAAGATCTGGTTGTTAAGAATATCACTTATCAAAATCCGATTCAAAATAGCAGATTAATTCTTTCTTCGGAAAACGGACAGAGTATTTCAAAAGTTATCATTTACAGTGTACAGGGGAAAGTGGAGTTCTCTCGAGAAAATAATAGTGATAAAAATGCATTCGATTTTGACTTTGCCCATAAGGCAAGCGGTATGTACATTGCGAGAATTGACACATCGAAAGGAACAAGATTTATTCGATTTATAAAACCTTAATTAGGCGAAGGAAGGACAAAAGCATTGATTATTTAATGAATACTATTGAAATGATGTTTAGAACAGGAGTGTCAAATATGAAAAAGAAAGTGTCTAATTTATTGAGTAGGAGCCTTTGGTATTTTTTATTTCTTGCATTAACGGCCTCGTGTGGAAGCGATGATAAAAAAGATCCTACGCCAACACCACCTGAACCGGAGGCGCTCAAAATCACGATTGATCCAGCGGTTACGTATCAGGAGATGGTAGGATTTGGGGGTGCGTTGACCTGGTACAGTGAGCGTATTCTAAGCAGCAGCAAAAAGAATGAAATTGCAAATCAGATTTTTAGTGATCTGGGTGCGGATATCATCCGCTTTAAGAATTGTTACTATCCTGACAACTATCCAACGGTAACAAATACAACTTCGATGAGTGATGACAATTCGAAAGTTTTGTGGGATGCCACTAATCAACTTCATCAGATGGCAAAAGCACAAAACCCGAATGTTAAAATACTCCTGAGTTCCTGGGGACCTCCGGCTGCATTGAAAAGCAACAACAGCACCAGGGAGGGTACGCTAAAAAAGGAAGCCGGTAATTTTATGTATGATGCCTATGCGACGTATTGGGAAAATTTGTTAAACAATCTTCCGTTTGATCCCGAATACATTAGTATCCAAAACGAACCTTCCTATACCAATCCGGGATGGACAACATGTGAGTGGTCTTCCACAGAAACTTCGTCCCTTCCCGGATATAACATCGCGTTTGACAAAGTTTATGAAAAGATTCAAGCAAGGCCCGACCGGCCAATCATGCTTGGCCCCGAGTCTCCCAACACAACGTCATATTCGAATTTTGCTGCAGCCATGAAAGATAAAGCGCATGTTGGTATGTTCGGATATCATCCTTATGATATTAATTCAAGCACGTCGGACAGTCAGATCAAATCATCGCTGCAGTCCATCGCGAACTACAACACAAAACCCAACATTATGACCGAGTACTCTGATAATCTCACTTGGTTTAATACTGCGATGTTTATACACAATACACTGATTTACGCAAATTCGTCGGGCTACATCTATTGGAAACTGGCGTGGGCCCAACCGGCGAGTGGCACAGTGGACGCAGCTATGGTATCCATCAGTAATAGCGGCAGCTATGTTGTGACGCCGTTTTATCATGTGATGAAGCATTACGCAAAGTATATCGATGCTGGTTATAAAAGAATCGAAGCTTCGAGCACCAAGCAGAATCTGAATATTACAGCGTTTATCAACAGCACTAAAAATCAGCTTACCCTCGTTATTATAAACAGCGGCGCAAGCGCGGAGGACGTTGAATTCTCAGTAAGCGGCAAGACGATTGGTACCATTACCATCGATCAGAGCAAAGAAGGTGATTTCTTTAAACGACTGGAACAGGCAACAGCCGATGACATAATTTCAATACCTGCGAAAACCATATCAACCGTGGTCATCACGATTTGAGCATTCAGCAATTTGGAAACTTAGAGGTGAAAAATGCCTCGTGGCCGTATTAGGTTTACATAGTTAGGACCGCTTACCTGTTTTATAAGTAGCGCGACTTAATTACATTGTATTACCTAAACGATATAGCCATGAAAGCAATTTATTTTTCCTTCCTTTTACTTTCGATTTGTCCGTTGCATTTGCATGCACAAGAGAAATTGACGGATGACGAGATTCTAAAGCTTTACGACGGTCTCCGGGTTGCCGATGTCTCGGATGGCATGGACATGGTCGGACTTCGCGATGCCGGATTGATGGATCAGCGGATCGAAGCATTGTGGCGAGACACAGAAAACATGAAACACCTGCTGGTAGGTATTGCTGTTACTGCTCGTTACATTCCCACGAACAAGATTATTAAAAATCCGATGCCAAAAGAAGAATTTCAAAAATGGGAAGGTGAGTGGTATGGCAAATATTCAACGGAACCTTATGTTGAATTTATTAGGCCAGGTTCGGTTGTAGTGCTGGATGTAGAAGGTGATGGCGATACGGGATCAGTTGGTTCATTTAACTCCCTTGCCTGGGTCAGCAAGGGTGCAAGGGGTATTGTTTCTAACGGCGGTATTCGGGACACGGATGAAATAATCAGACAGAAAATTCCTGTATACCTTGATCACATGAACCGCGGTCGCGGTATCCGGCCTGGAAGAAATGAGATTGAGTCTGTTAACAAGCCGGTAACAATTGGGGGTGTATTGGTTCGCGCGGGCGACGTAATTGTTGCGGACGGGGATGGCGTTGCCGTAATACCGCGCGAACACGCTAAAAAGGTTGCAGAATATGCCCTGGAAATCCTCAACAAAGACAAACAAGGGAGGAAAGCGTTGTATCAGCAGTTAGGCATGCCGTTGGATAAGACCGTTGAAATCAAAAACTAAGATCCTTCGGCGTGGTGTGAATATAACAATATTGATGGACGTAATGGAAAGCCCTGCCCACGACGCGACGGAGCAGCTGACGATAGCCCTGCAAGGGCGTAATCATCAGCTCAGGACGACGTACTGAGTTCTGTAACTAAGGATGAACACAAGCCATGCAAGGGCGAGATCACCGTCAAATTCCATATTCATTAAAGTTACAGGAGAGGCAATTTTCTAACGAAATTACTTCTTATACTTCGGAAATATTTCAACCCTCAAACCTGACTAATTCAAATGTCCGCTACTACACTCACCGTCAAGATTCCGGCAGATGTTATGGAATCTGAATTCAAACGGATCCTGCTCAAGTATAATTTTACGGAAACGAAAGCAAGTGCCCTTGCACAGATCTATACAGTCAATAGTCTGGAAGGAGTATACACGCACGGTGTTAATAGATTTTCGAAGTTCATTAAGTACGTCGTTGATGGTCACATCAAGCCGGATAAAGAACCGGTGTGTATTCATTCAATGGGCGCCATCGAACAATGGAATGGGCAGCTTGGTCCGGGGCCGTTAAATGCGCTGGTCTGTACGGACCGTGCCATCCAGCTTGCCGACCAGCAGGGTATGGGTTGCGTGGCGATTGCCAATACTAACCACTGGATGCGTGGGGGAACGTATGGATGGAGAGCAGCCAGGCAAGGTTACGCATTTATCGGATGGACGAATACAATTAAGAATATGCCAGCCTGGGGAGGTATCGATGCAAAGCTTGGTAATAATCCTATGGTGCTCGCTGTTCCTTACCGGGATGAAGCAATCGTCCTGGACATGGCGATGTCGCAATTTTCTTATGGTGCGCTTGACCTGCATGCTTTGAGAAACCAACAATTATCGGTGCCGGGGGGTTATGATAAGAATGGTGTGCTTACTACGGATCCAGCATCCATTCGCAACTCTGAACGTACGTTACCTATTGGGTACTGGAAAGGCGCAGGCCTATCGTTGTTGTTGGATATTCTTGCGGCACTGCTTTCGGGTGGATTTCCTGTAGTAGACGTTTCTAAGCAAAATGTGGAGAATAATCTTTCGCAGGTGTTCATTGCTTTCAACCTTTCGAAACTAAAAAATTCCAATTCCGTCCCTTCATTACTTCAACACATCATTGACGATTATCATCGTTCTATTCCCGACAAGAACGCAAAGATTTTATACCCTGGCGAAAGAGTGTTGGCGGTCCGGGCGGAGAATATGAAAAATGGAATCCCCGTCATTCAGAAAGTGTGGGATGAGATTGTGGGGTTATGAAATGGTAATCGGTAATCAGGTAGTCGGTAATCGGTGTCGGTCAGACAGCGTGTGCGTCGGCATTCGTGGTGAGGCCATATAGTAAGTAGACGACCACCACCCACTTTTTTGATTAGAAACACCAACTACTTAACACCTCTTACCAACTACATTTTACTAACTATACGCTCCTACGAAGAGCAACTGATTACTGATTACCGAATACTGATTACCTCGATATCACTCGTACCTCAAAGTCTTAGCTGGATTACTCATCGCCGCTTTGATGGTTTGGGCGCTTACCGTAATCAATGCTATTAAGATTGCAACAACGGCCGCAAGAATGTATACCAGTACATCCATATCAATATGATAGGCAAAGGTGGCAAGCCACTTGTTCATAAAATACCAAGCAAGGGGCCATGCGACGACATTCGCGGCGATGATCAAAATAATTATTTCCTTTGAAAGCAGTGTCAGGATATTGGGGATTGACGCTCCGAGCACTTTTCGGATTCCAATTTCCTTGATGCGTTGCAAGGTGTTAAACGTCGCTAAGCCAAAAAGCCCCAAGCTTGCAATAAAAATTGCAAGACCGGCAAAAGCCGTGAACAACTGACTTTGCTTTTGTTCGGCTTCATATAAACTGCGATACCGTTCGCTTAAGAATTGATAGTCGAAAGGCCTTGCCGGGAGAAATGATTTCCACGCCTTTTCTAATTGCGCCAATCCTTCTTTCATTGCGGCACTGTTAATTTTAATCGAGAGTGCATTGTAATTCGGACGCTGCCAAAAAATCATAGGTCTGATCTGCTGATGCAAGGACTCAAAATTAAAATCTTTCACGATGCCAATTAACTTCCCTTTCACATCGGCGTATAAGAATTCCTTGTCTAAGTATTCCTCGGGATTTTTCCAACCGATTTCCTTCGCGGCCGCTTCATTGATGATGAATGCGAGAGAATCGTCCGTCAAAATATCTTTTGAAAATTTTCTTCCCTGTGAGATAGCGATACTATAAGTATCAAAAAATTCCGGGTCTGTGATGATCGTTTTTAAATCTACCTGTGCTTCGACCAGGCTATCGCCCTTTAGCACACGGGCTGATCCATAGGAATCAAGTAACCTTCCAGTTGGTATTCTCGACGAACGCGCTACATTTTTTATCGCAGTAGACCTGGTGAGCTCATTATAAAAGGCGTCATAGTTGGCAGAGAGCTCCCGATAATACGGTAAAGTCACAACCTGATTGCGGTCGTAGCCCAGACTTCTTGAATTCAAATAATCCAGTTGTCTGAATATAACCAACGTGGCAATAATGAGGATGATAGAAATGGAGAACTGCGATACAACAAGACCCTTTCGCAGAAAACTTTTGCCAGGGGTCATTCCCTGCTGGCCTTTCAGCGTTAGCGCCGGTTTGAAGGAGGAAATGATGAATGCTGGATAGATCCCTGCCAGGGTTCCTATGACCAGCGCAAACAAAATAAGCCCGATGCCAAGCGGAACATTGTGAATTAGATCAAGCGAGAGTTGTTTGTTCGTAAATGTGTTGAGCGAGCCCAATGCACCAAAGGCAATGCCAACAGCAAAGATCAAAGCAAGTCCGGCCGTCAGGATGGATTCGCTGAGGTATTGATTGATGAGTTGTGTGCGGTATGCACCGACGACTTTTCGCATACCCACTTCCTTAGCGCGTTTTGTAGCGCGTGCTGTGGAAAGATTAATAAAATTGAAACAGGCTATGAGAACGATGAAGAGGCCGATCACACTCATCATGTAAACATTCGTGATGTTGCCGTTCGCTTCAAGCTCATCGTCCAGGTGAGACCGAAGGTGGATGTCAGTCACCTTTTGTACAAATAATGTTGTTGTTGAAGAAGCTTTCCAATCAGGCGGCACACCCCAGTTTGCGCGTGCATATTTTCCAAAGTGTTTATCTAAAAACGCAGGTAGACTTGCTTCTAATTTTTTTGGATCTGCACCTTCCTGCAAAAGGAAGTATGTACCGAAAGAGTTATTTCCCCAGTTGGTCTCCAGTCCCTTCCTGCCGTAGATGTTATCATTTTCTAATGTTACAAACGAGACGAGAAATTCCGGATGCCAGTGCGACTGCAATGGAAAATTTTTGTAGACTCCTGTTACTTCCAAATCAAGCTGATTGTTAACGCGCAATCGCTTGCCGATAATGTTTTCATCGTTAAAGTATCGCTTAGCGGCTTTTTCCGAAAGCATGATGGTAAATGGACGCTCCAGGGATTTTACGGGGTCACCGGATTTGATTTCGATGTCAAAGATTTTGAAGATATTGGGTTCTGCAAGAAAAACTTCCGGTTCCTCGTTCGACATTTTCACCTGACCATTTTCTTCCAGGCTCACGACAATTCCATAATTGATCGTCCGCGCCAAAATTTCAATTTCACCGAAGTCATTTTTGAGAAGTGGCCCGATCGGGGGCGCAACATTGGCGAGGTGAAGGTTTACTTCGCCTTCAGGGGAATGAAAACTCCGGGTGACCCGGTAGATCCGATCAGCTTTGGAATGATATTTCTCATAGCTGACTTCATCCGATACGAAAAGGTAGATGAGAATTGCACAGGCCATAGCCAGTGATAACCCGGCGATGTTGATGAAGGCTGTTAGCTTATTCCGAAAGATGGATCGGAATGCAACTTTTAGGTAATTACGGATCATAAAAACAAGTTTTGTGATAAAGCTTTGATTTCTGCTCAAAGATCATGCAGCGAGGCAAATGGTTGCTTTTCAGCGTAACTCGAAGGTAAAAACTTTTTGAAGATGTTCATTAATGTTCACTAAGTGTGCGAATCAGCTTAAAGCCCAAAGCTTAAAGCAGAAAGCAAAGACAGGAAAGACGGAAAGCTGCGAGCTTTAAGCTTTAAGCTTTGAGCTCTTGTTATACTTATTCCGGTATTCAAGGGGTGATAAC
>Ga0111538_10006377_pt1 | contig 15973 bp, 18 predicted proteins | sample SoiMethybrSBSTD1_FD_79669 | JGI IMG/M metagenome (GOLD analysis project Ga0111538, IMG submission 79669) | Bulk soil microbial communities from a Populus tree surrounding site in Tennessee, USA - Soil MetaG P. TD hybrid SBSTD1 (version 2)... | ecosystem: Environmental > Terrestrial > Soil >...
CGTACCTGCTCGGCTACATGATTCTCTACATGCCGACGCTGGCGCTGGTGAACTCCATTTCGTTCCGGGTGATGGACGACCCGAGCCGGCACTTCGCGAAGATCCGGCTCTGGGGCACGGTGGGCTGGATCGTCGCCGGGCTGGCGATCAGCTACGTGTTCCACTGGGATACCCAGCAGGCGCTGCAATCCGGAATGTTGCGGAACACGTTCCTGATGGCTGCGGTGGCCTCGCTCCTGCTCGGCATTTTCAGCCTGACCTTGCCGCGCACGCCGCCGCGCGCCGCAAGGGGCGAACAGCAGACGCTCGGTCAGATGCTCGGATCCGACGCGCTGACGCTGCTGCGTGATCGCAACTTCCTGACGTTCTTTCTCTGCTCCGTGCTGATCTGCATTCCGCTCGCGTTCTACTACCAGTGCACGAACCTGTTTCTGACGCAGATCGGCGTCGAGAATGCGACGGGCAAGCAGACCATCGGCCAGGCCTCCGAAGTGCTGTTCATGCTGGCGCTCCCGTTCTTCCTGCAGCGGCTCGGCATGAAGACCACGCTGCTGATCGGCATGCTCGCTTGGACCGTGCGCTATTTCCTGTTCGCAATCGGCAACGCAGGCGAGCTAGTGGCGCTGCTGCTCATCGGCATCGCGCTGCATGGCGTGTGCTACGACTTCTTCTTCGTCGCCGGGCAGATCTACACGGATTCGCGCGCAGGCGAGAAGTACAAGAGCTCCGCCCAGGGATTGATCACGCTCGCGACCTACGGTGTCGGCATGCTCGCGGGCTTCTGGTTCGCGGGTCTCATTACCGACTGGTATGCCGCTGCGGGTCCGCAGGGCTGGCGCACCATCTGGCTCTATCCGGCGGTGTTCGCGGCGATCGTGGCAACGATCTTTGCGCTCTCGTTCAAGAACGTCGTCATCAAGTACCAGCAGTAACGCTGCTCTCATCGACGAACACGTCGACGTCGCCGTGCAGCGCCAGCAGCGAGGCGGGCACGGCGGTGGTCACTTTTCCGGACAGCAATCCCGAGAGCGCCCGTTCCTTGCCCTGCCCCGTGATCAACAGGACGATCTTCCGTGCACGCAGGATGTCGCCTATGCCGAGGGTGACTCCATGCGTCGGCTTGGGATCGACGTCCGCGAGCAGACGATGCCTGCGCGACTCATCGGTCAGTACAGCGACGTGGCAGCCGACTTCCAGCGACGGCGCCGGCTCGTTCAGCCCGACGTGACCATTGGCGCCCAGGCCGAGAATGCAGACGTCGAGACCGAGTCGGTCCAACCTCGTTTGCACGCGTCTGCATTCCTGCGCCGGGTCGGCGGCGTCGGGGCGGATGCCGAGGTAGCGCTCGCTGTCGATTCGTAGAGGTTCAACGACATTGCTGCGCACGTAGTGCTCGCAGCTCGCGGGGTGATCGGGCGGCACGCCGAGCCAATCGTCCAGCTTCACGATGCGGACGGCAGCGAACAGATCTGGATCCCTCTGCGCTGCGCGCGCCAGCTCGCGATACAGACCGGTGGGCGAGTTTCCAGCGGCGGCGCATAGCACGGCGTCGCGTTTGTGAGCGAGCACGTCAGTGATGCGCTCCGCTGCGGCCCTGCTCATCGGCTCATATCCTGCGCAGCGGATGAGCTTCATCACTTCCCTTTCCACAGCTCGAACGGACGATCGGCGCGAGCGCGCGAAGGCAGCAGCACCTTGCGTCCGGAGCCGGCAGACTCGTACGCCGCGAAGATGATCTCGAGCACGGCCTTGCCGTCTTCGCCCGTCAGCAGCGGCTGTTCGTCATTCTTCACGCACGTCACGAAGTGCTGCAGCTCCTGCGGAAACCCGTAGTTCCAGGTCTCCTCGTACATCACGAAGGACCACCCCACGGTGCTCCCCGCCTTCTCGACTGCATAGTCCACGCCGCGAGCGCTGTAGGTGCGGATCGAATTCCCGTGCAGGACGTCGGCATAGGCCACGCCCTCCGTGCCGTGGATCTCGGCGGTGTCGTCCATGCCGCCGAGCTTCGTCCAGCTCTCCTCGGCGAGCCCGGTCACCCCGTTCGCAAACTCGAGGATGATGATTGCGTTGTCGTCGCCGCGGGTCTTGTCGGCGTGCACGCTCGTGCTCATCTGCGCGTAGACGGATCGGACCGGATCGTTGCCGTTCAACCAGCGAAAGAACTGGATTGCATGGCAGCCCATGTCCATGGTCACGCCGCCGCCCGAGCGCTCGACGTCCCAGAAGTGCGCGGCATGCGGGCCGTCGTGCTTCTCGGACTGCTTGAGCAGCACCGGTCGACCGAGCGCGCCCCGGTCGAGCAGCTGCTTGAGCCTGACGTACTTCGGCGTGAAGCAAAGCTCCTCGGCGTACATGAGCTTGACCTTCGCCTGCGCGCAAGCCGCGATCATGCGATCCGCCTCCGCCAGGTTCAGGCACAGCGGCTTCTCCACCACGACATGCTTGCCGGCCGCGGCCGCGCGCACGGCGATCTCACAATGCAGGAAGTTCGGCGCGCCGATGATGATCATGTCGATCTCATCCATGGCGAGCAGCGCATCCAGGTCCGTAAAGTGATGCGGAATTGCGTGGCGTTCGGCGAAAGCGCGCGCGTGGCCCTTTGTCGGCGACATGACTGCGAGGACTTCGGCGTCTTTGACGCCCTTGAGCGCCTCGGCATGGATGCTCGTGATGAACTGGGATCCGATCAGGCCGATCCGGACGGTCTTGGCTTTCATCGTACTGAATCCTCTCGCAGCTGACCTTCGATACCGCCGATCGCGCCCAGGCTCGCCGTGGCACATTTCATCCCCAGCGCGACGCAGTCTGCAAGCGCCGCGCCCTGCAGCCACGCAAACATGAACCCCGCATCGAAGTTATCGCCGGCACCGGTGGTGTCGACGATCTGCTGGCCGTCCAGGAGAGCCTGTGGGACTGCGAATTCCCGGCGCTCTTCGCCGCTGAACGCTACAGCTCCCTGCGCGCCGCACTTGATCACCGTCAGGCCCGTTACGCCTGCGAGCCATCTGCCGGCCTCGTCGAGGTCGTCCTTGCCGGAGATGTGCAACGCCTCGCCTTCGTTCGGCAGGAACACATCGACGTACGGCAACACTGCACGCACGGAATCCCAATCTCCGAGCGGCGACCAGTTCGTATCGAGCGAAACGGTGACGCCGCGCGCTTCGAGAGCTGCGAGCAGCGTGGGCCAGTGCGGTTGCAGTTCTTCGAGCAGGTAGTAGCCGGCGATATGGAAGTGTCGAGCCGCTGTCAGGATGCCGGAGCGTTGCACGGAGTCGACCGTGATCTCGTGCAAACAACCCTTGTGCGTGAGCATGGCGCGATCGTTCTGCGCCAGCAGCCCGAGCCCGACCGGGGTCTTCGACAGCGAGGTCGTCGAAAGATACTGCGTGCTGATGCCGAGGGCCGCGATGCGCTCGCTCAGGAAGCGCCCCAGCAGATCCTCGCCAACCACGCCATGGAGTGCGACGCGACCGCCGAGCCGTGTGAACTGCGAGGAGAAGATGGCAGCCGAGCCGCCCAACTCGATCTGGTAGTCGTCGACGAACTGCTCGACCTGGCCGTACACAGGGCGCACATCTCCCCTGAACAGCATGTCCGCGCACAGCTCGGCTACCACGGCCACATCGAACGTCATGGCTGTGCTCGAGTTGACTTGACCACGACGCGGTCGTAGAGGACCAGCGCGAGCGACGTCGCGAGTCCGATCCCGCACACCACGATCCAGAGCTGGGCGGGCGCGTGGCGCACTTCCCCGAAGTAGCGAACCAGTCGTCCGCCGATCTGTCCGGCGATCAGGAATCCGATTGCGATCGGCAGGAAGGCGTATCCCATGAACACGCCCTCCTGGCCCTTCGGCGCGAGTCGCGAACAATACTCATAGAAGCGCGACGCCTGCAGCGCTTCACCCAGCGCGACAACGAGCAGCGTCGCCGCGATGAACAGCGAGCCGTTGCCAAGCAGCAGAATCAGCCACGCTACGCTCGTGATGGCCACGCCGGCTGCCATCGCCGGCAACGGGCGCGCCTTTCTCGTCAGCCAGGCGACGAGCACAGTCGTACTGATGACGCCGAATCCTTCGACGGCGATGAGCGCGTCGATCGGCGCGTTCGGGTCGACGTAGCCGCGCACATAGAGCGGCAACGCGATGTAGACCTGCCAGAACACGATGTAGAAGCCGGAGAAGATCAGCAGAAAGGCGACGAACCGAAAGTTGCCGAGCACGACCACCATGTTCCGCAACGTCGCGCCGACACTGGTCACCTCCGAGCCCGGCGGCCGCGTCGGCTCCTTGAACGTGAAGATCGTCAACAGGAACATCGCGAGCGAGAAGCAGCCGCTCATGACGAACACGGCCTCGGGGCCCAGCGAGGTGCGAACGAAGCTCGCCACGAGCGGCCCCAGCATGCCGCCGACGTTCACGATGGTGTAGTAGATCGAGAAGCCGAGCGAGCGGACGTTTTCTTTCGACGCTCGCGCCGTCGTTCCGGCAACGACGGGCTTCACGAGTCCCGGACCGAGCGCCGGCACGATCAGGATGACCAGCACCACCCAGTACAGCGGCAGAGCAGCGCGAACCGGCGCCAGCCACTCGCCGCCGATGGACGCGAACAGGAAGTAACCCGCCGCGAGGATTCCGTACGCGGCGGCAAGTGTGCGGCGGAAGCCGAACCGATCCGCGATCGCGCCGCCCAGGATCGGCAGGAACCAGACCACGAAGCCGAAGATCCCCTGGATGGAGCCCGTCTCTTCCTCGCTGAGACCGAGGCGCTCATGCAGATAGATCGCCAGCACGGCTTGCAGGCCGTAATACGCCAGCCGCTCGAACAGCTCCGTGAAGTTCGCAATCCAGAACGACCGTTCAAACCCGGTCCGGATCTCCCGCCATCGTTCGCCGAAGCTCACCGCGTCTCCTTTTGCGAAAGCGCGACGGCGCACGGTACGAGACCAATGGCCTGGACAGCAAGCCCCAGGCCGCCATGGTAGGTTGTGCGCCATGAAACGCGTCTTCTTCCTCGCCGCGCTGGTAGTCGGGAGCAGTCTCGCCGGCCCGGCGGCATTTGCGCAGGCGAAGCCCGAGCGCAATGAGCAGCAGGCCCGCCGGTTTCTGTTCTGCATGAACGTCAACCAGTTCTTCTATGAGTACCTGCAGAAGAACGATCCGCAGAATCCAGGGCTGGCGGGCTTTCGGGACAGCCGCTTCCACTATCGGCTGGCTGCCACGCTGCTTTCGGACGGTGAATTCGTCACGAAGGAGACTGAGAACACGCTTCAGGATGTCCTGCACATTCTCGAAAAGGACCAGGCGGAGAACACCGCACAGATCCACGACGAGGCCAAGAGTTGCGTGCAGACGTTCAAGAACGAGGTCGTACCGATCATTCAACAAGCCGGAGCCGCGAAATGAGAACTCCCGTCCTGATGCTGTTGGGAATGCTGCTCCTGACCCCCGCCGCGAACGCCATCGCCGCGCCGGAGCGCCCGCCATCCGCAGCCGACAGCGGTGTGTCAGCGGTGGTCCCGTCGACTCGCCAATTCGATTTCAAGTCCACGATCAACGGCCACACCTACCGCGTCCAGGTTGCAATGCCGTTCGTGCCCGCTCCGCCGAGCGGATATGCGGCGCTCTACGTGTTGGACGGCGACGGCTATTTCGGGACTTATTCCTTCGCCGCCCGCATGCGAGCGATGTTGGGTGAGGTGCAGCCTGCAGTCGTCGTCGGCATCGGGTATCCGGAGGCCGAAAGCGACATGAAGGTCGCGCTGGTGCGCCGGCAGTACGATCTCACGCCGACGCAGATCGATCCCAAGGAGGCCGCGCAAACCGGGCTGGCCACCGACCCGTCTGCACTCGGTGGCGCGGACACTTTCCTGCAGGTCATCGAGCGCGAAGTCAAACCACGCGTCGCGGCGCTGCTGCCCGTCGACTCGAGTCGCGACATCCTGTTCGGGCATTCGCTCGGCGGACTGTTCGCCTTGCACACACTCTTCACGCATCCCGAATCGTTCAGGACGTATCTCGTGCTGAGTCCTTCGATCTGGTTCAACCATGGAGTCGTTCTCAAGAATGAAGCGACGTTCACAGCGGCAGTGAAGAGCGGCAAGGTCTCTCCCAGGGTCTTCGTCGCAGTCGGCGGTGAAGAGGAAAAACCGCCAGCCGTGCTTCCACCCGGAATGACGCGCGAGCAGGTCGCGAAGTCGATCACGGAGGCGGCAATGGTGCGGAACACGAGGGATCTCGGCGACCGTCTCAAAGCGCTGCCGAGCACTGCGGGCTACGCCTCACGCGCGCGCGTTTTTGATGGCGAGACTCACATCAGCGTCGCGTGGGCCTCGGTAGTACCGTTCCTGGATTTTGCTCTTGCGCCGGAGAAGCCTCAGTCGAGCAGTGAGTCCACAGCCCGATGAAATCTCGCTCAAGGTCGTTAGCCATGAAGCAATACTTCTCGCACTCACCGGCTCGCCATAACTCCCGTGCTTGCGGCCGATTCTCCGCCGACGACGACCAAGGAAGGACTGAAGAATGAGGTTGCCGGCGTTTGCAAGAATCCGGAGCAGGCATTTCCCACTCCTCCACCCAGGGAAAAGCTGGATGAGCTGAATCAATGGTGCACGCGCGTGATTGCCGCGATCGACAAGATTCCCGAGGAAAAACTACAGCAGGTTGCCGCAGAAACGGCTGAGGAATATTCGCAATACAAAGCCGATCCCAAGGGATTCGTGCCTGTCAAAGAATATTCCATGATTCGCATCTCCAAGCAGTGTGTTCCAAAACGCTAACGCGACTCGCCAACACTCCAGGCGCTCGCCCAGGCGAGCACGCAATAGGCGACCAGCGCCTGGACCGCGAACGCTGTCGGACTCGCCGGGTCCGGCATGAAAGGCGTGACGATCGTCAGCAGCGCAAGCACGGCGAGGAAGATTCGATTGCGCCGTTTCGGGAACGTCGCGTCGGATCGTTTCGATCGGCTGAAGAGCACCCAGCCGCCCACGAGCAGCAGCAGTTCCAGCGCAATAGCCAGCGGGACGTTGTTCCACAGGCCCAGACCGAGCTTTGCAGTGGCGTTGCCCGCGATCGTCAGGTCAGGCGTGTGAACTGGCAGATCGAGGATGAAATGTGAGAACACAGCGAGGCCGAGCAGTAGCGATTCGCGACGCGGCACACGAACCAACATTGCGACGATGGCGACCGCGACTGCCCAGCCGAGCGACCCGACCAGGCTGTGAGTGATCGGCATGTCGTATAACCGGTAAGGGTTGTAGCTCGTGTACTTGTGAACGATTTCCAGGTGCTCGATGCCGCTGAGCACGAAGACGCTGAAAAGCACGTCGAGCGCCTGGACTGCGAGGAAGTACGCAGCGAGAGGCGCCTTCGGTGCGACTGCCTTGGCCGCGTAGGCTGCGCCATAGTGACCGATGAACATGGAACCACCTCGGATGCAGTGGACCGTGAGTGTAGTCTCCTGCAAGATTGAGCGGGGGTGGCCGTGAGCTGGGTCGTCGCAAAAATGAAGTGGATCATGCTGGTGTCGGGTGTGCTCACCTGCACGATGGTCTACGGCAGCAAGGTGCCCTTCGTCGCGCTGCTCCTGACCTATGGAGGACAATATCTGGGGCAGCAAGCCGCTGTGTCCATCGCGATCGATCTGGCGATGGTCCTGCTCTTCATCGTCTATCTCTTCGCCACGCGCCGGAATGAAGTGCGGCGTTAGTCAATGACCATCGCACGTTTCGCATTGGCAACGCTCTGCATTGCCGCAGCTGGATGCGACCGGGACGACTTGATTTGCGATGAAAAATCTCCGGGCGTGGCGTACGCGCGATCGTTGTCGCAGGAGCGGCTGGCGCGCCTCTACCACGACATGGAGTCCTACTCGGCGAAGGACGAAGCACCGTTCAACGGCTGGTCTGTTCAAGACAAGCGCGTCGCCATTCCGGCCGCATTCGCCGACTTGGCCGTGGTCCGTATTCGCCCCAAGGACGGAAGCATCATGGTGCGCGGTTGTTTCGACCACTACATCTACCTGCAGTTCGAGGGAGTCGGCGATCACAAGCAGTTCGATGAGGCGCGTCGGATCGTTCTCAGTTGGGGTGAGCACCCCGAAGATATGGGCGAGGAGGTTCTTTGGACGGAAGACACTCAACACTAGCGCGATCCATGATTGCGCTCCTATTCCTCGCCGCCCTCGCCGGCGCTGCCGATCGCACTGACGACTGGGCGCGACTCTCGTTCTACCGAGAAGCGAACGCGCAGCTCGGACCATCGTCGCGCACGCGGGTCGTATTCATTGGGGACTCGATCACCGAAGGCTGGGCTGGACAGTCCTCGTTCAAGAACAACCCGGACTTCGTCGGCAGAGGCATCGGCGGGCAGACGCTGCCGCAAATGTTGGTGCGTTTTCGAGCCGATGCCATCGAGCTGAAACCCGCGGTCATCCATCTCATGGGCGGCACGAATGATGTCGCGGAGAACACCGGCCCGGAGAGCGATGCGGAAATCCAGGGCTACGTCATGAGCATGGTCGAGCTCGCGCGCGCCCAGAGCATCGCGGTCGTGCTGGCGTCGATTCCGCCGGCGAGCGATTTTCCGTGGCGACCCGGCCTGAATCCAGCGCCGCGAATCAAGCGGCTGAACGCGTGGTCTCGTGACTACGCGGCGCGTCAGGGCCTCGTGTACGTCGACTATGCGTCGGTTCTCGCGACGTCCGATGGGGGGATGAAGCGTGAGTTCTCTGAGGATGGCGTGCATCCGAACGCCGCAGGCTATGCAGCGATGCAACCACTAGCCAGTGCAGCGATTCGTCAGGCGCTGCGCAAATGACTCACACCACCTGCACTCGGCCACCGAAACCGGTTCGAAAGAGAGCTTCGTGCGCAACCTGGTCCGGGTCATAACAGCAGTCCCGGACCAGTCGCACGTCGTAATCGGCGTCGCTGCCCCAGGTAACGCTCGAAAGAACGACACCGGTGGTGCTGATTCCTGCCATGACGAGTGTCCTCACGCCGCGAGCGCGCAAGTCGGCGTCCAGCGTTGTGCCGTAGAAGACGCTGGCTCTCGGGCACTCGTAGAAAATGTCGCCCTGCTCGACCGCCAGCCCTTTCACCGGTAGAGCGCTGCGAAATTTTCCGGTGGGGACGATCGACGAGATCAGGCGGTTGTCTGCCGAGGCATGGTCGTAGTTCTCTCCCAGAAAAAAGTTCGGAAGAAATACCGGTCTGCCAGTGACGCGCCACTGTCGGAGCAATGCATTGCACTGGTTCAGCAGCGGCGACGGTTGCTCTCCGAACAGGATGGCGAAGACGTCGACCTGGTAGTGCATGATGACGAGAGCCGCTCTTTGAATGTAACCGCCGTCAAAGTCGACCGACATGGCTCCTCCTGAAAATTTGCCTGGTCTGTTCTTGCCCGAACCTGTCTGATCGCGCGCCGCAGTTTTGCTTGCATGGTGCAGCCCGCCCTTCGGTATATTGCACCCTCGCCGTCTGCCAAGGACAACGCCATGAGCGCTAGTACCTCCTCGACGCGGTCGATCGAGGATCTCTCTCCGTTTCGCCGGTCACCCGAAGACCAGGCCGGCCTTCCAGCAAAGATCGCCGGCAAAATCCCCGACTGGCTTCGAGGCGAGGTCGTCCGGACATGTCCCGCTGTCTTCGAGACGGGCGGCTGGCGCGCGCAGCATTGGTTCGACGGTCTCGGGATGATCTATGCCTTCCGCATCGGCGACTCGGGCGTAGATTTTCGTTCACGGCTGCTCGATTCGGAAACGGCACGCGATGCGTGGCGCGGCCGGGCCAACCTCGGCTCCTTCGGCACACCGACGGTGCGCCCACTCCTGCGACGAATCTTCGAGCCGGTTCCGCGCGTCTCCGACAACACCAACGTCAACATCGTCAGGCTGGGACCGGACCTCGTAGCGATGACCGAGGGCAATCGCCAGCTCGTGATCGATGACAAGACGCTCGCCTCGACCCGACAGGTGGCGTACTCGAAGGACGCCGTCGGCGGAGCGATCATGTCGGCGCACCCGCACTTCGACTTCGAGCGCGCCAAAGTGGTGAACGTCGCAACACGGTTTGGCGTCAAGGGGGTGATCTCGATCTACGAGCACGCACCGGCAGCGCGGGAGCGCCACGTCGTCGGCTCGTGGCAGACCGATCGTGTCCCGTATGTCCACACCTTTGGACTGACGCCGAGGCACGCGCTACTCGTTGCGCAGCCGTTTGCGGTCTCGCCGGTCAAGATGCTCTGGTCCAGCAAGGGTTACATCGACCACTTCGATTGGAAGCCCGAGGAAGGGACCCGGCTCGTCGTCATCGATCGCACCAACGGCGAGGTTCGCGAGCATGTCACCGAGGCCTTCTTCGTTTTTCATACCGTCAACGCATTCGAGCGCGAGGACGCGACAGTCCTCGATCTCCTCGCCTATCCGAACGTGGACATCATGGCCTCCCTGCGCCCCGATCGCATGCTCGCCAGGCTGCCCGAGCTCACACCCTCGCTCCTTCGGATCAGCATGCGACCGGGTGTCGAGCGCGCCACCGTCGAGAAGTTGAGCGACTGCGGCTTCGAGTTTCCGTCGATCCACTATAAGCGCGTCAGCGGGCGCCCGTACCGCTTCGCGTATGGGGCATCCGACGGTCACCAGGCCGGCGGCGCGTATACCTCGGCGATCGTCAAGGTCGACCTCGAGACCGGCAGGTCGACGTCTTTCAGCGATCCCGCACTCATATTCGGTGAGCCGCTGTTCGTCGCGCGTCCGCAGGGCGACACTGAAGACGACGGTGTGCTCCTCAGCGTCGGATCGGCGAAGAACTCCGAGACGTCGCTGCTGGCGGTCATCGACGCGAAGACTCTGGCCCTCTTGGCCAGCGCCGAGGTCTCTAGCTCGATCCCTCTCGGTTTCCACGGTTCGTTCCTGCGGGAGACCGCATGATGCTCGCCAAGACACTCATCGCGACGCTGATGATTTCTCTCGTCGTCGCGACGCCTGCGGTTGCCGCAGACGACGCCTACGATGTGGTCATCGTGAACGGTCGCGTGATGGATCCCGAGTCCGGTTTGGATGCCGTCAGAAATGTCGGTGTGCGCGCCGGCAGAATTGCGGCCATCACGACTGAAGCACTTCAGGGTCGCCGCACTCTCGACGCCAAGGGTCTGGTCGTTGCCCCCGGTTTCATCGATCTTCATGAGCACGGCCAGAAGCCGGAAAACTACGCGTTTCAGGCGCACGATGGTGTGACCACCTCGCTCGAGCTCGAAGCCGGCACGGGCGATGTCGCAGGTTGGTATGCGGAACGCGAAGGCAAATCACTCATCAACTTCGGCGTCAGCGTCGGCCACATCCCTACGCGGATGAAGGTGATGAAGGATCCGGGGAGCTGGCTTCCCACTGGCTATGCAGCTTATCGTGCGTCCACGGACGCCGAGCGCGCGCAGATCGATCTGCGCATCGAAGCCGGCCTGAAGCAAGGCGCACTGGCTGTTGGCATGGGCATCAACTACACCGCGGCGGCGACGCGCGGCGAAGTGTTGAGCGTCTTTCGAGTTGCAGCCCGCTACGGCGCTTCAGTTCATGTTCACTTGCGTTACGCCGGAGATAACCCCCCGGAGACCGGACGCGCCGCGCTGGAGGAAGTGCTTGCGGCTTCCAGCGAGACCAAGGCTCCCTTGCACGTCGTCCACGTGAGCAGCATGGGATTGCGTGATACCCCGCAACTGCTCGCGATGATTCGCGCCGCCAGGACGCGGGGCACCGATGTGACTACGGAATGCTATCCGTACGTTGCCGGCAGCACGGGTCTCGAGAGCGCCCTCTTCGATACCGGGTGGCAGGAGCGGATGCGAATCAGCTACGGCGACCTGCAATGGGTGAAGACCGGTGAACGGTTGACCGCGGAGACTTTCGAGCGCTACCGCAAGGAGGGCGGCCAGGTCGTCATCTTCATGATTCCGGAAAGTGTCGTGCGGCTCGCAGTCGCGGATCCGATCGTGATGATCGCGAGCGACGGCATGCCTGCTGCGGGCGCAAGCGTTCACCCGCGGGGGCAAGGCACCTTCTCCCGCGTGCTCGGCAAGTACGTCAGGAAGGAAGAGGCGTTGGATCTGATGACGGCGCTGCGCAAGATGACGCTGATGCCGGCGCAGCGTCTGGAGCAACGTGCTCCGGCGTTCAAGACGAAGGGCCGCATCAAGTTGGGTGCGGCTGCGGATATCACCGTCTTCGACGAGAATCGCGTCATCGACGCCGCTACGTTCGAGAAACCGCTGCAATACTCGGAGGGAATTCTCTTCGTGCTGGTCAACGGAGTGGCCGTGGTCAGCGACGGGAAGCTCGTCGAGGGCGTTGTTCCGGGGCGTGCCGCCCGCGCGGCCCTCGTCGAGTGATGCGAGCACAAAGCATGTCAATGCCGGAAATCTATTTGATCAGGCACGGAGAGACGGAATGGAGCGCCAGCGGCAAGCACACCGGCGTCTCCGATATCCCGCTGACCGAGCACGGTCGCCAGCAATCGAAGCTGCTGCGGCCGGAACTGAGTACGACGAATTTCCAGCTGGTGCTGACGAGCCCGCTGCGGCGGGCGCGGGAGACGTGTGAACTGGCGGGGCTCGCGGATCGTGCCGAGATCGATCCGGATCTGATGGAATGGAATTACGGCGACTACGAAGGACTGACGTCCGCGCAGATTCACGCTCACCGCCCTGCGTGGACGATCTTCAACGACGGCGGCGGCCCTGGCGGAGAAACCCTCGAGCAGGTCGGCGTCCGTGTCGATCGCGTTATCGCAAGAGTGCGCGCGTTGCAGGGTAATGCGGCCCTGTTTGCTCACGGGCACGTTCTGAGAGCACTCGCAGCCCGATGGCTTGGACTGGCACCGAGTGCGGGCGCGCATTTTCTCCTCGACACTGCAACCCTCAGCGTGCTGAGTTCCCAGGGTGGAGTCGCGGCCTTGCAGCGATGGAATGTCCGGCCCGGGTAGGCGGGGCGCTGCGCGTTATGCGCTTGCGCGACATGTTAGGCTCGTACCATGAAACGACCTGACATGAAGCCAACCGCAGCCGAACCGGCGGCAAAGCCCGTCCATTTCATTCGCAAGATCATCGCCGACGACGTCGCCGCCGGGCATTCGTCGGTCCGCACGCGTTTTCCGCCTGAGCCGAACGGCTATCTGCACATCGGTCATGCCAAGTCGATCTGCCTGAATTTCTCCATGGCGCAGGAGTTCGGCGGGGCCTGCAATCTGCGCTTCGACGATACCAACCCCGAAAAAGAAGAGGACGAGTTCATCGAGGCGATCCAGCGGGATGTGCACTGGCTCGGGTACGAATGGGACGGGGCCGTCCGCTTCGCCTCCGGCTATTTCGATCAGCTCCATGAATGGGCGGTTCATCTGATCCGAAGCGGCAAGGCATACGTCTGCCATCTCACGCCCGAGGAGACACGCGCGTACCGCGGCACCTTGACGGAGCCTGGCAGGGACAGCCCGTATCGCAATCGTTCGGTCGAAGAGAACCTGGCGCTGTTCGAGCAGATGCGTCGCGGCGAATTGCCGGAAGGTACTTGTGTGCTGCGCGCCAAGATCGACATGGCCGCGCCGAACATCAATCTGCGTGACCCCACGATGTATCGGATCCGGCATGCGCATCATCACCAGACCGGCGACAAATGGAAGATCTATCCGACTTACGACTTTGCGCACGGACAGTCCGATGCCATCGAAGGCGTAACGCATTCTCTCTGCACGCTCGAGTTCGAGGATCATCGTCCGCTGTACGAGTGGTATTTGAGCAATCTGCCCGTGCCTTCGACGCCGCGACAGTACGAATTCGCGCGGCTCAATCTCACGTACACGGTGATGAGCAAGCGCAAGCTCAAGCAGCTCGTCGACGAAAAGCTCGTGTCGGGTTGGGACGATCCACGGATGCCGACGCTGTCGGGCTTGCGCCGCCGCGGCTATACGCCGGCATCAATTCGCGCCTTCTGCGACCTCGTCGGCGTGACGCGCAGCGAAGGCGTCGTCGATGTGGGCATGCTGGAATTCGCGATCCGCGATGACCTCGACAAGCAGGCTCCGCGTGCAATGTGCGTGCTGGCGCCGCTGAAAGTGACGATCACGAACTTCGATGCGAGCGTACTCGAGCATTTCACCGCACAGCTCCATCCACAGAAGCCGGAAATGGGGACGCGCGAGCTGCCCTTCACGCGGGTGCTGTATATCGATCGCAACGACTTCCGCGAAACGGCCGAGAAGGACTTCAAGCGGCTCGTACTCGGTCAGGAGGTGCGACTGCGGAACGCGTACGTCATTCGCGCCAACGAGATCGTTCGCGACGCCGCCGGGGAGATCGTCGAGCTCAAGTGCACCTACGACCCGGACACGCGCGGCAAGAACCCCAGCGATGGACGCAAAGTGAAAGGTGTCATCCATTGGGTATCGGCAGCGCACAGCCTGGACGTCGAAGTGCGCCTGTACGATCGGTTGTTCACCGCCGAATTTCCCGAAGAGGACAAGTCGAAGACTTTTCTCGACTTCATCAATCCGCAGTCGCTGACGATTCTCAAAGGCTGCAAAGCCGAGCCGTCGCTGGCGGAAGCGACATCGGACACACGCTACCAGTTCGAGCGCGAAGGTTACTTCTGCGCCGACAGCGTCGCGTCGAAGCCGGGAAAACTCGTGTTCAATCGCACGATCAGTCTGCGCGATTCATTCGGGAAGTAGGCCTATCTCCCGAGCGACATCCGTCCCAGGATGCCGTCACGAGCATATGCGTGCCGTATGGCGCTCAGTGTGTGCACGACTATCAGCGCAACAAAGACATAGGACGTCGCAACGTGTGCGCCGTTGAAGAACGCGTAGACGTGCTGGTCGTCGACGCCCCAGGGCGGTAGCTGGATTACGTTGAAGTACTTCACGCCCCACTGGCTGAAGTTCGACGCGACATACCCTGTGAGCGGCATGATCAGCATGCATGCGTACAGCGCCAGATGCGTCGCATTCGCGCCGATCCGCTCCCATGCAGGAATGCGGTCGGGCAGAACCGGCGGCCTGTGCCGCCAGCGCCACCACACACGAAGCACGATCGCGATGCCGAGAGTCAGGCCGACGGACTTGTGCAGGTTGACGTACCAGCCGCGCGCCGGCGTGCCGCGCGGGATCTCATCCAGGTACCAACCAAAAGGTATCTGCACGAGCAGGACCAGCGCGACGAGCCAGTGCAGAGCGACTGCCGTACGCGTGTACCGGTTCACGCAGCGAGTACACCCTTCGCTTTCGCGGCGTGAGTCGCGATCAGGTCCATCAGCGCCGGGGATAGGCAGTCGTACGGTTCCAGCTTGAGCTCTTTGAGCCGCGCGCGCACCGCGCCCATTTGATCCGGCTTGGTGCCCGACTCGATGATGGAAGAGACGAATGCCGCAAACTCCGGATGCGCTGAGCCTCGTTCCTTGAAAAGCTCCGGGTGCACGAAGTCGAAACCGTAGAACGGATGGTTCTTGTTTTCGATGCGACCGTACATGTGCACGCCGCATCCGCTACAGGCGTAGCGCTGGATTGGCGCTGTGGCGTCCACGACCTTGAGCTTCTGCGCGTTCGCCGTGACGCTCAGATTGTCGCGCGGCGTAACCGCGACCAAGGAGAACAACGCACCCGCGGGCTTCCAGCACTTGGTACAGCCGCAGACATGATTGAACGCGACGTTCCCCCTGATGCTGACGGTCACTGGCGCATCGCTGCACTTACAGGTCAGCGTCCCGCCCTGGAACTCCGGCGATCCTGCCTTCACGCCGTTGTCCACTGCTGGATGAATTGCTATGGCCATGGTGCTCTCCTCAATCTTCAGAACAACACGACGCTGCGGATCGACTCGCCCGCGTGCATCAGGTCGAACGCCTTGTTGATGTCGTTGAGCGGCATCGTGTGCGTGATCAGGTCGTCGATGTTGATCTTGCCCTGCATGTACCAGTCGACGATCTTC